>ENA-UOXV01005763-UOXV01005763.1-marine-metagenome-genome-assembly--contig:-NODE-5763-length-13375-cov-8.745120_pt1 | contig 13375 bp, 2 predicted proteins | sample MGYA00238165_ERZ766961 | MGnify/ENA primary metagenome ERZ766961 (study PRJEB28924, sample SAMN03173240) | marine metagenome | biome: Marine; feature: Water; material: Subsurface seawater | place: North... | reverse complement strand
CAATGGCGTCATCTGTTGCACAGCTCCCGTCATCGTCCGTTGCCGTTGGGTCATAGTTGCAAGCATAAGGGGCCGTGCATCCGGGTACTTCTGCGTCGTCACATACGCCGTCGCCATCCGAATCCGCTGTGCAGGTGCCGCCGCAGATGCCCAAGGCGTCTAGCTGGTTACCGTCACAGTCGCAATCGCCGGCTGGGATTCCCGTGCAGCCGCAGGAATAAATTTCGCCGGGACCATTGCAAATACCGCACGCGTCGAGGGCGCCCACGCAGTCGTCGATATCATCGCAGATGCCATCGCCATCCGCATCAGAAGCACAGGATCCGCCGCAGATGCCCAAGGCGTCCAGCTGGTTGCCACCACAGTCGCAATCACCGGCTGGAATTCCCGCGCAGCCGCAGGCATACACCTCACCGGGACCGTTGCAGATGCCACAGGCGTCGAGGGTGCCTACGCAGTCGTCGATAACGTCACAGATTCCATCGCCGTCCGCATCGGAAGTGCAGGCGCCGCCACAATCGCCAATGGCGTCGTCAGACGCACACGTGCCATCATCATCGGTGGCTGCAGCATCGTAGTTGCAGGCAAACGGATTCGTGCAACCTGGAACCTCTGCGTCGTCGCATACGCCGTCGCCATCCGAATCCGCTGTGCAGGTCCCGCCACAGATGCCCAAGGCGTCCAGCTGGTTGCCATCGCAGTCGCAATCGCCGGCCGGGATTCCCGCGCAGCCGCAGGTATAGATTTCGCCCGGTCCGTTGCATATGCCACAAGCGTCGAGGGTGCCGACGCAGTCGTCGATATCGTCGCAAATCCCATCGCCGTCCGCATCAGAAGTGCAGGAGCCGCCGCAGTCGCCAATGGCGTCATCTGTTGCACAGCTCCCGTCATCGTCCGTTGCCGTTGGGTCATAATTGCAAGCATAAGGGTTTGTGCAGCCGGGAACTTCGGCGTCGTCGCATACACCATCGCCATCCGAATCCGCCAAGCACGTTCCACCACATTCTCCGACTGCATCCAGTTGGTTGCCGTCACAGTCGCAATCTCCCAGAGGTATTCCCAAGCAACCACAAGCATAGATTTCACCGGGGCCGTTGCATATCCCGCACGCATCAATCGTTCCCACACAGTCGTCTAGGTCATCGCAAATCCCATCACTGTCTTCATCGGAAGCGCATGTTCCCCCACATACTCCAATGACATCGACAACATTGCCATCACAATCGCAGTCTCCCAATGGAATCCCTGGGCCGCCACAGACTCCACAGGCATCCAAATACAGACATGACAGATTGTATGGATCCAGGAAATTGCAGGCTCCGGTATCCGTGCAAGCATCAAATTCATCGCAGATTCCATCTGAATCGACGTCAGAATCGCATGGACACGATTCCGGTTGAGACCAAGTGGGCTCACCCAATCCTTCCGTTGTAAAAGAGACTCCCAATCGCAAGTCGACACCTCCCCCTTGAACAAACTGAATATTCCACAGTCCCGATAAGGCTCCTGAGGTCGTGAATTGCCCCAAAAGCACTTTTCCTTCTCCATCCGGCACAGCATTGGAGGAGCTGGGATAAGCGAACCATCCACCCCCCACTACCGTGGTCATGGAGAAACTGCTGCCTGTCGCTCCGCTACCAGGCTCGAAAAGGGAAATCCAATTCTCCGCTGGATCGGCGGCCGTAGAAACCGTCTCGAAACCCAAGCCCAACATGGACGGTGATGCATCCGCACCGATGGTGACCCAGCTGTCATATTCCAACGTGGGAAAACCCGCGGTAAACAACAAAGGCTGTATTCCAGTGCCGGCAATAGAGCCGAGTGCGTCTTGATAGAATCCACCGGGCGCGTTCATTTCCAATATGCCCCCTCCCGCGGAACCGGAAACAGCCGTGACGCGATCCGAAGATGAGGGGGTCACCGCATAGATCCGGTAGGTGTTCATTCCGGCCAACGCTTCCAAGCCCTCTGCGGAGCCGTCGTGTTGGGACACGAGTTCGACGCGCAGCCCATATCCATCGGTGAGGAAATCGGCACTTGTAGCAACGACAACCTCGGGACAGCTGCAATAGTCGCACGAGCCATCATCTTGGGTGGCCGAAACATCATAGTTGCAAGCAGCAGCATCGGTGCAGCCGGGTGTATCCTGTGCCTCTGCAGACGCAGAGGCAGTAGAGACCAAAAAGAATAGGGTAATCAAACGTTTCATTCTGAAGCGCAGTTGGTTCCGTAGTTGAATAGGATATGTAGGATGTCGTCTATGCCGATGAATCCATCGAGGTTGGCATCGCCCAAACAATCGTTGGGCGCAGCAAATCCGATGCAAGTACCATCGTCGAAGGAGGCACTCGCATCATAGTTGTCTGCCCCGGAATAAGTACAGCCAGCACAGGACGAAAATTCGCAACTTCCGTCATCGAAGGTGGCCTCAGACATGTAGTTGCAAGCTTCCTCAGCGGTGCATCCCGAAGATTCCTCGTCGTCGCAAACACCGTTGCCGTTGAAGTCGGACGAACAGCCGCCTCCGCACACGCCCAGCGCGTCCAATGTGTTGCCGGCACAGTCGCAGGTCCCGACCGGCAGTGGCTCGCAGCCACAAGGCCAAACCGCTCCGGGGCCATTGCACACACCGCAGGTATCGATTGTACCCACGCAGGGATCGTCAACGTCGCAAATCCCATCGCCATCGAGGTCGGCAACGCAATCGCCGCCACATATCCCAAGGGCATCCAGCACATTGCCGCCACAATCACAATCCCCTGCAGGCCTCAGAGTGCAACCACATTCATATATGTCCCCTGGACCGTTGCAAACCCCGCAAGCGTCCACCGTGCCCACACAGTCATCCTCATCATCACAGACGCCATCCCCATCGAGGTCCTGCGTGCATTCGCCTCCACAGACTCCAAGCGCATCGTCAACCGCACAGGAACCGTCGTCGTCCGTTGCCGTCGCGTCGTAGTTGCATGCAAACGGGTTCATGCACCCCGGCACCTCGGACGAATCGCACACTCCGTCTCCATCGAGGTCCGAGGCGCAGCTGCCCCCGCATTCGCCGACCGCATCCAGCTGATTGCCCTCGCAGTCACAGTCGCCGACCGGTCGCTGCGCACACCCGCACTCGAAAATGGCACCCGGTCCATTGCACACGCCACAGTCGTCGAGGACGCCCTGGCAATCAGGATCGTCATCGCAAATACCGTCCCCATCGAGATCGGCGATGCAATCGCCACCGCACACCCCGATGGCATCCAATTCATTGCCGAAACAGTCGCAATCCCCTGCGGGAATGCCGCAACCACCGCACACCCCACATTCGTCTTCGAACAAGCAGTAGTCCGCTGTGGCGTCCAAATAGTTGCAGGCCGTCAAGTCGGCACACCCATCCACATCGTCGCATACCCCGTCGGCATCCGCATCGGTCGTGCAATCCCCTCCACACACCCCCGCCGCATCCAAGGTGTTGCCATCGCAATCGCACTCCCCTGCCGGCACATCCTCACACCCACAGGAGTAAACCACCCCCGGGCCATTGCACACCCCACATACATCGACCGTCCCAATGCAATCGTCCACGTCATCACACACCCCATCAGCGTCCGCATCCTCCGCACAGCTCCCGCCACAATCCCCTAATACATCCAAATACAAACATGACCCATCATCTTCAGCTGCTGAAGGGTTGTAATTGCACGCCATATTGTCTATACATCCTACACAAGAAAAAACACAACTACCATCTTCATAAATGGCCGAAGAGTCATAGTTACATGCCGTATTTATCGTGCAACCAACACAACTCGTGTATTCGCAAGAGCCATCGTCGACCGATATATAGATATTGAAGTTGCAAGCGAAGGAATCAGTGCAGCCTGACGCCTCCTGCTCGTCACATACACCGTCATCGTCGGCATCATTATTACAGTTGCCATCGCAGTCCAGATATGGTCCAATGGGGTATGTGCAACTACCATCATCCCCTTCCGCAGAAGCGTTGTAATTGCAAGCATTCGAATCTAGGCATCCCGCTATTCCATAAAAACAAGTGCCATCATCATATAAAGCCGTGGCGTCAAAATTGGATGCATCAGGGTCGGTACAACCGAGACAAGAAGTGTATTCGCAGGAGCCGTCATCGAAGAGGTTGACTGCGTCATAGTTGCACGCTGCCGGGTCGGTACAACCTGTTACACAGGCATAATCACAGCTGCCATCATCAAAAACGTTGATCGAATTGAAGTTGCATGCGATAGAATCAGTGCAACCTGTAACACAGGCGTAGTCGCATGAACCATCATTGAAAGTGGCTACTGAATCAAAATTGCAACCTATTGGATCCGTGCATCCCGCACAGGTTTCGTATTCACATGAGCCATCATTGAACTCTGCTACCGGATCGTAGTTGCAGGCGTCGGATTGCATACAACCTGATGGTTCTGCTTCATCGCACACTCCATCGCCATCCTGATCATTGACACATTGGCCGAAACAATCAAAGTAGGTTTCGCCAAACAGGTCTTGCGGATACAAGCATACGCTGTCGCCTTGGAATGTGGCCGTCTCATCAAAATTGCATGCATCCGTTTCCATACATCCATAACATGCACCGAAATCACACATGGCCTCGACGTGGGCATTGGCATCAGGGTGGTAAGCACAAGAAACCGGATTGTTGCAGCCCCGGATCAGGTATGGTGATTGACCTGAACAAGCTCCATCTTGTGTGTGCGACCCCAAGTCTGAGAGGTCCACGTTGGAAAGCACTTCCCATTCCCCGTCCCCTGAGTTGATTCCAGCCGATGCAGACCAATCTCCTCCATTTCCATCCGCTACATGGGATTTTCGTTTGATGGTCCGGTTGTAGGTGGCATCCGCGATCCCAGACACGGTCCACCCCAAGCCTTCATCGGATCCAAGAATTCCAATTTGGTCCACAATAGCTCCATCGCTTGAACGAATCAGTCCAATAGCGTCATCACCGGAGGAAATTTCAGGAACTGTAGAGTTGGCCGCATTCAAAATGGTCGCATTGGCCCCTTCCTCGGCTACCACAAAGACTTCGTTCGGCCCCAATCGAAATCCAGTTGGGAATTGGATGTCTTCGAAGTCGAATCCACCTTCGGGATTCAGCTGATTCGCAGTGCGACCTACGTGGAAGGCATCGAGCAAGATGCTGTCCGATGAAGCGTTGTGAATCTCGAAATAGGTATCGTTTGCTGGGCCTTCCGTGAATTCAGAAAAATAGATGCCCGCAGGACAGCAGTCTTCTAACGAATCGGGAACAAGACAAGAACCGTCATCTATCGTTACGATGGGATTGAAATTGCAAGCCAATGAATTGTTACACCCTTTGGTGTCGGGACTAACATAATAGAACGTCTCACGATATTCCGACATACCCAATCCGTTGACAAATATTTGAGTATAGAACTGAAGAACGAGGGTGCCATCGGTGGTGAATTGACCGACCAGAACACGCATATCATCGCCGGCAATGCCATTTAAGTCCCCATTCAGAGAGTACCATGCACCACCAATTACATCGTCCATTTCTATGTTGCCCCCGGGAAGGTCTATTCCTGGCGCAAAGTTGTTTACCCATTGATTCTGCGACGATTGAACAGAGGAAACGAATGCTTCACCCGACCCAGGTGGTCCTTCCAAACCTATTGTAACAAAAGAATCAAACGCCATTTCGGGAAAAAACTGAAACAATGCAGGATTATTCCAGTTGGCGGTTGCTCCACTCCAATTACCATCATTGTCAAAGGTGTTGCTATCCTGATAAAACGAAGTCGAAGTGGATGCATATGTCGGATTAGTTGCATCACCTGAAACACTACTAAGAAAATCGTTCTCGTTTTCCATGGTGATGTAAGCCCGATAACAGGAGTATCCTGTAAGGTCAACAACACCATCAAAACTTGCAATCTCACCGATGTTTCCTGCTACCACTTCGACTTCGAGGCCGTATTGCTGGGCGGAGGAATTCGAGGCGAGGGCAAGTAGGCAGCAGGCAAGTAGGAATCGCAGGCTTTTCAGCATGGCAAGTGGTTTGGTTGATGCAATGTACCGAGCAAACCTTATAATATCGGGACGTTCGTAAAGCGGTCCACAGGGGGGTGTCCATTGATATTGGTCAATACAGGGAGGGCCTTGGCATGGGCCGGCTACCTTCGGGGCATGGCGGTTTGCTTTCTTTCGAGCGTGCGGTTGCGGCGCTTCACCGGGTGGGTGTTGGGGCTCCTCATGGCGGGCGGGGCGATGGCCCAGGATCAGGTCTATTACCTCAACGGAAATGCCCTGAACACCGGGGAGGACTGCTACCAGCTGACGACCAATTCGGGCTTTCAGGTGGGCAGCGTGTGGTACGCCGATCAGGTGGACCTCAGCCAGTCCCTGGACCTGCAGTTCGTGCTGAATCTGGGGGACAGCGACCAAGGCGCGGACGGCATCTGCTTTGTGCTCCAGACGGTGGGCGTGGATGCACTCGGCGATGCCGGGGGCGGATTGGGGTTTCTCGGAGAGGACTTTCTTCCCTCCTTCGCCATCGAGTTCGATACGTATCAGAATGGCAATTATGGAGACCCTTTCGGAGATCACATTGCGATGGTATCCAACGGAAACGTAGACCACACGGCCGGGACCGCCATTGCAGGGCCGGTGCAGGCCGACGCCTTCAGCGCCGACATCGAGGACGGTGAGGACCACCAAGGACGGGTCACCTGGGATCCCGTGGAGCAGGTGGTGCGCGTGTACTTTGACTGCGAGCTGCGACTCGAAGGCTTCATAGACCTGGTGGACGACATCTTTCAAGGGCAGAACCAAGTGTTCTTTGGCTTCACGGCGGGTACGGGAGGCTCGGTCAATGTGCAAACCGTATGTCTGGAGGAGAACATCCTGGGGAGTGCGGAACAGAGTTTTGTTTGCCCCGGTGCGGAGTTGCAGTTAAACGTGCCGAGCCCGGATGGCACGGCTGTGTGGAGTCCGGGAGTCTATCTCGATGATTCGCTCTCCGCATCTCCTGTCGTGACACCGCCGGAGGGGCTGAGCGCACCGTTGATCTATGTCGCTGAGTATGTCGATCAATGCGGGGCAGATGTCACGGACACCATACAGCTCAACGTGGCGGTCATGACCGCAGAGGTGTTGGGCGTGACGAATTTGACCTGCGACAACCCTTCCTTATCGCTCACTGCAGAGAGCAACTTCCCCGGACCATTGGACTATACCTGGACAGCCGTGACGGGCAGCATTTCGGGCAACAGCGGATTGGCTGAGGTCGATGAGGCCGGCAGCTACGAAGTGCTGGTGTCTTTTCAAGAAGGGTTGTGCGAGGCCGCGGCGGCGTTTGCCATATCCTTGGATACGGCCACCTATTCTGGGGACTTTCCCGAATCGGTTTACCTCACATGCGATGACCCCACCGTCGTGCTGGAAGGCACCAGCCTCTCTTCCCCTGATGCCGTTATTTCCTGGACCACCACCTTTGGCGAGATTCTGGGCGCGGGCCCAAGCGTTACGGCGCTGGTCGAAGGCCAGTACATCGCGACAATAACAAACCCCACCAATGGATGTGCCGCCTCCTACACGGTAGAGGTCGCCGATGCAAGCGAAGTGCCTGACCTCTTTGCCGGCAGCGTGGAGCCTTTGACTTGTCTAAATCCCGGGCAGCCCGTGGAGGGTGCCTCCATCGCACCCTACGCTCCATTTGGCGGCAACGGGCTGACGCCTTCGGTGTCGTGGACCAACACCTTCGATGGCACACCAAATGGGGTCTCCCCTTCCAGCGGATCGCTTGGCCCCATCATCAATGCGGCAGGCACCTACCAGCTCGTGGTGGAATGGCTGGAAACCGGTTGCGCGGACAGCGCTACGGTGACGGTGGTCGAAGGCCAGGATTTCGGGGTGGACATCAGCTCGATCACCTTTCCCAACATCCTGACCGCCGACAACAACGGCAAGAACGACAGCTGGTACCCCTTCCTGGAGGACCTGCCGGATGTGGAAGCCCTGGCCGTATTGACCAACTATGCGCTGCGCGTCTACAACCGCTGGGGACAGGTGGTCTACACCAATGCCGGCGACGGCTTCGCCTCCGGGGTGCCGATCCGCTGGTACGGCAACGGCGGCAACGGTGAACCCTTGGCTGCCGGGAACTACTGGTATGTCGTGGACTTCACCTCCACCTGTGGGGACAGCCAATCCGGCTCGGCGACAGGCCAGCTCGCGATTGTGCGGCCGGGCAATTGAGGCCGCGCCTCTTGGGCACAGGGGCCACCGCCTGACGGCAAACAAAAAGGACCGCTCCCGGAGGAACGGCCCTTTTCCATTTGGTTTGGGTTTCTCGTTTTATTCGCAGAATGTGTCGTACAGGATCAAGAACTCCAAGAGGTCAGCTGCACCAACGGCGCCGTCCCCATTGAAATCAGCCACGCAGTCGCCACCGCCACCGGACAGGTCAAAGAGGCAGCTGCCGTTGTCTTGCGTCGCGGTCGCATCGTAGTTCAACGCATCTCCATAGGTGCAGCCCAAGCAGCTCGACAGGTCGCAAGAGCCGTCATTCTGCGTGGCCGCTGCATCGTAGTTGCACGCTGAAGGCACCGTGCAGCCCAAGCAGCTTGCAAAGTCACAGGAGCCGTCGTTGTCCGTAGCGAGTGCATTGTAGTTGCAGGCCGCAGCATCGTCACAACCGAGGGTCTCCTGCTCGTCACAGATGCCATCTTGGTCGGCGTCGTTCACACAGTCGCCATTGCAGTCGAGCAGCAAGCCCGCGGGGTACGTGCAGCTGCCATCGGACTGGGTGGCCGCAGCGTTGTAGTTGCAGGCTGAAGGGGACATACATCCCACGCAGCTCTCGTACTCACAACTGCCATCCGATTGGGTGGCGTCGGGGTCGTAGTTGCAGGCGCCGAAGTCGAGGCAGCCCACACATGCGTCATAGATGCACGAACCGTCATTATCCGTAGCAAGGGCATTGTAGTTGCACGCCGTCGCATCATCGCAGCCTGCGGCTTCGAGCTCATCGCACACACCGTCTCCGTCCGCGTCGTTGACACAGTTGCCATCGCAGTCCAGCAGCAAGCCTGCTGGATACGTGCAGCTGCCATCGCCTTGTGTGGCATTGGGGTCATAGTTGCACGCTGCTGGGTTGGTACAGCCGACGCAGCTCTCGTACTCGCAACTGCCGTCTGAGCCGGTGGCCGTCTCGTCGTAGTTGCACGCCAGCACGTCCAAACAGCCCAGGCAACTGTCGTAGTCACAGGAACCGTCATTGTCGGTCGCTGACTCATCGTAGTTGCACGCAGCCTCATCGTTGCAACCTGCGGATTCCAGCTCATCGCAGACACCGTCCTCATCCGCGTCGTTGACGCAGTTGCCATCGCAATCCAAGAGCAAGCCCTCAGGGTAGGTGCAACTGCCATCGCTGACCGTGGCTGTAGCGTCGTAGTTGCAAGCCTCTGCATCGGTACATCCCAAGCAGCTCTCGTAATCACAACTGCCATCGGATTGGGTGGCCGCAGCATCGTAGTTACAGGCTCCTGCATCGAGACAACCCTGGCAGCTCGTGAGGTCGCAAGAACCGTCATCCAAGTTGGCTGAAGCGTCGTAGTTGCACGCCGAAGCGTCGGTACAACCGGGCACCTCATCGGGGTCACAGATGCCATTGCTGTTGGCGTCCTCGAGGCAATCGCCGTTGCAGTCCACGTTGGCATTGGCCGGGTATGTGCATTCGCCGCTGTCCACCGTGGCCGAAGCCTCGTAGTTGCAAGCGGATGCATCGGTGCAGCCAATGCAGCTCTCGTATTCGCAGCTGCCATCCGACTGGGTGGCGCCAGCGTCGTAGTTGCAGGCCTGCGCATCCAAGCAGCCCAAGCAGCTTGTGAGGTCGCAGCTGCCATCGTCCACGTTGGCGTTGGCGTTGTAGTTGCAAGCAGCGGAATTCATGCAGCCCGCGGTTTCCAGCGGATCGCAGATGCCGTTGCTGTTGGCATCCTCCAAGCAGTCGCCGTTGCAGTCCACGTACTCGCTGTCGGGGAAGGTGCACTCTCCGCTGTTGATGGTCGCCGTGGCGTCATAGTTGCAGGCCAAAGCGTTGGTGCAACCCACGCAGCTTGAATACTCGCAGGAACCGTCGTTGATCACTGCCGTGTCATCGTAGTTGCACGCCACAGCGTCGGTACATCCCGCGCAGCTCTCACTCTCGCAGCTGCCATCGTCGAGCGAAGCATCCGCATTGAAGTTGCACGCAAACGGATCGGTGCATCCCTCCTGCTCATACTCGTCGCAGGTGCCATTGGTGTTGACATCGTTGATGCAATTGCCATCGCAATCCTGGTACTCTTGGGCGAAGAAGCAACTTCCATCGGTCACCGTCGCGGTAGCGTCGTAGTTGCACGCCGCGGGATTGATACAACCCGCACAAGTAGTGTAGTCGCAAGAGCCATCGTTCAGCGTCGCCGTGTCATCGTAGTTGCACGCCGAAGCGTCCGTACAACCCGCGCAGCTCGTGGTGTCGCAGCTGCCATCGTTGAAGGAAGCGCTCGGATCATAGTTGCAGCTGAGGGGGTTGGTACACCCACCGGTCTCATCCTCGTCACAAATGCCATTTGTATTGACATCGTTGAGGCAGTTGCAATCGCAGTCCACGTTGGTCGCACCGTTGCAGAGGTCTTCCGGGTAGAAGCATGTGGTGGCCAATGTGGCGTCCGGATCGTAGTTGCATGCCCCAGGGGTGGTACAGCCGGCACAGCTGTCAAACTCACAGGGGTTGACCGGGTCGTTGAAGTTGCACGCAAAGGGCAACGTGCAACCATCGAGCATCGCCTGGCCTGCCGTAGGCATGCCGTACGTGCAGGATCCATCGTTCAATGTCGCGGTCGCATCGTAGTTGTTGGCTGCGGGATCGGTACACCCAGCACAACTCGCGTAGTCACAATTGCCATCCGACACCGTCGCGTCTGGATTGTAGTTACAGGCAATGGTCACGAGGCATCCCGAAATGACCGGATAGGTGCACAGGTCGGGGTCGTTGAAGTCTGCATCCGGGTTGTAGTTCTCGGCATCGGGATCGAGACAGCCGACCACGATACAGCTTCCATCGTCGATGGTCGCCGTCGCATCGTAATTGATGGCGTCGGGGTTGGTGCAGCCCCTGCAGCTGAAGAGGTCACAACTGCCATCGGACAAAGTGGCTGTAGCATCGTAGTTGCAGGCCAATTCATTGAGGCATCCGTAGCAGCTCTCCGTATCGCAAGAACCATCGTCCACCGTCGCGAGGTCGCTGAAGTTGCATGCAAATGGATTGGTGCAGCCGGAATAGAAACACGTTCCATCGCTGTAGTCCGCCTCGGGATCATAGTTGTCCGCTGCGGGGTCCGTGCAACCTGTATAGAGGCAGCTGCCGTTGTCGATGGTCGCATCCGCATCGTAGTTGATGGCGTCAGCATCGGTGCATCCACGACACGTGATCAGGTCGCAACTGCCATCGGGAATGGTGGCGCTGGCATCGTAGTTGCAGGCTTCCGCATTCAGACAGCCGTAGCAGCTCTCCGTGTCGCAAGTGCCGTCGTCTGTGTTGGCATCCGCGTCGAAGTTGCACGCATTGGGGTTGGTGCAGCCCAAGAACTCACACGTGAAGTCATTGAAGTTGGCATTGGCGTCATAGTTGTCTGCCGCCGGATCGGTACAGCCTGGGATGATGCAGCTGCCATCGTCGATGGTGGCATCCGCATCGTAATTGATCGCCGTCGCATCCGTACAACCTCTGCAGCTGTTGAACTCACAACTTCCGTCACTGGCCGTGGCGGCAGGGTCGTAGTTGCAGGCCGAAGCATTGATACATCCATAGCAACCGAAGTCACAGGACCCGTCATCGTCGTTGGCCTGTGCGGAGTAATTGCACGCCGTGATGTCGGTACATCCGGGGAACAGACAACTGCCATCGTTCAAGTCCGCGGTGGGATCGTAGTTGGATGCATCGGGATTGGTGCAACCAGAGTAAATGCAGCTGTTGTTGTCGATGGTGGCGTCCGCATCGTAGTTCACAGCCGTTGGGTCGGTACATCCACGGCAACTGATGAATTCGCAACTGCCATCGTTGACCGTGGCGTCCGCATCGTAGTTACACGCGCTCGGGTTGTTGCAACCGTAGCAGGAGAAATCACATGAACCGTCATCCTCATTGGCCTGCGCAGAATAGTTGCACGCCGTCTGGTCCAGACAGCCGGGGATGATGCACGTACCGTCGTTGATGTCCGCCTCAGGGTCGTAGTTGCTGGCATCGGGGTTGGTACAACCGGTGAAAATGCAGCTGTTGTCATCGATCGTCGCATCGGCGTCGTAGTTGATCGCATCGGGATCCGTGCAGCCTCTGCACGACGTGAATTCGCAGCTGCCGTCGCTCAGCGTTGCATCCGCATTGTAGTTGCAAGCACTGGGGTTGATGCAACCGAAGCAGGAGAAGTCACAGGTGCCGTCGTCTTCGTTGGCCTGAACCGAATAGTTGCAAGCGGACGCATCCGTGCAACCGAGGAAGATGCAGCTGCCGTCGTTGATGTCCGCTTCGGGGTCGAAGTTGACTGCATCCTGGTCTGTGCAACCGCTGTAAATGCAGCTGTTGTCGTCGATGGTGGCATCGGGATCAAAGTTCACCGCATCTGCATCGGTACACCCGCGGCAAGACTCGAACTCACAGCTGCCATCGCTGACCGTCGCGTCCGCGTCATAGTTACAGGCGCTGGGGTTGTTGCAACCAAAGCAGGAGAAGTCACAAGTGCCATCGTCCACATTGGCCTGGTCTGAGTAATTGCATGCACCCGGGTCGGTACAACCGGGGAACGTACAACTTCCATCGTCCAAATCGGCGTTGGCATCGTAGTTCGAAGCATCGGGGTCGGTACAACCTGAGTACAGGCAACTCGCATCGTCGATGGTCGCCGTGTCATCGTAGTTCACAGCGGCAGGATCCGTACATCCCAAGCAGCTGAAGAAGTCACATGAACCGTTGTTCACGTCCGCCGCAGGGTCATAGTTGCAGGCTCCTTCTACGGTGCAGCCAAACACGTTGTCGGTGTCACAGATGCCGTCGCCATTGAGGTCTGCCGGGCAGTCACCGCCGCAGACGCCGAGGGCATCGAATACCGCACAGCTGCCATCGTCATCGGTTGCTGTGGGGTCGTAGTTACACGCTGTTGGCTCGGTACATCCGGGAATTTCTGCATTGTCGCAAATGCCGTCCCCGTCAATGTCTGATGGGCAGTCTCCGCCACAAACACCAAGGGCATCGAGTTGGTTGCCGAAGCAGTCGCAGTCGCCGGCAGGGATGCCGCCGCCGCCACACACACCGCACTCATCGAGCTGGTTGCCGAAGCAG
>ENA-UOXV01005761-UOXV01005761.1-marine-metagenome-genome-assembly--contig:-NODE-5761-length-13378-cov-4.734444_pt1 | contig 13378 bp, 16 predicted proteins | sample MGYA00238165_ERZ766961 | MGnify/ENA primary metagenome ERZ766961 (study PRJEB28924, sample SAMN03173240) | marine metagenome | biome: Marine; feature: Water; material: Subsurface seawater | place: North... | reverse complement strand
TTGCGTATTTCCAATAATATCTATTTTAATATTTTTAGTGTTTGCAGTTTTTTTAATTTTTTCTAAATTTTTTTTACTAATTTCAATTAAATACCTAGCCTGATCTTCTGAAAATAAATATTTGATTTTATCACTATTTGATCCTGAAACTTTAATTTTTGCACCAATATTAGAGGCCATACACATTTCAGCCAATGTAACGATTATTCCACCGTGAGAAATATCATGAACTGCATTAACTAATTTACCTTTGATTAGATCGCTGACAAAAAGACCATTCTTCTTTTCTTCCTTTAAATTAATCTGAGGAGGAGGACCTTCTTTGTCTTCTATGACATCATAAATTAAAGCACTTTGACTTAAGTGTCCTGATGTCTCTCCTATAACTGCAATAATACTTTCTGTATTTTTAAAATTAAATGTCATCATATTATTAATATTTTTTAAAAGACCAAGTCCGCCAATTGTTGGGGTTGGATAAATGGCAACACCATTTGTTTCATTATATAAAGAAACATTACCTTAAATATCTTAAGGATAATAATTTAGATAGAATTGAAAATAATACAATAAAGGAATTAGTTTCAGATTTTTACCATAATAAAGATATGGAAATAAAGACTTATATTAGAAGTACAATGAAGAAAAATTTCCCAGATTACTCAACAAACTTTGCTTTGAAAACTGGAACAGAAGAAATAATCTTGGAAATGTTTGAAGACTCTGAATTCTCAATTAGTAAAGTAGTATTAGAAATTGAAAACTTCCAGAATTATAAAAAAAATTAATTTAGTTGTAGGAATTATCTATAAATTCAAATTTAGTTGAAAATTCATTAACTTGAGTTTTTATTTCTAATATTCTATTTTTGAATTCATCTTCTTCTAAACTATTTTTAAAGTCTTTTAATTTTTTTCCAGATTTATTTTGAATATCTATTCCTAATTTAATTGTTTTATCAAGAAGATTAGCAACTATAATAAAATCCTCCTCTAAAAATCCTCTTGTAGTTAATGCGGGAGTTCCTATTCTAATTCCACCTGGTGTTAATGCTGATTTATCACCAATGATAGCATTTTTATTCAATGATATATCAACTAATTCACATAATAATTCCACTTTATTTCCTGTTATATTATTATCTCTTAAATTTACAAGAAGTAAATGATTATCTGTTCCATTAGTAGATAATTTATATCCCAATTCAATTAATCTATTTCCTAAAGTTTTAGCATTTTTTTTAACTTGAATAATATAATCTTTAAATTCTCCAGTTTGAACTTCTAATAATTGATTTGCTACACCTGCTATTTGATGTTCATGAGGACCTCCTTGTAAACCTGGGAATACAGCAAAATTAATTTTATCTTCTAATTCTTTTTTAAAAAATATTAAACCTGACCTAGGACCTCTTAAGGTTTTATGAGTTGTCGATGTAACAATATCACAATATTTAAAAGGATTATTTAGTTGTTCTGTAGCGACTAAACCACTAATATGTGCCATATCACACAATAAATATGAAGAATTTATATCAGCTATTCTTCTAAATCTTTCATAATCTAAATCTCTTGGATAAGCACTAGTTCCACAAATTATTAATTTAGGTTTAAATAATTTAGCAGTTTCTTCTAGTTTATTATAATCAATATAACCTTTATCATCTAAACTATATGGCATTGATTCAAAATAAATAGAAGTTGCAGATATCTTCTTGGTATTAGTAAAGTATCCATGAGTTAAGTGACCCCCTGCTGGTAAATCTAAACCCATAATTCTATCGTGTGGATTAAGTAGTGCTGTATAAACAGCAAAATTAGCAGGACTTCCCGAATATGGTTGGACGTTAACTCCCCATTTCTTATCATCTAATTTGTATGTATTTAATGCACGTTCTTGACATAATGACTCAATTTTATCTATAATTTCGTTACCACCATAATATCTTTTACCAGGTAAACCCTCAGAATATTTATTTGTTAATATAGAACCTAAACATTCCATGACTGATTTAGAAGTAAAATTCTCAGAAGCAATTAATTCTAAACTTCTTTTTTGTCTTGAATACTCACTTTTAATTAAATTATATAAAATAGGATCTTTAACTTTTAACAATTTATTCATATAATATTAACAATAAATATATTTTATATAAAATTTTTTAATAAATTATTTATATATTTTTATATAAATTATATAAGTATAATATAATAATGATTAGAGATCCTATATTAAATTTGATTCATAGTGTAATAATTGGATTACTATTGTATATAGTTTTCAGATTTATTTTTAAGAATGGAGAAAGATACTCGCAAATTTCATCTATTTTTATTGCTTGTTTAAGTTGCCTTTATCTATTGACATATGACTTAATTTTCAGAAAATAGATATAAATATATAATTTAAGAATAATTCATTAATAAATATATATGGATAAAGCGAAAAAAAGGATTTTAAATGAAATAAAGGAATTGGAAAAAGAACCTCCTGAAAATTGTAGTGCTGGACCAATAAATAAAAATAATATATTTGAATGGGAAGGGACAATTATAGGTCCCAGTAAATCTCCTTATTCAGGTGGTTTATTCAAATTATCAATTATATTTCCAGAAAATTATCCATTTAAACCACCTAAAATAAAATTTTTAACACCTATTTATCATCCTAATATAAATAGTCGCGGAAGTATATGCTTGGATGTTTTAAATACAAATTGGAGTCCAGCATTAACATTAATAAAATTATTACTTTCTATATGTTCTCTTTTAACAGACCCAAATCCCTCCGACCCATTAAATAGGATTGCAGCCCAATTATTTTTAAAAGATATAGATAAGTATAATTATACAGCAAGAAACTATACTATCAGTCACGCTTTCTTATAATTTTTATTTTTATATAATTTAATTTTATTTTTATATAATTTAATTTTATTTTTATATATTTTTATTTAATTTTAGTTATTAAAAAAAAATTAAAATATTTATTATTTTAATTATGGATTATCTTTACAATTCCTTACTTAATAGAAAACCTAGTGTAAATGAGGTATTGTTTTTTGTAAATAATAATTATAATTTTAAACAAATTAATCAATTTATATTAAGAAAAAAAGAGTATAGAAGAATTGTAGAAAAAAATAGGAATTTAGATAATAAGGTTTTAGAAGATTATAATTTTATTTCAACCGATAAATGTAAAAATAACTTAGTAAGTTTATTTAAAAAATATAATAGAGATACAGAAAATTTTAGTAACAATATAAATAAATTAAAAAATGAAATTAAAAAAATATATAAAAAACTTAATAGTAAAATCAAATCTATAAATCAATTATGTGATGAAGAATTAAATCAACTATTAATAGTTTATTTTAATAATTTATCATTAATTGAAGTCGAATTAAATATTATAAATTCGGACGAATTTTTAACAAATTCTAAATTATATATTAATAATATTTTTAATGAATAATGAAATTGAAAACCATATAAGAAAATCCAAAATAATTTTTAAAAATTATTGTATCGATAGAAAATATAAATATAAAAATATTCTACCAAAAGTAAAAATAGGTAATAAAAATGAAGCAATACTAATAGAATTTAGACAATTGGAATCTTTAAAATTTATAATCACAAATGCAATATATAGATTAGGAAATGAATGGTCTTTTACTGTGGTATGTGGAATAAATAATTTTGAATTTATCAAAAAAATTGGGGAAGAATTTAATATTAATTTAAGAATAATAAAACTTGAAAAATACAATATTACCAGAATGGAGTATTCTGTAATGTTATTAGATAAAATTTTTTGGAATAAATTTCATGGAGAGAATTTAATTATATATCAAGAAGATACTATAATATTTAAGAAATTATCTAATAAATTCTTAGAATATGATTATATAGGTTCCCCCTTCCCTAATGGTAGAGTGGGAAATGGTGGTTTAAGTTTTAGGAAAAAAAAATTTATGGGAGAAATCTGCGAAAAATATTTTAATCCTATTTTTAGCAAAATGGAAAAAAATTTAGAATTTTATGAAAATACAAAAAAAAAGTTAGAGATTAAAGGTATCAATTATTTAAAAGATTCAAAATTTTATTTTTTATATTTAATCGAAAAAAATTTGCTGGAAGATTTACTAATTTCAAATATTATTTATGAAAAAAAAAAATATAAAATACCAGACTTTAAAACTGCATTAGAATTTTCAGTGGAAAAATATTATCATAATAATCCATTTGGAGGTCATCAATTTTGGTATTGTGTAAAAAATATAAAAAAATGGCTAGATAAAAATTTAAAATAAATATTATGAATATGAATATTTATATAGTAATTTAATAAAGCGGGATTTCTAAAAATTTATTAAATTTTATAATTATTAAATAATATGGAAAAATATGAAATATTATGTATAATTCCTGCTAGGAGTGGTTCAAAAGGAATAAAAGATAAAAATATTAAGTTACTAAATATGAAACCACTAATTTACTGGAGTATTAAACAGGCATTAGACTGTAATTATAAAATGAGAATAATTGTTTCAACTGACTCAAAAGAATATTCTAAAATAGCAAAAGAGTGTGGTGCAGAAGTTCCTTTTTTAAGACCTAAGAATATATCAGGAGATTTATCAACTGATTTTGAATTTGTAGAACATTGTTTAAATTTTTTAAACTCAGAAGAAAATTATATACCTGATTTTATAGTTCAGTTAAGACCTACTTATCCAACAAGAAGAGTAGAAATATTAAATCACACAATTGAATCATTTATAAAAGTTAGAAATAATTTTGATAGTCTTCGAACAGTTATAAAAATGGATAAATCACCATTTAAAATGTATAGAATTGAATCTTTAACAAATGAATTAGTCCCACTATTTAAAAAAGTAGATAATATTATTGAACCTTATAACGAGTGTAGGCAAAACTTACCTGAAACATTTATACATAATGGATATATTGATATATTTAATTCAAATATAATAGAAAAAAAAAAATCAATAACAGGTAGTATTTATTCATATCTAATGGATAAAAATAATTACCATGATATTGATTCTGAAGAAGATTTTAAAATTGTAGAAGAAAATTTTAATGAATTAACAAATTAATATTAATAAAGTAATTTATAATTTTATGAATTAACAAATTAATTATTAGTTAAAAATTATTAAATTCGTAAAAAATTAAAATATTATCATATAATATAAATGCCTAAAAGAAGAGTAAGTGCTGGTAAAAATAATATCTTTAATTCCAAGAATAGTCAGAATATATTATGCTGTGTTGTGGTTGTATTAATTGGTGTTGGTTTAATAATGTTAGCACAAAAAAATAATTTATTTAGAAACAATAGTATTGAGGGATTCACTGAATCACAACCCGTGGAATTAGATAGAATAAACGAACCTTTAGTTCCATCAAATGATAAATTTATTATTGTATTAGTCTATGTAGATTGGTGTCCTCATTGTAGAACAGTGAAACCCGCATGGAAAAACTTACAAAACAGATTAAACAATACAACTATTAATGGTAAGCAGGTACAGGTTGCCGCCGTGAATGCTGAGGGAAATCAAGTTGAAAAAGATTTCGCCAACTCTCTATCAGTACAGGGATATCCCACTATAAAGGTAATGAATAATAATAATGTTGAAGAATATAATGGTGGAAGAAATGAACAAGAATTAGAAACATATATTAATAATACTTGTGGAGGAAATTAAATATTTTAAGAATTATCTTTATTTAAGTTATCATCTTTATTTAAGTTATCATCTTTATTTAAGTTATCTTCCTTATTTAAGTTATCTTTCTTATTTAAGTTATTTTCCTTATTTAAGTTATCTTTCTTATTTAAGTTATCTTCCTTATTTAAATAAGTTTCCTTTTTATCTTTAACTTTATCTTTTAAATTAGTTTCAATTAATATACTTTTTATATCATTTTGTTTATTAAAATTAAGTTTATTTTTCTTAATTTTATTTTCTTTAGGTTTAATTTTTTTTTTTAAAGGTTTATTTTTTTTAAGTATTATATCAATATTATTTTTTGTAATTAAATAACCTTTATCAATTATTTCTTTTATTTTATCGCTACCTATATTAAAATCAAATGCTTCGATATCAAACATATCATAAATGATAGTATTCTCACAATTTAATTCTTTATCTCTTAAATTAATTAGAGGAGAATATATTAAACTCTTAAAGAAATCAGAAAAATTATTTATATCTATCTTCTTTTTTTCTTTATAATGTATTGAAAATCCCAGAGTATTTTTTTGGTTCTTAAAATAATAAATTGGACAACTTGATATTATAGCACCATCCAAGTAATAATCATCATTATATTTAATAGGAGTAAATAATATTGGAATACTCATAGACATTCTTACCGCTTTATAAACTTCAAGGTTTGGGAAAGTCTTATGGTTTATATATTCTAAACATTGCTTATTTATATTTGTTGCTCCTAATATTAAATTAATATTAGTTAATTTATAAAGTTCTAACATAGTTATGTTTGGATTATTTGTTTTCTTATTAATTATTACTTTAAGAACTTTTTCGAAAGATTTACCATCATCTAATCCATAGTTATTAAAAAAATTTAGAAAATTATCTCCTTTTATATTTAAAAAATAACTGGGTTTTACACTCAATGATATTTTTTCTAATTCAGAAGGTTTATAACCTAAAGAATAAAGTAGACTAATAACTGAACCCGCAGAAACACCTAATATATTCTCAACTTTTTTACATAAATCTTTTTCATAAATATATTTATATGCACCCACAAAAGCATATCCTTGGAGAGCACCGCTGCTAAATACTAAGTTTTTTATAATCATTAATTTAATAAAAAAAGTAGAAAAAATATAAAAAAATTAAATTTAATATATTATATATTCAATAATGTCTATGATTAATATAGAAGAATTAAATAGGATAAATGTGGATAGAGATAAAGCAAAAATAGAAATTTATGATAAAGTATTGAAAAAATGTCATGAAAAAATAAAAAAAACAGCAAAATTACCAGGAAAAAACACAAATTGTTTTTATGTGGTTCCCACATATATTTATGGAGTTCCCAGATATCAAATTGAAAATTGTATTGTTTATATAGTCCAGTCACTTATTAAAAATGGTTTTCAAGTATATTATACACACCCTAATTTAATTTATATATCTTGGTTTAATAGATCAAATAGTATAGAATATAAAAAGGATAAAAAGGAAAATGTTGTTAAAGAAAATTTTAAAAAAATAGAAAGTTATAAACCTAGTGGTGAATTTTTATATGATATTTCATCATTGGATTTATTAAAAAAGAAAAATAGAGAAATATTAGATTAATTTAATTTACCCAATTTATAGATAGAATCAATAACAAATATTATAAAAATACCAAATAAAACAAATAATATTAAATCATGAATATTATCTTGAGATTCTTCTTGAAATATATCATTATTATTAATTTTTTCTAGTAAAGAATTGACATTACTATTCAGACTATTTAATCTTACATCAATCTCTTCTAATGATAAACTATTTGAATTGGAACTATTGGAACTATTAGAATTATTATTCGAAACTAAATCACTACTGGGACTGAAACTTTCATCCTCACTATCAGTATTATAATCACTAGCATTAATCTCATTATTTTCACTTATTCTATTATTATTTAATTCATTTAATACATCGCCATCATTATTAGAAACATCATCAACATCGTTAATATTAGCAAATGTTTCAACATTATTTATTTCCATACCTCCAAATTCGTCCATTTCATCAAATCCAGATATATTTTGATTAATATTGTTTCCTTCTTCTCTATTATTTGAATTATTTCTATTATTATTTCTATTATTATTTCTATTATTATTTCTATTATTATTTCTTTGATTTATAACATTATTATTTAAATAATCTTCATCTTCAGAATGATATTGATAATCATAATCATTTGGTATTACTTCCTGTTTTTTTAAATTTGATATATTATTTGTTTCTTTTTTATAATTTCTATATTCATTTTTAGCATTATCATAACTTATCTGTTGATTTGGAACTCTTTTTTCTTCTGTATATAAATTCTTTGTTCCTCTTGAGAAATTTCCCCTATGATTATTATTTTGATTAAAATATGGATCCTCTCTTATAGAACAATGTTCGTCATGACTTCCCTCTAAAAAACTCTGGTCATGAATATAATTAGGTATTTTAGAGTTATATAATTTTTTATTTTTTTTTTTTTTATTTTGCTTATTAAATGGACTTCCCCATGCTTCTTCCAATGAGCAATAATTCATTTAAATAATATAAAGAAAATTATTTTAATTTTTATTTGTTAATTAAAAAACAATAATAAATATCATTATTTTTAAATTTAATTATTTATAATTTTTTAATTTTTTCCCAGAGCAATTTAATAACACTAAATAATACTCCCAAGTATATAATTATTGGTAATGCGGGTAATCCGATTAACGCTATAGAAATTCCAACTACAGATGCTATTATTATTAATCCAACTTTAATAATTTTTACAAAATCCATATTCTTACTAATAATTTAGATTAAATTAATTTTATAATAAATAATTAATTTCTAATATATTAAATAAATGAAACAAATAAATGTTATTTATAATTTAAGTGTTGTAGCTTTATTATTAGCATTAATTTATTTATCAACTACAAATGAAAGAACAGTAAGAAATATGAGTAGAAGATTAACAAGTGGATATGTTAATACTATATTAATTTTATGTATTATTTCACTTTCTATGTATGAAGATATGCATATTGGATTTATGGTCGCTGTAATTTATTTAGTATTAGTTGTAAGATTCCAAGAATTAGTTGTAGAAAATTTTAAATCTGGACCCAGTCCATTAAATTGCTCAACTTATGGAGATTCTAAAGAAAGAACTGGTAGCGCTTACTACCCCATAAATCCTTGATTTATTTTCTTTTATAAATATTAAATGGATATTTATAAATTATTTGACGAATTGAATAATAGTAAATATTTTGCGGGTATTATGATGATATTACTTAATTTAATATCAAAATATATATCCCTTGAATTAAGTGAAACACAAGAAGAATTTTTAAATAATATTATAATTAGAAGAATAGCTATATTCACAATAGTTTTTGTAGCTACTAAAGATATAATTATATCATTTATAATTACAGCATGCTTTATTATTATAGTAGGTGGTTTATTTAATGAAGAAAGCAAATATTGCCTAATTAGAAAAAAAAATAAAAAGAGTAGAGTAATATTAAAAAAAGAAGTTGAAAAAGCAAAGAGAATTATAGACAAATTTAATAAGCAGAACTCATTAAGAGAAAATTATAAATTGGAGGAAAAAATAACCAATAAATTAAATACTAAAGATTAAATAATAAATATTTTATTTTAAATTTTAAATTAAACTCAATAATAAATTTTATTTTAAACATAATAGTAAATATTAATTTATAAATCTAAATTAATACTTTTTGTATCACCACCCATATTATCCTTATTTTTACTTGACAATTGATTTAAAAGACCATCCATATCAGGAGGACCCTTCATTTCTGGACGGGTAGGTGAATCTTCTCCTCCACCACCACCCATTCCTAATATATCACCCATTAAATTTCCAAAACCATTCATATCACCACCGCCACCGCCTCCACCTAATCCACCTAATCCACCTAATCCACCTAATCCACCCATTAAATTACCAAGATTAAATCCACCACCGCTTCCTCCCCCTGAACCACTTGATTGTTGTTGAGCTTTAGAATTACTTTCCATAGTATTTGCAGTAGCTGCTGCAAATTGCTTCATTAAATCAGGATTTTGTCTCATTACATCTTCCATTCCAGGTAATGATGATTTAAACATGGTATTTGTTAAATGGAACATAAATGCACTACCACCCAATGTTAATAATAATCTTAACTCTGGTGCCATCTTCGCCTTTGATTGATACTTCTGGTGTAATTCCTCAAATATATCATCATAATCATTTAAACCTTCATGTACACTTTCAGACCAACCATCTAATTTTACATTTAAAGGATCAAATCGATTATTTAAAAATTCTATTGCTGTAACAAAAGCGATTAACATTTTTCTTTGAAATTTAACACTTTGATCCATCTCTTTTTGATTTGATAATCTATCATATTCCTGTTTCATTTCTTCATAATTTGAAGACATGCTAAATTTTTTATGGGATTTTAATCCTTTCTTTTCCATTCTTTCTAGTATACATAATAACTTAAACTTTTCCTCCTGTATCTGCTCAAAAGACATTTCCTTAGGTGGAACAGGTATTTCCTGTCTTTTTGGTTCTTCAACAGGTGTAAATGAAAACCCTTCATTTTTGTTTAAATTTATAGGTTCCTCATTTAAAGATATATCATTTAAGTTATTAGAATCACCAAAAAAATCATTATTTATTGAAATATTATTATCTAATACCTCAGAATTTCCGAATCCAATAGAATCTCCTAGTCCAATAGAATCACTCATTCCACTAATATTACCTAATCCATCTTTATTAGTTTCTATTGAATTTATTATATTACTATCATCATTTTTTGAAGAAATCTCCTCAATATTAATACTGTTAACGTTATCATTTAATACACTACTAATATTTAAAGGTTCTTCTTTTTTCCCATCTTTAGTTAACTTGTTCTTATTAACAAGTAAATCTAATCCAATATTTGCATTTTTATCTGCTACACTTCCTAAATTAGGTTTTCTATTATTTTTTTCAAAATCAATTATTTTTACATCATTATTAGTAGTTATATCAATCGGACTTAAATCGCTTGATAAATCAAGTTCGAGATCTATTTCATTAGAATTACTAGAGCCTAAATCTAAATTTAAAGTATCCATTATTTTTCTTTAAGAAAGAAAATTAATTATTATTACGCAGTATATATTTAAAAAAGTTTAATATTTTTAAATATAATTTATAAAGTTAATTTATAAAGTTAATATATTAAGTATAAATTAATAATCTTAAATTTTATTATCCATTTGAATTTGATAAATATTCATTAAAAAAGTATCTGCTAAATCATCTTTTTTTTTATGAGAATTATAAAAATCTATCCATTTACTTTTATTAATTTCTTTATTATTTTTATTAATATCAATATTTTTATTAATATCATTATTTTTATTAATTTCTTCATTTTTTACTAGTCTATTTTCTAAAAAATACTCGCAATAAATTTTAGCTAGTTCTTTATTTTTTTTATATTTATTATTGGTTACAATTTTTGCAGATAATTCATTTTTTTTTTCAAACTTAACCTTTAATTTATTAGATGCTGATAAAAATAAAATTTTACCAATAGTATTATTATCTATTTTACCTCTTAAATTAAAATATGTAAAAATTATCATTTGAATACTTTTCATTATAGGATTCTTCAAAGCAGGTTGATTCTCAATTGTAACTATATCTACATCCAATAATTTCTTATTTTTATCTAGTTTATTAATTAAATTCTGACAAGTATCATTTAAATCTTTCTTTTTATTTATTTCTTTCATATTTTCTTCAGCATGGAGTTTTTGGTGTACTTTACAATAACATATAAAAGGGTTTTCAAAAGTCTCAAAATAAACTTTTCTTTTACACTCTTTTACCTTTAATACTTCCGATACTCCTAATACTCCTAAATCATGATTACAAACTCTTTTATTATAGTCAAGAACTTTAATATGATTTTTTTGATGTAATTTACAAAAATATTTATCAACACTTTTAACGTAATAATTTGCCGTTTTACCACATATACTTCCACATTTTTTTTTATGACCCTGACACTTTTTATTCATTACTGTTTCTCCTGAAATATCTATTATATCCCAATCAATAACATTTATTTCTGAATTATTATATTCGATAAGACAATAACTTAAATTTTTTATTCCAATATCCCAACTAAGATATCTCATATGAATTAAAAATAATATTAATATTTATTTTAAACTATTTCATAAATTATTAATATTATAAACTAAAAAAATCTTTAAAGAAAAATAAAAAAATATTTATAGATAAGTGCTAAAATTTTCAGGTAATTCCTCAATTTGAGTCCCATAAAATTTTTCTATATCATGGAGTTTTCTAATATCCTGATAGGTAATAATATTTATAGCAACGCCTTTTCTACCAAATCTTCCACTTCTACCAATTCTATGTATATAACTTTCAATGATATATGGTATATCATAATTTAATACTATAGAAACCTGTTGAACGTCTATACCTCTTGATAATAAATCAGTTGATAATAGGATTCTGGATTTACCTTCTCTAAAATCCTTTATTATACCTACTCTTTCACTATGTGTTAAATCACTGTGTATTGCTGTTACCGAGAAATTATTCATATTTAACCTTCTCGCTAATTCCACAACTGTTTTTTTAGAATTACAATAAATTATAGACTGATTTATTGATATATTACTATATAAATCACAAATTACCTCAAATTTATGTTCTATCCTTTCAACATTTACATAAAATTGCTTAATACCCTCTAAAGTAAGTTCTTCTTTTTTAACCAATATCTTTACTGGATTTCTTAAAATTCTATCACTTATTTTAAAAAATTCGGTTGGCATAGTTGCACTATATAAACCAACCTGCAAATTATTACTTACTAAACTATTAAATATTGTTTTTATTTGATCCACAAATCCTAGAGATAACATCTCATCTGCCTCGTCAATAATAACATATTTTATATACTTTATTTCTAATGCTCTTTTATTTATCATATCCATAATTCTCCCAGGAGTTCCTACAATAATTTGGGGATTTTTAAATAAATTTTCCATATTTTGATTTACACTAATTCCACCTGTAGATAAACAACAAGATACATTCATATATTTAGATATATTACCCACAAAATCACATATCTGAATAGCAAGTTCCTTGGTATGTGATAATATAATTCCCTGACTCTGTTTTAAAGACTCATCTATAGATTGTAATAAACTTATAGTGAATGTAGCTGTCTTCCCAGTTCCGGATTGTGCTTGTGCTAAAACATCATTACCATCAATAAATGGTTTTATAGCACGTTTTTGAATGGCACTTGGTTTCTCAAAACCATAACCAAATATTCCTCTTAATAAATTATCTTTGAGGTCTAAATCCTCAAAAGATTCGTAGTCTACAATTTCGTATTCTTCAGATTCTGTCATTAAATACTTAACTATGTTATGTTTTTAAATAAAAAAAGGAAATTAATATATTTTAAAAATCTAAATTAAAATTAATATGGTATTGATTGAAAATTTTGG
>ENA-UOXV01005758-UOXV01005758.1-marine-metagenome-genome-assembly--contig:-NODE-5758-length-13383-cov-9.407638_pt1 | contig 13383 bp, 11 predicted proteins | sample MGYA00238165_ERZ766961 | MGnify/ENA primary metagenome ERZ766961 (study PRJEB28924, sample SAMN03173240) | marine metagenome | biome: Marine; feature: Water; material: Subsurface seawater | place: North... | reverse complement strand
TGCGCGTAGGTGTCCACATGGTAATCCTCCGAAGTGGTGTCCTGTACCTCCACCATGTCACCTATGCGATCTCTGACCGACTCATGGGGGGCATTTCTCTCGGTTTCGGTGGGTTCGGCTTCACCCTCAAGCACGGGTTGAAATTCGACGAACAGTGGTGGGGTTCCTTTGGGCTGTTGCAGAGCTTTGACTGGGAAGACGGTTCTTCGGCCACCACCCTGCCCTTTGCCAACGTCACCTGCGGCGACCAGCAAAGCCACATCACCGTGGGGGGCGGGCTTTTGGCCCGGCAATCCCCAATTCAGCCGCTGAATTCAATACGGATGGTTTCTTCTACATCGCCGGAAATCTGCAAGTCTCAAATCAAGCATGGCTGATGACCGAGAACTACTTCGGTTCCAACCCCTTCTTCTCGGAGCAAGGTGACCGAGGAATGGCCTTTATAGGTATCCGCCGCTACAAGGAGCGCAAGAACCGATTGACCGACTACGGACTGTGGGTGCGCTACCTCGAAAAGACCCCAGCATCCGCTTCCTTGTCCTCAAGCCTCACACAATTTTTGCCTTGGCTGGGCTTTACCTGGCCTTTCTGAGGCAAGACCTAATTTCGAAACAGGGCCCGCCACATCGCAAAAAGGGATACGTCATGTGTCCCTTTTTGCGTTTCATACCCTGTGCGTAGGAATTATGAAAAGCCTGGCTTATCTTCATTTCATGATGTCAAAGACCCCCTTCATTTTGGCCAATGGCCAGTGGTGGTGGCTCCCTCCCTCCGAGGGTAGCCCGGTCGTGCACGTCTGATCCATACTTCATTCAAGACAGTACATCCAAGGCTCCCTCACGGGGGCCTTTTTCATTTTTCATATCCCCAATTTTTACCCCCCGCATCATGCGTACCACCAAAATCACCCTCGACGAGCGCGAGCTTCCCACCCACTTCTACAACATCATTCCGGACATGCCCAATGCCCCATTGCCGCCTTTGCATCCGGGCACCCGAGAGCCCATAGGTCCAGAGATGTTGGGGCCCCTCTTTCCGGAGGCGCTCATTGCCCAAGAAATGAGCCCCGAGCGGCACATTGAAATCCCGGAGCTCGTCCGAGAGAAATACCTCAAATACCGCCCCACTCCAGTCTTTCGGGCCTACGATTTGGAAAAACACCTGGACACTCCTGCCAAGATTTACTACAAGTACGAAGGGGTGAGTCCAAGCGGGTCGCACAAGCCCAACACGGCTTTGGCCCAGGCTTACTACAACATGATGGAAGGCACGAAGAAAATCGTGACCGAAACCGGCGCCGGCCAATGGGGATCCGCCCTGGCATTTGCTTGTGCCCAATTCGGCTTGGATTGCGAAGTCTTCATGGTCAAGCTCAGCTATGAACAAAAGCCCTACCGCAAGACGCTGATGAACACCTATGGAGCGGAGGTACATGCCTCTCCCACCAACCTCACTGAAGCCGGGCGCTCCATTCTCGCCGGCGATCCGGGCTCACCTGGCAGCTTGGGCATCGCCATCAGCGAAGCGGTGGAAATTGCAGCGCAAGACCCCAACGCCAAGTACGCCTTGGGATCCGTCCTCAACCACGTGCTCCTGCACCAAACCGTGGTGGGTCAAGAAGCCGTGAAGCAGATGGAAAAAGCCGGAGACCTGCCCGATGTCATCATCGCACCTTTTGGAGGAGGATCCAACTTCGCAGGCATCGCCTTCCCCTTTCTCGGCAAAAACCTGAAAGAAGGAACCAAGATCCGCTGCATTGCCAGCGAGCCCACTTCCTGCCCCAAGCTGACGCGGGGCCAATTCCGGTATGACTTTGGAGACACCGTGGGCATGACCCCGCTCTTGCCCATGTACACGCTGGGACACAACTTCGTCCCCGCCCCCATCCACGCGGGCGGATTGCGGTACCACGGCGCTGGTGTGGTCGTCTCCCAATTACTCAAGGACGAACTCATCGAGGCCAGGGCGCACGACCAGCTCGCCTGCTTCGAGGCGGGCACCACCTTCGCCCGCATCGAAGGCATCCTGCCCGCCCCTGAGACCTGTCACGCCCTCGCGACCGCTTTTGAAGAAGCCAAGCGCTGCCGGGAGGAAGGCAAAGAAGAGACCATCCTCATCCACCTGTGCGGACACGGCCACTTTGACCTCGGCGCCTACGAGACCTACCTCCGCGGCGAATTGAAACTGCATGAATTGAGCGAGGAGGAAATCGCCGCTTCCCTCGCCAAGCTTGACACCCCGACCATAGGTTGAGTTCGGGTTCTTCCAAGGAGAGGCCCTGCCCGGAAAGTCCGGGTGGGGCTTTTTCCTTTCTCACCATCCCAGCAGCCCACCGGGCTTGATCCAGATGTCAGTCCTGTAGACAGCGAACGGAGAATCCACTGCGCAGGTCGCTGTCGCTCCGCACGATGCCGAGCAGACCATTGTTCAGGTATCGGAACCAATGCTCCACCCCCGATGAAGTCGAAGACCAGAAATAAGCACTGGCACCCGCATCCAGAAACACCCCGTTGTTCCGGAAGCGATACCCTCCTGGTTCAGCTGAAAAGCCCACCAAGTCTTGGCCACTGCCCGAGTTGTACCATCCCGAGGTCGTTTTGAGCGCTACGCCCTCCTGCCCCGCGTATCCCAGATCGGCCAAGGTTGCCTCCAATGCGCTCCAATCCGCATCAGATGGAACATGCCATCCCGCAGGGCACAATCCCCTCGGGTCTGCGACAGCAAAACCGTTGTACAGCCGGCCGAAAGCTTCGAGGGAAACCGCCTCGTCACAGGCGTCCAACGGAGACAATTCAGAACAACCGCCCGTGCCTTCCCCAAAAATCACCGTGGCCCCGGAGGACAAACCCGCCCAAGTGGCCGCATCCAAGACCTCATCGATGGTGGTGCCATCCGTATAGTGGTTGGACCGCAGGTTTTCCGAAAACCAACACTGTCCTTCGACTTCGACCGTGGCATACCCGTGACCGTCATACGCCAATGGCTCCCCGCAGGTCCATGTGGAAGGTCCCCCTTCACACGTACCGAACAAAGCGAGAAATGGCACCAAATCGAAAGCGGAATAGCACGAATCCCCTGAATTGTATGGCTGAAATCCAGTAGCCGCATCGGAATCCATCATGCCGCAGTTACCGAACATGGAAAGCAGGGAAGTCAGGTCAACAGCACCGTAACACCCATCGCCGTCAAAATCCGGGTGAAAGTCCAAGGCTTCTTGAGCGAAACAGACCAGCGGAAAACAGAACAGTACAACAAGAAAACAACGCATAACAACAAAAAGATCGTTGGATTATGCTGTAATTCATGAGGTTTCCGGTCGACAGTCAAAAGAGACTGAGGAACATCAGATAAGCACGAGTTGGGCTTATTCAAGGGGACAACAAAACACACGTCCGGACATCCACGCCAACATCTGACGCAGAAGCCCGGACATGAAATGATTGGCTTATGGTAGGAAGGAAACGAACCCGGACTTATGCCGGCACCTCGGGAATTTCGGCACCCGGCATGAGGTGGACCATCAATACAATCGCCATGACAGCGAGGAACCAGTAGCCCACATTGATCAGGATGCCCTGCCAACTGCGGCGCTCAAACAGCATGTGGGTGACCAAGACCGGCATGCCCAAGTAGCCAAAAGTCATGAAGCCATGGTAAGCCGCATGGGCGATGACCCCGTTGTCGCCGTGAGCGTGATAGCGCATGGCGAAGTAGTAGGCGAGGGTAAACGACATGAGGAATGCCACACCAAAGGTGACGGCCATGTTGCCCTTTTTGAGGTCTTCTTCTGTGAAGCCCAAGCTGGCCATCCAAGCCTTGCCAAAAGTTTTGGGGTGATACCAAATGGCCCCGATCAAAAGCGGCATGAGCGCCGCCAAAGTGATGCCGAGCCAATTGAGCTCGTAACCGTAATATCCTGTCATGGTGTTTGAATTTGCGCTCAGAATGTAAACCGAATCATCTGATGATCAACAGAGTGGATAAACCAGTTATCCAAACCCCAACTGTTCTTTGGTCAGTCCAAGGAAAGAGATTTCGTATCTTGTAATTATGCTTCGATTGACTGTTTTTACCATTATCGCCCTCGGAATCAGCAGTTTTCAGGCACACGCACAACCGGGATGCATCGACCCTGAGGTCATCGATCCGTTTGTCCTCTGCCCCGGCATATTTGATCCGGTATGCGGTTGCGATGGCGTCACATATTCCAATAACTGTATCGCTTACTACGGATTTGGGGTCACCAGCTGGACCGATGGCGCCTGCACAAACTCAGACAACATTCCACCCGAGCTTATTGTCCCGGATGATGTCACCACGGAATGCGGATCGCCCCTCATCCTGGAGGAAGCCACCGCATCAGACAACAGCGGCATCGTGACCCTGAATGAAGCCATTGAAGAAATCGCAGGCACCTGCGCGGGGTCATACACCTTGGTGCGCACCTTTACCGCGACCGACCCCAGTGGCAATGTCACCACGGGCGTGCAGACCATCACCGTGGAAGACATCACTCCGCCTGTTTGGACGGTCCCTCCCGCAGATGCCACCATCGGATGCGCGGACGCTTTCGTGGCCGAAAGCGCCATGTTTGCTTGGGCTGCCGCTTCTGCCGGGGGCACAGCTGATGATGCGTGCGGCGCAGTCACCTACGGCAACGACTTCGACGCCATCCCCCTCATCGACTGCACTGAAACGGTGACCGTGACTGTGGGCTTTTACGCAGAGGATGACTGCGGCAACCAAAGCTGGACCACAGCCACATTGACCATCGACCCCGACTTGGACGAAATCGACCCGTGTTTTAATGTGGCCGGCGTCGACTTTGGTCCTTGCGATGCCATCCTCGGCTATACCCACCTCAATGGCTACTGCACGGAAATCAGCGGCTGTGGGACGGATGTGGGACCGGTAGACTACAGCCCCGCCTTCTATGCTTCCTTGTACGATTGCGTAAACAGTTGCAACGAGGGCTGCATCAGCCAGGAGTACCTCGACGAAGGGAGCATCATCATTTGTGCCACTGTGATTGAGCCGGTGTGCGGTTGTGATGGCACCACTTACCAAAACAGCTGCCTGGCGCAGTTTTTTGGTGGCAATGTCACGTGGACGGACGGTCCCTGCGTCGTAGTCGAATACGGCGGGTGCACGTACTCCACGGCCTGCAATTATGATCCCGATGCGGCTTTTGAAGACGGAAGCTGTCTGTTTCCGCCCGTGTATTGTCCAATGCCTCCAGGCTCACCTGGCGGCGGCTGCACCTACAGCGATGCCGACAACTACGACGCCGCAGCCACTTGGGACGACGGCACATGCACCTTTGGCCCCTGTGACAACGATTGCCCAGAAGACGTCAATGGCGATGGCGCGGTCACCGTTTCAGACATCCTGCTGCTCCTCGGCCAATTCGGCATGCAATGCGGGTGACAGCCTTGGCCTTTTTACTCGAACCAACCCAAGCGCCGGCCCTCTTTTTCTGCCGGTAGAAAGCGGCGGAACAAGGCATTGATGACGAAGAGGTGCACGATGAGCGCCACATGCAAGGGCGCCAAGTACCAAGGCCAAGGCCAATCAAAGATCAAGGGGTTGTCCGCCACCGGCGCCTCCCAGACATACATGTAGTTTGCCGTCAATCCATCGGGGTGCGGAAAAGAGAGGTTCAGCCATCCGTTGAATCCCATCACGACAGTCGAAAGGATCACCGCCCACACATAGGCGCGGATCCAATCCCACTGGCGAAAACGCCATCCAAATGACCGCGACATCACGATGGGCACCACCACCAGGGCGGCGTGTTTGACATAAAAAAGCACCAGCAAAGGCAGGGCATCTCCAGAAGGCAACTGAGGCGTCAAGACCGAATGCAACCCTCCAATCATACCCATGAAACCGGCAAAGGCAAACAACACCGGATTGAACCTGAAGCACAGGATACCCAGAAGAATCGCATTCAAACCGCAGAAGTGAAGTGGCAACGAGCGGTGCAGAGAAAAGGCCATGTCCGGATTGACCACGGTATGAACCAATTCAAAGACCTGCATCCCCAACATGCCAATGCCTATGGCCCGCATCGCCCGTGTTCGGTCCCCCTTTATGCGCTGCACCCCCCACAACAAGAGGGCCGCGCCGACAGCGCACCCGCCGAGGGCCAACCAATACCTGGGCTCCGAAGGACCGATGATCACATCCAATTCGCTCATGGCCACAAGCTAACCCATCATACCCAAGGGAAAGCCGCAAGTGAGCGGCTCAACCTTTGACCATGCGTCCAACGAGCAGCACAACCCCATAGCCCATGGCGCCTCCAGTGAGGCCGAGCAAGGTGTCGGCCACCAACCCCGGCAGAGGCGCCACCCAATGGTGAACGTGCGGGAGGTGGTGGTGAAAGATGCCGCCGGCAACCAATATCAAGGCCGCCGTGCCCACTGCACCGATGACCCGAATCAATATCGGCAGACCCCGTACCATGCCCTTGCCAAGGCGCTGTATGCCGCGGGAGGACGAGCGCATCAGCACCAAGCCCGCGTCATCCATGCGCACAATCAAACCCACCAGTCCATAGACACCCACGGTAGCCAGCAGCGCGATGATGCTCACCGATATGGCCTGCACGACCCAGGTGGCGTCCGCAGCAGAACTCAATGCGAGGATGATGATTTCGACCGACAAAATGAAGTCCACCAAAACAGCACTGCGAATCCGCGCCTTTTCATCAATTCCCTTTGGCTCAACCGCATGTGCCGCACGACCCGGAAGGTGGTGGACCATCTTTTCGACCCCCTCAAATGACAAGTAGACCCCGCCAAGAACAAGGATCGGCTCGATGAGCCAATCGGCCACCGCGCTCAGCAAAAACGCCATCGGCAGGATGATGAGCTTGTTGAGGAAAGACCCTTTGGTAATGGCCCAAAGCACAGGAATCTCGCGAGATGCCTTGAAACCCACCGCCTTTTCCGCGTTGACCGCAAGGTCATCGCCCAAGATGCCGGCGGTCTTCTTCCCCGCCACCTTGGTGACCGCCGCGACGTCATCCATGATCAGGGCAATGTCATCCAGAAGGGCAAAAAAACCGTTGGCCATGGCGCGAACTTAAAGCACAACGTCACCTCCGTGCCAAGCCCAAGCAACGCCCAAAGCAAACAAAGCGTTCTCTCTGCAGGAAGAGAAAATGCACCCCGATGCAACCCCGTTCATCCTTGATCGGTTCTTTCATTATGACATCCAATAAACTGATTTGGAGCGCCTTAGCTCCCGCATTTGTGTTGTCTTCATGTGCCCCAGAAGCGATGGACTTGAAGACCTGTACTTCACCCACAATGGATGGACACACCTATGAGGTTGTCCAGATCGGAGAACAATGTTGGTTTGCGGAAAACTTGAGAACCACGGAATTCACCGACGGCACCCCCATCCCAGCAGTCGGCCCCAACCAATTGGCCAACACCAAGACACCTGCCCGTGTCATCAACCCCGATTTGCCGGACCATTACAACACCTTTTACAACGGATGGAGCCTGCTACAAGCCAAAGGCATCTGCCCCAAAGGATGGAGGGTCCCCACGGCCATTGAATTCAGTCGGCTTCACCAATACACCATAAGCACGTCTACTGCCCCCTTCAGCCAGGTAAAAGGAGCCGAATTCTGTGACCCGACCGATTGGGATTTCACCACAACAGACTTGGAGTTCAACCGATTCGGTTTCAACGCCCAGCCTTCCGGCTCCATCGCCCTGGAATTCAATCCTGCCTCCCACATTGAAGCGTCACAATTCACCAGTTTCTGGACCCGGTTTGACCACATTCATGAAGACCCCTCGGACATCACCAAAATCCTCATCGTCAGCATCAACGAGGAACGTTTCCTCACCGCGTGTGGCGGCATCGCACCTGATTACGGGTTGTGCCTCCGCTGCATCCTGGAGGAGTGACAGTGAGGGTCACTCCACGGTCAAAGCCTGCTGCTCCACCATGAAATCAAAGGCGAGCTCAAACAGCGTTTGAGGGTCGCCGTTCTCGTCCGGCACCGTGGAATCCCAAGGTCCATGCCCCGCACCCTCCAATGGGTAAAAAACATGGGGTATGCCATGGGTTTCCCAAGTCTCTTGGAGCATTTCCCCATTGGAAAACACCACGGTAGAATCCGCTGTGCCATGGGCAATGAACAACGGCGGATCACTGGGATCGAATCGATCGACTTCATAGACGCCTTCCAGCAGATTCACAGAAGTAGGCGACCCCCAAAAATCGAGGATGGTCTGCACCTCATAGGCCTGGCCCAAGTGGGTGGTGGCCAGCGTCGGATCCTGCGCCACGGTGAGTTCGTCGGTGAAATCGCCTGGCTCTGTTACACTGACCCCAACGGACGTAATGGCGCCTGCGGAGCCTCCACCCACGGTCAGGTAATCCATGTTGATGGAATAGTCCTCGGCATGCGCCGCCACCCACCGCAAGGCGGCCTTGGCATCGCGGTGTGCAGGATAGATGGCAATCCCTTGCGCCAGTTGGCCCAGCCCAACACTGTCAGACCCCGCACTGAACACGGAGTCAGCCCACTCTTGCGGCACCGTGCCGATGTCAGAGAGCACGCGGTAATCAATGGAAAACGCCACCCAACCTCGGCTGGCGAAGTATTCCGCTTGGGAGACGGGCCTCCAACCACTCCTGGATCCTCCCGTAAATCCACCGCCGTGGATAACGACGATGGCGGGCCGGTTCTCCCCTGCCCCCTGCGGCACATAGGCATCCAGCAGCAACGGCATGGTGGTGGAGGCGTCCGAATTCAAGGCCTCATGGCTCAACCCCTGCGCATAAACGATGGCCGTGTCCACCACAATCGCATAGGTGGAGTCCGTCATGACGGTGGGCACCGAGGGTGCATCCGAACAAGGCGTCCCAAACACGTTGAGCATGGCCAGCACATCGGTGACGCCCACCAAACCATCCGCATCGATGTCCGTCGCACCGCACGCCTCCACACATCCGAATTCACCCAGCAAAATCAGGACATCAGAGACGCTCACGATCCCATCGAGGTCCAGGTCCTCCGGGCAGTCGCCTTCGGGAGGTGGGGGTGGCGCCACATCGTCGATGCTGAGAAATTCAGCCGCCACCATGGTCTGGGAAGGGCTTGTCCCGTGTCCGGCATTGCCGCGCACGAGCACCACATTCCCCTCGAGGTAGCTGAATGCCGTCAACCCCGTACCCGCCACAGGCTCGCCCGGAACGGGAGGTCCGACGTGCCCTTGTTGCAGCGCAACCCGATGGATGGCGACTTCCGCAGGCAGAAAGAAATTGCCCACCGCGGGCCCTCCATCGTAGGGCACCACAGAGTCATTGTGGTTGCAGATCGACAGGTACTTACGCCCTTGGGCCGGAACCACCACTTCGTCGTAGCCACAGAAAGCCAGCGGCGCATCCGTCACCCCCGAGGGCCGGTGGAAGGCTCCTTGGTGGTATTGGGGCTGGTTCATTTGGGACACAATCGCCACGAAGGCATCGACACCCGGATCATCCAACTCGATGAAGGCCTGGTTGACCAGCCCCGCTCCGTTCGAAGAGCCGATCAGGCGAATGTGGTTGGCATCCACATTGTCAAACACCGACAACTGGGCGACGAGGTCGGACAACATGGCGATGTCGGGGGCCTCACTGTTCTCTCCACACAGGTTCCAGGAGTTGAGGTATCCCGTAGGCGCCACCAGAATGTGGTCCGTCAAGAGGTTGCCCCCCAGGTTGAGCATCTGAAAACCATTGCCCCCATTGCCGTGCAGCAGGACCCCCACGGGAAATCCTTGGGCGGGCACTTCGCCCGTCGGCACGGAAACCGCCACCGGATAGGTCCATCCGTCCGGTTCCTGTGGCCATGACTGCTCCAGGTTGAGGTCAGACGCCCCCTGAAGCATTTGCCCATGGGCCGAGGACATCATGCCCACAGCCAATACCCACAGCATCAATCTCGAAAACAACATATTCAAAAAACGTGCGATGCAGTCTGAGGTTTAGTGCATCAACTCACTTCTTGACCACCCGGCGAACCTGCGATGGGCGGCCCTTTTCGTCCATCAACTGCATGAGGTAAATGCCTTGGGGCAATTCGGGGAGGGTCCAAGTCCACCGCTCTTCGCGAATCAGGCGTTGAACCACAATGCGACCTGCTGCATCCCGCAACACAGCCTGTCCCCCCTTCCACTCCGGGGCCACAGACAGGGTCAGCCCACCCGCAAACGGATTGGGACCAAACCGCCAAAGGGCATTCACGCGCTCTTCCCGCACGTCGACATAGGTGATGGCCTCGCTCTGCACGGACGGGCAGTCGTGGAAGTCCGTGACCCACACCGTGTAGGCGCCTTCGCCCGGCGCCACGAGAATGTCCTCCTCCTCTCCGGCGAGCGGCTCACCGTCTACCCACCACTGGATGCCATTCCAATCCGCTTCATCCAGAACGAGGTTGCCATCGACGTCCTGCATGATCGAGGGCGCCGAGAGCGGCCAGCACACCAAGACGGAATCACTCGCTACCGGGCAGCCCAACGCCGTCTGGGATTCGACGCTGTACCATCCGCTGGCCATGGGGAACCACACGCTCCCTTCGGATGAGAGCGTATCAAACGGGATGCCGTTGACACTCCAGAGCCACCAATTGAGTCCTGCCTGTGTTTCCAACGCCATGGGCGACCCATTGAGTTCAATCAACTCCAGCGGAATCGCAGCATCGGGCAAACAAAACAGGAGGCTGTCCGACTGTGCAGTACAGCCATTGGAATCCAGGCCCATGACCGAATACCATCCACTTTCAAGGGGGGTGTAAATGGGCTCCGAGCCGCTTGCCATCAAGCTGTCTCCCCTCCACCAATCGTACTGGAACAGGCTGTCATTGGTGCAGGCCAGCGCAGCTTCACCCGAAGCCTCTATGCCCACCAACGGGACAGGGTAAACGGTAATCAGGGCACTGTCTGACACCACCACCACGGGATTCAGACCTATGGTGAGCTGCGCGTTGCTGGGGTTGGCATCGATTCCGATGGTGCCCGGACCGTTGGGCGTGAATGGCGCCCAGCCGAGCCAATCGTCGCCGTCGAACAGGTCCTCGTCATAGAAGTCGATGGAATAGGGCGGGTTGTTCAGGACAATCCCCAAGCCCGTCCAGGTCGCGGACCCAGCGTCATCCACTGTGGCTGATGAATACACGACCACCTCGTTGCCATCTTTCAATGTGAAGTAAGGATCGGGGTTGCCAAAGAAGTCATCCCAGCCCCCTCCCGCCGTCGAGAACAGCTGCACCTGGTCCAGCACCTGGTCCAGCAGGGTCGTTTGCAGGACGATGGTATGCGCTCCTTCCTCCTCGAAAACCTGACCTTGGACGTCCGCGCCTTGCGCATTGACAAACGGACCAAAACTCCACTGGTGGTCCGTGATCTGATTGCCGACGCCAAACACCGTCGCCTGAAAATCAGCCGTAACGCTTCCGCAGCCGGCCGATGGTGTGAAGGTGAATGAAGAAGTACCACCTGCTCCCGCCTCGATGAGCAAGGGCAGGGAAAAGCCCTCGGCCACCTCCTGCTCAAAACCCAAGGCGGACACCACGGCGAGGATGCTGATTTGAATTTCGAATGCGCCTGCAAAAGAGGGCACCCCGCACAAAGTGGCACAACCGCTGTTCTGCCCCGAAGCCGGCTCATAAAAAGCGTCAGCGTCATCCAAAACAAGGTCCATCCCGGGGGGAACCCCCGAAATATTGGTCACCGCCACGCTGTTCAACGTGGCCACCAGTCCGGAGCCCGGGTCGGTAATCTCCGCGGGGAGAAAAAAAGTGATGACCGATTCGTAGTCCTCTCCAGCCACCCCTGAAGGCAGCGCCAGGGGACACAGGGTCGGGAAACCATCCGATGAGGTGCAGTCAGGGTCGGCTTCACATGCATTGCATTGGGCCGTCATTGAAGCCCCGAACGCGCACATCAGCACCAGCATCAGGGCGAGGCGAAACAAGTTGGAATTCACCCTGAAAAGATCATGATTTCCCGGCAATCAAACCGAACGGCCAATACCGCCGCCCCAACGATCTGGATTACAATCCGGAGAGCCCGCTGTAGGCACCGGCATTGTAGACCTTCTCGAAGCCTTTGGACTTCAGAAAAGAAGCGGCTTGTCCGCTGCGGTTGCCGCTGCGGCAATAGAGATAGTAGGCTTTGGACTTGTCAAGGCTGCCCGCTTTGGACTGAAAAGCCCCGCCCATCCAATCGTGCACAATGGCCCCATGGACTGTCCCTCCTGCGGCTTCTCCAGGCGTGCGACAATCGATGATGACACAATCGGCATCCTGCTGTGCATTCGCCACATCCTCGCGGGTACACTCTGGCTTGGGTTTCATGAAAAACATGGTCTCTTATTTCCGGCAAAATTGACAAGACAAAAACACCTACTGCGTGCCTCAGGTTGCACAAGGAGGCGCGATATGCGGGCCATATCTTTACCGGACCCCAACCTGCAGCCAAGGATGAAGATTCTCATCGTTATCGGAACCCGCCCCAATTTCATCAAGGTCACGCAATTCAAGCGGCTGGCAGTGCAACACCCTGGTCTGTCCATCGAGATTGTCCACACGGGGCAGCACTACGATCGGAAGATGTCCGGGATCTTCTTCGAGCAATTCGGTCTTCAACCCGACCACTTCTTGAGCTTGCGCGGCGATACCGCTGTGCAACAATTCGGAAACATGATCACCGACCTCGGCGCACTGATGGAGCGGGTCAAGCCGGACACCGTCATCGTCCCCGGCGATGTCAATTCAACCCTTGCAGGGGCGCTGGCAGCCAACCGTTGCGGCATCAAACTGTGCCACCTCGAATCGGGCTTGAGGAGTTTCGACCGCGGCATGCCCGAGGAGATCAACCGCATCTTGGTGGACCAGATCACCGACACGTATTTCGTGACGGAACAAAGCGGGTTGGATCACCTCAAGACCGAAGGTTTGGATGTCAAAAGCGGCGAGAATCAAGCCCACCTTGTCGGCAACACCATGATCGACACCATTGTCGGTTTTGACAAGGAAATCCAAGCAAGCCCCATTCTCGAAGACCTCTCATTGGGCAGTGCACCTTTTCTGCTCATGACCATGCACCGCCCTTCCAATGTCGACAACAAGGAAGGCCTGCAGTTCATGCTGGACACCATCACTGCGGCCTCACAAGACCGCAAAGTGGTGCTGCCCGCGCACCCGCGCACCCAAAAGCGCTGCGAGGACCTCGGAATGTGGAGCGCGTTCACGGCCCTCCCCAACCTTGTCCTCACCGAACCCATGGATTACTTCGCGTTCCAAAAGCTCATCGCCCACGCCGATGCGGTGATCACCGATTCCGGGGGCATCCAAGAAGAAACCACCTTCCG
>ENA-UOXV01005757-UOXV01005757.1-marine-metagenome-genome-assembly--contig:-NODE-5757-length-13385-cov-5.602176_pt1 | contig 13385 bp, 9 predicted proteins | sample MGYA00238165_ERZ766961 | MGnify/ENA primary metagenome ERZ766961 (study PRJEB28924, sample SAMN03173240) | marine metagenome | biome: Marine; feature: Water; material: Subsurface seawater | place: North... | reverse complement strand
AGGAGGATTCCGACGTCGCCGTCCGCGTCAAGTCGCTGGGTCAGGACCGCGACCGCAACACCTACTGGTGGGGCATCGGCGGCGTGAAAGCCGCCCTCTACGTCGAGGACATCGACGGTAAGTGGTTCGTCTACACCACCCGTCAGGAGGTCAAGGAACTCATGGACGCCCTTCACCACTGGGGTATCCGCGAGCGCAAGCTCAAGCAGGAGCTCAAGCGCCGCGTCGTCACCATCAACGCCGAGTTCCGAAGAGCCGCGCGGGAACTCGAGGACGCCGAGGCTGACGCCGCGCGCCGAGCCGCGAGCGGTTACCCCAAGCGTGCACCCCGCGCCTCTGCCGCCGCCGTCGCCGACGAGCAGGACGGCCTCTCCGCCGCGCGAAGGTTCATGGCGGCTCTCTGCCAACACGCGGAAGTCGCGGTTGGCGCCAGGCGAGCGCCGAAAAAGTCGGAGGATCAGAGCGCGGCGGATGCACAGTCCGACGCCGACGCTCAGCACTGGCGCGCGTTCAAGGGCAGGGCCAACGCCGCGGAGGCGCACCAGGACGTCGCGCACTTGCTGCTCGAGCTGGAGGATGCGTTGTACTCCATGCAGAAGATTGAGTTTATGTCCGCGGAGGAGATGGAGGCGAGAAACGCGGCGAAGGAGGCTGGCGAGGATTACGAGAGCGACGAGAGCGACGCGGACGACGACTTCGACGACGACGACGAGACGCTGTGGGAGGAGGAGAACCAGCCGTTCCACGAGTCTTACGAGGACAAGATCAAGACTGGGATGATCTACCCGATTTGGGACACTCACTTTGAGCGGCGGACGTGGCGGGAGGCGGTGTCAGAGCGGTCCCCGGCGGCGGCGCTGGCGTTCCAGGCGGCGTGCCTGGAGGACTGCGCGGCCATCTTCCTCAAGGCTGTGGCGCGTCACCCTCGCTGATCGACGCACACGACGATTCTTTTTCAATGACGAAACATTCACGTATTCGAAGGATATTCTCGGTTAAAAGTATGTACACGCTACGAATGGAAAGGAATTTTAACCAACCCGCGCGGCGAAACCAGCAGAAGCGCTGCTACCGTTCGCCCCGCGGGGTCATAATTTGCCTCACGGGGAAGCGGCGCCGAACTTCCACGACTTCGGCGGCTTACCCGCGACGTCCCCGAGATCGTGCGAGAACCTGCAGGAGTCTCCCGCGCGGCATCCCCCCGGCTTGCTCAGAAACTGGCAGAGCTTCGAGGATGAAGTCCACCCGCCGCCGCCGCCGCCGCCGCCGCTCCCCGTGGATCCCGGGCTGAGCGACCGGCTGAGCTGCCCGCCGCCGTGCGTTTCGCCCCGTGCCTTCCGCCCCTTGCGCGACGTCACCAGGGTGAAGTCGTCGCTCGCTCTGGAGGGGGAGGACCCGAGCTCGGGCGGGGAGGACCCTGAACCGAGGGAAGATCCCGGCGGCGACGGAATAGCCGCGTGGTCCTCGCCCGGGAGCTTCGCCGCGACGTATTTGCCGTCCGCGGACAGCTCGAACATCTCCGGCACGGACCTGAGGAACTTGGTGTAGTTCTCCGGGACCGTGAGGGGCTTCTCGAGGTCCGCCGCGAGCCGCACCAAGGTCACCCACGGGCTCCCCTCGATCGCCTTGGCGCAGAGGTAGTCGTGAACCTTCGACGAGTAAATCTCGCGGACGCTGCGGAACCCCGCGCCGTTGAACCCCGGCGCCGGGTTCACGTTCTTCTTCGGGTTCTGGTGCCTGTTGGAGTCGCGGCGGTGCCTGCGTGGGGGTGACCGGGGCGGGACCCCATTCGCCCGGTTCGGGGGCGTGTATTTCCCGGAATCGGCTCCGAGGTTCACGCTCTGCCGCCTGCCGTGAGGACCGCCGAGCACGCCACGCCCGCCGCCAAAGTCCGGCGGGGACCGGGCCGGCGCGCTGCCGTACACCGCCTTGAACGGCGTGAGATCCTCGGAGTCGCCGTCGAACCCGAAGAGCGCGTCGGGCAATCGCTCGATGAGCTCCTCGACCCCCGCCGCCGCCATCACCTCGCGGCGGTCCTCGGGATCCTCGTCGAAGAGGACGTTCACGCAACTCTCCGCGGTCATGCGCGAGGATGACGACGGGGAGATGGGCGCCTTGGACCCGGTGAGGCGCGCGTCGGCGCCCCTCGTCCAAGCCGGAGCGTTGACGCTGAGGCTCGGCGCGGTGGCCATCTCAATCTTCTACCGTCTTCTACGTTTAGGTCGGAGGTCTTCTAAAGCCACTGCCCGTCTTCCGCGGGCGGTCGCTGCTGCTGAGGCGTGACCGTGTCGACCTCGCCCTTGATCCCGGCGATCTCCACGGAGAGCGTGTAGATCTTCTCCTGGTAGTCGCTGAGAACTTTTTTGTTCTCGCGGATGGCTTCGGCGTACTCCGGATCGTCTCCGTCGGCGTCGATGGCCTGACCGAGCTCGAGATTGGACCGCTCGAGGTGTACGCACGCGTTCTCGAGGCGTGACTTCTCCTGTTCAAGAGCTGCTAGATGCTCGTTTTCTTCCTTGGTGTCAAACTTGTTGGACGACATGGTCAGCGCATGGGTGGGAGCTTACGCGGACGTCATTATCGACGCGTCCGTTCAAGCTCTTTGTCTACGCTGTCTGTCGGGAACCGTCGATTCCTGCGCGGATAGGGAAGGTGGCGATCGATCAGAGTCTTCGTACGCGTCGTGTGGGGTCTCGATGGTCCGATACCGCGGTGTTCAGGGAGAGGGGACGCGAGGACGTCCGTCGGTCGCTTGAATTAATTTCAAGCTTCGCCGCGTTCCTCACCTGTGACGCTGATCAGTTACTGGTTATGCTGGCGCGCTGCGCTTAAATCCCCGGACGGGTCTACATGGACGACATGGTGCAACTCCTTTGGAGCTGTGTTTGTGTGCGTGTCCTTCGTGATGTCCCTTCGATGCGCGGTGAGCAGTGGGCCAACGTGTCCTTCTTCTACCGTCCGCTCCTTCGAAATATCGTCTGTTTGCCTCCGTTTCCCGGGAGAACGAATCAATTCTCGCGAGGGCCTGAGCATAAATAGACCCTCGTCTTGAGTTAATTTGGTCAGAGAGGTCGTGAGAATTGCGTGTGCCGTGATGACGTCAGTTTGAGCCAGATCCGATCCTCGGAAAAGGCATCGCCAAAGGTCCGAAATGGATAATGATGAGGTGGCGATCAGAAACCGATTTTTGATCGACTGGGCGATGTTTTCACCCTCGGCGTTGAAACCGTGCTCGAGCATTTCACCCACGCGCTCGACCCACACACAAAAAAGCTCGGAGATTGGGCACGTCACCACCACCACTCAGTACCTTTCCGCGCGACGCCTTCCCCGTCGACGCACTCACCCTCCGCTCGATCCACCGGACGACAAAACGACGATGTTCGCCGTCTCCTCCAACGCGCTCCTCGCGCGTCCCGCCGCCGTGACCCGGGGCGCCCGCGCCCCCGCCGCGCGCCGCGTCGTCGCGGTTCACGCGTCCGCCGATGCCCCGGTCTCGACGAAGATGGCCAAGATGGCGACCGTCGCGCTGCTCTCCGCGACCGTCGCGTTCGGGCACCCCGGCTACGCCAACGCGGGACTCTTCGGAGGCGGCGAGAAGGTGGGCAAGTACGCCGAGGACGACACCGCCCGCTACATGAGGGAGATTGAGGAGGCTCGGTGCGTGCGTTGGATAAACCCACCCGCGATCGCAACCTTCCCCGGAACAAACCAACCCCCATTGAACCCCCGATCGATGAATCCTACGAGCGTGCACTGACGAGCCCCGACCCATGCTCACCCCCGCTTCCCACGTCAACAGCAAGGCTGAGGGCCAGGCCGCGGCACCCAAGCTCAGCGCCGAGTCCATGTATCAGGACGCGGGCGGCGCGTGCGGGCCCGGGTACGAGCTGGTGGTCCGCAAGGTGCTGGGCGCGTCGTGCGAATGCGTCGACGACTCGTGCAAGGACGGCGCCCCCGAGGGCGCGCGCGAGGTGCGCTCCGAGTCCGAGAGGTCCTTCGGGAAGGGGCCGGATGCGGATGCCACCAGCGGAGGCGTCACCATCACCTTCATGAACAAGTAAAGAGAACGAGAGAGAAAAAGAGAGAACGGAAGAGAGAGAGGGATCGAGAGAGTTTAACGTCGCTGAATAACATCACGTCGAATAACATCACGTCGAGTCGCCGACGAACGCGTTCACGAAAGCCACGGGGTCGCCCACGCGCGCAGCTTCCGACGCAGCCTCTTCCCAACTCGGCACGGACCCGCCGTTCGCACCCGCAGCCGCCAAACCCCCATCCTCGGTACCGCCGACCCACGATACCCTCGAACCGAACCCACCCGGCGTCTCCACGACGACGGAGAGCGGCTCGAGCGTCAACGCAACTCCCGAACGTTCGCCATCCTTCGCGTCGTTGAAGCGCTTGACGAGCGCCAACATCGCCACCGCGCGGTGCGCGTCGCCGCACGCCGCGCCGGCCGCAAACTCAGAGTCGGGGTAATCAACGACGACGCGCCAGCCGTCGGCCTCGAGCTCGATCGAAGCGACGCCCCCGCGACTGGCGACGGACGCGCCTTGGCGCTGCTTTGGATCCGTCGCCTTTGCGCCGGGGTGCAGAGAGGGACATCGTACGGTGAGACGCACGCCTTCCGCGCCCTTGAGCTCCACCTCGCACGTCGCGCAGACTGTTTGTGTTTCGCCCCACTCGTCATCCCCGAGCTTCGCCGAGAACGCGACGATTGGGTGGGACCCGTCGTTAAACCGCGCGTCGGTGAACCGCAACCCGCGGGACTTACACCACGACGTCACGCACGACCTCTGCGCCGTGACCTTTTGCCCCCGCACCGCGTTTGCGATTCCCTCGACGGCGGATTTCACGTCAAACGGGAAGACGCCGATCTCGCCGGATTTGCGCTTCTTGGCGTCCAGCAGGGTGACGCCGTCTGTCGCGAGCGGCGCGACGGCGGCGACGCCGGGTGCCGACGCCGGGTGCCGCCGCGACGCGCTCACCAGCGCCAGCCTCGCGACGAGCGCCCCGGAACCCGCGTTGACTGCCCCGCCCGCCCCCTTCTTCGCGCCCTTTTTCGGGGACTTCTTCAGCGCGGATGTTCCTCCGGTTTGTTCTCCAGCCGCCTCGGAGACGTACAACGCCACGAATAGGTTGCCGGATGCGGGGGGCACGAGCGCCAACGCCGCGGGCGCGACGTCGTCGACCCACCCCTTCATCGAGTGCGGCGCCGGGTGCGTGTGAACCCCGGCCGAACCTAACGCCTCGCGCAGGTCCCACTCCGTCGCCCGCCGCCTCAGCGTCGGGAGCGCCTTGAGCAGCGCGGGGATCCCGCCGACGCTGACCGAGTGCTCGACGCGTTCGGCGGCGCCGGAGGATGCGAACGATCCGACGCCGCAGACGCACAGCTCGCCCCCTCTCTTCCCGCACGTCACCTGCGCGGATGTACCCTCGCGTGTGAGACGCAGCGTGATCGCGGGGCGCCTGGTGCGCATCCAGCCGTCCTCGTTGGCGTCCCCGGTGTTCACGGCGTCCAAGGCGAGGGTAGGTACGTCGATGCCGGCGGCTTGGCACGCGGGCTCTAAATCCGTCAGCGCGGCTCGGAGCCGCGTCGCCGCCGCCGCGCGAACGCCATCCGCGAGCACCTCCTTGATGTCCACGCTCGCCGTGCTGAAGGGTAGGTCGAAGGTTTCGATCTCGACGACGCCGGCGCGATCGGTCGGGATGAGCGCACGCGCGGCGATCGCGCCGGAGGAGCTGTCCTTGTCGTCGGCTCGCTCGTACGTGAGCTCGACCCGAGGGAGGGTCCCCGCGGCCACCGCGGCGTCGACGGCGGCGGCGTTACCGACGCCAACCTCCACGCTCCCGACGTCAACCCCGGCCATGCGATTGCCCGTCGACGCCTTGAGTCCCTCCCCGGCCGCGAGACCGGGGAGCCAGAACCACATGCGGATGCCCTCGCCGGCGCCGCGGGCCGGCTTTTTATGTTCATGTTCGCCGTCTTCCTCCGTCCCGGGTTCCCCCGCGTCGTCATCGATGCCCGACTTCGCCTCGACTTTACCCATGATTTGTTCCGTGCGAATGGCGCCGCCGTGCCACGCGCCGCCCCCGCGCGCCACCTTCTTGGACTGGTTCATCACCGTCAGCGCGCACAGACGCAGCGCGATGTCGTGGCACACGTAGTGCAACCCTCCGAGTCCTTGCGCGCCACCTTCCACGAGTTCTGGCGGCGCTGGCGGCGGCGGCGACATCCCCGCCATCCTCGCGGTGGCCCGTTCACCCAGGATCTTAACCTCCGTCTTGGTGAGTGGGAACACCCGCGTGTGCGCCGCACGTCCCTCCTCCTCGTCCGCGTCCATCATCTCCCCCGCGAGCATCTCGATTTTCACGACGAGCCATCCGCCCAGCCGAGACGGCGGCGGGGCGGGATCCGAATCTTTTTTGGGATTCGGTTCATTCTCGGCTCCGTCCTCGTCGTCCTCGGGGGGCGGCGGCAGCGGCGGTGGGCCGCCCAGCGTGAGCGTCGCGCGGTACTCCCCGGGCACGCCCACGACGCACTCCCCGTCACGCACGGAGAAGACCCTCATGGCCTTCGGCATCGTCTTTCGATTGCGTTCGTCGACGAGCAAGCCGCGGATCTCGACGTCGAATCGTCGGCATCGCTCGTCGCGCAACTCGATGAGCTCTGGGTCCGTCTCGAGTGGAACCGGTTTGGGCGCGACGTCCGCGATGGCCTTCGGCAGGTTGGAGTACTTGCCGTTGCAGAGGACGTCCAGCGCGCCCGGGGTGTCGTAGAGCGGCCCCGCCGCCCAGTCCATCTGCTGCCGGAGTCCGTACAGCCGATCCGCGGCGTCGGTGAAGGCCATCTGGTGCTGCCTGAGCTGCCCCATCATGTCTCCGCACTTGACCGCGATCTGTGCGCCGCGGTTCTTGGGCGCCCACTCCGCGAGGACGTGCAGCCGCGTCAGCCGCTGGCGCAGGTTGTGGAGGTAGCGCGCCAGCTCGCGCTTCCTGTCCGCCTCGGGCTGCCCTGGGAGGTTCGTGGCGAGCCTTCGCAGGTCGGTGTAGGACGCGTGCACGACGCGCTCGACGAGCTCCGATAGGCCCACCGTGCGGGTGTGCCGCGGTAATCCCTCCAGCGACATGTTGCCCCGGTTCGAAACGACCCCGCGCCCCGCGCGCCCCGACCCGAGTGCCGGTCGACGGGGAGGGGGCAACCCTAACTAACAAGATCGTCTCGCGCCAGTCCTCGGAGGAGCGGCGGTGAAATGTCAACTTTTCCAGCGACACCCGCACGCGCGGGTGTTGTGCTGAAAAGCCCACGCGAGCCAAGAAAAGTAGTCTTCGGAAAGAGCTTCCAAAACTTTCGTCGGCGGTTAGAAGATCTTCAGCCGCTCAGTTGGAAACCGCACCGGGGCACGCAGACGTCCCACCAAAGCAAACACACACATCGAACACCACCGTTCGTATCACAATGTCCGGCCCCCAAGACGCGGACGAGATGATGGACCCCCACGCCGGCATGCCCATGGGTGGCATCCAGTTCGACGACGAGGATGAGATTGAGTACCCCGATCTCGACGTCGACGAGGAGGCGGACGTGTCCACAGCCAAGGACGGCGGCGTGACCAAGAAGGTCCTCGCCAAGGGCTTCGGCGATGAACGCCCCGAGAAGGGCGACGAGGTCGTGGTCCACTACACCGGCACCCTCCTCGACGGCACCAAGTTCGACAGCAGCGTCGATCGCGGCGATCCCTTCAAGTTCCGCCTCGGCCTGGGCCAGGTCATCAAGGGCTGGGACCAGGGCGTCGCGTCCATGAAGAAGGGCGAGAAGGCCATCCTCACATGCAAGCCCGACTACGCCTACGGCGCACGCGGCTCCCCGCCCACCATCCCCGCCGACTCAACCCTCAAGTTCGAAGTTGAACTCTTCTCGTGGAAGGGAGACAAAGATCAGTACGGAGACGGCGGGTGCATTCGAGCCAAGACGCTCAAAAAGTCCGGCGCGTTCGGCTTCCCCATGGACAAGCACGAGGTCACCGTCAAGTACGCCGTGGCCGCCCCAGACGAAGACGTCGCCGGCGCGGGAGACGAGATCGTCCCAGCCACAGAAGTCGTCTTTGCCATCGGCGCCGACGCCGCGCCCTTCAAGGTTCGTTTATTTTCATTCTCGTATGGGCAATTGGAGTGCTGACGTCGTGTTTTGTTGTCAACAGGGTCTCGAAAAGGTGGTGGTCAAGATGAAGGAAGGTGAGACGTGCCTGTTCAAGATGAAGAACGTCCCCGGCGGGTTCCAGTACTGCGAGGGCCTGCCACGTGGCGTGCAGGCTGCCGACGTCACCGTGACGCTGGAGATTCACCAGCCCGTCGACGCCATCTGCGGCGGCGACGGCTCCAAGAAGATCACAACCGACGGCGAAGGATACGACCACCCCAACGACGGGAGCAAGTGCGTGGTTTCCTACGTCGTCACGCCGTTGGACGGCGGTGACGCGATCGACACCAAGACGAAGTTCGAGTTCGAGCTCGGCAACGAGATCCTGTCCGAGGGGCTCGAGGAGGTTGTGCTCAAGATGAAGAAGGCTGAGACGAGCGAGTGCGAAATCCCGGCGGATTGGAACACCTACGGCGCCAAGGTCAAAGCCGTGGTCACCCTCGACGACTTCGAGAAGGAGAAGGAGAGCTGGAGCATGGACACCGCGGAGAAGATCGCCGCGGCCGAGAAGGTCAAGTCCGTGGGTAACGACGCGTACAAGGGCGGGCGGCTCGGCCTCGCCGCCAAGAAGTACCTCAAGGCGCTCCAGTACGTCGAGTACGACCAGAGCTTCGCCGACGAGGAAAAGGCGCAGACCAAGAAGATCAAGCTCTCCCTCTACCTCAACGGCGCCGCCGTGGCCATCAAGCAGAAGAACTGGACAAAGGCTGTCACCGACTCCACCAAGGCGCTCGACAGCGAGCGGGGTAACGAGAAGGCGTTGTACCGCCGAGCGCAGGCGTCTTGCGAACTCGAGGAATACGAAGAAGCCGAACGCGACGTGAAGGAGCTCCTCGACAAGGACGACACGCACAAGGAGGCCAAGGCGCTGCTGCAGAAGGTGAAGAGGGGCATCCAGATCCAGGCGAAGAAGGACGCCAAGGTGTTCGGCGGCATGTTCTCCAAGCTCGGCGGCCTGTACAAGGACTCGCCCAAGCCCGAGGTCAAGAAAGACGAGGGCGGCGAGATCAAGGAGCCCATCGACATCGGCGGCGGGTTCTCCATGGAGGAGATCAAGGACGGCGCCGAGGCCAACGCGGCCATGGACAACGTGTGAGGAGCGTGAGCCGGTGTTTCGTATTAGTGGTACGTCGTATCACATCCGTCTATTACGTGTAATGTGAGTTCAACGCGAGTTACGTTCAATCGTTAAGTACGCGTTTTCACTTCTGGGGCGTACACAGGTCCACCGTCTCCGGCTCCGGCTGCGACGGCTTGGGGCTCAGGCACTCGAACAAGGTCGCCTGCCTGGCCTTCTTGGTCGGTGAGAACATCGGGGACTTCGGCGCGGGGGACGACGGCGCGGCCCCGGGCTGCTTCGTCGCGGACACCCGGCCCGGCTTCGGGATCGGCGGCGACGTCGGCGGTGTGCAAAGGTCGACAACCTCCGCCGGCCTCGCGGGCCGCGCCGGGGAGGACAACCCTTCGTCCGCGAACGCCAGTTTCTTCCTCGCATCGATCCTTCCCACCGCCGCCGGGTCCGGGTCGAGACCCGCGGCTAATAGACTGTCGTCCGAGGCTGAGTCGTGCGATCCTTCCCGGTCTTCCGATTTCCCCGAAAACGACAGCTTCCTCTTAGATCCCGGGGTGTGCGGTATCGGCGTCCTCGCGGCCGACGCCGGTGTCGGGGCGGCGGGCGGCGGGGACGCCAGCCCGGCATCCGCGACACCGATCGGAACCGCCGCTCGTGGCTTGCGGTTGGAGAAGAAGGAGGTTATGTCGTGCTGATCGGGGGATCGGGGCGGTGGTCTCCCGCGGACCGACTTGGGCGTCCTCCCCCTCGGCGTATTCGCGGCGGATTTAGACTTGGCCTTCGCCGGGGTGACCGGCGCAGACTTGCTCGCTCCGTTGGAACCGCCATGCTCGAACCTCGCCACCAGGTGCGGGCACGTCTTCCGCACCAGCGACATGCGCACGCTCCTGCGCTGCGCCTGGGCCTTGAGGAACGCGAGGTCGTCGCCCCGCTCGTGGAAGTTTGGGGGTAACGCTCGGCCTAGGTACTCATCCCCGAGGCCGACGCCCGCGCCGCCCAGCTCGTTGGCGACCCTTTGTACCTGCCTCTGCCACTGGGCCCAGTGCGCCGGGTCCGCGGAGTTGACCTCGAGGAGGTACCTCCACGGGGGAGCCTTGTTGTTCCCCGATTCCTTCGCGATGCGCTCGACGATGAACTCCACCCCCTTGGGAGCCAGCAACTCCCAGCGCCGCTCCGGGGTGACTGCCGATTCGTTCTCCTTGCGCAGAGCCCTCGCGGCGGCGCGCATGTCCCACTCCACCAGCAGCGGGAGCAGCTTCTGGCGCGTCACCCGGGGTTCCCACCCGCAGTACGTCTCCATCAGGTCCTGGAGCTGTTCAACGTCCGGCCTGTGCCTCCACTTCATCTTTTGCGGGATTCCAGCACCGTCGGGCCCGACGCTCACAAACTCGACATCCTCGGCATCCTCAAGCGCGTACTCCGCGTCGATCGCCTGCTGTGTGTACCCGCGAGCGGCGTCCCTGAAGCTCCGCGTGTACCCGTCCGTAGCGTTCGCGCGCTCGCGAACCTTGTGTAGCCATCGCTCATCCTCCCTCGCGTGAAACGGGCACTCGCACTCGCCCTCGCGCTCCACGCAGCCGCTGTCCGTGCCGCACACTGTACACCCGCGTGCCCCGTGCGCCTTGACCTTGCCCTTCCTGCACCCGTCGTGCTTGCACCGCGCGCAGCCCGTGCACTTATCCAGGGACGCGATGCTCGGGTCCGGAGCTGACGCGAGGAAGTCGTCGAGGCGCTCGGGTAACGTCCGGTCCCGCCTGGGCACGCCGGCTTTTCCCGCGAGTCGGCGCCGAACCGCCTCGCTCTTGGCCAGCGCCCTGACCACTAACAGCGCCTTGGTGCCGCCCACGTTCCGCGCACCCTGCAAGTCGTAGTCGCCCCCCGTCAACAACGCGAGCGCGGTGAGCGCCGGGGCCACGTGCTCGACCTTGTCGCCCAGCATGAGCCGCGTCGCGAGGTCCGCGGCGTCGACCCGCTCCATGGCGAGATCCTTTTGGTTCGCCGCGGAGAGCTTCAGCGTCTTGAACACGGTCCTCGCGCCGAAGAGCAAGGAGTCCCCGTCGCTCGTGACGCACCCGTCGACGATGTCGAGGCGATCCATGGCCGCGCACGTGGCCTCCGCCTCGCCCGGGGCCTCCACCCCGGGGAGCCCCAGCGCGCGAAGCACGGTCAGCGCCACGTCGCCGCATCTGCCAAACGCTCCGCCTCCACCGCCGGTGCATTGGGCGCCCCATCTCGCCCTGAGCGCGCCGAGCTTTTCCCACGGGGCTTGGCCGTCGATGACCCCGACGGGGACGCAACCGTGTCGGAGGTAGTTGAGCGCGCGGTCGAACACGATCTTCGCCGTCTTGGAGGCGTCGGGATCGTCAAAGCCGAGGTCCTCGTTGAACACCTCGTCCAACGCCGGTTGCGTGCACGCTTGTAAGATCCAGAGGCTTAGGTCGACCGCCAGGGCTTTGCCGTCGACGGATTCGCGGATGATCCTCTGGGCGTCCGGGTCCTCCTCGTCCGACCCGTCCACCTTGACGATGGCGCCCTCTTCGTCCAGCAGCTTCCTGCGATGGTGGGGAGGGCGGGGATGGGGGGATGCGGTCAGCGGAGATTCCGAGCGTTTTGGTCACGTTCCCCTCGCATCTCTCTGACTGATGACGGGGTGCATCGAACGGGGGAGCGAGGGGGGTGGTGTTTCGGCGGGATATCAAGGTCGGGGCACGCACCATAGGTTGTTGATACCCATGTCGAGCCTTCTACGCTGACTATCGGTCGACCCTTGGTCACCCGAGGTGGGGGGGACGCGCGTCCCTCTGGGGGCGGGGGTGCCCGAAACGAAGCCCCTCTCTGGAAAATCACGGTGACTGCACCGATAAGCCGGATCAATCTGACGTGTCATCCGCCCCACACCGATCCGAGCGTACGACCCGCAGATCCAACTGACACGAACGATGGGAGGAGCAGCATCCAAGCCCGAGGACATCCTCAAGGTTGTCGACCAACCCGTCAACTACCAGCCCCCGCTCGAGGTCAACGGCGACAACACCATGGTCTACTTCGACCTCCAGCTCGGCCGATACGGGGACGCCACGAAACTCGGCCGCGTCGTGATGGAACTCAAGGACGACGTCACGCCAAAGACGGCTGAGAATTTCAAGCAGCTGTGCATGGCGGGAGAGGGTGCCGGATACAAGGGCAGCCGATTCCACCGCGTCATCCCCAGCTTCATGTGAGCATTTACCCCGCCGCGATGTACCCATCCCGATCCAAATCATCGAAAACCTGAGAAAAACCAACTGAACTTCACGAATCGTCCATCCATCTAATCGCGACAGGTGCCAGGGCGGTGACTTCACCAACGACAACGGCACGGGCGGCAAGTCCATCTACGGCAGGACCTTCCCCGACGAGAACTTCACCCTCCCCCACACCGGACCCGGCGTCCTCTCCATGGCCAACGCGGGCCCCAACACCAACGGGTCCCAGTTTTTCCTCTGCACCGTCGCCACGCCGTTCCTCAACGGCAAGCACACCGTCTTCGGTCAGGTCGTGGAGGGCTACAACGTCATCAAGGCGATCGAGGCGTGCGGCTCCCGCTCGGGTGACACCAGCGCCGACGTCATCATCGGCGACTGCGGTGTCGTCGCGTCAGCCAAGGGATCCGCGAAGGGCGGTCGCAAGATGACCACTGGGACCCGAGGCTATCACACCGCGGCGGCGGCGGCGGCGAGCGCGCGATTCTCCGCGCGCGCTCGCGTCGGCGGTATCATGCGCGTCGCGCCCCGCGCGGTGCCCCGCGTCGGACGCGCCATCTCCGTCATGTCAAGGGCCCTCGTCGCGTGAGAGACCACGACGACGGCGGCGTTTGCGACGAAGACTCGTTGAAAATATGATATCAAACTCGACGCATGAATCCAATCGCGCCAAACTAACTAATCTTAATAGCGCCTCACAGCCCGGGGACTATATCCACGCCGACCCGCTTGAAGAACCCTGCGATCGCGTCCACGTCCACCGGGGCACCCGCGAGGCTCCCCAGCGGCTCGCGCATCTCCGCGTTACCGCTCCAACCCTCCTCATGCCAAGGCCCCCCGCCCACCTCTACCGCCGCCGTGTCCGACT
>ENA-UOXV01005755-UOXV01005755.1-marine-metagenome-genome-assembly--contig:-NODE-5755-length-13390-cov-6.723435_pt1 | contig 13390 bp, 8 predicted proteins | sample MGYA00238165_ERZ766961 | MGnify/ENA primary metagenome ERZ766961 (study PRJEB28924, sample SAMN03173240) | marine metagenome | biome: Marine; feature: Water; material: Subsurface seawater | place: North... | reverse complement strand
CGCAGGGCCGCAGGGCCGCAGGGCCGCAGGGCCGCAGGGCCGCAGGGCCGCAGGGGGGTACGGACGTGGACGATCTTTGCGAGGGCTTGCGCCACGTGCGAGATGTGCAGGTGCACGACGCCTTTGGGCGCAGTGGAACTGCCGCTCGTGTAGATGACCGAGCAGATCCCGCCGCCGGGCGGCGTCGGCCCAAGATGCGCCCCCGCCCCCGCGCGCAGCGGTGTGAGCACACCGCCGCGCCCACCAGCTGTGAGCACCTCCCCGTGCACCACCACGCGCGCCCCGATGCGCTCGCCCTGCGCCACTGTCCGCGGGTCGCGGATGCGGAGTCAGGGCTCCGCGGCGCGGCAGAGCGCACAAAAAGTAGTAGGCGGGGAGGTTGAGTGGAGCTTGCCAGTCGCGCCGCACGTGGAGTTCGAGCTCCAACCGCTCTCAACATCCAGAGCGACGACAAGCGTGACCTGCCACCAGCACCACCCCCGCGGTCATGTGCCGTCGCGTCGCGGCCTCGGCTGGCCACTCCCAACGGGAGACACCTTTGGAACTTCCACGAGCGCCTCGAGCAGAACTCCCTGGAACGCGCAGTCCACGAGCAGTGCCCGCGCCCCGGAATCACGGAGAGCATGCATGTGCTCCTTACTGGACCAGCGCACGTTAAGAGGTACCAAAACCTGCGTGCCCGCGCGTCAAGACCCGGCGGTGGTTCAATGTCAAGATGGACGGTACGGACACTGACGGGTCGAGCCCCACCGCGCCGATGCGGGCGACCGCATAGATGTAGTGTAGGAAAATGTCGCTGTTGCGCGCCGCAATCGCTACCCGATCACCAGGGCGCACGCCGAGCTCGACAAGCCCAAGCGAGAGCTCTGTGACCATCTGAGCAAACTCTCGCCATGTTGATGTCCGTCCCTGCGGAACCCGAGCATTAGGTCAATGGCTCGAACTCGTAATCATCCAACCTTGTACGCACTGGACCGCAACGCAACCCTGGTACATGATTAGTGCACGCGAAGTGATTGCTCGCCGTCAGAAAAGTCGCGGGGTGGCGGCGTCCTGAGGCAAGGCAGCGTCGTAGGCGAGGGAAAAACCATGCAGACAGTCGCCAGAGAGTCAGGATAGCATGATGCTGCCCTATTGACGCCTGATGCGATGTTCGAATACGTCATCTTAATGTTCCAGACGCGAACAAGGCCCCGCCGGCACTTCACAAACTCATGCTTCGGGTTCCAGAAAACGGATTTCGGGGAAGTCCGATCAAATTCGGGGGCTGACCCTGGGCGAGGCCCGCTGGCACGACGAGGCCTCCTCTGGCCTTCCTCGGGCTCGCACTGCTTGTGTTTCAGTGCAGTCTAGCTGTGTTGTGCCGGGCAGGAAGCTCAATAGTTTGCACCAACAGTGGGCTTCAGGTAGGAACACGTGTGCAGCGAGAGTACCAACGTGAGGACTCTTCTCGGTGCGAGCAGACCCTACGAGTCGGGGCCGAGGCCATGGAAAGAAATGATGCTACTGGCGATGTTCTGGAAATAGAGCGGGTTGATATTCAGTTGCGTGTCGAAGATCTCGAGGAGCGCGAGGTTGTGTGCGGTGCCGTTCGTGCACGTCAGGCATCAGAGGCGATCAAGCTTCTTTCACTACACCTCCCAATCCCTGCTCTCAAATTCCTCAAACGTGTGCGCAAGGCGCAGCCCGAGGAGATTCCCCCCGAGTTAGCGGAGGAAACCCAGATTCAGGGAGGGGGCTTCGTCGTGGCAATGCTGGGGCCACGCGCGACATTGGACGGGCTGGCGCCTGAGCCGCGGGCAGAGATTGAGGCGCTCTGCGTTTGCACGTTTCCATCAAAGGTCCCTACGTCACCGCCCAACACGATGGAGCAGTTTTACGCATGGTCGAAGCTGTGGCCGCTCAACTTCCGTCCTCCGGTTGGGGGCATGAAGGCTATCGCTGCCTTCACACCTGAAGAGATGGCTGCGATGCGAGGACACATGCGGGCAGCTATCGCCGCCGCACATGTAATGCACCACCAGCCGCTATTTTGAACCAATCTGCAGGCCCCAAATTGCTCATCTGTGGGTGTTACAGTGCTTCTCCCAGCATTCGATTTCAGAGTAGCATGCGCGTCACAAGCCGGAGGCTGAATTCGTGCGTGAACATGCAGCGCGGCGCCGAAGCCGGGGGCGGGCTCGCAGGGGCCGTAATCGTCGATCCTGCCACAGGAAATTGCCCTCGACAATTGTTACGCCCCTATGCCGTTGACGCATATTGAGGCAGGCGCGAAGGTCCGGGTTCGTGCAGGCTGAGGGTGACCACGCTGTGCCTCGGACCGCAGGCGAGATCGTCGCTACTGCCCATGACGAGAGCGGCTCGGCTCCGTTCTGCGCGCCGCCGCCATCCGGGCAGGGCTCGGGGCATCCGCTCCGCCACGCGGCCATGTGCGCCGTGCAGCGGGTGGCTGCGCTGCACCGAGAACGCGACGGGGTCGGCGACGCGGCGGCAGACCCGCCCGGCAAGCGCAAGCTGCCCAGCACGGCGGTCGAGCATGCGGCGCGCTGCAGCAATATGGCTGCTTCCTCGCATACTTCACCCTGCTCCACGCGCCGCCCTGACCTGGCAGGGGGGCCTTCCACGGCGGACGTCGGCGCCGAGTCAGTGCCGGAGGGCAAGGGGGTGCAGTATCTGTGCACCGGGTACGACGCATTTCTCTCCTGCGAGCCGTGCGCCATGTGCGCCATGGCGCTCGTGCACGCCCGCGTGCGTAGAGTCTTCTTCGGGGCGGCGAACCCGGCTGCCGGCGCGCTGGGGTCGCGCTGGGCCGTGCATCTGCAGGGATCGCTGAATCACCACTACGAGGTGTACCGTGGTCTGCTCGCGGCGGAGTGCCCCCAGTTTCCTTCGCCTTTCCCGGAGGAGTGAAGCACCAACGTCGTTGCTGAGAATGAAGTGATACCAACATTCGTGCCAGCAAAAGCAGCTATCCTTCTTTATTCGATCTCTTGCATCATGCTAACACACAAAGACACAATGGACAAGCGTGCGCGCGCACACACACACGCAAACACGCACACACACCGGTCGGTTATTCGCTCACCAACCGACCCACCGGATATACCTACTTCTCTCCCGCCTCGGCGTCCGCGGGCCCTCCGCCCGGACTGGCCGCCGCTGGTTGCGCTTCTTGCGTGTCCGCAGCTGCACTCTCCACGGCTGGAGGAGGGGCTCCCTGTCCCTCGACGGCATCCGCCTCCACGGCGTTCGCCTCCACGGCGTCCGCCTCCACGGCGTCCGCCGGGGCATCCGCCAACCTCTTGTCTGACGCCTCTTCGCTCTGCTCTCCGGAGGATCCAGCTGCCGCTGCCGCTGTCTCGCCCGCGCTGGCATCCTCCGATGCGCTCTGTGCTCCGTCCTGCGCTTCGCCCGCAGCAGGTGCGTCCTGTGGAGGCGGCGCGGCTGCTGTTGCCGCCTCAGGTGCGACCGGTGTTGCCGCTGGGGCTTCCTCCTGTGGCGCAGCCGACGACGCCGGGTCGTTCGAAGCAGGCTCGGCACTCGAAGCCGTTTCGACGTGCTTTTCTGCAGACACTTGAGGTGCAGAGGGCGAAGCAACTCGAGAGGAGGCCACAGCTGTCGACGCAAGGGGCTCCTTGGGCGGTGAAATGCCCGCGGGCAGGACTGGCGAGCTGGCGCGGTGCCCGTTGCCACGTCCTGCATGCCCGTTCTGGATTGGGGACTCCATTCCGCGCACCATTAAGCCGTGAAGCGGGAGCTTGGTGGTCCAAGCTGTGCCTTTGTGAACCTGGATCTTCTGCTCTCGCCAGTCGCGGTATGCCTTCTGAACCGCACGCGCAGCGAAGTCCTCTGCTGCAGTGATCCGCCGCCCTGCACACCACGAATAATGCTCAGCACTGCGTATTTCGCGAGCAAGGTTCAAAGGGGTAACAACGATGCGATCAAAGAGAGGTGCCAAGTGGGAGCTATGGGGCACACCGCGGAAAGTTCCGTCGACGTGGATGACTTCCGATTCGGCTCTGGAAACGTCATCCACGATGTCGTCGTCCTCATCCTGCATGTCGCCCGTGAGACAACGTCGAACAAAAGCCACGAATGTCTCGTTGTAGCGAATTTTATTGCCGTGGATCGGGATCTGCAGGTCCTTGATCACTTGCATCAGTGCGTTTCGAGTGACAAGTTTGCCCTTGAGCCCAAGCGGCGGAGGGAGCTGTGAAATCAGCTCGCCAAGCTGCTCGACATCAATTCTCTCTTCAGCCTCCGGGTCCAGCTTGTTCCACACAAACACAAACTCCTGGAGTTTTTCAGCGGGCACTGTCGAGTTCGCATCGCCCGCAGCAAGCTCGTGAAAGTTTTCGAGAATAACTGCAGTGAAAAGCTGCATGAGGATGTAGGTACCGATGACCTGCCAGAGCACGTGGAAGGGGCGTCCAACCGCCGGGTGACCACAGCCCTGCGGCATGTTCTCGAGGAAAGCCAGCTCGGAGCGTGCGCAGGCGAGGTAGAGATCCTCCTCCGAGGTGTAGTACATGACTGCATTCCATGCCTCCCCAGTCGTTTGCCGGAATAGCATAAAGAAGGCGTTGTCGAAGTACACATAGTTGGCCACATCAGACAAGTTTCCGCCGCCGTCCTGGTCCTGATTGATGTTGAAGAAGAGGTTTTGCGCGAGCACTGAAAAGATTGTCATGATAATGATGAGTAGCAATCCAATGTTCACGAGAGATGGCAGCGAAACGATCAGAGTCTCGATCATTTGGCGCAGTCCCTTGAAACGCCGCACAAGGCGCAGGACACGGGCAATGCGGAGCGCGCGCAGCAGATTGATGCCCGGGATCTTGCCAATCGCCCCGGTTCTGTCGAAACCGCAGGCATACTCCTTTCCAAGAATGTCAAGGATAGTGATACCCACCGAGAGGAGAACAATGACAAAGTCGAAGAGGTTCCACCAGTCGTAAAAGTACCACTTCAGCCCAAGGCCCAGGATCTTTATTGTAGCCTCGATTACGAATATGGTCGTGAAAACGCAGTTGGAGTAGAAGATGAATGCGCGGTAACAGTCGGTCATATGGTGCAATCTGAAGGTCATGAAGACGACATTCAAAAAGATAAATGAGGTGACCGTAATCTCAAACGCATCGCTTTGGCAAATGCGGAAGAGCCGTGCTCGAAGTTTGTTTTTAGGCGGCTCAATCCGTCTTTTCGGCTTCAATTGCATGATTAGTCGCTGAGTTTCCTTCCATTCCTGCTGCTCGGGCGTGATGAATGGCCCAATACCGTCGTTTTGCGCCTTGATCTTGTTGTAGGTGTTGATCACAGAACCCACGAGAAGATTCAGCAGCACGAAGGCACCAATGATGAGATGAATGACTGAGTAGAGAGAAAGATAATACTTGTTGTTCGGTATCGGCGTGATCCCGGGACCCATGATATCCATAGTGGCGGCCATCACGCCCATCCAGCCTTCAGTTGTCGCCATCTCAAATAGCGTCAGAAGCCCCTCAGGGTATGAGTCGAAAGAGTACGGTAGGTTCTTCCAGACACCGACACCCCCTCCGCCAGCATTCACACACTCAACAATCGTCGGAACAGCGTCCGCACCCGTCAGCACTGGTGTGGGATCGTACAGAGGGCCATCTTGTGGCACCGCTGCACCGTAGGAATCGTGTGAGACAGGGTCGAAGCAGGACCAGAACTGACCCTTGAAGAACTCAACACCAAACATTCCCCAGAGGGAGAACCACATAATCACTACAACCATGACATTGATCATTTGAGGGATGGAAGAAAGTAAACAGGTCACAGCCACCCGAAGCCCTGGGCTCCGCTTGATGACTCGAAGCGGGCGAAGCGTGCGAACAGCGCGTAACGACTTAAGGAAGCCGACAGATGAACTCGACGAGAAGGAAGAAATCATCGAGATCAGAACAATGATGAAGTCAAGCCAATTCCATGAATCGCGCAGATATGAGTTTTCGTGAAGGATCAAGCCATCTGAAACCCACTTCAACACCATCTCGACAAGGAAAATTAACGTGAAGATCTTGTCGGTTGTCGCAAATGCATCCGAACGCAACTGTGAAAAACAGCACGAAGGTTCTGGTCGGCCAGAGCCATCATCTGGTCCACAGGGACGGTAAACCTGACCAAAATTCTCATCCCCTGCGTTGTTTGGACAGTTGATCGAGTCGACGTGCCCAACACCGAGTCCCGAGCAATTCAGGTATGAAGGTGCACGGGGACAGGCATCAGTTATGATTGTGTCGTCTGGGCGCTCAAACAACAATGTAACCGTCGTCACGATGATGCACAGTAGAATTAGGTTTTCAAAGACAGGATGCTGAACGAGCGCAGCGCAGTACATGCGCACCGGGTTCGTACGATGCAAGACGAAGAATGACCTCCCGTGAGGGACTTTGATCTTGCCTTTGAATCCACGCACGTGCATGTAGAGATGCGCTTCGGAATCAGTGGGACCTTCTTCCCCGATGGCTTCTTCAAAGACAGCAAGATTCTCACGAGAAAGGATTCCCGCCGCCGGCGTGGCCTTGAAGAGTCCCGCAGGTGTTTCCGAAACGCGTGGGTCACCTGCACTCTGCGCAGACCCGCCACGGGCGCCCCGGAGGAGCCGGCGGAAGCCAGCCATCATACGCTCTTTGAGACTTTCGGGCTGCGGTCGCCCCTCGCCATCCTGAGACCCTTCATTCATTCCCTCGTCTTCCTCTTCGTCGTCACCAAATCCTTGAAGAAGAATGGAAATGAACAGATTCATGACGATGTAGTTCCCAAAATACACGACCGCAATCGAAACGAACGCAAGGGGAGGAGAGAATGGCTGTTCAGCTGTAATAGAATTGTACATAATCGTGTTCCAATTCTCAGTTGAGATCATCTGAAAGACCACGAAGAGTGCACCATGCCCGTGGATGGACGGAAAGAACATATCAAAATTCGAACGCGGCGATGATGTTTTGACCATGCGGAACTTTCCTGCGAATACTGAAATCGACAGGAGAGCAAAGATGTACATAAACATTACCCAGACCAGGATCAGGGATCCCATCGAGCCGAGGGCAACCGCAAGGGTGTGCAAGATCTGCCTCATGCGCTTCAGCCCACGCGCAAGCTTGAAGAGGCGGAAGAGGCGCATTCCTCGGAGCGCCGATACGGAAGAACCACCGCCCGAGGAGCCGACAACAAGCTCGAATATAGAGACTGCGACAATGACGAAGTCAAAGATATTAAATGAATCGGCAAAGTAGAGCGAAAGTCCCAGCCCAAACAGCTTGAAGCCGGCCTCAAAAATGAATACAACAGTAAGTACCAAGTTGATGCTCTCCAGAACGTTCTGCTTGGACGGCGAGAACGTGGGACAGAGATCTCTTTTCCCATCTCCGCAAAGGTGCCGAAACGAAATTTTCTGCGTGCCCCCCGCAAGCTCCGCCTTCTCAGCAAACTGCTCGGCAGAGTACAGCCCGAGACGGCAGTCGCCTGGAGGCAGCTCGAGCTTGTAGGCATGAGTGGAATTCCATTTTTCCTCATCAAGCTTGCCGTCACGATACCACGCAAGGCGTCCGTCGATGAAGGAGTGGTCCGGCACGCGGCGGTCGACGCGCGTGCGTGGACCGTCCATCTCCCAGAACCACGCATGGTCAATGAACCAGTAGCACCCCACGCCCGTGACCCCGCGATCGGAGTTGCACGACTCTCTGTCCGAGTGCCGCGAGCAATTTGCGCCATGATAGCGGCTTGCCGTCGGAAGCTCCACCTCCGCATCACCTTGAAGATAACAAAATGCCTCTTGCGTCGGGCGCATGCGACCGCCCCTGCCGTCGGAAACAAATGCACGGTCGAAGAGCGGGCCAGTGCAGTGCTCGCGCGCCGCTGAAGGCAGCTGCGGATCGAGGTCACAGCGTCTCCTGCAGATGTTGTCTTCAAAGAGCGGCTGGTCGTGGTATGTGAGCATCATGGTCACAGTGTTGGCGACGATGCAAACCAAGATGAAATTCTGAAACCACGACGTCTGTACCAGCCGCTCCGAAGCCCCTTTGGCGATATTGTACACATGAACGACCTTGCCGAACCACAATGTCAACATGGAGTCCTGTTTCACATGGATTGTCGGCAGCTGCAGACCACTCACCGGCAGCTGCACACCATCCATCGAAAGTCGCTTCTTGAGCCGGCCATACATGCTCCGACTCGGATCCATTCCAGGACTAAGCCCGTGACCCTCTGGCTCCTCATCCACCTTGGCAAAGAGAATTGCCTCACTGTGCAGCGCCTCACGCTCCTTCTCCGTCCGCTCAGCCTCCTGCGCCTGCACGAAGGAGTCGGCAAGCACAGCGAGCGCAAGTTGCATGACGAAGAACGAGCCGAGAAGCACCCACATGATGTGAAAGAAGCGGCTGCCCCACTTTTCAGCCCCAACCTCAAAGAGGTACATGATGTCAACCCACCCCTCGTTGGTCAGCGACTGGGTCAGCGACAAGAATGCCTCTCCAAAGTTGTCATAGCTGATGTAGCCTGCACCGAAATCGAGAGGATTGTCGTTGAAATCGGATTCGCACCATTGGGTGTTGCACCATTTCACGGGCGAGCAGACTGTCGTTAGCTCCACATTATCGATAATCACAGGGTCGCACGGATTCATCAGCGCAGTTTCTATCTCGCCATTCTGAGGGCAAACGTCTCCGGCGCTGAATGATATCCTGTATGGGATCTGCTGGGAGAAAAGCCGCGTCTTGACATAAGACGGCATATCCTGCGTGGGATCAACGTAGCAGCGCCCGCGCAGAGATGTGTTAAGCAGCTCGATCCCGAGAATACCAAAGAGCACAAAGAAAAACAGCAACAGAGCGAAAATGTCTGCCAGCCGCTGAAATGAGCGGTACAGCGTTGACATCAGCGGCTGCATGCCCTTGATACGAGTCATAGTGCGAAGTGGACGGAACACGCGCACTGTGCGCAAAAATGACACGCCAGGTAAGTTCGAGATCGGTGAGACGGAAATCAGCGAAGTGATCACCACGACAAAGTCCAGCCTGCGTTAACCACAGGTCAGCCAGCCATCGCCTAACTGACGGCATCTCAGGGCTGGGAAAAGTTCATACCAATTCCACTTGTCGCGCAGGTACGCATGCTTGTGTAGAATGAATCCTCGCGCAATAATTTTGAGTACCTGCGAATGTGCGTAGCAGTTGGCTCAATACAACGTGCGAGCCACACGCAATGGTTACTACGGTAAAGGTAGGGGGGTTAGGCACGCTGCGACATGTCAGATGCGTTGGTTCAACAAGCCCTGGAGTACGGGGGGAGATTGAGTGGAGCAGAACCATTTCGGCTGTGAAAAGAATGGTGAATATCACTTCGATGATGATCAACATCTCATTGACAGCAGGCCAGCCTGAGCAATCGATGCCGAGCGACAGGATCTTCTGATACTTCTCGAATTCCGTGCAGAACGGATCTTCCTCGCACTTGCAGAGCGGGTGTTCCAGCATAAGGAACAAACAATTCAGCCCAATGAGCAGCAGGATGAAGCCGTTGAAGATGGGCCATTCCACGAACTTGATGACATTCTCGCGGAGAGTGCTCGACGACTCAAGGCAGAAGAGCGACCGGTTCACGTAGTGCTGTTCGATTCGCGCTTTTGCCCTCTTCTTTTCACGCTGCAGGCTTTGTAGCACTTGAGCCCAGTCTACGTCTTCAGTGCGCAACGCCTCCAATTCCGCAACTGGGTCTCGGGTCAACTTGGTCGGGACCTGGTCCCCGAACCCACCGACACCCTTCTCTGACGCCGCATCGATGTGCTCATGACCAGCGGGCTCACGCCCGTCCTCTGTCGCACTCATCGTGGGCTCCGTGGACCTTGTACCCGCAGCTGAGTCACTCCCGGTCTCCTAGTGCGATTCGACCGAGCCGGGGCGCATGTCCTCTGATATCCCGTAAGCGTGTCGCCCCTTTCCTCGTGACTTCAGTGGATCATCACGTGAGCACGTTTCTCGTTTGGCGGCCCAGCCACCCACCGCCAGGGTTAAAAAAATGCCTTACAAGCCCTTGCGCACTACGGCTGCTCGCAAGCCTGGCGAACGCAAGCCTGGCCGCTCCCGCCGCCCAAGACCAACAACCCCGGATTAACTAAACCGTGGTCCCAGAGTTCGGTTGGGAGGTTGCTCTCTTGCGAGCACATAACCTGCTTGTACCGTGTTAGGCGCGCTGTATGAAAATACATGTATGTACAGCTCTGGACGTGACTCGAGAACCGGGACGCTGACATGTCCGACACAGGAGCGGACCCAGCAACACCAGAGGCTCTCCGGGCGCTCAGAAAGGCAGTTTCTGGAAGCGAAAGCGGTTTCGAGCATCACACCGACCGATCACTGTCACGGTGATGCCCTGGCCAGCTGTTTGCCGTTTGCAAAGCCAACCTACCACGATGCGACGCTGACCCATGCCAATGGACCTATCAGCTTCCTCCGTGCCAAAAAGACCGTTGACCGCGCAACGAAACTGCTTAGTGCCTACGAATCATATCGAACAGAGAAGGGCATCCAGCACGGGCAGTTCCCGTATGAGAAGGCACTGAATCCCTTCATTTTCATGCTGCGGATGGGAAGAGGTGCTAGTGGTTGCTCGGAATTTGAACCCCCGAGATCAGATCGCGGAGAGGCACGCCCTGGGAATACTCCAAATAGATCCGGTCAACTGTTTCGGAAAGGGTGGGGCCATCATCGTGCATGGAAGGCCGGCGCTCAACGATGGGAAAGATAAGGATGCTATTGCATTATTGTTCTTCTACATGTTCGACTGGTTGACCATAAATGTCGAGCGCGCACAGGCAGGCCCGAATCCCCGTTCACTGACGTAGACAGTCAGATCAACTTCCCTCCCTGCCGCTCATTCGCAGATGACTGACCTACGCACGACCTGGTCGTCACGTTCGCTGCCGCGGTGCAGACGAACGGCATCATGCTGATTGTGGACTGGACGGGTATGACTTTCGGGAAACTCGATTCGAGTCTACCAGCGAAAATTCTGCCGCTCCTCCAGTCGGTCCTACCTGTTCGAGTCAAAATGATCGCACACGTGAACCAGCCTGGGTATTGCCCACGTGTGTAGCTGTCATTGGAACGGATCCTCTTTCATGAAACCCATTTGCTGAGTCGAACGCCCTGAGACAAGTCAGCAAGTGGTCCTGCGCAGGTTCTTCTCCATGGTATTTGCAATCATCAAGCCATTACTTGGAGGGAAACTCCGATCCCGCTTAAAGGTACGCATGCTCTAACTCAGTCCTTCACAGAACAGCACAAGCACGTTGGCACTCCACAGCAACGTCAAGCGCTCGCGTTCCGAAGGGAGACTCAGACATGAGGTCATGATGCATCATGACCTCATGTCTGAGACTTTTCCTAGGTGCTCGGTGGCCAAGAACACTTGCTGAAATACGTTGAAAAGGAGCACTTGCCAAAGCTCCTAGGCGGAGATATCGACGTTTCTCTTGACAGCAACAGGTGGGGCCCTTTGAAACGGGACCCATAGACCCTTGCTACGTGAGAGCTTGCCTGTCCTTTGTCAAATAGGCTAGGGGCAAAGGCTGGGGGCGAGGATCTGAGCGCTTACCTTTCGACGCAGGAGCCTCATTTCGGGAGGCCCTGACCACACATCGACAATGTGATGATGCTTCAGAGGTCGTTGCGGGGCTGCTGTGCTTCAGGTTCCAAGGCAGGGCGTTGAAGTGTCCCGTCACATTTCGAATCTTAGTCTTTATCTACTAGACATTCATAGGTGAGCTCAAAGAGTGAAAGCGTTTTCCATCGATCCTGTGACTGTGCGGCCCTCTGCTTGCTCGCTGGCATTCGAGGAAGCCGCGCCATGTCCTGTCATGGCTGGTAGCGACAGCATGGAGGGGAGCTGTGAAATCAAGCCATTGGCACGATCTGTGGCCTCAGACATGAATCCTGTCCCAGTTGAAGTTACTAAGATGTTGCACCGGCCACGCTTTTGTCCCCGGTGGTTCATAAATTCGACGCTGCGTGAGGATGACGTGGGTGATGAAAAATCTGAGGGTTTCAAGGAAGGAACACGAACCGTGTATGCCGTCACTCGCAGCTCGACCGTAGCTAGCACCGTAACGTACACCAGCGCGATACCACTCTCGGTCTGTCCATGGTAACACTCCGGCAACGTGATCCCAGCGGCCAGCATCGACCTGCGACAGCATGCTGTCAATTAGCACTTCCCGATGGATTGCAGCGCCCGAAAATGGCGAGTTTACGATGTATGCGAGGGTTGACTCAGCGAAGCGCGAAGTGTTGCAGCCCGAATCCGGGGATCACCTGCGCCTGACGTAATTCATATAGGGGGTGCACGAATGATTCGTGCTCGATGCCATTCTCCGCTAGAGTAGTTCCGTCTAAAAGGATCACAGGTCCGTACATAATCTCGATTCGCCTGCAGTATACCGTGCGCCATCAGTCACATACCATGGTGCGTCGGCTTTACAGTCGAAGGATTCGAAATAATTGCTGTGGACCGTGGTCAACTGGGCCAAAGGCTCTAAGGATCCGGGTAGTTCCTCTCCGCGCCTTCACCGCCCCTCGGGTCGTCGTCATACGTAACGTCATCTACTGCGGTCCATCCTGATCTGTGAGATGTGTCCGCACCAACACACTCCCTGCTCAGATCCTCTCCTCCAAGGGTCCACATCTCCTCCCGCCTTTGTATCGCCTCCGCCGTTTCAGCGTGTAACTTGCCCTCAAACACAGCCCTAGGAACTGCACGGCCGTCCCAAGTCTTCGTTTCGATCATCCTGAGCGAAACGCACGCACTCTCCCCTTGTCAGGTGCCATCTTTATTTCGCGCTGACGGTGGTGTTGCCAGTCTGCATTCGCTCACTGCGTAGCACGCTCATCGCAAATACGGAATAGCACGCAGCATTCGCGCTGACGCAACACGCTCACAACGCTGGGACGAGCAGATTCGATACCACTGAAGAATACAACGCAGACGTTCTATCTTGTCGTCAGCTTGCATCGTGATGGCAATCTCTTGGCCGTCCGGCGATCGGAACCGCACGCGGATCCTTTCATCATCATCGACCATGATGTTTTATTCCATTCCATTTTATTCTAGTCTATCACCTCCTGTTGGGCCCGCCTCGGCGTGAGAGCAGCTTGCTTGGTTCGCAGGTGAGCGTCGCTTGGCATGCTGACCTGCGGGGGGAGGGGGCCTGTGCTGAGCAGGAGACGGGCAAGGAGGTGCGTGTCGTGTTTTGACATCAGTGTGCACTGATGCTGACATGCGGGGTCTGGGCTCAGGGGCAGGAGTGCACGCTCAGCGTGCACTCCTGCCCACAGCCACTATCAGACCAAATTAATATCGGGCATGG
>ENA-UOXV01005754-UOXV01005754.1-marine-metagenome-genome-assembly--contig:-NODE-5754-length-13391-cov-4.784268_pt1 | contig 13391 bp, 10 predicted proteins | sample MGYA00238165_ERZ766961 | MGnify/ENA primary metagenome ERZ766961 (study PRJEB28924, sample SAMN03173240) | marine metagenome | biome: Marine; feature: Water; material: Subsurface seawater | place: North... | reverse complement strand
TTGGCCGTGTGACAGATGCAGCAGCAAGCCATTTTTCATCAGATGCAAGTGATGAATAACTGGCAAGGTGGAGGGCTGCTACGAACATCATCGAACCCGACTGGGAGCTTGGTGGCAGGGGCTGGAGGGTTGCAGTGGGACACTTCGCACCAAGAGGGACCACCTAATCTCGCGTTCATGCATCAATCTCTTGCTCTGCAGGTCGCACCCGCGTGTGGATTCTTTCCGCCCTGGTGTACTTGTTGAAGTGCGAGTATTGCTCATTGTGCACAGCAAGTTTGAGAACGGCGTTGTGGGGTCCGCAGGCGCAGGTACTGCCGCGAGAGCTTCAGGCAGGACAAGAAAAGGGGCCGGGCAAGGGCAAAAAGAGGTCATCCTCCCATTCATGTCTTTTGTTCCTTCAGATGTGGGTGCCGGCGGAGGCCTCGTTCTCGTGGACGACTTACTGCTCCCTTAATCTGAGTTTACTCGTCTTTTGAGATCGTTTTGTTGTCCTGATAAATATCTTGGGTACCTCCGTTCAAGGACATAACAGTGCAACCGGAAACATGCTGGCAAGCATACTGCACGTAAATGCCACCTGTGTGCAGGCGTGGAGGGAGCAAGGCTGAGGGCGATGGGAGGGGCCGCAAGCGGCGTCCTGCGGGATCCACGGGTGGCAGCGCAGCAGGTGAAGACAAGGAGGCACAGGAGCGTGACCAGGGATTTGAGAAACACAATCAGTTTCTCTGGGCCAAGCGGATGGGGCAGCAGAACGAGCCGCGTTGGGGGCTATTCAAGCAGGGCGGTTCGGCAGGCCCTGCATTCCTGCAGTTCCTTGAGACCCTTGAGCGCGATGGAATCATTGATCGCATGCTCTCTGACGACGTCCCGGAGAATCTCGGCGGCGTGTGCGGTTGGACGATCAAAGAAGGGAAGCTTGAGGAGTGGCAGGAGCGCCGCAAGAATTGGTTCATGGAGGGTAAAGAGGGCAAGGTCTTCAAACCCAATTCGCTCTACCAGATCCTGCGTCGGCTCGGCTTTTTCCCGACGATGCGCTCCTCTCGCGCGGGCCATGGCCACGACTTTGAAGCATCCACCATTTTTCGCTGGGACCCGGACAGGCGATACATGCAGCGTCGCCCAGGCAGCGCGGCTAAAGAGGATGGGCAGATGCAATCTCCCCAGGGCGCAGTGGCCCAGTGAGTGCCCTCTCTCCAGGAGGAAGCTGGCCAGACACGTTAGGGCGCGCGATGAGAAGGCGTGGTCAGTTGCGTGGCAATAGTAGCATGGTCTGCCAAGTGTGATCGAATGAACACCAGGCTTATCCCAAGTGGCAGCAGGCGAGCCCAGCGCAGGAGGGCAGGACTTCTTGCGGTGAGTGTCGCAGCGAGGATGACGAACCAGCCCACATTCACAGATAGCACGCCCTTCTGGGGGGCGATGAGTGGACCAGGTTTATTGACTACGCCAATGTAGTCAGGCGTCCAGACGCGCGAGCGCCGACATGATGTTTTCGTAGAAGAAAAACGAGAGCCCCTGCGAGCGGGCGCACAGGCGGTCACAGAGGAGTAGGCGGGAGCGCCGGCAGCCGCGGCGGGGGCAGGCGGGGCAGCACGGAAGAGAGGGTGGTCTTGATCACGGCGGGGACAGCGCCGAGCAGGAAGACGCGCGCCCCCTCGTGGCGCAGCATCGCGCGGCAGACGCGCAGCATCGACAGCGGCGCGCCGCCGCCCGCCGCGGGCAGAGGTCGCGTGCCGTCTGCGCCCGAGGCCGCGCCGCCCCACGACGGGTTCCGGGGCGCGGTCAGAACCTGCTCTGACCACGCCTCCGCCGCGAGGTCAGAGCACGCCTCCGCCGCGTGAGGCTCTCCGCCGCCCGGGCCGCTCTGGCGCGGCGCGGGCGAGAGGCAGGGCTGGCGGCGCGGAGCACCGCGCGGGCGACGAGGCGTGGGCGTGCCATGGGCCGTGGTGGGAGGGCGGGGCCTGCATGCGCTTCTTGGTCACGTCCAGCGGCAGCGTGCAGACTTTGGAGACGCATCCGGCCACGAGGCCGCACCACAGCGGCTCCAGCGCCCCCCCCCATCCTGGCGGCCGCGCACGGCCGTTGCCTGCTGCGGCGCCCGCAACCCCCCCTGCTGCTGGCAGCTTTCCCTGCCTCGGCCGAAGCCGTCGCATGCACGCCTCGTACAGCGAAAACTGCGAACGAACAAGCACCCGGGGGCGTGAGCGCCTCCCGGGCGCACGGGCGGGCGGGCGCACGGGCGGGCGGGCGGGCGGGGGTGCGGGGCTTGTTGGGGCGCGCCTGGATGCCCATGTACGGGGCGACCTGCACGAGCGCTGGCGAGAGCCCCGCGTAGAGCCGCCGTGCGCCCTCGCGGCGCACGACGCTGGCAGCCGCGTGCCAGAGTCCGCGGTACACGCGCGGCTCCTGCTGCGCTGCAAGGCGCGTGCGAAGCAGGTCGAGCGGGTACGTGGCGGTCGTCGCCGCCGCGCCCGCCGCCGCCCCGCACGCCAGGTCCACCCCGACCTGCCCCCCAGGCGCCCTCCCCGCCGCCCCAACCCCTGCGCCCGCGCGCTGCGCCATATGGTACACGAGAAACTGCGTGCCCATGTAGCCCCCCCACAGGAACTCGGCTGTCAGGTTCCCCTTCCAAAGCGCCCACGCCCCCTCCTCCCTCACAATCACCCGGAGCGTCGGCAGCACCCCGCGGTACTTTTGCGCTGTCTCCCCGGGAACAGAGGCTGGCGCCGCACTGGCAGCGTGGCCTAGAGCCCTGCCAGTCTTTTCGATGACCTGCCGCAGCGCTCGGCGCGTCAGGCTTTGCCGACGCCCTCGCCCTACAGCGGCAGCGGTATGGGGGCCTCCTCGCGGCGGCGACAAGCCGTGCCGCACGGACCAATGGGACGAGCGTCTCACTGCAGAGGAACTCACTTGGAGCTGCAAGCGGATCTTGATAACGTCGAGCGGTGCAACGGCGCAGCGCGTGAGCAACCCCGACGCGGTTCCCGCAGCCCCGCTTCTCCACTCGGCCATCCCGTCGAAAGCTCCTGAGCGTGTACTATCCTGTAGATTTGGCCCCGTTTCTGAACACTCTTGCGAGCGATCGCCCCCCGCAGCCCCAGTCTTGGAGCGACCTGTCAAGCTGAATCCCCCCCTTGGTCACAGTCGAAACCGCGTCCAGCTGGAGCTTGGTTGGAGATCCCTGCCAGGAAGCGGATGATCGTGGGAGATGTTGGGCCAGAGCACACGACCGCGCGTCCTCGATGCCGGCGCGTGCACGCTTGGGGCGGACAGCGCGCCGTTAGTTGGCCGGCAGCCCCCCCGTGACCGACGCCGCGACAGTGGAATGGAGTGCAACCTTGATCTCCGCGGAGTCAGCTTCTCCGAGGCGGGCTGTTCACACCAGCCAACGTGAGGGATTTCGTTGCTTGAGAGGGAAGGGGAAGCACGAAGGACAGGCGAACACATGACGCGAGGCTGGGAACGAAGAGGCGCGTACTGACCGCGATCAAGTCTGTGAGGCGCGATAGGGCGTGTCAGCGCCCCCGCGGTCTTTCGTCGGCTCTTGTGTGGTGGAAAGAGAGAGACTCTCCTCCACGGAGAGGATCGAGATAGGCGGGTATGTCATCGCACGACAGGGCTGGGGCGGGGCGCAACGTGAAGAAAGGGGGAACCGTCGGCAGGGGCGAGTATCCCACGCTGAGCTCCCTTGCTCATCTGAAGAGAGTGACGCGGTGCGCCTCACCCTGGACACTCGAAAGCAGGAGTCGAGAAACGAATGAGCCAGCAGCTCGGTGCCACGGCCTCTCTGCGCAAGCAGGCAGTTACGTCCAAGCGACGTGCTGCTGACCCTGACGGGCCCCTTGGCAATGACATGCAGGCGAAGGCCTTGCCGGACCCATTGTCCTCTACGCACCGGTGTGCCTGGCGCTCGGTGCGGCACCCCGACGCACGGAGGCTCAGGTGTGAGCGGCACGGGCAGCAGGTGCGGCCTGAAGACGTCGCGGCGCTGGTCGGGGCGTGTCGCGTAGAGGCAGACCAGGTGGGACTGCCTTCCGCGTGAGCATGCGTATGGCGCTGCAGCCTCGGCGCGCCGCGCGATTTCCGCACAGAGCGCAGCGGCGCCGGACTGGCTGCAGCCCCCGTTACGTGTCTCGCGGGGGCAGGGGGCGTGGGGAGGGGAGGAGTGCGGGGCGCTGGTAGCGCTCAGGCGGGCGCTCGCGGGGGACAGCGAGGCGGTGGCGGTGGCGGCGGTGGCGGCGGGGGCGGTCGAGCTGCTGCTGGCGGCGCTGGCGGGCCCGGGCGCCGCGGCGCGCGCCGAGGCCGCGCACTCGCTGGCCAACATCGCGTCGTGGTCGCACGCGTGCTCGGCGGCGGCGGCGGTGGCGGCGCCGCTGCTGGTGGAGCTGCTGGCAGACGCGCTGCCGCGGGGAACGGCTCCACCTCCCAAACGGCTCCAACTCCTGCAGGAGAGCAGCCTGCTGGCGCTTGGCAACCTTGCGGGCGACGGCGCCTTCGACACCACCCTCCGCGACCGCGTGCGCGCCGCGGGCGCCATGCCCCCCGTGGTCCGTGCGGCTGGATCCGACGCGCCTGCCGTCGCGCGCACCGCGCTCTGGGCACTCGCGAACCTGGTGCGTGGCCCCGCGCCGCGCCTCGAGGAGGCGCTGGACGCGGGCGCGGGCGACGCTGTCGTGCGCGTGCTGCTGCGGCCGGGCGCCGCCGACGGCGTGACGGAGGAGGCGCTGTGGGCGGCCTCGCTCCTCTCCCACGCGTGCCCGCCCATGCACGCCCGCCTCCTCGAGTCCGGCGCCGCCGCCCGCGCCCTCGCCTTCCTCGCCGCGCCGCCCGCCACGGGCGACAGCCTCCGCCTGCCCGCGCTGCGGGTCGTGGGCAACCTCGCCGCGGGCGCCGACGCGTGCACCAGCGCGCTGCTGCACGCGAGCAGCGCCGCCGATTCGGGGGCAGAGGGCGCGGCGCTGCTCCCTGCGCTGCGCGCGCTGCTGGCAGACGAGCGCCGCGCGCTGCGCAAGGAGGCCGCGTGGGTGGTGGGCAACGTGTGCGCGGGCACGCCCGCGCACCGCGCGGCGGCGGTGGCTGCGGGACTCCCTGCGGCGCTCGTTGGGCTCCTCCAGACTGCGGACTTCGACGTCCGTCGCGAGGAACGGCTCCAACTCTTCTCGCCCCTTCTGGGCCCTGAACCCCGCCGCCCGCAGGGCGCGCGGGAGGTCTGACCGCGGCGGGCACGGGGGAATCAGGCGGCGTACGCGGTGCTGCACTTGGCGCACGACGCGGAGGCGGCGCGCGCGGTGCTGTCGCGCGCACTGGCAGCGGAGATGGTTGGGCTGCTGCGTGCCCCCGACGCGCAGCTGGCGGGCGCGGCGCTGCGGGTGGTGGCGCGGTTGCTGGAGCAGCCCGCGCTGCCCGACCTGCCGGGCGGTGCCGCGGGCAGCTGGGCGGGCGGCGCGGCCGGCGCGCGCATCGTCGAGGAGGAGGGCGGCATCGACGGCCTCGAGCACCTCGTGCACCCCCGCCCGTTGGAGCCATTGCACCCCCACCCGCTCATGCACCCCCGCCCGCTCCGCGCCGCGTCGTGCACCCCCGCCCGCTCCGCTCCGCGCCGCGTCGCACGCGCCCCCCTTGCCAGTGGCGCCGACCGCGGGGGCGGGGGCGGGGGCGCGCAGAGTTTTGCGGCGGAGGTGCCGGCGGAGACTGCGGCGCTAGCGGCCAAGCTCGTGGACCGTTACTACGGCGAGGAGGCGCTGGACCGCTGACCCTGCGCCCCGCGGCGCCGCCCCGAGGCGGTGGGCTGTGGCCTGTACTGGCAGACTCTGTAAAGCGAGAAGCGCTTTCCCGCGCGCGGCGCCGGGCTACATGGTGCAGTAGTCGGCGAGGGTGACGGTGCAGGTGCGGGCGCGGGTGACGGAGACGGCGGGGACGACGGGTCCGCGCACGCCGCGCATCTCGGCGCCGAGCTGGCGGCCGCGGAGCGAGAAGGCGAGGGTGCCCGCGTGGAGGTCGAGCAGCACGACGACGGCGTCGCCCGCGCGGAGCGGCGCGCCGCCGAAGCCGAGCGCCTCCCCGGCGTGCACCATGACGCCGTCCGACGCGAGCGCCCACGACTCGCCGTCGCTCCCCAGCGAGTACCCCTCGAGCGCTCGCGCGGCCGCCTCCGAAGAGCCAGCCGCAAAGCGCGAGACTGAGTCGTAGCGCACCAAAACCGAGTTTCCCGCCACCGCCTCGCGGCGCACCACCTTGGCCTCGCTCGCGCTCGCGTCCCGTACCACCCCGACCTGCACCAGCCCCGTTCCCTGACGCCCCGCCCGTCAGTGCGCTCGGCGCGGCGCGGCGCGCAGCGCGCGGCAGGGTGGGGCACACGGGGCGCAAGACCTGCATCTCTTGGAGGTGAACCGTCCACGCGTGCCGCCCGCCGTCAAGCGCCCGCGACCCCAGCGCCGTGAACCCGCCGCCGCCGCCGCCGCCGCTCCGCGCGGGCGGCGACGCGACCCACCCCCGAACGCCCACGGCGCGCGCGCTGGGCGCGGCGCGCACGAGCGTCGCGGGGCCGTCCGGCCCCGGCGCGAACACCCGCGCCCAGCGCGCAAAGTGCAGCGGCGGCGCCGCGCCGCCGCGGACCGCGGGCCGCGCGACAGCCTCGCGGCTCCCGCCGCGATCAGCGACGCCCGATGCCTCAGCGCCGCCGCCTCGAACAGCCCGTCCGCCACCGCCGCATCCGCCGCACCGCGAGCACCGCGCGCCGCGCCCGCGCGCGCCTCGCGCGCATACGCCTCGACCTGCATCGCGGTGGCGTGTGCGCGGAGGTCGGCGAGCGCGCGCGCCGCCTCGGGCACCGTCGACGCGAACGCCAGCAGCGCGCGCTCCTCCTGCGCCGCACGCCGCAGCTCGCCCAGCGCGTGCGCGCAGCGCCGCGCTTCGCCCGCCGCACGGTCGCGCCGCGCTTCCTCGCGAGCGCGCCGCGCCGCCTGGAACTCCGCCTCCGCGCCCCGCACGCCGATCCCCCGCTCGGCCCCCGCCACTCGCGCCTCCGCCTCCTCGCGCGCGCCGCGCCGCGCCGCCAGCGCCGCGCGCATCGCGGGCAGCGCCGCCTCCTCCGCCACGAGCGCCGCGCGGCGTGCGCCCTCCGCCGCGTGCGCCTCGGGCACGCCCGCCTCCATGTCCTCGGCTGCTAGCGCCAGCACGTCCGCAGACACGCGCGACGCCCCGCGGTCCGCGTTGGCGCGCTCCGTCGCGCGCGCGAGCTCCTCCGCCTGCTCGAGCGTCTCCTCCATCGCCCGCCACAGCCCCTCGTACCGCGCCTCCAGCCCCTCCACCTCCGCCTGCGTCGCCTCGAGCTTCGCGCGCGCGCCCTCCAGCGCCGTGCGCGCGCGGTCCGCCGCCTCGCGCTCGACGCGCGCCTCCGTGAGGTCGTCTTCGTTCGCAGAACGAAGCTCGATGGCCAGCTCGTGCTGCTGCTCGTACTCAGCCTTGACGCGCGTGAGGGCGTCGCCGCACTCGACCACCGCGCGCTCCTCGATGGCGTAGACGAGCTCGCCGAGCGCGATGCGCACGACCCACGGCCCAACGCCGCGCTCAGCGTCCCACGGGTCCTCCCACGCCATCGTCTTGCGCAGCCCGACGGACTCGAGCACCCCGCCGTCGACGAGGGAGGTGACCTTCCTGTGCTGCCGCCCGAAGAAGGCGTCCTGGTACTGCTGCATCTTGATGGCGTCCACCAGCCGCTCGTGCTCGCGGCGCACGCCCTCCAGCGCCAGGTACCCCTCCTCTCGCCGCTTCAGCAGCACCTGCGCCCGCCCGCCCCACACCGTGAGCGGCGGCGCGCGCTGCAGGAGGCGGCGCACGCGCGCTGGGGCGACACCGGCTGGAGGCGCAGGAGCTCCTCGTACTTGCGCTGCAGCGCAAACTCGGCCTCGGCGGCCGCCTCGAGGCGCCCGCGCGTCTCGAGCGCGCGCGCCTCCAGCTCCGCCGCGCCCTCCTCCAGCGCTTCGTACTCCTCCTCCGCCGCAGCCACCGGTTCCTCCAGCGGAGCCACCCGCCGCCGCGCCTCCGCCGCCCGCACCCGCTCCACCTCCACCTGCTCCTTGGCGCGCCGCCCGCGCGCCCGCCCCCGCTCCGCGTCTCGCATCGCCACCAGCGCCTGGTCCGCCATCCGACCCGCGTACGCGTGTGCCTCCCGCGCCTCCAGCTGCGCCGCCTCCAGGCTGTCCTGCAGCTCCCGCGTGCGCGCGACCGCCGCGTCCACGTCCGCCTGCCGCGCCGCAACCACCTCCTCCTGCAGCGCCAGCGTTGCCTCGGCCTCGGCCTCGGCCTCCGCGCACTGCGCCACCTCCCCGTGGAGCTCGTCCATCATCTGTGTGAGCTCCCTCACGGCCGCGAGCTTCTTGCCCAGCTTGGTCCCTTCGATCAGGTGCGCGGCGGTCGCCACCTCGAGCGCGGCGCGCTTCTCTCGGAGCGCAACCTCGCCCTCCTGCAGCTCGCGCTCGAGCTCCCTGAGGCGCTCCTCGCTCTCCCCATGCAGCCCTTGCCGACGCATTGACGGACGCGATTTCGGCATCGCGCTGTCATCGCCTCCGGGCGCGTTCCGTCCCGCGGGGCCCGGGCCCGCAGACGACCGCCCCGCCGTTGCGGCCAGCGGCGACGCCGAGGAAGGCTCCACGAGCGCTGGGGAGCCGGGAGCGGCTGTCACGGCGCGAGTAGGCGTTGCCACGGGCGGAAGCACCGTCGCATTCATATTCAGGTCCCTCCTTGCGCTCGCGCACGCGCCCCCGCCATCATCGCGATGTGGTTCAGGCCGTTGGGAACAACGTGAGACTAGGTGCTTTACACTTGGATCCTCAGAACTTCTTTGCTTGTGAGGATCCAAGTCGGGTCCTCACCGCAGGCAGGCCGACTGAATCACAGTCGACGGCTCCCTGAGAGGTAGACGACGCGTGGAGGCTCGCACGATGGCGCGGGCGTGGTTCGTCGGTCTGTTACTCACCACGCTGGTCGGGTGCACTGCTGGGTTTCTGCTTCCGCAGCCTGCATTCCTTGGCCGGAGCGCACTGTCCAGGCAGCCAGTGCGGCGCGTTGCCGCATCTTCGAGGGCATCGCTTGGTGACAAGTCAACTGCTCTGGACGTGGTCGAGTGGTTCCAGCCTGACCTCTCAGGAAAGACATGTCTCCTCACGGGGGGAAATTGTGGGATCGGACTCGAGGCTGCCAAGGCACTCGCGTCGCGCGGCTGCCGCGTTGTCCTTACCTCGCGAGATGTCCCGGGCACAGAGGTGCAGATACTCAATGAGATACGCACGAAGGGGCTGGGCGGCTACGCGGTGCCCGATGCGGACGTGCGTGTGGTCGAACTGGACCTCTCGGACTTCGCGTCAATCGAGCGCTGCGCCGCGGCGTTCTCCGCGGAGGAGGCGCGCCTCGACTTCCTCGTCCTGAACGCAGGCGTCGGCGGCGTCGCACGCAAATACACCAAGGAGGGCTTCGAGTGGCAAATGGGTGTGAACCACTTCGGCCACTTCCGCCTTGTGCAGCTTTTGCTCCCCTCCATGCTGAAACAGGCCTTCAAGAGCCGCGTCGTCACGCTCTCCTCCACCGCGCACTTCAGCGGAAGCATCGACCCCGCGGACCTGAGCTGCGCGCGCACCAAGCTCCTCGGCTACGGTTCGTACGCGCACAGCAAGCTCGCGAACCTGCTCTTTGCGCGAGGGCTCGACGCGCGCCTCCGCGAGGCGGGGGCCTCCAACGTCGTGTGCTCCGCCCTCCACCCAGGCGTCATCCGCACGGTCGGGTCGCTCGACCCCCCCCCACTCTCCATCGCCATGCCGCGTCCCCGCGCACTCTGCGCCGCGCCGGCAGCTTCCCGCGCCCGAGGCGGAAGGCCGGCGCCCATGACCGCGCCGCTCTGGCCCGCGGCAGGGCATCTGGCGGCACGCGCCGTGGCTCCTCCGCGCGACGCTCGTCGAGGCCATCCTCGACAAAGACGTTCTCCAGGGCGCTGCCACTACTGTCCCCGCCCCGCCCACCTCCCCCCCCGCGCCTCCCGCCCGCTTGCTGGCGTCTGCGCCCCTCACCAGAGGGGCCCAAACCCAACCCCCCACCGCCTTCGCTTTCGCGCAGGTGTTCGCGTGCCTGGCGCCCGAGCTCGGGGACGTGGCGCGCGGCGGAGGCGCCTACCTCGCTGACTGTGCCCTCGCGGAGTCCAGCGCCGCCGCCAACGTGCCCCCCGCCGCTCCCTCCGATGCCCCCCCCCCCCCCCCCCCCCCCCCCCCCCCCCCCCCCCCAGCACGCCCCGCAGCCCCGCGTCCCCAGGCGCCGCCGCGGTGGCGCGCGGGGGGGGCTGAGGCGCGCGGGGCTTTTGGCCTCGTCCTGCCAACGTTGGCAGGACCCAGGGCTGCGGGACGCGCTGTGGAGAGAGACCGAGCGCCTCTGCGCACAGGCGGTCGCCGCGCGGGGGGCGGCCGTGCCCGCGGATGCGTGCGGCCCGAGGTGAGCGGCGGGCGGGCGTGGGTGATGGTGGCGGCCGCTCCGGCACAGGGGCAGAGCCGAGAGGGGTAGAGAGGGTGATGGGGTTACCTAAAGTTTAGGTAAAGCTGCAACTTCAAACCCTTTGCCTGCGCGTCGGAAGGCGTCCAAGCGCGCAGGCGCGGGGGCGCGCGTGCGGTGGGGCCAGGCGGGACAGTCCGCGCTCATGCTCCGTTGTTCTTCTCGAGGAGCGTTTGCGCCTCCGCCTGCCACCCCTCTTTTCTACCGTCAAACAGTGCCGGGCCCGATGGATTGCCTCCGCACCGCCGCCAGTGTTCAAGGTGCGCATGGCAGCGGGGTAAGGTGCGGCGGGGCATCGCTCCTGGGCAGCGCGGTGAGTGGGTAGATCGTTATTCATGCGCAGCGCCTCCTCCAATGCTGCACGCGACGCCGCATGCTGACCGCACAGCGCGAGGACCTGTCCATGCGAGTGGGCTTTTTCACTTTTCCGGCAAAGGAGCGGCTCATCGGCCCAACAGCTTTCGGCTGAAAGGACTGGTTTGCGATGGGTCAGAAAATTCGGCGCGCCTTGGCCTTTTCGACGGTCGATGTGGCGTTTGTACAGCACTGGTTGGCCTTGTCGAAGGACTCGATTGCGCGCTCATTCGACGCCTCAGGCATGCCCATGAATGCCTGGAGCGCTTTCCGCGTGACCCAGTTGAGACTCGCGACGCCAGTGTGCCACATACCGAGAATGTGCCACGACCCCGAGTCTTCAGAGTTGATGGCCAGCGCTCGTTCCGTCGACTCCTTGACTTCCTTGATGAGTGCCACCTTTTCGTTGATTCCGACCAGATGTGCCAGCTTCCCTTTGGCTACGGCCACCGCTTTGTGCTGCCCACTCGCCTTTGATGAGCTCACTCGAGCCAATGTTCACACCGCGTTGCGGGTTGTTCTTTTCATGCGACATGCATGCTCAAGGCGTGCCTTAAGGGAGGGTCGAGGCAGAGGGTCCTCACCGTCTCAAAGCTCTTGTCGTCCTTTGCAATAGACTGCTCCGCGTACTTGAGCGCATCCCTGCGGACCCTGAGTAGTTCGTCGCCAGGGGCTCCGTTGGCTTTCATGGCATCTCCAATCTCAGATGTCCAACGCGAGCGTCGATGCAGCGCCTGCGCCGATTCGTCTTCGCCTGCCAGGTGAAGGTTCCATTGATCAACCTTTCTCCGCTCGCGATTCCGAAGCGCTCAGGGCATGCAGATGGGGCACACCCACCGAGCATTGCAATGGCTTCTTCAAATTTCCCCGCTGTGTGCAATTGGTCCGCCTCTGCGCACGGATCGCTGGCGGGCATTTTTCACGCTGGAAGGTGAGAAAGAACCAAAGAGACGAGGCCAAAAGTTGACTTTTGAGATGCTTGCAGCCGTTGGCACTCGAACCACGGGGGAGGGAGACTGCCCGACGTGAAGTGGCTTGGCTGGTTACTACTGGAGGAAAATCTGAACGCAGAGGTGTTCCGACCGAGCCGTTCATCGTAGCTCGCTGTTGGGTGCTGGAAACAGCGGGCTCGTTCGGCTGCATCCGCGTGGAAGGCCGCATCGTTTGGTCCAGAGGGCAGCGCTGCGGCCATGGCGGACCTGCCAGCGATGGAGCAGGAGAAGCACGGTGGTGGTTCCATGTTCATCACCCAACGTGCTCAATTTTCGGGGAGGAAGGTGCACAAGACCGTCAAATTACCAAAGATTGACGGGTGAGACCCTACACACTCCCGACACCACCCTGCACGGCGGTACCCTCTCACCGCCGGGATACGGGCAATAGCTTCTGCGCTCGCGAATCCGGGAAACGATGCCATGTCCTGTTTCTCAGCCGAGTGCCCTCACTCGCAGCGAAGAAACGCGATGCTGAGCGGCCGTGATGTGCAGGGCCAAGGGCGTGGAAGCGGTGACGCAGAGCTCGCAGAGCACAGAGCTGTTGCTGGCGAACAAGGAGATGGCAGCGGTGCAGGAGAGGCTGGAAACCAAGAAGATTGAATTCAACGAACGGATGGCAAAGTGTAAAGAAAAGGAGGAGCTGCTCGGGATGCGGGTGTCGAAGCTCAAGGCAGAGGAGGCAAAGTTCCAGCTTTTTCTCAAGGAGAACGATGCCAAGCGTGAGCGTGCGCTCAAGCGCGCACGCGACGAAATCAAGATCCGCAACGAGAAGGAGAAGGAGGCGGAGGCGCTGCGGCAGGAAATGCAAGAGATTGAGCAAAAGCTAATCGTCTCGAAAAGTAACCTTGAGGCCGGCCTGGTCTACCAGCACTATCTTGAAAAGGTGGTGGAGCATTCAGAGGACTTTACCGAGATCCATGACATTCTCAAACGGTACCTCACGCTTACGGCTACAAACACGGATCTGCTCGACTTGGTGCGACAAAACGTGTCGGAGGCCGAGGCGAGTCGCCTGGCACTCTCCCAAGTCTCTAAGCAGCTCGAAAATGAGCTTCTTGTGCACTCGTCTATGATTGCGGAGCACCAGGAGCGGCTCGACCGCGCGAAGATCCAGAGTGTGATCGAGGAGGCGGCCAAGGAGACACGCGAGGACGCAGCCAAAAACGGCATCCGCGAACTCGGTGCGGGACGAATGGCAACTCTCAACCTCTACAATCGGTGCCGGACGACACACTTGGCTGAGTCTCGGCCGAAAGGGGAGCCCAAAGACATAATGACGGCGCTGCGATACGTCGAGGAGCGCTTCCGCGACCTCGCGCAGATCGTCAAGGAGGGCCACGAGGCGGGCCTGGTGGGCGCCGTGAAGCTGCGCTCAGCTACCGGGCGCGACACAGGGGTCGAGGTGGCTGCAGCGGGCAAGTTGAGTGGTGGCAGTGCGGCGGCGAAGCCCCCGGCAGGCTCATCCAGCAAGAACTCCAGTAGCTTTGTGGGTAGCGGCAGCGCGTC
>ENA-UOXV01005751-UOXV01005751.1-marine-metagenome-genome-assembly--contig:-NODE-5751-length-13396-cov-5.308598_pt1 | contig 13396 bp, 11 predicted proteins | sample MGYA00238165_ERZ766961 | MGnify/ENA primary metagenome ERZ766961 (study PRJEB28924, sample SAMN03173240) | marine metagenome | biome: Marine; feature: Water; material: Subsurface seawater | place: North... | reverse complement strand
TCGCACCTACAGTTTTTTGGGAGCTTGGAGCAGAAGTTGTATCGATAGGAATCCATCCGGATGGCTACAATATTAATAAAGAATGTGGTTCTACTAATATTGAAGTTTTGAAATCCCAAGTGCTCCTTCATGACGCAGACATCGGGATAGCTCTGGATGGCGACGCGGATAGATTACTGGCGGTTGATGAGAACGGTACTTTGGTTGATGGTGATCAGATTTTAGGAATGATCGCTAAAAATTGGTTAAAAGAAAACAAATTGAAGGGTGACTGTATAGTAGCGACAGTTATGTCTAATCTCGGCCTCGAAAACTTCTTAAATGATATTGGCTTAAGTCTTCTTAGGACAGGTGTAGGTGATCGCTACGTTGTCGAAGAGATGCGTAAAAGAGGATTAAATTTGGGTGGAGAACAATCCGGTCATATCATTTTATCCGATTATATCACAACTGGTGATGGAATAATCGCTGCGCTACAGATTTTATCTATTATTAAGAATTTGAGCCAAAAAGCTAGCGAAATTTGCCATATTTTTGATCCTTTACCTCAATTGCTAAAAAGTCTCGAAGTTACCAATTTAAAGGAATGGAATTCGATTAAAGTTCAGAAGGCGGTAAGTGAAGGAGAGTCAAGGTTAGGTGAAAAAGGACGAATATTGGTTAGGCCCTCCGGAACAGAACCAGTGGTTAGAATAATGGTTGAAGGGGAGGACTCGGAATTAATTTTTCGCATCTTAAATGATATTGCAAGTGAAATTAAATAGAATAAGGGGTAATAATATTGAAGGGTAGAGTTCTTATAATTGCTGGCTCTGATTCAGGAGGGGGAGCTGGAATACAAGCTGATATCAAAACGGTCACGGCTCTGGGCGGTTTTGCAATGACAGCGATAACAGCGATAACAGCTCAGAACACACTTGGTGTTTCTGCTGTGCACGAGATTCCACCCTCAATTGTTGCTGAACAAATTAAGGTTACGATGGATGATCTAGGGGCAGATTGCATAAAAGTAGGCATGCTGAGCAATCCAAGAATTATAGATATTGTGTATAAAACCTTACAACAAGAAGTTCCCAAAATACCCATTATTTTAGATCCAGTAATGGTTGCTAAGGGCGGAGCATCGTTATTAACAAATGAAGCTGTTGAATCGCTAAAAGAATTACTATTGCCAAAGGCATTTTTGTTAACCCCAAATATACCTGAGGCAATTGCTTTAACTCAGTTAGAAGGCCATTTAACTAATGACTCTGAGCTATTATTAAGTGTACTTTTGGGAATGGGCTCTAATGCTGTTTTATTAAAAGGCGGGCATAGAGAAAGTGATTTAATTGTGGATTTTCTTCACGAACATGGAAGAAATATTAAGAGATTTGAGAATCCTAGAATTCCATCCAAAGATACTCATGGCACCGGCTGCACGCTAGCATCTGCGATAGCTACTGGAATCGCTCAAAGTTTGACTTTAGAGGACTCTGTTATCCGAGCACGAAAATATGTTTATGAAGCAATTATGTCGGCACCTGGTTTGGGCGGGGGTCATGGACCTTTAAATCACGGGCATCTAATTCCAAATTACTAAGCATTTAATTTTTAAGTATATAGGTCTTAAGCAACTTTGAGATGAAACAACTAGTCAGTTGCTAAATATGAGATATGCTAAGATAAAAAAAATATGGGAATACAATATGAAAACTTATAAGATAGCTGTTATTCCGGGAGATGGTATTGGAAAGGAAGTTATGCCGGAGGGAATTAGGGTTTTGGATGCAGTAAGCATCAAATATAATTTCAAACTTGTTTGGGATACTTTCGAGTGGTCTTGTGAAACATTTCATAAAACTGGAAGAATGATGCCAAAAAATGGTCTTGAGCTTACTAGGAGTCATGAAGCTATTTATCTTGGTGCAGTTGGCTTTCCTGGTGTTCCTGATCACGTATCCCTGTGGGGCCTCCTAATTCCTTTTAGAAGGGAATATCAGCAATATGTTAACTTACGTCCAGTTCGTTTATTTGAGGGTGTTCCCAGTCCTCTAGTTGGACGTGGCCCAGGCGACATCGATTTTTTTGTTGTGAGAGAGAATGTTGAAGGGGAATATTCTGATATTGGTGGAAGACTTTATGCTGGAACAGAGGATGAAATTGTTACCCAACAATCTAATTTCACTAGGAAGGGTGTAGATAGAATTCTTAGATATGCTTTCGAACTCTCACAGAGAAGGCCGGGTAAGCATTTGACCTCAGCTACTAAGTCAAATGGCATTATGTATACGATGCCATATTGGGATGAACGGGTTGATGAAATGAGCAAATATTATCCAGATATAAAAGTTGATAAATTTCATATCGATATATTAACTGCACATTTTGTAAAAAATCCAAATTGGTTCGATGTGGTGGTGGGTTCGAATCTTTTCGGCGATATTTTATCTGATTTAGGCCCGGCGATAACTGGAACGATTGGTATAGCGCCTTCTGGAAATATTAACCCAGAGGGTATATTCCCTTCTATGTTCGAGCCAGTTCACGGATCTGCGCCCGATATAGCGGGCAAAGGCATTGCAAATCCTATTGGCCAAATCTGGTCTGGATCTATGATGCTGGAGCATTTAGGTGAGAAAGCTGCTGCAGATAACATAATAAAAGCAATTGAACAGGTTTTGGCAGATGGATCTTGTTTAACCCCGGATATGGGAGGTAAAGCTACGACCCTTGAACTAGGTAAAGCTCTTGAGAATGCTCTGTGAGAATTATTTAAATATATCAAAAAAAAGATAATGTTAATTGACATTAACAAAAAAATCTCTAAAAACCGATATGGGCCATTACCTCCCAACGGGTAATAAGCCTATCAGTAAAACGATAGGGTGTTCTAAGAAGATAAAAAATATTTTTATTCGGCAATCCGTATAAAAAGTATTAGAGATTTTCATTAGATCCTGTCAACTAAGATAGGAGCTAGAAAGATGAAGTCTATAAAGAAGCCAAATAATCGCCCATCCAATCCCAGTTTTTCATCAGGACCTTGCGCCAAACGTCCTGGTTGGTCGGCAGATGCGTTGGCGTCAGCATTAGTTGGCAGGTCTCATAGATCTAAACCTGGGAAAGAGAGAATACAGGAGGTTATTGATAAAACTCGTATCGTTCTTGGTATTCCCAATGAATATAAAGTTGGTATAGTTGCTGGTTCCGATACTGGTGCGGTTGAAATGGCCATGTGGTCACTATTGGGACCTAGGAGCGTTGATATTCTTCAGTGGGAAAGCTTTGGTAAGGGTTGGGTAACGGATATTCGTGACCAGTTAAATCTGGCTGATATAAGAGAAATTAAGGCTGATTATGGCTTGATACCTGTCCTGAACACAGTCGATTTTAATAATGATGTTGTTTTTACATGGAACGGAACTACCTCGGGTGTTCGTGTTCCTGACGGTGATTGGATACCCCGAGATAGACAAGGCTTAACGATTTGTGACGCAACCTCCGCAGCTTTTGCAATGCATTTACCTTGGGATAAGTTGGACTTTACTACTTATTCTTGGCAGAAAGTGATGGGTGGCGAGGCCCAGCATGGGATAATTATTTTGAGCCCGCGAGCTGTCGATAGGTTAGAGAGCTATTCACCACCTTGGCCGTTACCAAAAATTTTTCGCTTAACTAAAAATGGAAAAATTGACGAAGCAATTTTTAGAGGTGCTACAATCAATACACCCTCAATGATATGCGTTGAAGACGCTTTGGATGGATTAAACTGGGCTATCAGTATTGGTGGGCTTAGTGCATTGATAAAAAGATCTGAGGATAACTTAACCGCGGTAAAACGCTGGGTTGAGAACTCTGAGGACATCGAATTTTTAGCAAAAGACCCAAGAACTATATCTTCGACGTCAATCTGTATTAGTATTGTCGCCCCATGGTTTAAAAATTTAAATGAAAACGAACAGTCTAATTCCGCTAAGACTATCTGCTCATTGTTAGACCGTGAAGGTGTGGGCTACGATATTGAGTCTTATCGTGACGCTCCTCCCGGTTTACGTATCTGGGGTGGATCAACTGTTGAAACTTCGGATGTGAAATCTTTAACCCAATGGATTGATTGGGCTATGAGCGAAGTGGCTGTAAAGTACTTATGAGCAATTAATTTAAAAACTAGATTCTAAAAGGAATTGAAATATGCCAAAGGTTTTAATAGCAGATGAAATGAGCCCAAAAGCAGAGGAAATATTTAAACAACGCGGTATAGATGTCGATGTTATTACCGGATTGTCACATGATGAACTGAAGAATTGTATCGCAAAATACGATGGATTGGCTGTTAGATCAGCGACTAAACCAAATGCAGAGATATTGGCGAATGCTAATAATTTGAGAGTAATTGGCCGGGCAGGAATAGGCGTAGATAATGTCGATATTAACGCGGCTTCCGAAAGAGGAATAGTTGTTATGAATACGCCTTTTGGTAATTCAATAACTACTGCTGAGCATGCTATAGCCATGATGTTTTCACTTGCTAGAGATATACCGGCAGCCAGCGAGTCTACCCATGCGGGTAGATGGGAAAAGTCTAAGTTTATGGGAGTTGAATTATCGTCAAAAACACTCGGGATAATTGGTTGTGGAAATATTGGTGCAATAGTTGCCGATCGCGCGATGGGATTAAGAATGAAAGTAATTTCATATGATCCATATTTGTCAGTTGAGAAGGCATTGGATCTGGGTATTGAAAAAGTTGAACTAAATGAATTGTATGAACGCTCAGATTTTATTTCCCTGCATACCCCGATGACCGATATGACTCGTGGAATTATTAACTCAGAAGCATTTTCTAAGATGAAAAATAATGTGCGTATAATTAATTGTGCTCGTGGAGGTTTGATTGTTGAACAGGATCTAAAAATCGCGATAGAGAGTGGCAAGGTGGCTGGGGCTGCTATAGATGTGTATGAAAAAGAACCCGCAAAAGAAAATATACTATTTGGGATGGAAAAAGTAATTGCTACGCCGCATCTCGGAGCTTCAACTGATGAAGCTCAAGTTAATGTGGCTATACAAGTTGCCGAACAAATGTCAGACTATCTATTGGATGGAACCGTTGTTAATGCCATTAATATGCCATCAGTTAGTGCGGAAGATGCTCCAAAACTTGAACCTTATTTTAAGTTAGCAGAACAACTTGGTAGTTTCGCGGGTCAGGTAACCGAAACTGCCATTAAGAAAGTTCAAATTGAATATTGTGGCCAAGCTGCAGAATTAAACACTAAGCCATTAACAGCAGTCGTATTAAAAGGTTTGCTTACGCCGCTCCTAGAATCTGTCAACATGGTCTCGGCACCAAGTGTTGCCAAGGAGCGGAATATTGAAATTTCAGAGGTTACCTGCGAGGATCTTGATGAATTTCAAACAAAAATAACCTTGCTATTGACAACTGAGACCCAGACACGGGCGGTTTCTGGTACTTTATTTGCTGGTAATAAACCTCGTTTAGTGGAAATCAAAGGTATTTCAATTGATGCGGAACTGGGCCCTCATATGTTGTATATTACAAACGAGGATAAACCAGGTTTTATCGGCGATCTCGGTACCACGCTCGGTCAAAATAATATAAATATTGCAACTTTTAGCTTAGGTCGAAATAAAGCAGGTGGTGACGCGATTGCCCTAATAGAAATTGATCAACCAGTAACTGAACATATTATTGAAAATGTAAGGCAACTACCCCATGTTATGCGCGTTTTACCTCTTAGTTTTTAAAACTGGCGCATTACTTGCTCATGGTCATTATAAATGTTAGTTGGCTAAAAATTTGCCTATACGTTAATCGAGTAATATATTAATTAAATCAGATAAAAATACAAAACAATTTATATAAGCTTATGTTAAATTAAATGGTTTGGGCGTGAGCGCCGCACTACGTCATAATTTAAAGTGCCTTATAAGCGCTATTGACGCTATGTGCGGCGTTTTTAATGTTAGCTCTTGTTATTCATATTGAGATTCGAGGAAAGTATTATGATTACACTGCCAAATGATGTTAATGAAACAATTAGAATATTAAAAGATGCTGATTACTTAACTGACCGCAGTTTAGCTACCGCTTTATATTTGTCTATTAGCCTAAAGCGTCCTCTTTTTCTTGAGGGAGAAGCTGGTGTTGGTAAAACAGAAGTCGCTAAAGTTCTCGCTCAAATCCTAGGCCGTAAATTACTTAGATTACAGTGTTATGAGGGTTTAGATGTTACTACTGCAGTTTATGAGTGGAATTATTCAAGGCAAATGATTGAAATACGAATGGCTGAGGCTGGAGGTTATAAAGATAAAAAAGGCATAGAAAAACAAATTTTTAGTAACGAATTTCTGATAAAAAGGCCCTTGTTGCAGGCGTTGGAGATGGGGGAAAATGGTGCCCCAGTTTTATTGATTGATGAATTAGATAGAACTGATGAACCTTTTGAAGCTTTTCTTTTAGAAATATTATCCGATTATCAGGTGACTATACCGGAATTGGGTACAATATCTGCTGAGGAACCACCTATTGTAATTATCACCTCGAATAGAACACGTGAAATTCATGATGCTTTAAAACGACGTTGCTTCTATCACTGGGTAGAATATCCAGATGCCAATAGAGAGTTGGAAATTTTAAAAATTAAAGTTCCAAACGCCGAGGATATTCTTTCGAAAGAAATAGTTAATTTTATTAAAAAATTACGAAGTGCAGATTTATTTAAACCTCCGGGTATTGCTGAGAGCATTGATTGGGCTAATGCTCTTGTTCAGTTAGATTGTTCATCTCTAGAGTCTGAATTTATTGATAATACTTTAGGAACACTTCTAAAATATCAAGATGATATTAAGAAAATACAAGGAAGCGAGGCCTATCGAATTTTAAATGAGGTTAAAACGGAATTGGCTATTAAAGGCTAAACTCTTATCATGTCTCTTTTAAATAAAAATTCAGAAAGATATGAAAAAATGGACTTAATTAAGAGGTTCGATGGTCGGGGTAAATTAGTTGCAAATATAATATTTTTTACCCGAATATTACGTGACGCTGGTATATCTATTGGCCTCACTCAAATTATAGATTGTTTAAAATCTGTTACTTTGATTGGTCTCTCTGTCCGAGAAGATTTTTATTGGGCTTTATTTTCTTGCTTAATAAAAAATCGAAATGATAAAGAATTATTTGATCAAGCTTTTTATATATTTTGGAAAGATCCTAAGATATTGGAAAAATTTGGTAGCTTAACTCTAACCAACTTGGCTAATAATGAGTTTCCTAACCTTGATGATAAGGCAATGTCTCGACGGTTAAAGGAAGCCTTATACGCTTCGCATGGTGCAGAGCCTCGAACCGAGGAAAAACCTGAAGTTGAACTTGATGCTTCATTAACGTGGAGTGCTGTTGAAGAGTTGAATAAAAAAGATTTTGAGAAAATGTCGGCTAATGAAATTGATCTTGCGATAAAAGAAATTCGTCAATTAAAACTTCCCATACCAGAGCTTACAAGTAGACGTTTTAAGTTCAGCCACAACGGTAAATATGTGGATATGAAGCAAACAATGAGAAGTTCATTCAGGTCTAGCTTCGATCTGTTGCCATTAATGAAGCGAGATAAAGTAAAGAATAAGCCGCCATTAGTAGCTTTATGTGATATTTCTGGCTCAATGGAGAGTTATTCCCGCATGTTGTTACACTTCTTACATGCGGTAACAAATGATCGAGATCGAGTTCATACATTTCTTTTTGGCACTAGATTGACCAATGTCACCCATTATTTAAAATATAAAGATGTTGACGAAGCGCTCGAAAAAGTTGGTGCAGTAGCTTCTGATTGGGCCGGTGGCACAAAAATTGGCCAAAGTCTCTTAGATTTTAATAAAATTTGGTCGAGGAGAGTCCTATCTCAAGGAGCGTTAGTCATTCTTATAACCGATGGCCTGGATCGTGATGAGGGTAGCGGATTAAGTGGCGCAATACGCAGGCTTCATATGTCTTGCCGTCATTTGTTGTGGTTAAATCCATTATTGAGATATGATCAATTTGAACCAAAATCTATTGGAATAAGGACTATGTTGCCACATGTCGATGATTTTAGGTCAATTCATAATATAGACAGTATTAAAGACCTAAGCGCAGTTCTCGGTCGAAGTTCGAACTATAATGATAGATAGTACTAGTGATGTAAGCTATCGAAAACTAGTTATAAGGGTTTGTGCCTATTCGTATCAAAAGGCGTATCGGAACACCGGGTAAATTAAAATCGGCTCTAATTCCATTTATCAAGAATCTTTTATAGGATTCTGGTAATTGATTTCCCTTGCTAGAAAAGATGACAAACGTTGGTGGCCTAGTTTTCGCCTGGGTCATATAACGAATTCTTATTCTCCGACCGCTACTTAATGGGGGAGGATGACGCTCTGTCATCATTGAAAGCCATTGATTTAGCTTTGCAGTTTGAATACGTTTGTTCCAAATCTCAAATAGTTTAAAGGCTTCTGGTATTAATTTATCTATATTTTTTCCAGTCAATGCTGAAATTAATACAGTAGGCAAATCGTGAACCTGTGGCAGTGATTTCTTTAGACGATCGTTTAATTTTTCAATGGACTCTCTCTTTTTATTAATTAAATCCCATTTATTTGCCGCTATTATAAGAACTCTACCTTCGTCAATTACTTTTCGGGCAATTGTTAAGTCTTGTTTTTCTAACATATCATTACTATCCACTACCAAGATAACAATTTGAGCGTATTGAATTGCACGAAATGAGTCCAATGTTGATAAGTTTTCTATTTTGTTTGTCACTTTTGACTTCCGCCTAAGGCCTGCAGTATCGGTTAATTTTATAACTCTGTCTCCATACTGCCAATTTACGGATATAGCATCTCTAGTTATGCCGGCCTCGGGACCCGTTAGGACCCTATCTTCGCCTAATAATTGATTTACCAGTGTTGATTTACCTACATTTGGTCGACCTACAATAGCTAACTGGATAGGCCCAGAAAAATCATCGAGCTCGGTTTCGATTTGATCATCTGGTTTAGCAATATTACTTTTCTGCTGATCGTGGTCATATGGTATTATTGCCTGATATAGGTCTGCGAGGCCATCGCCATGTTCGGCTGAAATGGCTATGGGTTCCCCAAGGCCTAATTTGTAAGATTCATAGAGTCCTGCGTCTCCTGAACTGCCCTCATGTTTGTTCGCAATCAAAATTATAGGAATGTTTTGTGTTCGTATCCATTTTGAAAATACAGTATCCAAGGGGGTGATGCCCGCCCTACAATCAATTAAAAATAATACTAAGTCTGACTCTTTTATGGCCTGATTAGCCTGTTTTTGCATTCGGCCTTCCAAACTATCGTCGAAAATCTCCTCAAAACCAGCAGTATCCATGATATTTATTTGTAAATCGCCAATGTTCCCAGCTGCTAGGCGACGATCCCTGGTAACGCCAGGGGAGTCATCTACTATTGCTAGCTTTTTCCCCGCTAGGCGATTAAATAAAGTAGATTTTCCAACATTTGGTCTGCCGAGTATTGATATGGTTAAGGTCATAGTCTGATTTGAGCTTTTTATTTTTATTGAAAGGCGGTGAGTTCTGCATCGTCAGATAGAAAGAATAAAGTATTTGCTGCAATAATTGGACTAATGGTAATTGAATCTGGTAATTTTATTTTACCTAATATTTTTCCAGTGTACGGTGAAATTGAAAGTGCTTCACCAATAGAATTAGCAATAATTAATCTATTACTTGCCAATAATGGCCCAGTCCAAATGATCTTACCACTGCGGTCAGCGGGTTTGCGCCATTTAGGTAGGGTGGTTGCCCAGTGGATACGTCCTGTTTTACGCTCAATGGCAATTAATTCATTATTATTAGATAATATAAAAATATAATTTCCAGCTACCCACGGTGTTTCAATTCCACCAATCTTCTGACTCCATATTCTCCGACCTGTTCTGAGATTTACGGCAATAAAGTTTTGTGCATTGCTGATGGCGAATACAATTCCACGGTCAATAACTGGGTGACCTCTAATTGCGGACAAAGAGATTATACCAGAATTTTGTGACCTCGACGAGAGAGACTCCCTCCACAACTCTTGGCCATTTTCAACCTTAAGGGCAACTATTTCGCCCGATGAGAATGGGACAATAACAACTCCTTTTTCGACCGCTGGACTTGCTCCTCCTAAAAAATTTGTCGTTTCTTCAATCCCTGTGCTTGACCACAAAATAGTGCCTGCACTGGTATCCAAAGCATATACTTTATTTGTTATAGTAATCACAAATACCCGTCCATCTCTGGCTGTTGGGGCGGATCTAAGAGGCACAAAAAGGTCTCGCTCCCACTGAGTTTTCCCCAATTTAGCATCCAATGCTATTACTCTTCCAACCCCAGTCGTTACATAAACGTTACCATCCAGATATGCTAAGCCACCATTTATGTGATTTTCCTCATCCTCTGACGTAAGATTGCGGCTCCATATTAAATTACCATTATCAATATTATAAGCATTAACGGTAGTTTCAGAGTCCATGGTGTAGAGATAACCATTATAAACAATAGGTTGAGCCATTAGGCGCTCGTTATTGGTAGAACCATCCCCAATATTTATTGTCCATTTCTCCTCAATTTTCTTGCCTATTTCCATGTGGTGCATGGCGTGGTTAGGATATCCCCCAGATTGAGGCCAGTCAGAATTATAACTGGGAGTAGGAAGGATGATGTTTTTACTACCTATCGTTTTATCGGCTTTAATTTTTGTCTCTTGTATTAATATAGATACTCTTTTTCCAGGCAAAGGAGGATCGCCTTTTACACCAATGAACTTATCACAGCCGGCCAACATGAAAATGATAAAAATATTTATCCATTTTAATGTTGTTATTAAATTTAGTATTTTTGTTATTGTTTGCCGCATTTGACTTTCTAGTTTCCTATAACGGAGGCCATTTCAGACGCTCGCTCTCTAATTCCGTTTGGTACTGTTTTGTCAGCTATAATTTCTTGATATAGTGTTAGTGCATCACTCATTTTACCTTTCTCGTATAGTAGCATTGCCGATAATTCTTTTGCTGTATAACGCCACGGACTATTAGAGTTTATTAATAAATTTAGTTTGTTTAATGAAATGTCTATTCTATCTGATTCTGAACTATTAAGTGCAAATAATATAATTGCAATATCTCTATAGGTTTTCTCGATACCCATATCTTCTGATAAAGCAAGGTATAACGTAGCTGCTGTATTTTTATCACCTTTCTGTGACAATATTGAAGCTTGATTGAATTTAGACAAAATTGAGTAACCCGATCCACTAGCTGCCTTAATATTGTTTAAAATACTATCTGCAGCGCTTAAATTATTTGCTTGAATTGACTTTAGCGCTGATGAAAATAAATTACTTTCTTCATATTTTCGATTGAGTTGATATGTCTCCCAACCCTTAAATGATCCAACACTAACGATTAAAACTATTAATATTCCAATTAGTATTTTATTATACTTTTTCCATAGGTCCGCATATTTTTGTTGGCGCAAATCCTCATCAATTTCTTTAAAGAGATTTTCTTGCTCTGGATCTCGATCTGCCATAATTTTAATTCCTTAATTTTGTTTTAGCATCTAATCTTACGTTTAGTTAATGCTTGATGCGTATACCCCTGAAAATCATATAGATCAAAACACTGTAACTAAAGTTAAAATGTAACCTTTTTTTATATTTTCGTAACTCTTGGTAATTATAAGAAAAGTATGAAATGATTTTAAAAATAACTAAAATTTTAAGTATTTTTAAAGATGTTTGTAATTATACTAGTATATAAACAGGTCTCTTAGGAATGTTACGTGAGAATATATATTTTAATGCTTTCAATTCTTCTAAGTAGTTGTGCGGCTGTTAGTCCTGCGCCGATTGCAATGACTGATATGATGGCATTGGATGGTGTAACAGTGATGACTACAGGGAAAACTATTTCCGACCATGTGATTTCTTATACTTCTGGAAAAAATTGTTCTACGGTTAGGCTGCAAACTGGCCAAAATTTCTGTGAGGAAGATGATTATTCCGTTCCTGAAGAAATTTACTGTTATAATTCTCTTGGTAATGTTAACTGTTTTTCATCACCGCCGCCATATGGAGAGAAAGATAAAACGGTAGATCAAATATCAGGTAGGCGCGGACTAATACGATGACATATTTTTTCTATGTGTTTGGTATAAATAAAAAGTCTTTATGCATTCTGGAAAAATAATATTATTTAACTAACTATTTATTGATATTAGCCTGCTTTAAAACCTGTAAGTAAAAATTCTTCGATTTTACTGACTATACCTATTGGCGGCATACGCCCTCCATCTTCGACTTCTTTTTCGGGGCGTTTTCTTATAATAATTTCTATTCCACATTCGCCAATAGGGGTAAGTGATTGATCAAACCTCGGTATATTATATCTATAGCTGGCATCCAACTTCTGTATTTTGATAATTTCATGATTCTCGTCGAGGGTCTCTAATAAGTCCAAGATATTAATTGATTTCGGACTCCATGAGTTTTTCTTGGAAATAGTAAATGTAAATTTATGGTCACCATTCCAAGTGCTAGGGAATTCTCCTTGTTCATACATATCTTCATCTGGAACCATTATAACTAAATATCCATCTGGTTTAAGAACTCTAAACCAATTTTGTAGAGCTTGGGAAGGATCATCTAGATGTTCTAAACAATGACTAGAGTGTACAAAGTCGAATATACAACTTTCAATCGTATCTAAAGTTTCAGCATTTCCGTCAGTTTTGTCCCAAATCTTTACACCTTGCATACGAGGGAAAAGTTCGAGATATAATCCTAGAGGGTCTGGACCACCGCCAATATCTAGACCTTTACCAACAAAATAACGATTAGAGAAATTAGGTTCATGCATTCTGCGCATAATTGATTTACTACATTCTTTCAAATCACAACTCCTATTCGAATTTACTTTATTGGGTCTTTGGCCACAATAATTTGATCATTAAGTGAGTATGAAGGTAAAACTGTTTCAACAATTTGATCTGCTACATCTTCGGGAGTTTTTAAAATGTTTGGATCCTCACCCGGGTAGGCTTCAGCTCTCATATTTGTTCTCGTGCGCCTGGGATCAAAAAGATTTACCAGGATTTGTGTTTTTTGAATTTCTTTAGCGTATGTGTGAACCATCATTTCAAGTGCTGCCTTTGAGACCGAATAAACCCCCCAAAATGCTCTATGTTGCCTTGCCGCAGCGGAGGTTAGAAAAATAGCTCTACCAGCATCAGATTTTCTTAAAAGCGGGTCGAGACTGCGTATTAACCGCCAATTTGCCGTGACATTTACCGCTATAGTATAGTCCCAGATCTCTGGGGTT
>ENA-UOXV01005747-UOXV01005747.1-marine-metagenome-genome-assembly--contig:-NODE-5747-length-13402-cov-5.606578_pt1 | contig 13402 bp, 7 predicted proteins | sample MGYA00238165_ERZ766961 | MGnify/ENA primary metagenome ERZ766961 (study PRJEB28924, sample SAMN03173240) | marine metagenome | biome: Marine; feature: Water; material: Subsurface seawater | place: North... | reverse complement strand
GAGGATGCCGATCCCGACGCTCCCGCCGTGGATCCCCCCGAGCCGGATGTGGACCCCGAGCTGCTGGTCACCCTGGACGGCGACACCGAGAGCGAGTGCGTGGATTGGGGCAGCTGCGTGATGGAGGAGATCGACGGCAGCGCCCAGAAGCAGCCCGCGTGGACGTCGTGCACCAGCTCCAACGTCGTGGGAGTGAAGAACCAGACGGTGGCGATCAAGAGCATGGTGTGGCCCGGTGCCTTTGCGGTGTACCAGGCGGGTCCCAAGTTTTCAAACTGCTACGTCGGGTACGGGATCAAGAACGCGCCGTACGTCCCCGCGCCTCCCCCGGCGGTGATGAATGAGGCTGAGGAGGTCCCCAAGGAGTCCGACGCGCTGCCACCCAAGGCGGACGCCGCCCCCGCGGAGTGAGACTGTAACTTAGAAGACTAGTGGTTGTGACACCAACACCGTATTTCCTCAAAATCCTCGTCAGTCCTTCCGTCTTCCCTTCACCAATCCCTTCTTCGCTTCGCACACACCACCGCGCGAATCTCTCGCATCAACACACGCGTCGGATTCGTCGGATGGTAGCCTGAACAACAATACCGTAGGAAAGGACGATGGCGTCGAAGAACCTGGAGAACTATGAGAAGATAGGTGAGCGTCGCGTCGCGTGCTAACCCTCGTCAATCATCGCGACAATCCCGATAGATGGGCCCGATCCCTCATCCTGACACCCGATACGCCCGTTCCATCCCCCAGGACGCATCGGCGAGGGCACGTACGGCGTGGTATATCGCGCGAGGGACAAACAAACCGGCGATGTCGTGGCGCTGAAGAAGGTGCGCATGGACAAGGAGCGGGACGGCGTGCCCGTGACCGCCCTGCGCGAGGTGCGGATCCTCCAGTCCTCTCGGCACAGCAACATCGTCAACCTGCTCAGGGTGGTGAACGGCAAGAAGCCAAACGCGATATTCCTCGTGTTCGAGTACTGCGAGCACGACCTCGCGAGGCTCATGGAGACGATGCGGGTGCCGTTCACCGAGGCGGAGAGCAAGTGCCTGTGCCTGCAGCTGCTCCAGGCGGTGGAGTACCTACACAAACGGTGGGTGTTCCACAGGGACCTCAAGCTCAGCAACCTGCTGCTGAACAACCGCGGCGAGCTCAAGCTCTGCGACTTTGGCCTCGCGAGGTTCTACCAACCAGGAAACGAGGGTTCCTACACCCCCAAGGTTGTCACGCTGTGGTACCGGGCGCCCGAGCTGTTGTTCGGCTGCGCGCAATACACCGCCGCCGTCGACAACTGGGCCGTCGGGTGCATCCTCGCCGAGCTCTTAAAGCACGAACCCTTATTCCCGGGTAAACAGGAGGCACAGACGCTGGACATGATGTACAAGCTGCTCGGCACGCCAAACGAAAAGATCTGGCCGGGGTTCGATACCCTGCCCAAGTACGGCAGCTACCGCATAAGCGCCGCGCAGGCGCAGCCGTACAACTACCTCCAGACCGATTTCAACCGGCTCAGTAAGAAAGGCGTGGACCTGCTGAACAGGCTGCTGACGTACGACCCGAGGCGACGATGCACCGCGTCGCAGGCGCTGGAGCACGAGTACTTCCAGGAGCATCCACGGCCCAAACGAGTCGAGGAGATGCCCACGTTTCCGTCGCTTCACGACGTGCTGGCGCCAGTCAGACCAAATTTAGGTCCAAACAGGTCGAATGGCGATGGTGCTGACAACAACGACGACCGTTCAGGAGGTACGTCGAATGCGGCGAACGGCGGTGGGGTTGGAAGCGCGTGGGAACGACCGGACGAGCGGCCGCGGCAGCGATCGGCCACGTCGGGCAGACCAGGGGCGCCGGGACCACCCTCGGGGGTGAAGAGGAAGCAGCCGGGCGGGTACGGGCAGGCTGATCGGTTCGGTAGCGTGTTTTAGTCTCTAGTCAAATCGAAGTCTTACATCAGGATCTTACAAGGTCTAAAATCAACTGGTCCACCCCTCGGTTAGTATACCGAGGAGGCTGACTCGTCGCCCAACCGGGCTAAAACACAAATGAATTTTCACCGGAGCGCTTACTTAAGCGTTGTATCCGTCGGTGGTGATGGAGTCCGCGGAGTTCATGTCGGACCAGATGGTGTGGTGCCAGCCGTCCATGTCCGTGCGCTCGTACGTGTGCGACCCGAAAAAGTCGCGCTGCGCCTGCACCAGGTTCGCCGGGAGCCTGCCGCGGCGGTAGGAGTCAAAGTACGCCAGGGACGAGGACATGGAAGGGGTGGCGACGCCCGCGTTGATCGCGCTGGTCACCACGTTCCTCCACGAGTCGTTGCGCTCCACGAGCTCCTTGGCGAATTCGCCGTCGACGAGGAGGGACGGCAGGTCGGCGTCCTTGTCGTACGCCTGCTTGATGCGGTCGAGGAAGCGCGCGCGGATGATGCAGCCGCCCTTCCAGATCCTGGCCATCTCGCCGAGGTCCAGGTCCCACCCTTGCTCCGTCGACTTGGCGCGGATCAGGTTCATGCCCTGCGCGTAGGAGCAAATCTTGGAGGCGTAGAGCGCGGCGCGGACGTCGTCGACGAGCTGCTGCTTCTCCTCCGCGGTCATGGTGGACGCCTTGGCATCCGCGGGCTCGAGACCCGCGGCGGCGTAGGTAGCCTGCGCGGCGACGCGCTCATCCTTGACGCCGGAGATGAAGCGGGCGTCGAGGGAGGACGCGACGGTGGGGATGGCGACGGAGAGCTCCGCGGCTTGCTGCACGGTCCACTTGCCCGTGCCCTTCATGCCCGTCTTGTCCAGGATCTTGTCCACCAGGAAACCATCCCCGGGCTTCTGGTCATCCTCCTTGGCGAGGATGAGCGCGGAGATCTCGATGAGGAACGAGTCCAGCTCCGCGGCGTTCCACTCGTTGAACGCAGCGGCGAGCTCGGCGTTGGTCAAGCCGCCGACCGTCTTGAGGACGTCGTACGCCTCGGAGATGAGCTGCATGTCGCCGTACTCGATTCCGTTGTGAACCATCTTGACGAAGTTGCCGGCGCCGCCGGGTCCGACGTAGGTGGTGCACGGGCCGCTGTCGGTCTGCGCGCACACCTTGGTGATGATGGGCTCGATGACGTCGTAGGCCGCCTTGGAGCCGCCGGGCATCATGGAGGGGCCGTTCCTGGCGCCCTCCTCGCCGCCGCTGACGCCCATGCCGAGGTAGAGGAGACCCTTCTCCTCGAGCGCCTTGGCGCGGCGCTCGGTGTTCTCGTACCACTCGTTACCGCCGTCGATGATGATGTCGCCGGGCTCCATGTGCTGCGAGAGGCCCTCGATCGTGGCGTCCACGGGGGCGCCAGCCTTGACGAGGATGATCACGCAGCGGGGCTTGGCGAGGGACTGGACGAACTCGCCCATCTCCTTGAAGCCGACGAGGTTTTCGCCGAGGCCCTCCTTCTGGGCCCTGGCCACGGCATTGTCGGTCTTATCGCCCGAACGGTTGTACACGGAGATCTTGAAACCCTTCTCGGCGACGTTCAGGGCCAGGTTCTGCGGATCGGGCGGGCGGGGGAATTGAATTGTTAGCCTAAAAAGCATAAAGCGCTGCCGTCAAAATGATCTTTTCGGGGCGGCGGCGATTCCAAGGCGATGTGCGCGTCGATGTTAGGTATCGGATCGGACGGAGACTCACCTGGCCCATCACGGCGAGGCCGCAGAGTCCCACGCGGGACTTATCCGCCTCGGCCATGGCGCTGACCCTGACGCCTGCTCGAGAGAAGGGAGTGGGAAGGGGCGCGGATTGTTCAGATATTTTGTCACAAAAGGGTTCTCGAGCCGGACGACGGCCTCGAAGCGGCGGCAAAACCGGGACGGATCTTGAAATATCATCCGAAGGCGCGGGGTTGCGGCGGCGCACGGCGGCCTTTGGGTGATCGCGCGGTAACGTTTCACGGGATGAGAGGGCGTTTTCGGTCGGACATCACGCGTTTCACGCACCGGAACGGACGACGGGCTTGGAAGCCTTCGAGGAGGCGCGCTTGAGAGCGCGGAGGGAGTGACCGGAGACGGTTGGCACTGCGGCGAGGGAGCCGACTGCGGACATGGTGATTGCGCGTGGCGAGGGTTCCTCTCCTTGCGGGGGAGCCTCTGGTGTGCCTAACCCGCGAGATGCGTGGAGAGGTGAGTGTCGCTCACGAACCTTAGGGTTTGCGAGGCGATGCGTGCCTTGGACGGGCGCGCGTTGTGAACTGTGATGGCGGCAATCATCATCAAAGTTTGTCATGAACGATCTTCTGGCTCCCGACGACTCTCTGACGAAAAGATCCTTCGTATGTTTTAGTAGACGTGAGGAAAATAGAAATAGGAAATTGATAGGAATTGAACTAGGAACTCGTGCGTTTGTCGATTATTATGGGTAAAGAAAAAAGAGCCTTCGAGCGGACCAAAAAGAGCATTCAGAGGGCGACGAACGTCGCACTCGACGCCGCGTACGAAGCCCGTCGCGCGAATTCATCGCGTCGCACCCGCGTGCGTACGTATCGAGGCACCATGTCACGCGGTTCCGGTGGCGCACCCGTGAAAACCCACGCCTTGGCGCTGCTGGTGGCCTCCATGGCGCTCCTCGTGACGGGCGGTAACGGGCAAACGCCGGCGCCGGACGCATCGGGCGGGTCGTACGTGGACGTGAGCTCCAACGCCAACGCCGAAGTGGAGGGCCGCTTCGGTACCCAGCCCAGCCAGCGCTCGGGCCAATCCCTGGTGCGCCCCGTGCCCGGATACACCCCGATACGACCCCGCCTTTGCACCGCCCGGCGACATCCCGAAACGAGCACACAACGGTTTCTTTTTCGGGCACCTCTGACCGCATCCGTCCCTCTCGACTTCACTTTTAGACACTCGTGGACTCGGACACCGCCGTGCTCTTCGGCGGCCTGTCACCCACGGGCACACAGAACGACGTGTGGGAGTACAAGATGGCGGACAAGAAGTGGACGCGACTGCACGAGGGCGGGGTCGGGCCGATGGACACAGCCGCGTACTCAACAGTTCCGTCCCCTCGCACCGGCCACGTCGGCGTGGTCCTGCGGGGAAACCTGTACGTGTTCGGCGGGTACGACCCGAGCCGGGGCGATACCAACGACGTCTGGAAGTTCACGCGGGCGGCCGGGACGTGGCATCGGCTGGAGCCGGCGGGTGGTGCGGACGTGCCGGCGTCCAGGAGCGGGCACGCGGCGGTGGCGCCCGACCCGAGCGGGTCCAAGTTCACCGTGTTCGGCGGTAACATGCGCAACGACGTGTGGGAGTTCGACGTGGATACCGGCGCGTGGACGGTGGTGATGACGGAGTACGCGGGGTCATCGGGGGCGGCGATGAGGGGCGTGGGGGCGGTTTTAATGGCTGTGGGGGCAGCCGCGGCGACGACGCTGGCGAGCGGAGAGTGGTGGAGAAATTTTTGATTGAAAATTTGGTTTTTCGCGCCGAACCCCCGCGCCACATTTTCTGCGCGTGCGCCGCGATCGACAGACATATGGCGGACGATCTCGCGGGTTACCTCGCCGGCCTCGTTCTCGAGTGCGAGGGGGTCAAGGGCAAGGATAAACTGAAGGAGCTGAAGGTCGACGTGGGCCAGGACGAGCCCCTGACGATCGTGACGAACGCGGCCAACGTCGAGGTCGGGAAAAGGGTCGTCGTCGCGACGATCGGGGCATCGCTCAAGGATGAGTCGAAGGTTAAGAAGGCCATGGTGGGCGGCGTGACCTCGGAAGGCATGCTGTGCGATGGGCCGATGCTCGGGTGGCAGGGCGGCGGCGCGGGAGCGGCCGCGCTCCTCCCGGAGAGCTTCAAGCCCGGTGAGGCTCCACCCAGGTCCAGGCCTCGTCTCGACGGCGGCGGCGACGGCGACGCTCCCGCCGCGCCAGTGGCCAAGTCCACCGGTCCCGGCGTGGACTCCCTGTTCGAGAAGAAGCTGACGAAGGAGGAGAAAAAGGCTGCGCAGGAGAAGAAAAAGGCGGAGCGCGCTGCGAAGAAGGCGGCGAAGGGTGGAGACGCCGCGGAGGAGGAGAAAAGCGACGAGTAGCTCACTTGTGATCCGATACGTATCCATTTCATGGCGCGTCGACAAAGGGAAGCAAACGCCTGATGATGTGCTGCAACCTGCACGTTACTCATCCACAAGATGATAAAACTGCCCTACACGGTATAGAGCCCGTGTGAGGCGTTGATGAGTAACGTGCAGGTTGAGGTCGACAATTTCGATCATCAGGCGTTTGCTCCCTCGTCGTCCACCTTCATCTCATTCCTCTTCAACCTCCCCTCCCTCGGCGAACCTCAGGAACACCTCCTCCAGCGTCGTCTGCCCGAGCTGATAGTCCTGCACCAGCCCTTTGTTCGACCCGTCCTCCAGCAGCGCGAACACCCTCGCGACGGCGGACGAAGGAAGCCTGTACCTCAGCCGGGTGGCGCAATCCTCCGTGAGCGTGGCGCCCGGCACCCGCGCCTCGATCAACCCGCGGACTGACTCGATGGCGCCGTCGCCCACGCGCAGGTCCAGCGAGTACCCACTGCCGTGCTCGCTCTTGAGACCCTGTATGGGCCCCAGGCAGCGCAGCCTACCACCCACCATGATCCCCGCGCGGTGGCACAGCGCCTCGCACTCCTCCATGCTGTGCGACGTGAGCACCAGCGCTCGGCGGCGGCAGGTGGACTCGAGCACCCCCCACAGCTGTCGTCTGGACGTCGGGTCCATCCCCGTGGACGGCTCGTCCAGGAAAACCACCGCCGGGTCCCCGACGAGGGATATCGCGACGGAGAGCTTACGCTTGGTCCCGCCGCTGTACCCGGACGCGGGGAGATGGGCGTACTTTTGGATCCCGAGAGCGGCGATGAGATCCCGGGCGGTGGACACCGCCCTCGACGCTTTAAACCCTCTCAGGGACGCGTACAGGAGTAAGTGGTCCACCGCGGTCATCGACCCTTGCAACGCGTCGAACTGCGGGCAGTACCCCACGTGTTGCCGGACCCTCGCGAGGTCGGCGAGGATGTTGAAGCCGCGCGGTTCCCCCCGCGGGGTCACGATCGCGTCGCCAGAAGTCGGCGGGAACTGACCGCTGAGCATCTTGAACGTCGTCGTCTTCCCCGCGCCGTTCACGCCGAGCAAACCGAAGCACTCGCCGGACGGAACCGCGAAGGACACCCCACGGACGGCGTCGATGAAAGGCGCCGTGTCCGCACAGCTGTGTCCGCGGCGGGGGTACCGCTTGCGAAGATTCCGCACCACGAGCGCCGATTGAGACCGGCCGGAGGAGTGCCCGGGGTCCGCGTTCGCGACGGCGCGCTCGGCGGCGACACCGGCGTCCTCGTCCTCGTCCTCGTCTCCCGTGTGTGTCGTCGAGGCCGTGAGTGAGGTACCGAGCCTTCGTCGCCACCACGCCGCGGTGAACACGCCGTACTCGAGCGCCAGGTTGAGGAGGGTGTACGCCACGGCGCACACGGCCATCGCGCTGAGATTGTTTCCGGATACCTCCGGGTGCCACGGGCCCTTGGGCTTGGCATCCACCAGGCCGAGCTTGACGTCCGCGTGGTTACCCGCGAGGTTGAACAGGATTCGCGCGACGCAGTAGTGGGGCAGCCATCGGAACGCCCACTGCAACGCGTCCCACGCGTGCTCCGAGTCGTCAACGCCGGCTTCGCCCAGCCCGCCGAGCACCACGGCGCAGATGATCTGCGCGACGCCGAAGAAGAAATAGGTTCCCATCTGACCCGCGAGGCACGCCATGTTGTTCTCGAAGGGCCAGTGGAGCACGTACGCGAGTGGCGGCGCGGAGAGCATGAACAGCGCCAGCGCCGCGGCGACGACGGCGAAAGATTCGCCCGTGTACGCTTCCTCCTCGCTCGCTGCGAAAATAACGAGGAAAATGGCGAGCGGCGGCGCGAAGGCTATGAGATCCCAGGCGTACGCACCCGCCCAGAACACCGATCGGTTCAGCCCGCTCACCATCTGCAGGTGTTTCGACGCGGAGCTTCGCTCCCACACCAGAAACGCGGACGCCGACGCGGAGAGACACGCCAGCCCGAGCAGCGCGCACAGCGACACGACGAGGTGCATCAGCATGGCCTGCTCCATCTTCTGCTCCGACGTCGTGGGCATCGGGTGGTTGATCGAGATCAGCGTCGCGTTCGGTGAATCCGGGTGTAGAGCCTTGAACACGGCGTCGTGGAAGGATGCGAGAGACGCGGGCAACGCGTGGTACGCGGTCGGCGATACCATGACGGTGTAGTTAACCTCCCGCGTACCCGTGGGGGTTATCCCGTCGGGTCGGGGTGCGAACCCGGCGGCCGAGTCCACGAGCAGAGCCGTGCAGCTCGCGTTGTCCGTGTGTTCGGGGTTGGCGCACGTGGCTTGGTCCGGGATGTTCGCGAGGAGGAAACCGTCGATCGTGTCCGCGAAGTCCTCGGGCGCCGTGCAGTTGGGGCAGCCGGGGATGATCGGGTCGATTTCATCCGGGCGGCAGATGTCCACCACCGGAGACGGCTGCCAGCACCTCCACGTGCCCGGGCTCTGCGGCACGGGCATGACCTCCGCCGGCGGAAGGTGATCGACGACGCTCGCCACGTCCATGGATGACATCGGGGCCGAGAACGCGGTGGGCAGGTTCCCGAGGAAGCTCCTGTCCATGACCGAGGGCGGGGGATCCTCGAACGCCTCGTTCGATATCTTGGACACGGCGATTCCGAGGACGACGAAGAGAATGGGCACCACGTACATGGTCACGATGCCGAGTCTGTCCCGCCGCGCGTGGATCGCGCGCTTCCACAGCATCGCGTGGAACTGCCTACACAACAGCGCCCACCCGTGAACCCTGGAATCCGGGGTGGACGACTCCGAGTGCATCGTCACCTGCACGGCGTCCTCGGGTTCTGTCGACGCGGTTGACGCGATCGACGCCGTCGACGCGGTCGCGATGCCTTTCTCCAACTCGGCGACGTTGAGGAAGACGTCCTCCATCGTCGAGCAGCTCACGCCGCACGCCGCCACGTCCGGCCGCGACTCCAGCCGGTTGAGCACGTCGGGGAAGGACGCCCGCTGGGACGCAGGGACGGCGTAGGACGCGGTGGATCCCGCCCTCGACGTGCGCGTCGCGCCTTTTATCCGGCTCAACACGACTGAGTCCACGGCGGCGGCGGCGGCGGCATCCGCGGCGTCCCCGAGCACCACCGTGAGGCGGTACCCGGACCCAAATTTGGTCTTGAGGTAGAGCGGGGACCCGACGCAGGCCATCTTGCCGTCGTACATTATCGCCACGCGGTCGGAGAGTATGTCAGCCTCGTCCATGAAGTGGGTGGTGAGCAGCACGGTGGTTCCCATGCGCTGCCTGAAACCCCGGATCACCTCCCAGGTGTATCGGCGGCTCCTAGGGTCCATGCCGCTGGTGGGTTCATCGAGGATCACGACGGATGGGTTACCCACGAACGCCACGGCGACGGAGAGTTTCCTGCGCTGCCCGCCGGAGAGCGCGCCGGCCTCACACTCAGCCTTGTTCGTCAGACCGACCGCGGCGATCTTGTCGTCAACCTCGCGGGTGATTTCGGACTCGGGCACGCCCCTGAACACGGCGAAGAGCTCGAGGTGTTCCCTCGCGGTCAACGTGGGCCAGAGCACGTCGAACTGGGGGCAGACGCCGAGGTCTTTCCGGATCGATCGCATGTCGGTCTCGACGCTCATGCCGTCGATCATCGCGGCGCCTCCGTCCTGCTTGATCATGCCGGTGAGCACGGAGATGGTGGTGGTCTTCCCGGCGCCGTTGTGCCCGAGGAGCGCGGTGATCTGCCCCCTCCGAGCCGCGAAGCAAAGGCCGTCGACCGCCCTGTTCGACCCGAAGGTTTTGACCATCTTGTTGACCCTGATCATGGGCGCGCCGTCGTCGTTCTTGTCGCGGTGCACGGGTTCAACGCCGTCGGGAAGGCTCGCCGCGTCGTGGGGCCCCGAGGCGTCCGCCGCCGCCGCCGACGTTTTTTTCCCGAGCCAGTACGAGGGGTCAAACACGAACCACCACGGCCGAACGCGCCCGAACGGACCGGGTACCACCTGATCGAGGTACCACGCCAACACTAGGTACGCCACCGTGTTACACGCGGTGACGCCCAGCACCAACGCCCCGGAGAACGTCCCCGTGCCTTCACTCGCGGATATCTCGGCGCCGTCCAGGAGGTTCAGGGAGACGGTGTCCCACGTGGCGCCCATCTGCGCGTTTTCCAGTATGGAAACCACCCATCCCCACATGTACACGCACGTCGCGGGCATCATGACGCACGATGCGATCCACGAGTCGCCGCCCATGTTATCGGCAGCCACGGCGCTCACGCCTGGGACCCAGGTGACCACGTACACCAGCGCGGATGCGATGGCGGCGACTTTCGCGCTGGAGAACAAAGTCGTGAGACAGAAGCAAAACGCCACCAGCTGGCAGGTCCACAGCGCGAGGAACGCGAACGTCAGGGTCCAGTCGGTGTACCTGAACGGGTATATACCCACCAGCGAGACGAGTAAACTGACGAGAAGAAGGCTGGCGTAGCTCGTCACGAACCAGGAGCTCCAGTACGCCAGGTCGCTCAGACCGAAGATTTTCATGCCTTCCCGGATCCTCAGCTCCTTCTCCACGCAGATTCCTTTCACCACCACGACCACGGTGATGCAGAAGGTGAACACGTACACGAGCCCGAAGAACACGGACGCGAACGTGGACCCGAGGTTGGTGCTGTACGCCGGGAACGGGTAGCCTTTGACCGAGGCCGCGAGTCGTACGCCTCGGGGCGCCGGATCATTCGGGTCGAGCGGGGCGGTGAGACTCATGAGCGCCTGGTCGAACGATTTCTGCACGTTGGCGTAGCTCCAGTACCGCCTCCACCGGTCGTTCTCGCCCACGACCCACCGCTCGAACTTCTCGGTGGACCACTTGGTGCCCATGTCGCCCGTGGGCACGTCCGTGGCGTTGACGCGTATGGTGTATTCGATGCGTCGGTCCGTCGGGGTGAGATCGGGCGGGAGTGAAACCACCGCCACCACCGACCGGCCCCATTCCGCGAGCTCGAGCGCGCGCTCCATGGCTTTCGCCTCGGACGGGAACCCGATGAGGAACTCCTCGATGACCGGTCTGTAGCACTTCGTGTCGGTGACGCACGTGTCGGTGCAGAGCCAGTTGAGGGTGAGTGGGTTCGCGGTGAACGAGTCGCGGCCGAGGCCGTCGTATCCGCCCCTCTGCTTGACGAACCCGGCGCAGGCGGTTGGATCGTTCCTGCACCCCGCGAGCACCTCCGGTATGTCGAGGATACCGTGCTCGGCGATGGCGTTCTGGTTGAGCTCGATGGAGGACGCGAGCGCCACCTGCGTCATGAAACCTCCGCCGCAGAGCAGGTCGATCGCGGCGGACTCCGCGACCCGCTTGGCGTCGGGGTTTGCGTTGGGCGACCAGAGGAGTCTGTACGGGCCGTCGCCGGTGGGTCCGCCGGGGACGCGGCCGCTCCACGTGAGGCTTTGGATGGGCGCCGGGCGGTGCAGGGTCATCTCCACGGACTCGTCCGCGATGAAGAGCCGCGGGAGGCACATGAGCGCGATGAAGGCGACGGGGACGAGCACCTCCAGTATCGTGCACCACAGTTGCGAACCCCTCGTCTTCAGGACGAAGTTCTTGCGGAGCACCGCGCGGAACTTGGCGTACTCGCCGTCGCGATGCGAAGCACGCGCGCCGCCGAGGCCCGCGTGGGCATCGGGCACGGTAGATCTCAGCGGATGCGAGTCGAGCGGGTCGGATACGGCGTCGGTGCCGGAAGGGGAGAGCCCGCATAGGTCTTTCCGCCCACCCTCCACGCCCTTTGCGTCGTTCGTCGTGGCTTCGTCGATATCGGCCGGGCTCCCTGACTCCGGCGTGCCCGCCGGCGAGGGTCCGCGCGAGGTGACTCGCGGCCGGGGGAACGCAGGCCAAGCTATGGCATTGGCCATCGACATCGGCGTCGCGCGCCCGAGTCTGCGCCGCCCGATCGACCGCGATACGACCTCGAAGCCCCGCGCGCCTCGACAACCTTTCCTCTCTCGACGAAACGAAACGAAACGAAACGAGACCGAAATTCTCCGCGGAACGCACACTTCGAGGCGAAGGCGCGAGAGCATGGTGCTCGGCGCGCGCGTGCGGGCGCTGGCGGTGGACGCGCTCGGGTACGCCAAGGGCGTCCCGGCACTCACGCTCGATGATCGCGCCTTCCGCGAGTTTATAGTGTGGCTGGAGGACACCAAGATCAGGGCGACGCCCATGGACGCGCGCGGGCCCTTGCGCGCGGTGGATGCGCCCGCCGCCGCGTGGAATTCGGCGTTCGCGTCGCTCGTCACCGAGACCGGGTGCGAGCTGGACGCCACGGACGCGGCGCAGACATCGCGGGTGTTCGACTACCTCCTGGAGCAGGCGGTCGCGCTGGATTACAGGGACAACGCCGTGGACTTCGGAGCGGTGGTGAAGGACCTCAAGCTCGCATCCATCGGTGCCGCCCCGCCCCCGCCGAAGCGACAGAAGACCTCCGCGGGGGGGCGGGTTACCGGCGCGGGCGGGTACGACGACGACGCGTCTCGGCCGAGGATGCGCGGCCTCGCGGATCCCGCGCTCAGATCCCGGCTGGATGACCTCGCGGCGGCGCTGCGCGTGGATGCGACGACGCGCGTGGATCAACCAACGACGACGGGGACGGGCGGCACCGTCGAGGAATTAGCGGATGCGTGCGTCGACGCGGTGGAGAGGTTCGTCGCTCCTTTCTGGTCCAAGGTTGAGGCCAAGGTTGAGGCCAAGGTTGAGGCCAAGGTAACCGAGGGTACCGATGGAACCTCCCGAAACGACGAGCGATGGAACCTCCGCCCCGAAGACTTTCCCAGTGGGGTGGCGTTGGGCCCGGATGGTTGCGACGGGTTTTGTCCGGCGGTGACTGCGGCGGTGAACGTGCTCCGGGTGCTGCACGTCAACGACCTCCGGGTGCTGCAGTCGGCGGTGGACGCGCTGCTGGTGCAGATGCAGGAGTACACGAGCGATCCGAAGACGGACAGCAGGCTGGGTAGGGTGGGCAGCGGGTGATCATCGGGTTAGCGAGTATAGCAAACAACACAGACTAGTTTTTTACGCCTTTGACACTTCGTTTGGCTACACGAATATCGAGTTGGCACCCCCCGGCACGAGCTCCTTGCGCATCAGCGCCACCCCGTCGCCCTTCTGCTTGAAGAACATCACCGCCTTCTTCTCCTCCGTCGCCTCTATCCGATACCCGGCTCCGGTGTACAGCTGCGTGGCAACCGGGTCGCTGCGGCGGACGTGGAGCCAAACGTCGGCGCCGCCCATCTCCCCCACGAGCTCATCGCACGCGCCGAGCAGCGCCTTGGCGACCCCCTTCCCCCGCGCAGACTCCCTCACCGC
>ENA-UOXV01005746-UOXV01005746.1-marine-metagenome-genome-assembly--contig:-NODE-5746-length-13402-cov-6.135236_pt1 | contig 13402 bp, 9 predicted proteins | sample MGYA00238165_ERZ766961 | MGnify/ENA primary metagenome ERZ766961 (study PRJEB28924, sample SAMN03173240) | marine metagenome | biome: Marine; feature: Water; material: Subsurface seawater | place: North... | reverse complement strand
CCCCGGAGGTGGCGGCGACAACAGGCACGAACCAGTAGTTCTTAGCCTGAAGCCATCCGTGGTGCTTGATCACCTCAGCGCGGTAGGCCCGGTGGAGCGCGTTCTCGTCACAGGCGTACTCCGTGCCCCTCCTGCAGACAGGATGCACGACGGTGAAATCAAGCGTCAGACCGGCTGTGCCCGTGGTGCTGGTGGGGTACAGTAACGGCCCGTAGAGCCCTGGGGGCTGCGGGCGCCCTCATCACCATGCCTCAGGTGAACCCTTGACCGTGACCTCGCATAAAGCGACTGATATCGCAGTTGCTTTACTACCGTTTTTGCTGCGTCCAGCTAGTGGAAGCGTGGAAGCGACGGTGGTGTGCGCGCCGGAATGTCACTGCGGATGAATAAGCAGACATTCCGCAAGGGGTTTATCCAGGAAAGGGACTGGGTTCCAGCGTAATCCCCTACCCCCAGCGATACCTTCCCTCTTCAAAACCCACCCAATTAGAAATGTTGCGGTGAGATGCAAGAAGTTTCCCCGCAAGTGCAGCGCCCGGGATGCGTGCGTTTTGGCCGGCATAACTGGCAATGATTTGCTGTATGCTTCAAATAATAATCCAGCATTACGTGTTTGCCTGTTCTTGCCCGGTAGCTTTGCAACAATCTCTCATCCACCCCGGGCCTGCAGTGGGACGTGGCTGATTGCGTGTGTCGTTGCACTCGCAGGCCCAACGCGTACAACCTCTCGAGCGATAAAGATATCGGCAAGTCGCGGTCGTCTCTCCAGGCCTGGAAGAGCCCACAGCGAAGAACAATAACTTGGCACCAGCTCACGAGTGGCGGATCCGGAAAGGTTGCGGACCTGTCCGACTACAAGTCTGTGAGGGCTTCGGCGCGACAAAAAGGAGGAGACAGGGTCAAGCACGAGATGGGGTGCGGGCATCGTTCGAGCGTGTTCCTCGATTCGCGACGCCCGAATGAAAAGATCAACATCAAGGTCTTCGAGTTGGGCCAGCGCCCGCTCTCAACGTCGGAGGATATTGGGCCAGGGTCGTACAAGGTGAAGTGGGACACAGACATTGGCCACTCACGATCCTCACTGCAGGCATGGCGACAGCCAGAGCGGCGTACACGCTGGTGGCTGCGAGAGACTGCGGAGCCAAACGACCCCTTCCAGTACAACGTGCACTCACGGGCGTCGCGCAACCGAGTTGGCGGTCGTGACTCTGTCCTCTGGCCGCTCTGGGAAGATGAGCTGGGTAACACCTACTCGTCGCGCGAAGCTGCAAGCTCACGGCCTCCGACCTCCGCTGGCTCGCCAGGCCGCCCTGGCACGCGTCTTAGCAGGCAAGGCTGGGCGGGACAATCTGCCGCGAGTACGCACGCATCGCGGAAGCGGCTCAACACTGCATAGCCCTTGGCGTGCCCGGTCGGCGGGGATGCAATCGTGAGCGGAATTCCCACCGTGTTTAGGAGTGGATACAGCTGCTTTTCTGCGGACCCGTCCCTTGCACAGCTGCCCGATCTCAGTTCATACCGGCAGTGGGTTATGATGAGAGGTAGAATCTGCAGCGCGAGGTAAAATCAATTGGCTTTGCTGACCCGCGGAGGGCCAGCAAAGCTCGTCGTGTACTGTCCGCGTGGCTCCTCGACACTTGCAGCGTTTGCATCTCTTGTATTCGCCACGCTCTCACCACTGCACTATCTCGCCCCGGATCACCACCCTTGACAGCCCCTCACATCGTGTGCATACCCTGCGCTTGTTCACTTCTGCTCTGAGAGTGAGGTTCGCGCGCGGCTGTCCACGCGAATTGACCGAATCACGTCGCCCTGCTCAAAGGCAGAGAAATCCTCCAGAAGCACGCCGCACTCAACGCCGGCGTTAATTTCTTTGACCACGTCTTTGTTGTGCCGCAGTGACTCCACGCGACCAGTGTGAACCACCTCTCCGTCCCGGACAACTTGAGCCTCGCTGTCCGAAGCGAATGCCCCCGATGTCACCTTGCACCCGGCGACACTTGACGGTGTTCCCTTCTTAGACGTGAGCTCGAACACCTGCTGCACGGTCGCCTCGGAGACCACCGTTGTAGTCACAACGGGTGGGAGGAGAGCAACAGCAGCTCGTTCCACTGCGTCAATGAGGTTGTAGATGATGTCGTGCCCAGCCAGCGTGATCCTCTGATCTTGCGCCTTAGCAACAGCACCTGGCGGGTTCCGAAGATTGAAGGTGTAAATGGTTGCGCCCCCCGCTGCCGCCGCGTGGTCAAGGTCCGAGTCTGCCACCGGCCCGATACCTGCAGAAACGATCTGCTCCCACCATCGCCGCGCGCCCCGCAATCAGCTAACATACCGCGCGGCACAAAGGGACGGGCTCAACGTGGGCCTCACCTTGATGGTGACTTCGTGTTGCGGCAGAGCCATGATGGATGCCACGACTGCCTCCAGCGCGCCGTCCACGTCAGCCTTGAGAACAATCGGCAGCTCGAGCGCCTCGCGACCTCCCTCGCCATCTGCCGCCGAAGGAGTGCTGCCGAGTGTGCGCCGGTCAACTGTCCCATCCGAATCACCTTGCACGGTTCCCGATGCCAAAGCGCGTAGCGCACGGCGCTCGGAGATTGAAGTGGCCAACCGCTCTGTCGCGGTCACGTTGATTTCGTCACCCGCCGTGGGCAGCCCGCGGAAGCCAATGAGCTCAACAACGGACGAAGGCCCCGTGGTCTTCACCGTTTCGCCCTTGCAGTCGCGGATGATGCGCACCTTGCCCCACTGTGTGCCTGCCACCAGAAAGTCCCCGACGGCGAGCTTCCCCGCGGTCACCACAACGCTGGCGACCGGTCCCAGCCCCTTGTCCTTCCGCGACTCCACCACCACGCCCTCGGCGGGGCCGGAGTCAGGGGCGCGGAGCTCCATCATCTCCGCTAGGAGCGACACGGACTTCTCGAGCTCGTCGATGTTCATGCCCGTCTTGGCCGATATGTTGACAGACATGACGTCCCCTCCGAGACTCTCAACAACTATCCCTTGCCCCGCGAGCTGGTACAGCACCTTTTCTGGCTCCGCCTCTGGAAGGTCGCACTTGTTCACCGCAATGATCAGCGGGACTTGGGAGTTGCGTGCGTGCTGAATGACCTCGAGCGACTGTGGCATGAGGCCATCGCAAGCATCCACCACAAGAATGACAATGTCCGTCGCCCGGGCACCACGCTCGCGCATTGCTGAAAAGGCCTTGTGCCCAGGCGTGTCAATGAAACACATCTTGCCGAGCCCTGGACGCGAAATCTCGAACGCCGCAATGGACTGCGTGATGCCTCCAGCCTCCCCTGCAGCCACCGACGTCTGGCGCAGATAATCAAGAAGTGACGTCTTGCCGTGGTCCACGTGCCCCATGACACTGACGATAGGTGAGCGAAGTGGCAGCTGCGCGTATTCTTCGGAAGTGAAGGTGCGAGAGAGCTGAATTGACTCGGCGCCCTCAGGAAGCACGGGCGTCATGTTGAACTCAAGCACAAGCAGCTCCGCCGTGTCGATTGAGAGGGTGTGCTCCACTGTCTTCGGCTCTTCTCCGAGCTTGATAACCGCCTTGATCAAGTCCACCAGCCGCACGCCCATCGCATCCCCAAGGTCTTTGACCGAGATGTTGTCGGAAATCTGCACCGTGCGCGCGTCTGACGACCGCACTTGCTTCGCTTGGCGCCCCGACTTTTTGGGATTCACGAGCTTCTCAACCGGCGCGGGCTTCTCCTCCGCCGCCGACACCGCAGCTGGCTGCGCGTCCGCGATGGCACCAGTCGTGTGCGCGGGCGCGAGATGCTCCTCCGCTACTTCCCCGGGTTCCTGCTCTGCACCTTCCCCCGCAGCAGCCTGGGACTCTACGCCAGCATCGGGTGCCGCAGAGGGGAGCGCGATCTCCGCCGCGGGTGCAGACTCTGCAGACCCTGCTGGCTCTGCTGGCTCTGCTGGCTCTGCTGGCTCTGTGGGCGCTGTGGCCGAGTCTGGGGCGCTGGCCTCGACCTCCAGCCGCACGCGCACAATTTGGCCGTTAAGGCGCCGGCCGTCGAGCAGGGCCACCGCGCGGCCCGCTGCCTCCGCACTATCCATCGTAAGCACTGCAGTCGTCGGTGCAGGCGAGCCAGGTGCCACTTCGGGGCGCTCCATCGCCGTGATACTCCCAGCGGGGGCGAAGAATTTCGCCAAGACCTTGCGAGGCACGAGGCCCACGTTCTCCACCAGGATCCGGCATGCTGCCAGGACCTCGGGATCCGCCGGCTCCTCGACCGCCTCTGGCTCCGATCGCTCGGGCTCGCGCTGCCTCAGACTCGGCCCGGTACTATCTCCCATGGTAGGCCGTGCGCTGGTAGTAGCCCTTTCTGGGGAAGAAGCGGATCCATGGCCCCACTCAGCGGTCGGTGGGGCGTTGGGACCGTCCTTCCAGCGGGCGTTGAGGCGTTGAGGACCGACCTGCCAGCCATCGAGCGTGGAGACAAGCAGGTGAGCATCCGCCGAGCTCCTACAATACACGAAAGCGTAACCTTTCGACGTCACATCGATCGTTCCGTCCAGTCGGCGGGCCATACTACCCATCGGTATGTTCACTCGGACCGGCTCGATGCCCGGGCAGAGCTTGGCTATCAACTCGCGGAGATTGAGCTCACCCCAGTCTGTCGGGAACTTGTTCACAAAAATTTCAACGTTTTTCACGTTGCGCGAGGCTGCGTTGTCGCTGCCTGGCGTGGCGTCGAGTGGCGTTCGACGCGTGGCATCATCTGTCCTCTGCGTCTCGGGGAGCATGGGGACGACACTGACGCATCGCCCACCTAACTCCTTACCGTTGAGCTCTGCCGCCACGCGCAACATCTGCGTGCGGTCTCGCATCTCCGCGTACGTGTGTCCAGAAACATTATCGAGGACCATCGTCCGCCGGAGCTCCGTGACCTCACCCGCGCTGCTGACGAATTCCCGCACGGTGGCCTCTGAGAGAGAGGGCCGGTACCCCGATATGTGCAATGTTCGTGAATAATCCAGTTGAGCTGCAACCTCCTTGTCCTCGTCGGCCACGCTCCCATCCATTCCCGGGCGACATCGTAGGCGTTTCCCAACGTCAACGAACATGCCGTCCAACAGGGCCACGGCCTCAGCAAGATCGGACCCCGCCTTGAGCTGCACGAGGGCGGAACATGGGCCCTCCGCCCGCTCACTCCTGGGTGCCAATATCACGGATTCGGCCGGTACCATTGCGTTCAAGAGCTTTCTGATCAACCCAGGGGGCCACGACCTTGGCAGCCCCCAAATTTGCAGCGCCGTGAGGTTACCGGGGCGTGAGCTTTTCTTGCTTCCGACATCAGTGCGCACGGCGGCGCGGTCCCCCTCCTTGCCATTGGCACGCGCGCCGGGCAACTGTGCGGTCAACGGTTGGTCGCCGATGGACAGCGCCGCGATGCGCGGGATCGCCGCGCGCGCCGCATCCGTGTCTCCAAACCACACGTAAGCGTGCTCCGATTTGCCATTCACAGTCCCTCTGGGGCGTATCAGCACGTCAAACTCTATGGCCTCGCGCAGCGCCGCCTCGAGTGCTTGGTCGTCGATGTCACGAGGAAAGCCTTTGATATATAATTGAGGCTTTTCCGTGACATCCCTGTGAACAACACGCAGCGCAGCACCACGGAAGAGTCTGCCATCGGCATGGTGTACGGCATTAATAGCCTCCTTCTCCGTGCTAAATGTGACGATGGCCTCTACGTTCTGCTCTTCGTTTCGCTTCAAATACGGCTTGCCGACCAGCCTGCCAAACTCAGAGAAAATCGTCGTCATCTCGTTTGCGATAATCTGAATGTCCTCACCTGCACCACATCTACACGTTACGATGCGGTACGGTACCAGATAGTATAACTGAGAGGCCAAATGGCCCCCAACCCGTGCCACACGAAAACAGGAGCTTGTGTTTAAAGAACACCTTCTGCAGGGCCCATTCGAATCTTGATATCGAAGAGCGATTCACGTTTCTTCGGAGCGAAGTGCGATTCATGGGCAGCCACAGTCCTGCAGGTGGAGAGGACAGGTGACTTCATGCGACGTTGGTCAATTTCAGCGGCAAGGATGACAAGCCCCTTTCAGGTCTCCTGCAAGATTGGAAGTTGTCGGGGAGTAAGACCTCGAGTCGCCTGGACCCTTTCTTCGGTGCGCAACCTGCTCCTTCCGTGGTTGACGGTCCCCAAAGATATCGCTCGCGAGCGATGAGAATCTCCGGTTCCAACAGCACTCTTTGCCCGCCGTGTGCGCAATGCAGGGCATCTGCTGTACAGCTGGGGGATTGCACGCCGGGACCGCGAACTGCAATTGGCGCGGAGCGTGGACAGGGAGTACATCCAGGTTTGATGAGAGGATTCGGAGAGTTGATGATGTTAATCTCTTGGTCGCAAGGGGGGCGCGGCTTAGCACCATCCGGCACTGCGGTCGCACTGACTTGCGTGCAGAGCAGCGTGCTTGTCCAGGTCCTCAAGCCGAGGAAAGCTCTCTGGGCAGTCCAAAGGCCCGCTCGGTTGCAGGGCGGCCGGAGACGAGCTCAAAAATGCCAGGGCGGTAGTGGTCCTTCGTGTTGGAATCGCGGGTCGCGCTGCCCACAAGAGTTCTGACACGCACAGCAGCCCGCGGGCACCAGTTTCTCAGCAGCCTGAGAGGATCGCATGCTGATAGAGGTACGTGACCTTGCGAAAATAATAAATTGTTTGGAAAGATTTTCGGACGTTGAAAATCTCGGGTGCCGGTAGGTGCCTGAGCGGCGAGGTGCGAGGAGGACCGAGTTTCCTCGACCAGCATCATTTCCCGCTGTGATGCCAGTTGGCATCGCGCCGCAGCGTGGCGGAAAGCCAGAGTCCAAAAAGCTCCCGGAGAATACCACCGGCTCGCTTGAGGGCTCGTTTGCACACAACCTTGCGCACTCTGTCGATGTCTACACTAGGCCACAGCGCACGAGCAAGGTTCCTTCGTCTCCTTCTTTTCAACGGGGGCTTAAGGTTGGCCAGAGGCCTCCTAGCCGTCAGGTGCAACCTCCCCTGCCAAGACCGATGGTGATAGCCTGAGGACGCCGCTCCCCGCTGTGTCGTCAACTTGAACAGGCAGAAAGTACACACCAGCTACGCGTGCGCGGCAACCATGCCTGAGCGAACAGGTAGAAAGTGCACGTGCGTGAGGAGGAGCTGGGCTGGAGGCTGACTGGCATGGCCGGAAACACAGGCACGGGCGAGGACGCCGTCGTTCACAGACCAGGAGCGAGCGGTGATTGCGAACCTGGACCAGCTGGAGCTCGAAGAGCTCGAGGAGCTAAATGAAAGGCTAAAAGCATCCCGAATCGCCAAGTTTGGTGAACTTCGAAAGGCGCAAGAGGACAAGGCGGCGCTGCAGGTGGAGTTGCAGCAAATGCTGGCGACGCTGGCAGACTCGCGGCAGGCGTCTCAACAGGCGAGCGCCGCATTGCAGAAGGACCGGCAATTCGTTGCGCGCATTCTCCGCAAGTACCAGACGTTGGTTGATAAGCTGGAGTCACAGAAGCACGAAGAAGACAAGCGCGACTTTGAGGAGATGCGCACACTGCGGCACGCGATTGTAGAGCTGCACCAGCAGATGAATCAGGCGAAAGGGCTCGGGCGCGTTATTTCAGAGCTTGAGAAAACCAACACCGAAACTGCACAGGTAACCTCCCTCCATGGTAACCGACCGCGTCTCGCGCTCGGCTGTGCCGCCTAGCTCCGTCTGGCCCAGACACTGACAGATAGCGTCTGACGGCCGTGCATGGTGCCTCACGCAGATCGCGGCGCTTCTCGAGTACCACAAGATCGACCTGTCGATCGTCAAGGCGGGCTCGCGGCAGGCGATTGCCAAGGCCAGGGCGCACAAGGACTCGCTTTTTCAGGCCCTGGTGGGGCTGGAGCGGCAGCTCCTCACGGCAAAGCGGGGCCGCGAGGAAAGGTTGCAGCGTCTGGGCGCGTCGCGGCAGGAGCACGAGCAGCTTCGGGCGCGCGTGTCTGCCCAAGAGGAGGACGTGCTCATCCGTGAGGTGGCCTGGCTGCAGGATCAGCTCAAGGTCACGCGCGATGCACAGGGTGCTTACGCGACATCGCCGGCCGCTGCTGATGCAGCGCTCTGCGGGGGAAAGTCCCGCGCGGGCGCCACCGCCGCCACGCCGCACGGCCCAGCAGCAGGCTCGAAGGGAGATGATACCGGAGCGGTAATGGAGCGGAGCGACGCCCAGGCGAGCGCGCCCTGCCCAATAGACCCCGCCCGGACAGCATCCCCCCCTGGCGGCGGCGTCGCTTGTGTACACATGGAGGCGCCGCGGGGCGTGACTGGCGCGGGGCGCGTGGCGGGCAGGTGGTGCTGCTGCGCGCCCAGCTAGTGGACCTTGAGTCGGAGATCGCGGGGATCAAGGAGGAGGAGGCGGACCCGACGCCACCCGCGACGCGCCTCCTCCATGGCGGCGTGGCGGCGGACCCGGTCGGACACGCAGTGGTCGCGCGGCGGCGGCCGACGACCGCGGCGGCAGATGGGCTCGACCGCAGGCGGACGGCGCCGGCGCGGGCGGGGCGGCTCACCGAGGAGCTGGTGGAGCTTCGCGCGAAGCTGCGGGCGGCCGAGCTCACGCTTGAGGGCGGCGAGGCGCGGGCGCTGGGCGAGGGGGAGCGTGCGGAGCTCGCCGCGCGCGTCGCAAAGCTGGAGGCGGTGCTCGGCACAGGCGGGGCAGGCGGGACGGGCGGGGGGGCAGCGCAAGACGAGCGCACGGCCTTGGTCGGGGAGCTAGACTGGCTCGAGGGGCTAATCGAGCAGGCGGAGCGGGGGCAGGCCGCGGCGGACGGCGACAGCGAGGAGCTGGCGCGCCTGCTCGCCGAGCAGGAGGCCTCTGCAGAGGCGCAGGCGCTCACCACTGCGCTCACAAAGTCGCGAGCGCAGCTGGATGCGGCGCTGGAGAGCGCACAGGGCTCGCGCGTGGAGCTGGCGGGGCAGGTGGCGCTGCTGTCGCAAGGTGATGGGGCGAGCGGCGCCGCGCCGGGCGCGGAGGCGGCGCAGCTGGCGGAGCAGCTGGACCGCCTCGCGGCGGCGCTGGCGGCGGCGGGGGAGAGCAGTCGGCTCGCGACAGACCAGCAGGAGGTGCTTGCCCAGCGCCTACTCGCAGCAGAGGGTGACGCGGCTGTGCGCGCGCGCGAGCTGGTCGTGCTGCGTGAGCGCCTGGAGGGCAGCGCGCGCGCGTCCCGGGAAGACTCCGACAACGCTGCGCTGCGCGCGGGCAAGGAGAAGCTGGAGCGGGAGCTGCGTGTCGCCAGCGAGGCGGCGGCGCTAGCGGAGGCGCGGGCGCGGCGACTGGAGGCGCAGCTCGATGCGCAGACGCGGCGGGCCGTGGGCGGCGCGCCGCCGGAGCCACGCAAGGACGACGAGAAGCCGCCCGAGTACGAGGTGCGGCGGCGCATCTTTGGGGGCTGCGAGAGCGCGACGCTGTCGCGTGCAGAGGCGCTCCCCGCGGTGGGTGCAACCGACGTGGCGGAGCTCGCGCTCGTCTGGGGCATGGATGCCACGGCAGACGTGCACCTCATGTGGCTGCCGGGCAAGGCCCTCCGCTCGCCGCTCCCACCCGGATGGGTCGCCGCCACCGACCGCCAGGGCGCGCTCTTCTACCATGAGGCCTCCCCCGCCCCACCCCGCCCGGCCACGCACTCCAGGGCAAGATGATTGGTCAGACTGGAGGGCGCTGACAGACAGTGAATGAGGGGCCTCCAGGCGGCGACGGGGCTCAGTACGTACTCTCATCCTGCCGACTCTCGGTACCGAGAGCTTTTGAACGAGGCGCAGGATGCGGCGCGGCGCGCGGCACTTCCACCCCGTATGCCGCTGACAGAGGAAGCGCTGGAGGTAGAGCGGCAGCGGCTTCGCCAGGCGAGCGCGGCGATGGAGCGGGAGGCTCGGCGGCTACGGGAGGAGGGTGCTGCGCTGCAGAAAGAGGTGGCGCGCGCGGCACTCTCAATCAACGAGCAGGACGAGATTAAGGCGGCGGAGTGGCAGGCCGAGAAGGAGGAGGCGCTCAAGCAGGAGCTGGCAGCGCTGCGCGAGGACGAGCGGCAGAACCAGCAGAGCGCGCGCGACAAGATGGAGGCGGAGCTGCGGGAGCAGCTGTATGTGCGCGAGCGTGCAGCGGTGCGCGCGGAGTTGCTGGCGGAGGAAAAGGAGCGCCTGGCGGTCGAGCGCCTCCGGCTGCGGCAGCGCATCGTCAAGGAGGAGACGGAGGCGGTGCGCGAGCGGCTCGAGGCGGAGGAGGGCCGCGGCGTCGAGCAGATGCGGGAGGAGATCCGCGCGGCGCTGCGCCAGCGCGTGGAGGCCGAGGAGGAGAACAAGATTGCGCAGGAATGCGCGGCGGTGGAGGCGACGCCGCAGTCCAAGCTGGCGGCGCAGGAGGAGGCGCGCGAGCGGCAGGCAGCGGCGGCGCGCGCGCGGCGGCTCGCCATTGAGGAGCAGCACCGGGCGGAGGTGGCCGAGTACGCCGCGTACCTGGGCATGGACCCGATTGCAGACGAGTCGCTGCTCTGGATCGCGGAAATGGCGCTGACGGCGCCGCTCCCGGCGGGCTGGAGCGAGCACACCGACCCGGCGGGCAACGTGTACTTCTTCAACGCCGCCGGTGGCGGCTCGACGTACGAGCACCCGCTCGACGCCTCCTTCAAGGCCTACTACCTCAAGGTCAAGAGCGCACAGGGCGGGCTATCATCCCCGGAGCGAGCGGACGGCAAGCCGGCCTAGGGAGACGCACGCGCGGCACCAGCTCATGCGCGCTGCGCCATGCGGCACAGAAGGATGGCTTCATTGAACGCTGGGAAAAGCCCACCCTCTCTTGTCACCGACAGGGGCGTGTATCTCCCTTGCCACTGCACCCTGCCGAACCACCGTATGCACACACCGCTGTTCCGCTTACCACCCGTCGTCCTCTTCGACCACGACCTTCTCCTTCTTCTCAGACTTGACACCCTGCACGAGCGCATTTCCACTCAGAAAAAGCTTCGAGGGGAGAAGATTAGATCGGAAATCCGCCTGAGAAACGATTTTCTGCCAGTGTCAGCGCGGCAACCGGCAACAGGCAGCACCTGCGCCGTCTCCATCCCCGCGATGAGCGAGTCGAGGTTCTGGTCGCTCCCGCTGAACTTGTTCTCCGCATCACCACCATCCATCTTGGCGGCCAGCTTCGTCATCTGATCCTCGCTCAGCTTTTCGATGGACGACACGGCGCGCTGTTCCGTCCACCACAAGGCCCCGACGGAAATGCCGAGACCCGCCGCACCCGCAATCACGCCCGGGAGGATCGACGAATCCATGGCCATCTGCCAAATTGTGGCAACGCACGCATTTCTCGATATCAGGATGCCAAATGAGTGATGAACGCATGATCACATACAATGCCGGGTGCCCTGCGGGAACTGCACTGACGGGGACAGGCTCGCGGCACGAATGATCAACGAGGGTGCCAGTTCCCCGGGGTCACCTTGGGAGCAACCGCACGAGCACTCGCCCGGGATGAAGGCGCAAGAGGAAGCACATTGTTGCCACAAGAACTTGACGCAGCGAGGGGCATGGTCGGGGCAAACGCTGCGGCAGAAACAGCGAGCGCGCAGAGGGCCGCAGTCCTGAGCATCTCGGAAGGTTTAAGTGGTGTTTTGTTTGTCCCTGTCAGGTTTTGGGGTGCGTCGTCAAAAGTTGAGACTTGGGTCATGGGCCTGTTGAACGTGGTCGATGACTTGACTCCATCAGAAGAGAGTCTTGCTCGGCGGGGGTCTCTCCCTTCGGCCAAACTGCTGGTGCAGCGCGGGGGTGCACAGACGCGCCGGTGGATTCGTACATAGAAACACGTAGACCCGAGCAGGGTCTGGTGTCTTGCGGTGGGTAAGGTCATCTTGGGTTTGAGGACGCGCTCGCAGATCCGTCAAGGATGGATGCACCGTCGACAACTCCGACGGGAGATGAGATCAGCGTGGACTACGTCGTGGAACCGATTTTCCTTTCTCTCTCGCTGCTGTTCTTCGTGGTATATACTGTGCAGTTTTACTTTCGCCCGATGAGGGCAGCGTGTACGTCTCCCGGCTGTTTCCCCTGGCGTACGCGGCGAAGGCGGCACAAACCTGACCCAACCGCCCTCGGGTAGCACCACGCCGTGCACAGCACGCAGCCCGGCCAGCCCTAATACAGGGTGACCCCCGCAGCAAATACCGTATTCGGCTTCGGTAAACGTGTGCGAGGGCTGTGGGTGGAAAAGATCATGTCGGACCCGAAGAACTACATTCTTGGAGTGCAGACGCTGCGAAATGAGATTCTCGTGGGGACCTTCATCGCGAAGAGTGCCTTTCTTGGCATCACAGTAATTGTAGCAGCTGCTGCCGCCGTTGACTTGCCAGCTCGTCTTCGCGAGCTCACCCAATTCGACGTGGTTGTAGGGAAAGCGCGCTCGCCTGTGCCGCAGGAAATCAAGATCATTCTTCTCCTGCTCTTGCAAACTGGGGTCTTCATATTTTCAGTGCAGCATCTCCGCCTCTTACGCCACCTGTCGGTTCAGGTTGGGAATTCCGCGGGTGGCGGACAGGTGGTTCCCTGCTTCGTGCAAAAAATGGTTGGGTTTTAGAGCTGGATCTGCCACCGTCGCTGAGCCGCAAATACTGACTGCACATGCACATGCAGGATGAACAAATGCAGACTTTCATGGTCAGTACGTGTACGTCCATGTACGATCGTTGTGCTGTGTTCTTCTTCTTCTCCATGAGGTGCTTTGCTCCATCACCACTGTGCAACGTTTTAGCAGCAATCCTCAGCGCCACGGAGTCCTAACTTTTGGCCCGAACTGCAGATTGATGCTCCTTTCGTTTCCCGCAGCTGGCTGGATTTTCGGACCAACTGCCTGTCTCGTCACCTCAGTGGTCACAGTCCTTTTCATGCACTTGATGGACAACATCAACATCGGGTCGAAAGCCATGGTCCAGAGAATAGAATCTCTCCCGACGCGAGAGGAAGAGTTGCGTTCAGTATGAGCATTCGAGCGCGTCAGAGTCGTGAGTAGGAAAAAAAGTAGTGAGGTTGTTGAGGGTGGCGTTAGTGATGCTTTGGTCTGTGCAGTGAAGAGCGCGGGCAGCTGCGCGAGCGTGTGTTCCCCAAAATAGGAGCAGTGTTAGCAGGCACTTCGATTTCCTACAAACAGCACACAGAGACTCTTCACACGCTCCCTGAATTAGACCCTCACTCTCACGCTTCGACGCCTTTTGGGCTGTTTCGATCATCCCCGAAACTAAACCCCGGAGACGATCCATGCTTCATCGCCGTCCGAGCGGAGCATAGGGATTATTGCCCCTGCTGTTTCCGCTGTTGACGCCGCCGCCGCCATACTGGCCCTGCATCCCGCCGCCGC
>ENA-UOXV01005743-UOXV01005743.1-marine-metagenome-genome-assembly--contig:-NODE-5743-length-13407-cov-5.413047_pt1 | contig 13407 bp, 7 predicted proteins | sample MGYA00238165_ERZ766961 | MGnify/ENA primary metagenome ERZ766961 (study PRJEB28924, sample SAMN03173240) | marine metagenome | biome: Marine; feature: Water; material: Subsurface seawater | place: North... | reverse complement strand
GGGGGGGGGGGGGGCTCTCCTCGACGCTGGTCTTGAAGCGCTTGTCAGCGAGCTGCTTGCAGAGCGTGGACAGCTCGGGGTAGCGGTGCAGCCCCGTCCAGACCTCGGTCGGGCTCTCGGGCGGCGCGGGGGCGAGGTGCGCAGTGAAGTCGTGGATGCGCTGCACGTCCCACATGAGGAGGTCGAGGTCGCGCGTGAGCGCCGCGACCGCGCGGTCCGAGGAAAGCGAGATCTGCTCGAGGACCATCTGGTGCTCGCTCATGGCCTCGGAGAGCAGCAGGTCGCGAGTCTCGCACACCTCGCGCACGCGCTCCTCGACGGTCACCACCTGCTGTTTCAGCTCGTCCAGCTTCGGGCGCAGCTGCGCGTCGAACTGGCGCTGCAGGAGGTCCATCTTGCGGCGGTACTCTTCCATCATCCCGCGGTCCAGCTGCTGCGGATGCGCGTACGACGGCGGTTGCTGCCCGGGGTGCGCCGCTGCGCCCACCGGCGCAGCGTGTCTGTAGAATCCCCCACTGAAGTACTGCCGCGGCTCCTGGCCCGCCTGGTTGGCTGCAGATCCGCCCACCGGCGCGGCGTAAGGCAGCACCTGTGCGATCCCCTGCATCAATCCCTGGAGCTGCGGGTGCGCACGCAGCCCAGCGAGCGCTGCGGCAGAGTCGTGTCCAGGAATGGCAGGCCGCTGCCCAGCCGGCGGCTGCTGCGAGGCGGAGACAGGGCTAGATGCCGACGGATGAGCCTCTTGGGTGCTTTGCAAAGCCGGCGCGGAGGCTGCCGCGCCCTCCACAACGACGCCGTCCGCCATTTCGAATCTCTGTTTTTGAAACCAAGGGGAATGGCTCCAAAGATCGACCCGACGCTTGGAGCCACTTTCTCTAGTTGTTGACGAGGCAATCGAGTTGCCAGTGGCAGCGAGCGTTTCCCGGCCGCGCAGTTCGACACAGGGGTCGTGCGATCTGGCACTGATGGCTGCTCGGCGTGCTTCTCTCTTTGCGGCGCTGGTTGCTGCGTCGCTGCTTTCGGGTTCCGCCATGGATGCCGGTGCTAAGAATCAAAAAGCCTTGGAGGAATCTCTCCGCCAGGATCTGTCGCACCATGTAGCCGCCCCGAACCCGCATCGCTGTAGACACGTGCACCAAGCGTGAGTTGCGGCAATGTCACAAACGGCACTCCTGCAGCAAGCGGGGGTGGTTCAACTGATTCTGGCGGATCGCAGGCGGGGATGGCGACAGCACACGGCAAAGGCAAATCGGGTAAGGCAACCCTCCAGATCCTGGGCAAGTCGCACGCTGAGAAGCACAGGCCGGCCTCAGACAACGTGCAGGCAAACAGCATGTCTCCCCATCTGTCCATGCATTCGACGCGAGGGCAGCAGGCCGGGGAGGCGCGGCGGGGCCGCGGGGGTGGGAGGCCTTCAAGCTACTGGCGGAGGGCGCCGATCATAAAGGGGGGAAAGGTTTACCAAAAGGTCATGGCCTTCTCCCGTTGGCCGCTGTATCCGCAACTCTACCAGTCCTGCTGCTCTCTCTTTTTTTTTGACGATGGCGAGCTGACACACACGCACTCTTGTTGCGCAGACCCAGTACGGCATGCAAGCGCTCCCGCCCGATGAGGCGACGCCGTTCTTCGACACGTACGTGCTCGAGTATGCATTCCCAACGATCGCCGTAATCTGCAGGTGCCAACCTTTTCAGCCTCCCGATGCGCAACGTTGCGTGCGCTTTGGCCGGTAGGGCTCGCGCCAAGACTTCGCGCTAACCTGCGAGCCGTCGCCCAGCTGCCTGGCGTGCGTGCTGTTCCGCACGATGCGCATGTACCAGAAGGAGCGCTGGAAGGGCACCTCCTATTTCCACGGTATGGGCCCTGTACCACAGCGCCTCTGCGTGGGCCAGAGTTGCGCTTGCTCACGGACGTTGCGGTGCCTGTCTGGAGCGAGCTTGGGGGGAGCACGTGAGCGCGCCTCTCTGATAATTTCGGTGCACAGGCGCTCGTCGCTCAGCTGAGTCGTTGATCCCTGGAAACAAGTGAGTGGTCTCGATGAAGGCACTGCCACGCCAGGGTCTTGCACAGCACTCTGGCGCAGGAGCATGTAGTGCGTGCTGTGCGTGCAGTGCGTGTATGCGCAAAGACGCAGTGTCTGGGTGCGTCTCAGCGCGTTGTTCATCAAAAAACCATATCCTCCTGAGCTCTTTCATGCGAGCTTTCTGGTTTCGCCCTGAAGCTCTTCTTCGCCGCCTGGGGCTTCTAACCCATGCTAACCCCGCCTTGAGCCTAGTGACGAAGATCGTGTCCCCTCGACGTCGGGTGTACACCACGCATCTACGGTCTCGTGGCGGGCTATCAATTGCGGAGATGGGGAACGCTGCATGGAAGCCGATCAGGATCTCGCGCTGCCTGCTAATGCGAAATGTCGCTGTTTCTGGCAGCAGGCCGCTAGAAACAGGACCTAAACCTGCCAGAAGGAGGTCGCATCTATAAGCGTCGTAGAACGATAGCTGAGTCGGCTTCGTGTGTGGGAATCCCCCGCGTAAGACGCGCCACTGCATGCCAACGCATCCCACGAACAACTCATCATGAGGGATGCCACAAACTCGGAGTTTCCCTGTCATATGGGGATAGGAGTACATCTACGGTATTTGGTACCTTGAAATCTTGTCTCAGGGGTCGCGGTTCCTCGACCAGTTTTCCTCTGTGCGAGCATGGAGCCGGTTGGGGCGGACGGGGCTTCCCCCCAGGATGCATTCCAGATGATTCAAGATGGGGAAGTGCCGATAGACCCAAAGAGTAACAGCCAGAAGGCTGTACGCTCACCCGTGGGCGGACCCTCGCACGAACCGCCGGTTGACGATCCTGGTTGGTGCCCGCAGCCCGTTTGCCCTGGCTACCGCGCGCTGCCACGCCGTGTCGGTATCCAGACGCCTTTGTGAAAGATGAGTGCAAAACTGGAAGTGGCATAGTCCTATGGGTAGAGCCCAGCGTGTGAGTCTGCGTCTCATAACCCGCTCCTTCTGCGTCCGCAGCGATGTGCGGTGTCGGCGTCTATTTCACAACGGAGGGAGAAAACGCGAAGCCGATCATCCGGGGAATCACTGATAGGGGCAGTGCGTACCGTGAGGGCACGATCGCGGTGGGCGATTCTATTTCCCACATTGACGGGGCATCTGTGATCGGTTGGACTATGATGTCACTCCGCCACGCCATCGTCGGGCACGCCGGCACCATCGTGCGCCTCACCATCAACAAGCCGAACGGACGCATGTTTGAAATTCCGCTCACTCGCGGCACTCCCGAGTACTGGTACCAGGTTGACCAGAACGAGAATTTGCGGAAGGACGTCCGGGTGCGGGACAAGGAGATCGAGGCGCTGCGCCGCAAGCTGCTGGAGACGGAGTCGGCAATGACGCGGGACCGCTCTGAGATGGACAACCTCGCGGTGCAGGTCGGATCTCTGGAGCGGCTGAACGCGAAGCTGCGCATTGATATGGATCGCGAGTCGGACATGCGTAGGCTCGCTGAGTCGTCTGTTGCGTCGCTCACAGCGGACAAGAATGGGATGGAAGACCAGGTTGAAGGGATGATCAAGAAGCTCTCGGAGTCCTCGCTCTCGTTCAAGAGCGCCCAGGGGCTCGCGCGCGAGATGACAGAAAAGGCACGGCAGTCTGAACAAGCGCGCGTGATGGAAGAGAAGCTACGCAAGATGGCGGAGGCGCGTGAGGCAAAGAGCCAGGCTCTTCTGCTCGAAGAAGTGCAGCGCCGCAAGGAGGCAGAGGCTGACCGCACCGTTTCAGAGGCGAAGGTTGTCGAACTGGGCGAGAACGTTAGGCGTATGGAGACTCTCACTAAGGAGCTTGCCAAGATCAAGGGCGAGGTTTTGGAGCTGCAGGGTCAGGTTACGATCGCACACTCAGAGATTGAGAGCAAGAAGGACTTCATTTCCAAGGTGCAAAAAGAGAACGCAGAGGTGCGCTCGCAGGCCGGCGATGCAGAGATTCGGGTGCTCGCTGCAAAAAAGGAGGTCCGCGATGCGTTGGACAGGGTCAAAATGATGGAAAACGCCATGAAATCTGCAATCGAGTCCAAGGACGAAGCGCTTGTGCGCGAGGCCGAGCAGACCAACGCACTCACAAAGACCGACGGCGTGTTCCGCTCCACACAGATGAAGCTTACAGATTCGGAGGCCGTATGCACTGCGCTGCGAGGTGAAGTGCAGAAAATGCAAGTACAGCTCGCCAACACCGTCTCGGAGAAGGGCAAGGCTGTGCTGCAGCTCTCGGACGCCGAAAAGTCGCTGAGTGCGTTCAAGGACAAGTATGAGTCTCTTCTCGTAAAGCAGCGCGGTCATGAACAGATGGCGGAGGCAAGCATGTCGTCGTTGCGCCTCGAAATTGCAGAGCTGAACAAGTCTGTTGCTGCGCGCGAGCAACGCGTATCTGACCTGCAAACCCAGCTTGCGTCGACTACGCGCGAGCTCAACGCCAAGATCACAGGGGTGCAGGGCGATCTTCGGCTGAGGGAGGACAAGCTGGAATCGGTCACGCACCAGCTCACCGCCACGCAGGTGGAGCTCAAGAACACCAAGGCGCTTCTCACAGAGCACGAGCGCAAGGAGGGCGAGGCGGTCGCGCACTTCGAGGCCGCGCAGAGCGAGGTCCGGGTGCTCACTGCGGAGATCTCAGGGCTGAAGCAGAGCAACGGGCAGCTTGCAGAGGAGATCAACCAGCAGCACAAGGTGGTGAACGAGCTGACTGGGCAGGTTCTGCGCGAAAAGCAGGCCAAGGAGGCGATTCAGGGGGCGGAGGACGAGATCGCCAAGCGCTGCGGCGAGCTGCAGGGCGAGCTGCTTGAGTGCCAGGCGAAGCTCCGCCAGGCCGAGGCCCATGCCGAGAACTTTGAGACTCGCCGGAGCGACCTTGAGGCGAAGATCAAGGCAGGGGAGCTCGTGAAGATGGAGCTGCAGTCAGCGATGGCAGCCAAGCGCGAGGCCGAGTCGATGGCGGAGTCGTACGAGGTCGAGAACAAGCGCCTCGCGGCCGTGGAAATCAAGCTGCGCCAGGACCTCCTCGAGGCGCGGTCCGAGATCTCGACGGCGTCGTCCAAAGTGGCGCACGAGAAGATGGACCTGCTGCAGAAGTACTCTTTGGCGGAGCGCGAGCTGCGCGAGGCGGCGTTCGACATCCAGAACGAGCGCGACAACCTGCAGGCGGAGCTGAACCGTTTCATGTCGCTCCCGAACCCGTGCGGCATCGGGCTCTCGCTCGAAGAGATCATCGAGAAGCTCCCTACGGGCGGGACCATCAAGACCATCCGGGTGGCGGGGATGCAGCCGGGGCTCTCGGCAGACCAGAGCGGCAAGGTGCTGGTCGGCGACAGCATCATCGAGGTGGACGGCATGAGCGTGAACGGCATGACCATGGAAGAGACGCGCGCCAAGCTCTCGGGCAAGCGCGGCTCGCGCATCACGGTCAAGTTCATGCGCGACCTAACCGACGACGGCGAGGCGAACGGCGACACCTACACCATCACGCTCAAGCGCGGCGCGTTCGGGCCGGAGCACGCCGTGCTCGCGCCCGAGGACAAGGACATGCGTGACGTCGGCCGCTGGCCGCGCGCAGGCGCCGTGTCAGATGCGGAGATGGGAACCTACGAGCGCGCGGCGATCGAGAACCGCACGTCCCGCATCAAGTAGGCGCGCGGGCCCCGCCCGCCCTGCGCCCGCGCCCGAGGCGCCCGTGCGCGCCCATCGCGGTTTTTGCGACGGCGGTTGTCAATAAACAGCTTACAGCATGCCCTACAGCACGCCCTACAGCACGCCCAGGTGCGCGTTATTCGCGCGCGTGTAAAGCGCACTCGCGCCCATGCCCGATGCGCACAAGGGTCCCTCGAGGCGAGGTGTGCCCCGCGCATACTAGACGCAAGTCGCCCGGCCAGCACCCAACGCCGAGCCAGCGCGGGCGTGCCAGCAGCGCCGCCGCCCAGCCGGTTGGTTTCACCTGTAGCTGACACCCCCCATGAACTTGGACGGGTCGGGCACGTTGCCGTTGAACTCCGCGCCCGAGAAGTCGAAGCCGGGGTGCTCCTCCGCAAAGCGCTCGCGCATGATATCCTTGCGCACCTCCGTCGCCGTGACCGGGTCGAGCGGCTGGTGCCCCTCCAGCGCTGAGTCCCACGGCACGCCCTTTGCGAGCTTAGTGAGCGTGATGTGCAGCTCGGCGTCCTCGAGGGTCCAGAAGCTCTCCGAGTGCTTGCACTTTCCGCCGAGGTTGTGGTTGAGGAATCGCTCGAGGTTCCCCTTGATCCCGATGGAGAGGTGCGTGGACGTGATGGAGATGTCCAGCAAGCTCGCCTTGATCCCTGGCGGCGGGTTGATGTAGATGTTCACCTCGTCCAGCCCTTGATCCCACTCGTAGATCAACTGGCCTGTTTGCACGCCTCCAGTTGAGGAGCGCGCTGGGAGGTCGCCAGCGAGCGAGCTATTGAGCTGGCATGGGGGAAATTGCTGCGGACCTTTGTGGAAGTACTGCTTCCGCCTCTTGTTCTGCTTGTTTTCCTTGGTCTGCTCGATCAGGCCCGCCTTCATCGCCAACTCAGGGTGCTCTTTCATCACCTCTTCCTGCGCAGATGGCGGAAGGTCCTTGATATTCACACCCCCTGCCGCTTCCATCTCTTCTTCTGTAACAGTGTTAGCTCTCTGCTGCAATTGTCCTGGAGCCGCTTGCTGTCTCTGTGTGACACGCTGCTGCGCAGCAGCTCTCTGCCAACCATCGCGAGTTCAGGTGCCAGTGTCGATCGTGGTTGGCACGTGGTTGGCAACAAAACGCAACTGCCAAGAGGGTTTTTTTGTCTCGCGGACGGCTGGGCTCTGACCCGCTCCGCCTCCTCGTTTTCATCGTCGGAATCCTCTAGCTTGTCCCACTTTGAGTAGTCAGTTAGCCTTGCCATTCTTACCCCACCTGCCCAGCACCTGGATGGCCTGGAGGTAGTTTCGACAGGCGTGGCACGCCTAGAACGCTGTGTTCGCACCCAGCCGACGCGTCGCACTCACGCCGCAGGCTTGGATCCGGGGCGCGATGACGGGGTTCGAGAATTTCGCGAGATCTCATCCTGCACCAAAAAATCCACCGAGACCCAGCCCGTCGGGAGGCGCAACACACCTGGGAGATCTGCCAACGCCCACCTGGAGTGAGATGCAGCGTTCCAAGGTCCTCCGCGGTGCGACGCTCCTGCGTTCGCTTCGTGCACCCCAAGCGCCCCCAGCGGCCACCCGCCTGGCGCTCCCCGAAGCAGCAAGGCAGTTCCGTACAACCGCACAGCTGGCCCAGGAGGCTCCGGGAGGACACCCGGACCCCCTCAGGTCCCGCCCGCACCAAATCGGCGGATGATGTAGCACAGGATTGAACGACACCCGGAACTGAGCAGCTGAAGCTGCTTCCTCACAGGCCCGTGCAGCGCCCTGGCGTGCCGCCTGCTGCTCCCCCGGCCACGAGCCAGCAGAACCTCCCGGCCATGGAGAACCCGTGGACTGCCGTCACGGACGAAAAGACGGGCGGCACCTACTACTGGAACCAGCTCACCAACGAAACGACAATGGTCGGGGAGCCGAAGCCGACGGGTGGGCCCAGAAGCTCGCCCCCGGGGCCAGCCTGCACTCGTCTTCTCTCGCTGCGTTCGCACCCGTGCACCAGACCCTGACCCGGCCGGGACGTGGTGTAGGCATGTACCGGCTGCCGCCAGGCTACGTGGAGCAGGGTCCCCCCTCGTTCCTCGGATCACTGGGGGGGATGTTCATCTACGGCGCCGGCATCACCATGGGTAGCCTCGCCTCCGGCGCGAGCCCACACGGGGCGCCCCAGCCAGCGAGGGCAGGCGGCTGCTCTAGGCGCCGCGAGCCAGACTGGAAGCTGACGCGGCGTGCGCGCCGCGAGCAGGTTTTGCGTTTGTTGGCGCGCTTGGGCGCATGTTCTTCTAGCCCACGCGATATCGGGAGAGCTGAGGGTCGCGCGTAGAGTGTTGAAGAGACAGATACGTTAATGACAAACAAGTGTTGAGAGCATTGCGCGCATCACCGCCGGAAGATCGCGCGGGGCTTGGAGGCGGCCCCGAGTTGCGGGATCGACCCGCTGTTGACGAGCCGCCTGTGGGCCTCACGAACGTGCCTGGTTGGTCCGCGCGCCCCGCACGCCATCAGCCGCCCGGGTCTGGGGTGCTGCAGCGTGCGTCGTTACGGATTGCGGACGCAACACGCGTGAGGAGAAGAGTGCAACAGTAGCGGAGCCGGGCGGGCGGCGCCTCGGCTGCAGCGGCTCCGCGTCGCTGTCACGCCACTCCGCGCGCACGACGCGGGCGGTGTCGACGAGCTGCCCGACAAACACCTTGGTCATGCCGCTGATGAGCTGGTAAAGGAACTTGTCATCTTTGTGGTTGTCGCCGGTCACCTGCCCCGGCCGCCGCGTCGCTTAGCCCGCAGCGGTTCTTGAGCATGGCTGAGAGAACGCAAGCAGAGGGGCGCGAGCTCACCCCGGACACCAAGTTCCTGACAGCCTTGATGTCAAATGCGGAACGTCGGTACATGGCATAGCGCCTTTCCTCATCCGCCGTTGGGTTCGAGCTGTGGAAAAGCTTCTCGCGCAGCAGCAGTACCTCCTTGTATTTCGTGTAGTCGTCATCCTCGCGCTCCTCTTCGTCCTCCTCTGAATTTTCCCCAGCCTCACCGTCCTTGCGTTCACCCCCATCTCGGCCAGCGTCACCGGCCTCCTCATCGCCATCCCCCTTGCCAGCCGCCTCCTTTCCCTTGGCATCAGATTTTGCAACTCCTCCTTCCTGGACACCCATCCCGCAGACGCACGTTACTGAAGACAGCGCCCCAGCTAATCACTCTTTCTGTAGTCAATTGAGCGATGAAAGTTTGGAGTCTAGGCAGGTAAGCTGCAAACGACCTTATCCCCAGCCTTCTTGTCGCCAACTGCCTTCTTCTTCTTGGCCTTCTTTTTCGCTGGAGACGCATTCTCACTGCTCGCATGCGACGCTGAATTAGGCGGAAGCATCTCCCCCAAACAACCCACACCTCCCTCTGAGTGCCGCGGTACAATTGGAGGTGACAACGAGGAGCTATCTTTGGCTACTTCAACCATGCGGGGGGCAGCAGAAGGGTGGCCAGCGACCTGTCTAGCGCTGGCGAACCGACCTCCCCCGAAAGCTGTGGTGAACTGCTGCGCTTATGCTTCTTCCCTGCGACTTTCTCTGGGGTTTGAGACGAAACACCACCAAGTACTGCCGTTGCACTGTTCCCAAACGTCGGCGAAATCGAAGGCCCGCGTGCAGAGACCGCTGCGGATTTGTTTGGCCGGCTAGCTTGGGAAAACGACGGGAGAACGCTGGATTGAGAAAACAACGGGAGAGAGCTCACAGCGGTATCAGGATCCTCGTCATGGATATCTGGCTCCATCTGACAAGAACCCAGGCCCTGAGATTTGCCAGCTTTCCCCCAATGTGCTCTACTTGGCACTGGTCAGGTTCCGAAGGCGCGCCCGTACGCACTGCCGTGCTCACCTGCGAGAAAAGTTACCGATGGCCACTTTTGAGATAGATGAGCAGTTGACTGAATACGCATCGGCGGCGACGATGCGAGCGCAGATCCTTGCGGCGGGGCTGCTTCGGCCAGCCGTGGTGCAGGGGCGCGGCGTGGCGCAGATCATGCGCGCTGCTGCTGTACCCGCGCTTCAGCGCCGCTGGCTCTCAGCGAAACCGTTCAAAGTCCACGCTCCTGAGACCATGCCGTTCCCCAATGAGAACATCGAGCAGGGACAACACTACCAGCTGAACTGGTCGCTATGTGGCTCCGGGGTTATCCCTCAAGTCGGCGCGTTTCGCAACAAGAAGACTGCTGAACTCGCCGCGAAGGGCGGGTCCATCAGCACTGCGGAGCCGGATGAGGTCCCTTTTTCCAAGACGATGTACAAGACCATGAAGTCTAAGCTCGGGGACCGGCTTCTCTATGTTCAGGACTGCGCGTTTGGGGCCCTGTCAGCCAACGAGATCCAGGTCCGCATCATCACTGACTCTCCAGCGGCGGCCCTTGCTTTCAAGACGCTGTGTGCCACCACACGCGTTGTGCCCCTCCCGAGCTACCAGGAGGACGTTACTGTTCTCTGCACATCTGCGGAGGACACCGAGTGGGGCTCCTCTTTTGTGGCCAGTAGCAAAGCCGAGAAGGTGGTGATTATGCACGGAAACTTCAACGCGCACGCGCTGATTAAGCACGTGAGCGTCATCGCCACCGATGCGTTCCTTAACCGCGCATCCCCCGCGCTCCCGCTGTGGGGCTCCGGGGGCCCGGACTGCGTGTTCCTGTCCGAGGGCTTCGAGGACGTCTCGCAGATCCAGCACGGCTTCGCGTGGAGTGAGAAGGGGTTCTGCCGAATGTTCATGGGCAAGGCGGAGAGCGACGGGTCTGTCGTGAACCTCTACGATGACGTCCCCAACAGCCTCCCGCCCCCCGCGGCGGTGGTGATGTTCGCCGACGACGCGTCCGCCGCACTCCCCGCGGCCGCGGAGCTCACCGCCGAGCAGGCGGCGTTCTACTTTGCGACAGCGTGCGCCCCGGCAGGGTGCACTAACTTTGTGACGGGCGCGGGGCTGGTGATGGCCATGGCGAAGCACACGACCTTCTACATGGTAAACCGGGGCGCGTTCGCGAGCGAGGTGGCCGCCATCAAGGCCGCCCAGGGACTCTCCGGCAAGAAGGGAAAAAAGGGCGGCCCGCTCGACCTCAAGGTCCCGTTGACCCCAGCCCCGCCCCCTGCGCCCTGCCGGCCTCAAACCCCTCCAGCAAGACAGGCGCAATCCGTGGTATCAGGCGCTTGCGAGGCCAGCGGCGCGGCCCGAGATGGGACAAGCCGCTGAGGGGCCGCGGGGCCGCGGGGCGCGGCGGCTGAAGCGAGCGTTAAAGTTTCGGATAAGTTGTTGTTTGTCAACTTTGAGTGCTTGTGCAGGTGATCGATGTGGGCGGCGAGACGCGGCCCGCGGGTGACACGGCGGCCACGGCGCAGGCGCTAGTGGCCCTAGCGGCAAAGCGCTGTCCAGCCAAGGAGTTCCCAGAAATGGAGGCGGTGCTCGAGGCGGGGCCCAAGCTGCCCGAGGCTGCTTGAGTGATGGGGGGCGCGGAGAGGGCGCGCCGCGCCGGCTGGCGTGGCGCGCGGGAGGGCGGGCCCCGCAACGGCCGGGCGGGCGCGCGATGTGTGAGGATGAGTGAAGGTGGCAGGCCTGCGACGGGCGGTTTTGCGTGCGTGCCAGCGTGACCGACCATGTTGGCTGGCTCTGCGCATGTGCGCCATTCCGGGCGCGGCGCCCGCTGCCACTTCACTGGAGTGCCTTCTCGCCGGCCCGGCGCAAAATTTTGCCCGCAGGTTATGAGGTTTCGTGATAGGTTGACTGAATTTCACTTCAGGTTGTTGAGAGCGAAGCGGCAAGGGGGGCGATCGTCGCGCTAGGGGAGTGCGTGGGAACCTCTTGGGGGGCAAGAGAGACCATGCGAACCCGGGGAATGGCGGCTTCAGGGCTATTGCTGGCATTGGCTGCGCTTCTGGCGCAGCCAACCGGCGCTCTGCAGCTTGCTAGCATGGACATCTCCTGGAGGTCCTGCCGGTCTATGGAGGGCAGCTCCGGCGCGAGCGTCGATGGCGTGTGTGCAACCGATCCGGGGAACCCTCTCCATGTTGCAGTGACGATCCATGCGACTTGGATTTCGCCGGGTCCGGCCAGCCCTCCAGGGCCTGCCGAGCACATCAGTGCGGACGGAGGGATGGGCTCGGTGTTTCTCGACGCTGGCGTGGGGGCGGAGCGCCGCAGGATCGGCCACACTTCATCTGGCGGGGACACCACAGTCCTGCCTTATTCGGACGTAGGGGGCAAGCACGGGTACGTCTTTGCCGTGTCGCAAAAGACGGCGACCCATTACGGCGACATGGTGTCTCACGCGGACACTTCAGACTCGCTCTGGACGTACGACACGCACCTCGTGTACTCGCTGCACCTCCCCGAGAGCGGGGAATACGAGGCGTTCTTCGACGGCTGCTGCCGCTGGAACGAGCTTCTCAACACCCCGCCGGAGGACTACTCCAAGAAGGCGGGCTGGCGCATCGCGTCGCACATCAGGGTGTCGGCGACGTCCAATGCCCTGTCGTTCTCGCCTGCCATCATGTCCAACTTCGCGCAGGTGCAGCTCAAGGCTCAGGGGCCCTCGGGCCAGCCGTACCCGCGCTCGCTGGTCCTTACGGGCGCCGACGGCGCCGCGCTGGCCTCGCTCGTGCAAGGGGGGGTGGGCGGCGCGGACATCTCCGGGCGCTACACCGAGATCGGCGCCAAGCTGTACGTCGACACGAGCGTAGCAGTCCGCGACGGTGGGTCCCGCGCGGCGTTCCTCCGCGAGGACGCGGCGTACTCGATCGTGTGGTTTGAGTGCCCGCCGGGCGGCGAGCTGCAGTTCCAGTACAACCGCGCGTACGCGCGCCGCTCGGGCTGGGCCGTTGTCCCTGGTGACGCGCGCGACGCACTCGGGCGGACGCCGAACCCGCTGGCCCCGGGGTTGCCGGTGCTCGAGAGCCTTGGAGGGCTCTGGCCTGAGGGCGCGGCGTACGACGCGTGGCGCGCGCAGGGCCCGTCGTATCTGCCGGGCGCAGTGAGCATGGAGCACGACGAGGCGGCGGCCGGGGCGGTGCGCTACTCTAACACTGTGCAGCTGCACGCATACCTCCCCGACGACCCGCTCCTTGCGCCGTTCCTCCCGAGCGCCGTCTTCGCGGCGACGTACGGCGCGTCCCTACGCTACGCGGTCGCGCCGGGCGCTACGGAGAACTTTGAGCTCCTCCCTGGCGTCACCGTTGACGCCACGGCGGGCGTGCTGGCGTTCGACCCCGCCGCGGTGTTCGCGCGGTGCGGCGCCGCGCGCGCGCGCTACGCGGATGGGCGCGACCTCGAGATGTGTGCGTTCGCGGTGCCGGTGGTGGTGGCGGCGGACGCGCCCGGCGGCGCCGCCGTCTCCGCCGCGGCCGACGTCTGGGTCGAGGTCGTGACGGCGCCGGCGGCGCCGGCGACGTGGCGCGAGCCGCCTGCGCTGGTGTTTGACGCCGCTAGCGGGGGTGCCGCGACGCCGACGCCGCGGAGCTCGGCAGCGGCGCCGCTCGAGCTCCCGTGTGGCGCGCCCGCGGCGGTGCGCTTGGCGTGGCGCGTCGACGAGCGCGCGCAGTTTGCGGGCGACGGGCGCTGGGGCGCCGGCGCCGCGTGGGCCGCCGCGACGCTCGCGCACCCGGCAGACCTCTCTGCTGCCGCCGTCGCCGTCACGCCCGCGGCGGGCCCGGCGGAGCAGGGCCTGCACGCGTGGGGCGTGACGGTGCCCCCCCCCCACCCCCCCCC
>ENA-UOXV01005742-UOXV01005742.1-marine-metagenome-genome-assembly--contig:-NODE-5742-length-13408-cov-7.125365_pt1 | contig 13408 bp, 10 predicted proteins | sample MGYA00238165_ERZ766961 | MGnify/ENA primary metagenome ERZ766961 (study PRJEB28924, sample SAMN03173240) | marine metagenome | biome: Marine; feature: Water; material: Subsurface seawater | place: North... | reverse complement strand
GCGAGCTGTGCACTCGGTTGACACCCTTGGCTTTTGAAAGGGCGCCTGGTTTCAACTCGTTAAAAGGTTTTAATCGAAAATGGTTTCAATACGTGCCTTTCAAACGATATCAAACTTGTCGCGGCAGCATCAGTTGAACCCGCCGTATTTGATTACATTAATGAGGCGATTCTCTATGCCCGTTATGAGTTATCTTCCTATCCTGTCTTCGCCAAAAATATTAGCGAGACCCTGCGACTATCTAGTCCAACGGCAGGAAACGCCGCACTTTCTTTCGCATTAGAAAGTGGGTTCCATGATGTCTACTTATTTGGTCTTGATCTCGGCACCTATGATGTCGCAAAGCATCATGCCAAAGATAGCTACTATTACACCGCAGGCGCGCTTGAGCACCCGGACGTCTATGATATTAGCATTCCTGGAAATTTTCGCGACCAAGTCTGGACATCACGGCCGTTTCTCTCTGCACTGAAAAATGCTGCTGACCTTGCCAATATCTTCGCGACGACCTCCAACATTATGAATTGTTCAGATGGGGCGCGTATCGATAATACGGCTCCCTTTAATGCAGCAGATATAAATTTGAACACGCCAACAGCTGCAAAAGCATTGGCGTTAAAGCAATTGAATTCAGGATTTCACAAACTTGATGTGGGAGATGAAGGTTGGCCTGGAAGTTCTCTTGAGCGTTCAATCAATAAGACTTTTAAACAACTGCAATCTGTCCTGACAGATACGGCATCTATTCATGACGGTACATATGAAAAAAGGTTTCTTGAAATCCTTGATCTGAATATGGGTTATCTGGATCCGCCAAAACTTGGACCAGACTCCAGCGCAGTGATGTTGGTTCGCGGAACTATATTATCCATCATCACGTTCATGGAGCGATATCGCGCACGGGTCGCATATTCATCAGAACAACTTACTTTCAGCGAAACGGCGGCATCAATTCTAGGCGAGTCTCTAACAGAGATACATTCTCTCGCGATTGATCTACTTGGTGCGGCCACGCCTAATGCCCCCCTCGCTATTGAAGCCCGAGTGGCCAGCCCAGGTCGTACATTCCCAGCGCCTATACGCATTCCTAGAAACGTAGATTGCCCGTGCGGATCTACAGAAAAATACAAACGCTGCCATGGAAAGGTGACTTAGGCATGCCTATTACAAAAGACAAAATAACCGCCTCGCTGGCACTAATTGATTGTGTCTCAATCTCAGCATCTGACGCCGTTTTTGAAACCCTCGCCAACCGGCTCAATGTGACGAATGACAAACAAAAAACACACTACCAAGATTCATGGTCCAGAACGGCGACCAAGTTTGAACGCGCGCGTGACATATGTGACGACCTTAAAAGTTTGCTCGACGAAGTAAATGGCATTCCAAGCTCAAACGGGATCATTGCGAGTGATATCGGAAGCAATGAAATAACAATCGATATAGCCAATTATACCCAAACCGAGGGACATATGGTTGTCGTGCGGGATAGGCGATACGAGATGGTTCCCAACGAAACAACCGATTCGCGTCTGATTGATGCGGTACTCAATGCAGTAACCGATGAAACACAAGCCGTGATCGAATTGGGGTGCGGATGGGGACGCAATCTGGCAAGCACAGCACTTCGCACGGATCGGCGTGATTTGACTTTCATTGGGTTAGAACAATCCGCAGATGGTCTTCAATGTACGGAAGAATTGCTGGCAAAAGATCCAACAATTCAGGCAAGAACCAACGACTTCGATTTTTACAGTCCCGATTTTTCTGCGCTCCAAGAATACAACAACATCGTTGTTTTTTCATGCGCCGCAATTGAGCAAATATCGTTTATCGGGACAGATTTTATTGATCAAGTGATGGCAATTGCCGACAACGTCACCTTGATATTTTACGAACCCATTGGATGGCAACGGTTGAAACAACTTCAAGAATTCGGGGTTATGACATCGGTCATGGAAATCATGGGGAATGTTCCAGCCGACAAGCAGCATATGAAAGTTTACAATTTTGAATTAAAAGATTCTGCTGTATCCGCAAATGCAGTGTCTTGGTCCATCTGTGGTAGGTATAACCTCAATCTTTGGTCCGTTATTCAACACGCGATATCTTGCGGGACCGTGAACGCCAAGCACTCTGAATTCGATATTTACGGCATGAACCCGTTCAATCCCTATAGCCTTATCATTCTTGAAAAACGGAATCCGGTCTCTTGAATGCAGAACAGCGTCTAAAACAAGCAAACGACGCATTCGCCAAGGGTGATTTCAAAACTGCCGTGCAGGCTTTTCGAGATGTTATTAAATTACACCCAGAGATTGGCGAACTTTATATCAATTTGGGCGCTGCGCTTAAGTCATCGGGAGAACGTGACGCAGCCGAGCAAGCATACCGAGACGCGATCAAAAAAATACCAAAGAGCGCTATCGCCTGGTTTAATCTTGGCAATTTATTACGAGAGAACAGACAGGCAGAAGAAGCACTGAAAGCCTATCGCAAAGCTGACAAACTGCAACCTGGCACGCCTGAAATTCTAAACAATTTGGGCACGCAGCTATACGACATTGGCGCTATTGATGATGCACTCAAGCATTATGATGCCGCGCTATCGTTTCGCCCGACATTCTCAGATGCTATGACCAACCGTGGGAACGCGCTGCAACGTCTGTGTCGTATGAATGAGGCGGAACAGGCCTTGCGCGACGCCTTAAAAATTGAGCCACAGAACTCTATCTTTACCCTGAATATGTCCGCGTTCCTAGCGGCGGCAGGACGGCACGATCAAGCAATCGAATGGGTGGATGCGGCCATTGATCTAGATCCTAAATACATCGATGCACACCTAAAAAAAGCCAGTCTTTTGATTCAACAAGGGCGATTGGAAGAAGGACTCTCTCTTTACGAAAGCCGTTGGCAAAATCCACATTGGCATTCGCTACCCGCAAGAATAAAAGCCCCGCGCTGGAACGGGGAAGACCTTTCCGGCAAACATTTGATAACTTGGAATGAGCAAGGGTTTGGCGACGCGATCATGTACGCACGCTACATAACAATCTTGGCGGATCAGGCTGAAACCTTAACGATCATGTGCGAACCGACTTTGCATGACTTGTTCCGTCGCAATCTGCCTGCAAGCATCAAAATTATTGGATTAAATGATCTGCCACCACCCGCCGATTACCATGTATCGATGATGAGCGTGCCACATCATTTTGGGGTGACCTTTGATAATCTCAAAACCGAAGGTCCATACCTTACTCCGAACAAAGTTGCTGGCCAAAAATGGCGTGAAACATTCACCCTGAAACAGCTGCAGGTGGGATTAATTTGGGCTGGAAACCCAAGACAATCTCATGATTACAGCCGCTCTCTTGCAACTAAAATCATCTCACCTGTGCTTGATACACCTAATACGCAGTTCCATAATTTGTTGATTGGACCGCGCGGCGACTTTTGGAGAGATAATCGATTAATCGATCCCCGGAACAAGTTAAACACCTTTGATGACACAGCGGCCTATATGGATGCGCTTGATCTGATCATCAGTGTCGATAGCGCCCCCGCACATCTCGCAGGTGCTATCGGCAAAAAAACATGGGTATTATTAAGTTTTGACCCCGATACCCGTTATTTTCTGGGCAAAAATGACAACCCTTGGTATCCAACAATGACCCTATATCGGCAGCAATCCCCCGGTGAGTGGGGCTCTGTTGTCGATCAAATCTGCGATGACCTCAAAAAACTATAGAACAAGAAAAAACAAGCTTAACGCCTTGTTTACCCTAGGGTTTAGCTCTTTGTTAAATTCCTTTTGGTTACATTAGGGTCCCAAGTTTCTCGGGGAGTGAAACTTAAAGAAGCAGTATCGGGAAGCAGAATGCAATGACCGAGATGAAATCACATGACGAGGGTATGCGACCTCAAAGGTCGGAAGCCCTCAGCTCGACATCAAGAGCGATGGCATTAAGCGATCTTCCGCCAGCAGACACCACACGATGGGTCCCAAGGCGCAAAGCAGAGGTCGTCGCCGGCGTTCGAACTGGCATCATCACGTTGGATGACGCATGCAAGCGTTATAAACTCTCAATCGATGAGTTTAGATCGTGGGAACGGCTGTTAGGTCGTCACGGCATGAAGGGCTTACGAACAACACGGATCAAAAATTACCGGAATTCAGCAAGCTAATTCGTCATTTACGTATTTAACCACGGACTCAAGAGTTAATGACGGTAGGCAATTTTTGCCGATCATTAACTTCTTGTTCACTAAAACCCCTATAGCATCTGATCATCGTCAATGGTCGGTGATGCGTGCTGTGCGCATTTGCGGATATTCAATCGGGGGCACACGTGGATACATTTTTATTAGCCATCAGAAACTTGGGCCCCATGCGGCTTGCCATTATGGGCGGGGTCGTTCTGGGCTTACTTGGCTTTTTGATCTTTTTTGCCACCAAATTATCGACACCAAGCTTAGCGAACCTATACGGGGAGCTCTCCCAAGGCGATGCAGCAAACATCGTTCAAGAGCTCGAAAGCAGAAATATCCCATTTGAAATAAAGCAAAACGGCACATCCATCTTAGTCCCCGAGAACCGTGTATTGCAGCTGCGTTTGGAACTGGCACAACAAGGTCTGCCATCTGGCGGCTCAGTTGGTTACGAACTGTTTGATAATACCGACACACTGGGTGCCACCAACTTCATGCAAAATGTGAATTTGGTTCGGGCCCTAGAAGGCGAATTGTCACGCACAATCGCTTCCATCGGTACTGTTAAACAGGCCCGCGTTCACTTGGTCATGCCGAAACGCGAACTTTTCAGCCGTGAAAAGCAAGAACCTAGCGCATCAGTTATCCTGCAAATGCGTGGCCCCGTGCGCCTGAGTGCAGAACAAATTGCAGCCGTTCAACATTTGGTGGCATCCGCAGTACCACAGTTGACCCCCCAACGGATTTCAATTGTCGATAACAAAGGATCTTTACTGTCATCGGGCTTCGAAACCACTGATGATGCATCAGGAAGTGCCTCACGCCTAGATGAACGACGTCATGCGATGGAAAACGAAATGTCGCAGACCATCGAAAACCTTTTAGAAAAAACCATTGGTTTTGGCCGTGTTCGCGCTGAAGTCGCAATCGATATGAACTTCGACCGGATTTCCACCCAAAGCGAAGAATACAATCCAGATGGGCAAGTTGTCCGATCAACCAACGCCATCGAAGAAACCGCATCTGCACAAGATTCTGAAGGCGAACCACCGATCAGCGTTGGCACGAACCTTCCCGATGCCAACTTTGGCACCGGTGACACCGCAAGCCGCCAGGAAAATCAGTCCCGCACTGAAGAAACCACAAACTTCGAGATTTCTAAAACAGTCACCAATCACATCAAAGAAGGTGGCGAGGTTGAACGCATTTCCATCGCCGTTCTGGTCGATGAGGTACAAGCCCTTAACGAAGACGGTGAACGCATATCAGAACCCCGCCCTGAAGCACAAATGCAGCTACTTTCGACCTTGGTACGTGGCGCCATCGGGTTCGATGAAGACCGGGGTGATCAACTTGAAATCATCCAAATGCAGTTCGCATCATTTGAGGCCCCCGAGGAAGAATTAGAACTGTTCTTTGGCATGGGTAAAAATGATATCCTCCGAGTCGTAGAGATTCTGGTGCTGAGCATTGTTGCGATCTTAGTGATCCTACTGGTTGTTCGGCCACTTCTGTCGCGGGCATTTGAGTCATTGCCGTCCGCTCAAGAAGCTGCTGAACGTTTGCTTGCCGATCAAGGTCGTGCCCCTGCTCTAACTGGACCTAGCTCACCAAGTGGTGTGCCAATCGATAGCGAGGACGACGAAGAGCAGTTTGAAGAATTAATCGATATTGACCGGGTCGAAGGTCGCGTGAAAGCCTCGTCCGTGAAGAAAGTTGGTGAGATTGTTGAGAAACACCCAGAAGAAGCATTGGCGATCTTGCGCTCCTGGATGCATCAGGAGATCTAAGTTGAGTTTATTGGGGAGCGTCAGTTAATGGCGAAAGGTCAGGCAGATTACCGGTCACTTTCCGGTCCGCAAAAAGCGGCAGCATTTATGCTGGCCGTTGGTCGTGAGCATTCCAAACGCCTGTTCGAACGGATGGACGATGAAGAAATCCGCGAACTTTCACATGCAATGTCGAGTCTGGGTTCTCTTGGCGCGGGCGTTATAGAGCTACTCTTCGTCGAATTCGCAGATCAACTCTCGAATGCGGGCGGCCTGGTCGGATCTTACGATTCAACAGAACGCCTGTTGATGGACTCGTTACCCGAAGAGCGTGTTAACCAGATCATGGAAGAAATGCGTGGTCCAGCGGGTCGGACCATGTGGGACAAGCTGGGCAACGTAAACGAAGCCGTCCTCGCCAATTACCTGAAGAACGAATACCCTCAAACAGTGGCAGTTGTCCTGTCAAAGATTAAAACAGACCACGCCGCACGCGTCTTGGTGATGCTGCCTGAAAATTTCTCGATGGAAGTCATTATGCGAATGCTCCGAATGGAAGCTGTTCAAAAAGACATCCTCAACCACGTCGAACGAACGCTGCGGACAGAGTTTATGACCAACTTGGCGCGGACGGCACGTCGCGATAGCCATGAATTGATGGCTGATATCTTCAACAACTTGGATCGCAATACCGAAAACCGCTTCATGACGGCTTTGGAAGAGCGCAACCGAGAGTCCGCAGAGCGTATCAAGCAATTGATGTTCACTTTCAACGATTTGCTCCGGGTCGACAGCGGCGGTATTCAGTTGTTGCTGCGCCAGGTAGAGAAAGATCAGCTTGCGATCGCCCTCAAGGGGTCATCCGAAGAGGTTAAAGAATTGTTCTTCACCAACATGTCCGAACGTGCAGGCAAGATGATGAAAGAAGACATGGATGCTATGGGTGCGGTACGTCTGAAAGACGTCGACGAATCCCAATCTTCAATCGTTCAGACAGCCAAAGCCCTCTCCGATGCAGGCGAAATCGTTATCGCCGGCAACGACGAGGAGAGCGAACTTGTTTATTAACCAGCTCGCAATCGCGACTAAGTAAGGATCGACCGTGACCGCAATGGCCCCAGTTACCAAGTTCACGTTTGATCTAGACTTCGACGCGCCAGAAGACTCTCTACAGCCAGAGTTGGTTGAAGAAGAAGTTGAAGTCGTCGAAGAAGAAGTGGCTCCAACTTTCAGCGAAGAAGAACTTGCCCAAGCGCGTGACGAGGGTTTCAAAGCAGGCAAAGAAGAAGGCCGCAAAGAATTCGCAGAAGCCACAGAACAACGCATCTTAGAAGCAATGGATTCAGTCTCTGAGAATCTGGCAAATATTTTTAGTGAACAAGCGCAGGCGAACCAAGACATCGCCAAAGAGATGATTCAGATTTCGACCGCTATCGCAAAAAAAATGTTTCCCGATTTAAATGCGCGAAATGCTCTTGGCGAAGTCGAACGCGTCGTCCAGGACACGCTGAAAGCCATAACCGATGAGCCGCGAGTGCAAATCATGGTTCATCCTGATCTCCGTGAACCCCTCACTGATCGCCTGACCGCAATGACGCAACGCACCGGGTTCGATGGTAAAGTATACGTCAATCCGGATAACACCGTTAACCTGGGGGATTGTCGGGTTGAGTGGTCTCATGGTGCAGCCGTACGCGACTCTGATACCATCATGGAACAAATTGATGAGATCATTGAACGTAATTTACATGGCAAGGAAGACAAGCCAGACGTCACCGATGCGGATGCACCTGTTGAAGGCCAGTCAGATAATCAAGCCAATGATGAACCAGATGATTCTGGGGCCGAAGTAGAGGCTACTGAGACTGATGGTATCGCACTATCTGAACCAGAGGACCTCGAATCGACTGCAGATGACGCGCAGGCGCAACACCATGAGGATCCCACGTCATCAATAGAAAACCTCGTTGAGGATATTGATAACACGCCACCTACTGATGTTGTGGACGAGGAAATCGACATTGATCGTGACCACTTTGAGCCAAACGCAAACATAGATGACGATATTTCGACGCAGTCATCTGGCCCAGAAATTCAAGAGAATCAACATGTTGAACCTGATATCGGAGAAGCCCCTATCCCGCACATTGACCTAGAGCAAGATCAAGCATCGGGTGAACAAACCGAATCCACTGACGACCCACAAGAGACCGCAGATGACCCTGGGCGCACAGTCAACTCTGATCCGGTTTCACCAGACATGACGGCAGCTATACTCGACGCACAAGGCGCACTGTCCGAAGAAGACGAGAAATAACCTCATCCTCGGTATCACTGAGAAAACAATTCGTAGGAGATTAAAATGGCTGAAGATGATGATAGCGGGCTAGATCTAGCAGATCTTAATGAAACAACCGAGCAACCTGCTCCTACGAAAGCAGAGACAGAGGCCGCAGGTGATGGCGGCATGCAAGGGCTTGATCTGCCACGTAGCGCCAAAGATTTGGAGGCTGTCTACGACATCCCCGTGCAGGTTTCTGCCGTACTAGGCAAGACCACGATGGCCGTCAGCAACTTGTTGAAGTTGGGCCGTGGCGATGTTGTTGAACTTGACCGGAAAGTCGGAGAGGCCATCGACATTTACGTTAATAACCGCCTTGTGGCGCGTGGCGAGGTTGTCGTCGTTGAAGACCGATTGGGCGTGACCATGACGGAAATCATCAAGACGGATCGTTTGGGCTAAGGGTAGCAGGAACACTTCATGGCCGATCTACACAACGTAGAAGGACGATCTATCGATCTGGCGACCATCGTTGGAATTGCGTGTGGGTTTGCAATGATCCTTGCCGCCATCATGTTGGGTGGCACACCAGAGAGCTTCCTCAACCTGCCTTCGGTATTGATTGTGATCGGCGGGACATTGGCCGTGACGACAATTTGTTTCAGTATTAGCGAAATGCTCGGCACGTTTCGGATTGCCGCACAGGCAGTTTTTCGGAATTCCCAAGAACCTTTTGATACCGCATACAAAGCCCTTCAAGTCGCTGAATTGGCCCGCAAACAAGGTGTTTTAGCGCTGCAAGGTGTCGTCAGCAGTGTCCGCAACGAGCCTTTCCTTCATCAAGGTCTAAGCATGGTCATTGATGGCACGCCCGGCGAAGAAGTAGAACATATACTGCGCCGCGACCTTCAAGCGACCATTCAACGCCATCGTCAAAGTAGTAGCATTTTGCGGAAGATGGCCGAGTTCTCTCCTGCGATGGGCTTGATTGGCACCTTGATCGGACTGGTACAAATGTTGGGCAACTTACAAGACCCTACAACGATTGGCCCGGCCATGGCTGTTGCTTTGCTGACCACGTTTTACGGCGCTGTTCTGGCCAATATGGTGTTCTTACCCATGGCTTCGAAGCCAGAGCGCAACGCCAACGAAGAAGCATTAATCAATCAAATCTTCCTGCTGACCTCGGTATCTGTCGGTCGTCAGGAGAACCCGCGGCGATTGGAAATGATGTTGAATAGCATCTTGCCACCGTCACAACGGGTTGAGTATTTCGACGAACACGAAACACTGGGAGCCAAGCACTAAAATGCAGTTACTCATCGTCGGAACACTAGAAGGACAGATCGGCGCCGCAAGTCAGATTGCGATCAAGCGCGGTGCTAAGGTCCAACAAGCCGACACTATTGATCAGGGTCTCGATCTTTTACGCCGCGCAGGTGCCGATCTGGTGATGATTGATGTTTCGTTAGAGGTCGACACGTTCATGGATGCCCTTGAACTCGAACGTATCAACGTCCCTGTTGTTGCGTGCGGTGTTTCCAATGACACCCAGGCGGCTGTTCGCGCGGTTCGCGCTGGCGCACAAGAGTATATTCCGCTTCCCCCTGATGCAGACTTGATCGCTGCCGTACTTGAAGCGGTCACAAATCAACAACACGCTTTGATCTTTAAAGATCAGAAGATGGCGGATGTTGTCAAAATGGCAGATCAGATCGCAGCATCCGAAGCCAGCATTTTAGTCACAGGACCGTCTGGAACAGGCAAAGAAGTCCTGGCACACTACATTCACAATAAATCCAAACGCAAAGACCGTCGCTTCGTCGCCGTTAACTGCGCTGCCATTCCTGAAAACCTTTTGGAATCCGAGTTATTTGGTCATGAAAAAGGTGCTTTTACCGGCGCAGTCGCACGTCGAATTGGTAAGTTTGAAGAGGCTGACGGCGGTACGTTGTTATTGGATGAAATCAGCGAAATGGACGTCCGCCTGCAAGCAAAATTGCTGCGCGTCCTCCAAGAACGCGAAGTTGATCGCATTGGCTCGAACAAGCCGGTACCCGTAAACGTTAGAATTATCGCGACATCAAATCGCATAATGGAGGAAGCCGTGCAGCAAGGGCACTTCCGCGAAGATCTTTATTTCCGCTTAAACGTCGTGAACATTCGCTTACCAGCCCTGGCTGAACGTCCCGCAGATATCACACTACTGGCAGAACATTTCGCCATTAAGTACGCAGAAGCGAACGATGTACCGCGAAAGCCCCTGGGCGATGATGCAATACAGAAGTTACAGAGCTATACTTGGCCAGGGAATGTGCGTGAGCTTGAAAACACCATGCACCGCGCAATCCTTTTGGCATCCGGTGCTGAAATTGATGCAGAAGCAATCTTGTTAACATCGCAGGACAGCACCAACACCTCTGGTGCTTCCGATGGCTTTGACAACGACGGTGCCGGAACCAACTTGGTTGGCCAAACAGTAGCCGAAGTTGAACGTGGGTTGATTATCAACACGCTGGACCACTGTCTTGGCAATCGCACCCACGCGGCCACTATTTTAGGCATATCCATTCGCACACTGCGCAATAAGCTGAAGCAGTACGGGGATGAAGGCTTTAACATTCCATCCCCCGGCGAGGGCTCACGTGCTGGCGCATGACCATACATTGCGCACACGTTCAAGGAGGGGCTTAGCCCATGGCTGAAGCCGGAGGCGGCGAAGTCACCACATCAGCCGCTGGCGATTTCTTTAAGGCTAAGATTTCCCAGGCGGCAAAACGTGGCGATATCATCCTCGCATTAGGCGTCGTCGCGATATTGGTTGTCTTGATTCTACCATTACCGCGCTGGCTACTAGATGTCGCGCTGGCATTCTCGATTACATTTTCGGTGCTCATTTTAATGACGGCACTTTTTGTCGAGAAACCATTAGATTTCAATGCATTTCCAACAGTTTTGCTGTTGGCCACGATGATCAGGTTGTCTCTGAACTTGGCTTCAACACGGCTCATCTTAGCTGATGGCCATGAAGGCACTCACGCCGCTGGAGAGGTCATCGAGGCTTTTGGCGGCTTTGTTATGGGCGGCAACTTTATTATTGGGATCATCGTATTTGCGATCCTGGTAATTGTGAATTTTATTGTTATCACCAAGGGTTCCGGCCGGATCGCAGAAGTTTCTGCACGGTTTTCATTGGATGCTATGCCCGGCAAGCAAATGGCAATCGATGCTGATCTGTCATCAGGTCTCATCGATGAAGAAACCGCCAAGACGCGCCGTAAAGAACTTGAGGAAGAAAGCTCGTTCTTTGGCGCCATGGACGGTGCTGCCAAGTTCGTTCGTGGCGATGCCATAGCGGGCCTTTTAATCACGTTCATTAACGTCATCGCTGGCATGATCATCGGCGTACTGCAGCAGGATCTGACCTTTGGTGAGGCCGCAGACACATACACTCGACTGACCGTGGGTGATGGTTTGGTATCTCAAATCCCTGCGCTGATCGTATCCACGGCCGCCGGTATGGTTGTCACAAAGGCAGGTGTTGCAGGCTCAACCGAGGGCGCGCTGTTTAAACAGTTGGGCGGTGAAAAAGCTCTCACCCTTGTCAGTTTCTTGATGTTTGCCCTGGCAATCCTGCCCGGTATTCCCGCTATACCGTTCATGGCTCTTGGGTTTGCATGCGGCGGGGCAGCGTATTTCGTTAACTACCGTGACCGAATGATCGAAGAACAAGCCATCGAAGAGCTTGAGCAAGAAAAAATTGATCCAAAAGCGCAAGCCGAAGAGCCCATCTCGACCGCGCTCAAGATTGATCATATCCGTTTAGAAATGGGTTACGGCCTACTCACGCTGATCAACGCGCCAAAGGACGGCCATAAGCTCACCGATCAGATCAAGGCGTTGCGTCGCCAATTAGCAACCGAGGTTGGCTTCGTGATGCCTTCGGTCCGCATTCAGGACAATATGCAGTTACCTGCGAACACATATGTTATTCGGGTCAAAGAGATTGAGGCAGGTCGCGCAGAACTCCGCCCCAACATGCTATTGGTGATGGATCCTCGCGGAGAAGAAATCTCTATCCCCGGTGAAAAAACCATGGAGCCCACATTTGGTCTCCCTGCCATGTGGATCGAAGAATCCAACCGTGAAGAAGCCCTATTCCGTGGCTACACCGTTGTTGATCCGGCAACCGTGGTGACAACGCACATCACCGAAATCATCAAAGACAACATGTCTGAGCTGCTTTCTTATGCAGAAACGCAAAAGCTTCTTGATGATTTAGAAAAAGAGCACCAAAAACTTATCGGCGATATGATCCCAGCCCAGATTTCATTGGGTGGTTTGCAACGCGTTCTACAAAACCTTTTGGGCGAGCGTATTTCAATACGTGACCTGCCGACCATTCTAGAGGGTGTCTATGAAGCCTGCGGCACAACCCGAAACGTCATGATGATCACCGAGCACGTCCGTGCGCGTCTCGCACGCCAAATCAGCAACATGAACACCAACGAACAAGGTTTTATGCCGCTGGTCACCTTATCGCCGCAGTGGGAACAAACATTCGCCGAAAGCTTGGTTGGGCAAGGCGATGACCGTCAGTTATCCATGCCGCCATCAAAATTGCAGGAATTCATCACCCAACTTCGCAGTACTTTTGAGCGCCAAGCCATGATGGGCGAACAACCCGTGCTGTTGACCAGCCCGACAATCCGACCGTTTGTGCGGTCCATCGTTGAACGATTCCGACCAATGACCGTGGTCATGTCGCAAAACGAGATATATCCTAAGGCTAAGATCAAAACCGTCGGTCAGATATAACGGTCAGTAAATATGCGACTTAAAACATACACAGCGCCCACCATGCCCGAAGCAATGGCCTTCGTGCGCGATGATATGGGTGACGATGCGATCATCGTCTCAACGCAGCAAGGCGCTGATGGCTTATCGTGTCGTGTGACCGCCGCGATCGAAGAAGAAGCCGAAATCGGCGCCACCGTTATATCTGAGGATGAGGCTGAACAGCCACCCGAAGATGACGCACCTTTCTCTGTTGATGATCCCATCCCTTTCCTGCGGCAGGTGCTAACTGCGCATGGGCTACCGCAACACCTGGTTGATCTGTTGTTACGCGCGGCAAGCGCTGTTGATA
>ENA-UOXV01005741-UOXV01005741.1-marine-metagenome-genome-assembly--contig:-NODE-5741-length-13410-cov-5.481018_pt1 | contig 13410 bp, 11 predicted proteins | sample MGYA00238165_ERZ766961 | MGnify/ENA primary metagenome ERZ766961 (study PRJEB28924, sample SAMN03173240) | marine metagenome | biome: Marine; feature: Water; material: Subsurface seawater | place: North... | reverse complement strand
AGAGAAACAATATCTTCGAGAAACAACCAAAAGATATCCTTTGAACCCCAAAGGCAAGATGACCTGGGGATTATTAAAGTTTTTGAGGGAAAATGGATTCAAGGAAGAAGGACGAGAAATTGAAACTCAAATCTACTCTGCTGATTTTGGTATGGCTGCTCCGACAAAAGCAAAAATTAAATCTTTTGGAGAATGTAAAATTCAAATTAATCAAAAGCCTGTTAAGGTTTTCCGAACAGAAATTACACTTCTTACAAAAATGGGTGAAATGAAAACAATAAATTGGCTAGATCCTGAGGGATTTGCGGTTAAAACAAAAATGCAAATGGGCGGAATCCCAATAGAGATTAAACAAAGTTCTCAATCTCAGGCAAAAAGAAGCTCCGAAAAGACTGATTTCCTGTTTCAAACACTTCTTTCCTTACCTCAGGGAATTCCAGAGAACTCCAAATCAGTTCGATTTAAAATCGAGATTCTAGAAGGAGAATTAAGTTCGATCATTCCGCAAAGTCGAAATCAGAAAGTTACCCAAATTGACGATCAAAATTTTATTGTTGATGTAAAAGCAGAGAAATGGAGCAAAAACTTAAAAAACAAATCATCCAATAAACCTATTGGACAAGAATTTCGATTACCTAATGTAATGATTGATTCAGAAGATAAACTAATCCACCAACTAGCTAAGCAAGCTGGTCGGGGGGCCAAAAATATAATAGATTTATCAGAAAGGCTTTATTCTTTTGCAGGAAAATATATTCACCGTAAAAATTTCAGCGTGGGCTTTGCCACAGCGGGAGAAACCGCTAGGGGAAGAGAGGGTGACTGCACAGAGCATGCAGTCTTTCTAGCAGCCCTGGGTCGATCAATGGGAATTCCAACCCGCGTTGCATCCGGACTAGTTTTCATGAATGAATTCCAGGGCAAAAACAATGTGATGGGATTTCATATGTGGACAGAATTTCACATTAAGGGACAATGGAGATCTCTCGATTCCGCCCTTGGAAAAATTGGATCTCATACGGAACGCATAACTTTTTCAGTCTCCTCCCTCAAACAAGACTCCCTAAACGAACTTGGGTTTAGAATTGCTCAAATGATTGGAAATATAAAAATACAAATTGAACAGATAAATTAAAGGATGAGTATTGAAGGAATTCACTTGCTAAGCGGAGCTAAAAAACAAGAGAAAGTAGAACATACGAATTTATTTGATCACTTTGAGAAATTAGTCGATGCTAACACTACTATCCTATGATTAGATTAGAAGAATACGCTGATGGTGACATCGTCTTGGAAGATGGGGAACTGGGAAAAGGATTTTGCATCCTCGAATCTGGTGTGCTCGAAGTCATTCGTGAAGGAAAAACTTTAAGTGAGATCGATCAGCCAGGTTCGATCTTCGGTGAGTTAAGTGAAATATTAGGTATGAAACGCGATGCAGTTATTAAAGCAAAGACGGCTGCAAAGGTTAGGCATGTGGAAGAAAGCATTGAAGACATTGTGTCCAAAAACCCTAAGGTTTCCGTTAAACTAATTCGTACCCTTGGACGAAGGCTTTATCGGATGAATCGATTAGTAACCAAGGAAATGTCTGCCAATGAAACTCATACCACCTCTAGTTCAGAATCCGCTGTTAAAATTTTGGTAGTTGAAGATAAGCCAAATATCGTAAAGCAACTCACAGATATTTTTGCCAAGAATGAATGGAGCGTTCAAAGTACACCTGACGAAGCAGGCGCACTAAAAATTTGTGAAAGTTCAACTTTTGGAGCTATTTTAATCAGCATGGCACTACCAGGTGATTCCTCAGTAGATTTGCGAAGAAAATTAAAGACGAACCACAATGTCCTCAATACCCCAGTAATTGGAATGATTGTGCAGGGCGATGAATCTGCACAGAAAAAAGCATTGGATTCCGGTTTTGCAGATTGTATAACAAAACCATTCAATCCAAATAAAACTGAGGCGGTAATGTTTAAAGTCATGAATTTAGATTCCTCCGCAAGATACTTTAAATTTGTTGATGATTTCCTGTTCTTTAAACTCCCGCCAGAGCTCTCTCCTTTTGTGATTAATGATATTAAAGAAAATATGGATAATCGCATTCGCAATACGATCAATGAAGGTATTGTAAAATTGATCATCGATGTTTCTGAACTTGAAGAAGTTGGAGAAGAAGCAATTGAAGTTGTCGGAGAGTTTGCAGAAAAAATTGTTGATATGAAGCTTCCAATGAGGGGTGCAATTATTGCCACTGGTGAAGAAGCAGAAATGTGGAACAATTTAGATGGTTGCGAAGAATGGGGAATTTGTGAGGATCTTGAGAGTGCGAAAGAACACTTGGACAAGGATCCAGACGAAGAAGATGACGAGTAAGATTCTGTCTTAACTCAATTTTCAAATTTCCAAATTTTTATTGTGTGCAAGCAGAAAAGGTAAAAAATAGCCTCTTAGCACTTCAACAAAATTTAGAAAATAAGCTAAAAGAAACCGATCCTTCCATCGATGAGAAAGAGGATCAATGGAAAAGAGCAGAGGGAGGAGGTGGAAAAACCTTATCTTTTACTCAAGGGGAAATTATTGAGAAAGGTGGGATTAATTTCTCTGATGTATCAGGTAAAAACCTACCATCCACTGCAACTCAAAATAGACCCGAGTTAGAAGGCGCTTCCTTTAGAGCAATGGGGGTGTCCGTTGTTTTTCATCCCGACAATCCCCATATTCCAACAACTCATGCAAATGTTCGATATTTTGAAGCTCAAAGAGAAAATGCGCCGTTGATCTGGTGGTTCGGAGGTGGTTTTGATCTTACGCCCTATTACCCATACGAAGAAGATGTAATTGAATGGCATCAACATGCTAAAGATGCATGCGATCCCTATGGAGATAATGTTTATTCAAAATTTAAAAAATGGTGTGATGATTATTTTTATCTTCCACATCGAGAAGAAACCAGAGGTGTAGGGGGTATTTTTTTTGATGATTTTTGTGAGGGTGGATTTGAAAATAGTTTATCTTTTATGATAAAAACTGGAGAAACATTCCAAAATGCCTATTTCTCTATATTGAATAGAAGAAAAAATATCACTTTCTCAAAAAAAGAAAAAATGTTTCAAAAATACCGAAGAGGAAGATATGCCGAATTTAACCTTATCTATGATCGGGGCACTCACTTTGGTCTGCAATCCCGTGGTCGCACTGAATCAATTTTGATGTCAATGCCCCCTGAGGTGGTTTGGAGTTACGGTTGGGAACCTGAAAATAATTCACCCGAGGAAAATCTCTACAAAAACTATTTGCATCCAAAAGATTGGCTAGGATTAAAATGAATTCTCGAAAAAAATTAATTAGTGCATTAAACAATAAAAATATGGGGCGTCCTCCTCTTTGGGTAATGAGGCAAGCTGGGCGTTATTTACCAGAATACCGGGAATTAAGAAAAAAGTATAGCTTTGTTGAAATGGTAAAATCACCGGAGCTTGCCGTGGAGGTTTCTCTACAACCATTAAGAAGGTTTGAACTAGACGCCGCGATTATATTTAGCGATATCTTGGTAGTTCCTGAGGCCATGGGACAACCTTATCACTTTCGTGAAAAAGGAGGTATAGGAATGGATTTCAGTCTAGATTCTAAGGAATGCCTCAAAAAACTCGATACTAGAGAAGCTGTAGAAAAGCTGAAATATGTAAGTGATGCGTTATATCTGCTTCGTGAAAAAATGGGGGAAACTAAGGCAATGCTTGGCTTTTGCGGTTCTCCATGGACTCTTGCATGTTATATGATTGATGGCGGATCTTCACCTAACTTTCCCAAAACTGTAAAATGGGCTGAATCTGACCCTAATTCATTTTATGAGTTAATGGAAATGTTAACCGAGGTATTAATTGGTTATGTTAAAATGCAGGCTAAATCTGGTGTTGATGCCATACAAATTTTCGATAGCTGGAATGCGCTGTGCCCAAATTCCTCTGTACAAGATTGGTCTCTCAACTGGATTGACCGCATTGCCTCTGCAGTTTCTTCGAATGTACCCGTCATTCTCTACGCAAAAGCACCAAGTGAGCGTTTGCAACACCTCTCAAAATGTAAGGTTTCAGGTATTAGCATAGATCATGAAACCGACCTTAAATATGCCCGTAACACCCTTCCCGCACATTTCACATTACAAGGCAACCTGGATCCTGCATTGATGGAAACAAATAAAGAAACAGTTAAAAAAACAACTGGTGAGCTATTGAATAAAATGGATGGAGACTCTGGGCATATTCTTAATTTGGGCCATGGTATTCGCCCCAAAGCGAAAGTAGAATGTATGGAATCTCTCGTAGAGACTGTTTTGACATACCCTAATAGATAACTTCAGGCTACCGCTAAAATTTGATTAGGAAGCTTCTTCTAGAGACAGGACTTTTTGTTTTTTTGTTTTTCGAGAGGAAAAACAAATATCTGAGACCGCTTCTTCAAAATCCTCAAATCCCTCGATTATTTCAATTTCCATTCTCACATAATAAAATGGAATAATTGGTTTATAGGTTGCAGGAATGCGAACAGCATCTTTCTCGGTAGTCACGACAACATCAGCACCTGCATTTTTAGCTTTTAAAAAAAGACGATCTAATTCCTGATGGGTATAATGATGATGATCCAAAAACCGCTTTTTAAACCTTAACTCACCAGACATTCTTTGAATAATATCTTCAAAACCTCGAGGGGAGGCAATTCCACAAAACACTCCAACATAAAGCTCATAAAGAAAATTTAAGGGCTTACTGTTTTCCGTATTAACTTCTCTAAAGTACCTAGCTTTATGAATGCAACGTATAATCTCAGCTTGTGAATTGTACTGACGAATAGTTTGAAGAAGTTCAAGATCGGGTTCAATTTCAGATTTGGTAAGAAAAATATAAGAAGCACGCGATAGATGCCTGACTGGTTCACGCAGGATACCTCGCGGAAGTAAGCAACGATTCCCAAAAGGATTGGTTTGATCAACTAGCAACAAATTAAATTTTCCCTTAATAGGTAGATATTGAAAGCCGTCATCGAGAATAAGTGCGTCGACATTAAATTTTTCAATCGCAAAAAATCCAGCTTTGACCCGATCTTTATCCACTAATACGATCGCCCCTTTTAAATTTTGAGCCAACATGTAAGGTTCATCTCCCGCTTCCTCTGAGCCTAACAGTACTTGATCCCCATTACTCACAATTTTTGGAGGTGTATATTCAGCTTTAGCAAAAAAATTACTCCAACTTTTCTTTGGTTTTTCCTCCTTACTTTTATAACCACGGCTTAAAATTGCTACCCTTCTTCCTCGGGCCATAAGTTCTTTCGTAAAACGTTCAACTACAGGAGTTTTCCCAGTTCCACCAACGGTTAAATTCCCGACTACAATAACTAAACAGTCGAGGGGGGTATCCTTAAAAAAAATACGGCGGGTATACAAAAATAAACGAAGTCGAACAATTCCTGAAAAAAGAAAAGAAAATGGTCGAAGAAATAAACCAAATAAACGTGCAGATACAGAAAGATCCCGATCGTAAATAACTCCCTCAACGAATTCTTCGAAGTCGGACCATTTTTCCTTCAGCCAGTGCCCATTATTTTCAGCCATAAAATACTCAATCGTATAGATATTCAGAAGACTGACAACTGGATTTCCTTAATCAAGTCCCCTTCGTCGATTGACTTTAATCTTGATTACGATTTGATATGTAGATTCACATTTTCCTTCCTTTATGCAGGTTACTCTTTTAAAATCTAAGCTTCATCGCGCTATGGTCACTTCAGTTTCCCCGGATTATTCGGGAAGTCTGTCAATTGATCGTTCCCTAATGGAAGCGGCTGGCTTTCTTAATCACGAAAAAATTCTCGTTGGAAATATTACTAACGGAGAAAGATTTGAAACTTATTGTATACCTGCCCCTGCCGGGTCAGGAGAAATTGCATTGAATGGAGCAGCAGCTCACAAGGGCAAACCAGGCGATCTTTTAGTAATTCTTACTTTTATTTCGCTTGAACCAGAAGAAGCTGCTGCTTGGGATCCAAGATTAATTATAATAGAAGGTGCAAATAAAAAGTTCAAAAAAATTAACTGTCAAATTGAAGAATAAAAAATGATCGATTATAAATTGCATATTCCTGGTCCCGTAAATATTTCCGATGAAACCTATCAAGCGATGTGTACTCCAGTGATGGGTCACCGCAGTTCTGACTTCGTTGATTTATATCAGGCATGCCAACCAAATTTACAGAAACTTTTTCAAACAACTGATCCGGTTTTTCTATCAACTTCAAGTGCATGGGGTGTCATGGAAGGAGCCTTGCGAAACATATGCCTAAAAAAAGTACTTTGTTGCATGTGTGGAGCCTTTTCAGATAAATGGCTCGATGTAGCAAAAAGATCTGGCAAGCAGGCTGATGCACTGCAAGTTGAATGGGGCCAAAATATTGACCCTGAAGAACTAAGATCAAGGTTATCAACCGGAGAATATGATGTAATTACCCTCGTGCATAACGAAACATCTTGTGGAATGATGAACCCACTCAAGGAAATCATGCAAGTACTCCGGGACTTTCCTGAGGTAATTTCGATTATTGATACGGTAAGCTCGTTTTCGGTTGTCCCCATTCCTAAAGATGAATGGGGTATTGATATTATCCTGACTGGTTCACAAAAAGCCCTTGCTATGCCACCTGGACTCGCTCTTTTTTCGGTTTCAGAACGAGCATTTGCCCGAGCGGAGCAAGTGGAGGGAAGAGGCTATTATTTTGACCTGCTAGAATTCCGCTCGAACCATGCAAAAGGAATGACTCCCAGCACCCCGGTTATACCTCTGATACATGCACTTAATTTCACTCTCAATAAAATATTCAAGGAAGGAGTCGAAAATCGTCATAACCGGCACGATGAACTCAACCAACTGGTTCATCAATGGGTGGCGAGAAACGGCTTTGAACTACTTCCCAAGAAAGAATTTTCCTCCAAGTCCCTGACCTGTGTTCGAAATAATTTAGATTTAGATGTGGCAGGTTTTGTTAAAGCTCTCAGAGAAGAAAAGAAAATTTCAATCGATGGAGGTTACGGAAAAATCAAAGGCAAAACTTTTCGTATTTCCAATATGGGGGACGAAACAATCGAGACCATTAATTTCCTCCTCAGTAAAATGGATGAAATACTTCCTCGATTTTTACCCGCTTAAATCAAACAATACATCTTAAGTGAAAAAACTAGTTATTGCCGAGAAGCCCAGTGTTGCCAAAGATTTGGCCCGAGTATTGGGTCGTATTCCTAAAAAAGAAGACTATTACGAAAATGATGAATGGATAATCGATTGTGCGGTGGGACACTTGGTCGAATTATTTATGCCCAATGATTTTGATAAAAAACTCAAAGCATGGAAACTTGCCAATCTGCCAATCATTCCAACGGAATTTCAACTTAAACCAATCGCTAATACCAAGAAAAAGTTTCAACAACTTAAAAAGCAACTCAAACGAAAAGATGTGGGCGAAGTTATTAATGCTTGCGATGCAGGAAGAGAAGGTGAGCTTATTTTCACTTACATCTACGAACTTGCAAAAGCAAAAAAGCCAATAAAAAGGCTTTGGATGCTCTCAATGACAGACCAATCAATCAAGGATGCGTTTGCCAATTTAAGAGAGGGGGAAAAACTTAAACCGCTTCAAGATGCAGCCCGTTGCCGATCAGAGTCCGATTGGTTAATTGGTATTAACGGTACCCGAGCAGTAACTCTTAAAAGATCCAGGAGTATAAGCAGGCAAGTCTCGACCGTCGGCCGTGTTCAAACCCCTACCCTATCTCTTGTAATTGAGAGGGAAAAAGAAATTACTTCTTTTGTCCCAAAAGATTTTTTCCGCATTACTTCCACCTTTCAGTTAGCTGAAGGAAATTATCTAGGAGTTTACCAAAGAGATGGTTTTAAAAAATCGGTTGATAATAAACATGACCGGATTGACCGAGTGTGGAGTAAAGATGACGCTGAGGATGTCTATAATACTATTAAAGAAGCGACCGAGGCAGAGATTTCAGAGGTAAAGAAAAGGTCACCTCAATCCCCCGGAAGACTTTACGACCTCACAACCTTACAAAGAGAAGCCAACCGCCTTCACCATTATCCCGCGAGTAGAACGCTTCAAATTGCTCAGTCTTTATATGAAAGGCACAAGGTAATAACATACCCAAGGACAGATTCTAAGGCATTACCCGAAGATTATGCACCAATTTGTAGTGCCCACTTGAATACAATTAAAGGAGAACTTGCTCCTCATGCCCAACTCGTTATTGATTCAAACTGGATCGATGCAAAGAATAAAAAGATATTCAATAATAAGCAAATAAGTGACCACTTTGCGATCATTCCTACGAATACGGCACCAACAAATCTTGATGCCAACGAATGGAAAATCTACAATCTCATTGCAAAGCGGTTTATTTCAGTTTTCTACCCTCCTGCACAGTGGGATGTAACTACGCGGACCAGTTCTATCAGCGGACATAATTTCAAAACTGAAGGAAGGGTTCTAGTCGAGCCATCATGGTTGGCGATTTACGGTAAGGATAACCAACCAGAAGATACATTACCTGCCCTAACGTCCGAAGATAATAGTAAGTCAAAATTTTTAAGTGCTGAATTACAAAGCGAAAAAACTAAACCACCCCCCCGTTATTCGGAAGCTACCCTTCTTTCAGCAATGGAGGGTGCAGGAAAGCTTGTTGAAGATGAAGATCTGGCTGAAGCGCTGAAAGAAAAAGGCTTAGGTACTCCAGCAACTCGCGCCTCAACCATTGATCATTTAATCAAGGAAAAATACATGCGCAGGGAGGGCACTCAAATTCATCCTAACCTCAAAGCAGAAGATTTATTTCATTTCTTAGATGCCGCTGGAACTGATATCTTAACAAGTCCTAGCATGACCGGAGAATGGGAGCATAAGCTTCAACTCATAGAAGAAGGTACTATGACACGAGATCAGTTTATGAAAGAAATCGGTCAATTAACCGAAGAATTTGTTTCTAAAACTACTGGTTTCACAGAATCTGCTGCTAATCTTAAGGAAACTACTCTACGCTCTCCGGTTAACGAAGAACCACTTTTTGAAGGACTTGGCTTTTACCAAAACTTGGAAGGTGATTTCAGAATCCCCAAAAGTATTGCTGGACGAAGACTGCCCATTGACGAAATTGAAATTCTCCTGCGCGATAAAAAAATTGGCCCCTTGGATAATTTCATGTCCAAAGCTGGTCGTGCCTTCTCTGCAGTTCTTCAATTGGATGATGAATATAAGGTCAATTTTGTCTTTCAAAATAATGAAGAACAAGAGGCTGAGGAAAAGGAAAGCATAAAGGATGCTCCTGTTATTGCAAGTTGTCCTGTGTGTGAAAAAGAGGTCAAGCAAACTGAATCAGCATATATTTGTACAAGCCATAAAAAGGTTTCCGATGACGGAGATTGTTCTTTTCGAATTTCGCGAAAATTACTGGATAAAGAAATCCCATTAGAGGAGTTCCTCAAACTTGTTAATGAGAAAAAGACGGGATTAATCAAGGGTTTCGTATCGAGAAGAACGAAGCGACCTTTTGATGCGAATCTAATTCTTAAGGATAACGGAGGTATTGGATTTGAATTTCCTCCTCGGAAGAAAAAATCTGCCTAATTACAAACATGCCCATTTACCAATATGAAGTGCTCAATGGGGATGGACCTGCTGAATTCTTTGAGGTTGAACAAAGAATGGATGATGAACCATTAACGAAACATCCGCTCACAAAGGAACCTGTTAAACGAATTCTTTTAAGTGCATCACTCTCACTAAAACATACCTCTCAAAACGAAGTAAACTCTCTCTCCGCTGATAATTTAAACAAGAACGGTTTTTCTCGCTACGAAAGAGATTCATCGAGCGGTAATTATTTTCGAACGGCGGGTACACATGGTCCTGCGAAGTTATCCGAACAAGACCTTGGCTAATTACTAAATTTACCATGTCTAAAGAGAGGAAAGAAAAAAAACCAAGCTGGCTTCGGGCCAAGCTACCTTCTGGACCAGAGTATGGAAATGTTCGAAATATTGTAGATCAAAATCAATTACATACAGTATGCCAAAGTGCTCAATGCCCCAATATGGGTGAATGTTGGTCAAGGGGCACAGCAACCTTAATGATCTTGGGCAATATTTGCACCAGAGCCTGTTCTTTTTGTGCGGTCCAAACTGGAAAACCAACAGAGCTTGATCTTGCTGAACCACCCAGGGTTGCAGATGCAGTTTCTAAAATGGGCCTCAAACATTGCGTTCTGACGTCAGTTGCTCGTGATGATTTACCCGATGGCGGGGCAAAAGTATGGGCAGCGACGATCCGTGCAGTTCGATATAAAAACCCAAACACAGCAATTGAAGTTTTAGTTCCCGACTTTAAGGGGGAATTTGAAAACTTAGATATTGTATTGGCGGCCAAGCCTAATATCTTTAATCATAACCTTGAAACAGTTGAACGATTACAACGCCCTATTCGGAAAACCGCATCCTATCAAAGAAGCTTGGATGTCCTAGCCTATGCACAAAAAGCGGGATTTCCAATAAAATCAGGAATTATGCTGGGCTTAGGCGAGGAAGAAAGCGAGATTCGACAAGCACTTACTGACTTGGCAAAAATCAAACTGGATGTGCTTACTCTCGGTCAATACTTACAACCCAGTTCAGAGTATGCACCTATTGATCGATGGGCAACACCTGAGGAGTTTGCCAACTGGAAAAAAGAGGCTTTGGATTTAGGAATAAAGGTTGTTGAATCTGGTCCATTGGTACGTTCGTCCTATCATGCAGATGAGCAGTCCGATCGATTTGCATCTGAGAATCGAGCATCTGCTTAGGCTTAAGATTCGAACATATTCCTAAGGATCGATTCTCCACAAACTTTTTTCAGTTCTTAAGATTAGGGAATTGTTCACAACAATAGGAGATGCCAGCATTCTTTCCTCAAGTTCATTGGTTCCCAACAATTTATATTTCGGCTTCGCTTCAAAAATAAATGTTTTACCTGTTTCATCGGCCAGATATATGGTTCCGTCGGCATAGACTAATGAAGATGAACAACTCCCTGCCACCCGTTCAACCCATAGCGGCAGCCCGGTTCTTGAATTAAGGCAAGAAACAACTCCATTATCCGCAGCCATAAATAATAAATTATTTACAATTACAACGGATGAATTACGAGGAGCTCCTTTTCGAGTTTTCCAAGCAAGGTGAGTTTTCGTTACATCTCCATATCCGCCAGTTTTTATCGAATAAAATATTGGGCTATCATACCCGCTACTAAAATATACCATTCCTTGATCAAAAACTGGGCGGGGAACGACGGAATATCCATTTGGATAGTTAAATTTCCACACTTGCTTACCATCTAAATTATAAGCAAATACATAATCGCTCGCTGGGCTAATGATCAGGGGATTATCCTTTGGGTTGATAATGATAGGAGTGCAAAAGGAAAAGTTTTTCTTGGCGTTGCTATCTCTTCTTGCTTTCCATCGAATTTCGCCGGTCTTCTTATTTAATGCATATAAGCAAGGGTCTTTTTCACCATCAGCACTAAAAAGCAAAAGGTCCTTATAAATAACAGGTGATCCTCCACCTCCATGAACCGCTAGATAATCAAATTTCTTTTTCCAAATTAAATCACCATTTATTTCTAAACAAGCAGTTCCTAAGTTTCCAAAATGAACAAAAATTCTACTGCCGTCAAAAAATGGTGTTGGACTCGCATAACTATTTTTTTTGTGAATACGGGGTTGATTATCATATTCGAATAGAACCTTTCTCCAATTAATCTTACCGCTACCAAATTCAATTGAAAGAACTTCCAAAGATAAATGCCCCTCGACCAACAAAGCATTGGTTAAAATAATTTGATTATTTATGCTGATCGGAGAGGACCATGCTTTACCATCTAAATTCACCTGCCAGGCTACACCACTCGTGCGATTCCAAGTTAACGGTAATCCTTTCGCAACAGAATGACCTTGTCCAGTTGGTCCTCTGAACTGATTCCAGTCTTCTGCCTGAACTCCAAGCATAATTGAATAAAAGATTAAGCAAATAAAAAGCTTTTTCATCTCAAAAGAATGGGTAATAAAATCAGTAACTTCCAATCTAAAGTGATTATTTTCTAATAATACTCTACTTCGGAGACAAAAAAAAGAGGCGTCCCAAATAGGACGCCTCTTAAATTCAGAAATAAGAAATGTTTCTTACATCATTCCATGATCGTGATCATGACCACCTGGAGCAGGCTTTTCCTCTTCAGGAATGTCAGTAATCATGCAATCAGTAGTCAACAGAAGCCCTGCTACAGAACCTGCGTTCTGAAGAGCCGTACGTGTAACCTTAGTTGGGTCAACCACTCCAGCCTTAATTAAGTCTTCGTGTTGGTCTGTAGCTACATTGTAGCCCATAGAAGCTTTTGACTTAAGCACTTGCTGAACAACCAATGAGCCTTCAACGCCTGCATTATCACAAAGCTTACGAAGAGGTGCTTCAATTGCACGACGTACGATAGCAGCTCCGATCGCTTCATCACCTTCTAGAAGTGTAGCAGCCTTCTCAACTGCTTTAGCTGCACGAAGTAGAGCAACACCACCACCAGGAAGAATTCCTTCTTCAACAGCAGCACGGGTAGCATGTAATGCGTCTTCAACACGAGCCTTCTTTTCCTTCATTTCAGGCTCAGAAACTGCTCCTACATTGATCACGGCAACTCCACCAGCAAGCTTAGCCAAACGCTCCTGAAGTTTTTCACGATCATAATCAGAAGTAGTTTCTTCAATTTGACGACGAATTTGTTTAACACGGCCTTGGATATCAGAAGCTTTTCCTGAACCCTCAACAATGACAGTATTTTCTTTGTCTACAGAGATTCTTTTTGCCTGACCAAGATCAGCAAGTTCGATGTTCTCGAGCTTAATGCCTAAATCTTCAGTTATGCAGCGACCTCCGGTGAGAATGGCGATATCGCGGAGCATTTCTTTGCGACGGTCACCAAAACCAGGAGCTTTAACTGCACAAGCATTCAAAGTCCCACGTAATTTATTTACAACCAAAGTAGCAAGAGCTTCGCCTTCAACATCTTCAGCGATGATAAGAAGAGGTTTACCCTGCTTTGAAACTAACTGAAGAACTGGAAGCAAATCATTTAATGCAGTGATCTTCTTCTCGTTGATCAAAATGTAGCAATCTTCAAGAATTGACTCCATTGTGTCGTTGTTGGTGCAGAAATAAGGACTCAAATATCCTTTATCGAACTGCATGCCTTCAACCACATCAAGTGTAGTTTCAATACTTTTAGCTTCTTCGACAGTAATGGTTCCGTCCTTACCGACTTTGTCCATTGCAT
>ENA-UOXV01005737-UOXV01005737.1-marine-metagenome-genome-assembly--contig:-NODE-5737-length-13420-cov-4.908792_pt1 | contig 13420 bp, 7 predicted proteins | sample MGYA00238165_ERZ766961 | MGnify/ENA primary metagenome ERZ766961 (study PRJEB28924, sample SAMN03173240) | marine metagenome | biome: Marine; feature: Water; material: Subsurface seawater | place: North... | reverse complement strand
GGTGTGGACACCACGTCGACGCGAGAAAGCTCGATAGGACAACTTCGAGGAGCGAGCCATTCGGGTGGAACCTCACGTGTGTCTGCTCGTTTTCACTCAAATCTTGGAAAACAGAACAGACTGTAGAGCTGACATCGCCCACACCCCCCCCCGCACACCCCCTCGCACACCCGACTTCGAACCGTATCGCGTCATCAGAAACCATGAACAGCGCCGCGCTTCGAAGCCGCACGACGAAGCACGGCGGTGAAGACGGCGACGACACCGCCGGACCCGCGCCCGTCCTCGACACCGACGCGCAGGAAGCTCTGGTGCTCGAGCTCGAGAGGGACGCGAGACGCCAGGCGACGATATGGCGACGCGTTTTCGGCGCGCTCTCCATCGCGTGGGGGGTCTACTTCCTCGACTGCGCGGCACATGCGGCGAGCGGAGACGTCACACGCGCATGGTCAGGGGTACGTCGCCCGCAAACCCCCCACGAACGTCCATCGCATCATGACCCTTCAACATCCGCCTCACATCATCATCTCCGTCCCGCCCGCCATCATCCGTCACGCGCAAATCACCCTGACGCACCACACAATCCCACACACAGGCGATACACGCGGAGTTTTACCACCACGATCCACCCACGATGTCCACGGACGTACTGGCGATGCTGGACCTTCTCACGGCACTCGCGGGCGTCGGCGCCGGCGTCGCCGCAATCTACCCGGCTAAGACCACTCGGTCCCGATTGGCGATGGGCGACGACGACTGCATGCCGTCGCTTCCCGGGTGGACGCGACGCGTGCGGACACTGGCGTTCGTGCTTGCGACTGCGTTTGGCGCGTGCGCGTGTGTCGGGTGGGCGTGGACCATGCGACGGACGTACGCGTTGCATCGCGGTGACGCGAAGGAAGGCGGGCGGGGCGGGCGGGACGACTTTGACTTTTACCGGATGTCGTGGTTACCGTTCGCGTCGTTGCTGGCGCCGGGGGTGTGCTGGCACGTGTACCAGAGTCTAGAGCGCGGGACGGTGGTGGAGGCTGCCAAGCTCAGGGGGTACATGTACGATCATAAGCGCGCGTGAACGAGATGGGATGATAATATAGGTGTCGAGCGCGAGAGAACTTTTTTATAGGCGGCGAATAATCGCTCTACGTTGTCATCAGAGCGACGAATCGAATGAATACCCGCGGCTGTTTCGTCACTGCAGGAGCCGCTCGATGGCGGCGGACACGTTCCCGAACGTCGCCTGCAGCGCCCTGATGTTCTGCGCCTCGTCGAAGAAACCCATGTCCTTCAGCTGCTGCAGCTGCGACGCGTACGCCTCCTCCGGGGGCCGAGAATCCGCCGCGGGCATCCCCGGCATCCCCGGCATACCGCCCCCCATCAACGCCGCGAACGGATTCGCCGCACCCGCCGCGCCCGGTGCGCCGCCCGGTGCACCGCCTCCCGGCATGCCACCGGGCGGCATCACGCCGTTGCCCTGGAGCTGCGCCATCGCGCGCTGCATCTGCATCATCGCGCGGAGGTTATCGGGATTGGTCATCCGCCGTAGAAATTCCGGGTCGGCGAGCTGCTCGCGCATGCCAGGCGCCGAGTCCAGCATGGCGCGCATCCGCGGGTCCGAGTCCATCATCTGCTGCATCACCTGCGGGTTGGACATCATGCCCTGCATCATGTTGGCCATCGCGGGGTTACTCAGCATGGCCTCCATCTGCGCCATCATCTGCTCCGGGTTTCCGTTACCACCCATCGGACCGCCAAAGCCTCCCATACCCGCGGGCATCCCGCCGAGACCGGGAAAGCCGCCGGGGGCCGGGGCGGCCGCGGATCCGGCGCCGGTACCCGCGGTGGGCGCCCACGGGTTGGGAAGCGGCGACGTGTTCGGGCTCCCCCCAGCCCCGGGCGCGGCGTTCGCGGCGGGATCGCTCCCGGGAACGTTCGCGGGATTATTGGCGCCGAAGAGAGCGGCGAAGGGGTTATCCGCTCCCGTGCCAGCCGTGTTGCCCGCTCCCGTGCCGCCGCCAGCTCCCGTGTTACCACCGGCGCCGCCTCGTCCGCTCGCCATCGCGTTCATCATGGGCTCCTGGACGTCCGCGTACGCCCTGGCGAGCGCGTTGAATCCCTCCGGGTGCGCCTCCACGTTGGCGTACATGCGATCGTGTTGACGCATCTGTTCACGCATCAGCGACGGGTTCCTCGCGACTTCGAAGGACCTTCGGAGCATCTCCGGATCGTTGAGCGCGTGCCTTAGCTCGGGATTGCGGTCCATGATCTCGCGCATCTGCGGGTTGGACTCCATCATCGCCCGCACGCTCTCCGGGTTTTGCACGATGGAGTCGATGTAGGAACGAATGGCGGGTGAGTTCATGAGTTCCTGCATCTGTTGCGGGTTGGCCGCCATCTGCTGCTGCATCTGCTGCAGGTCGGGCATGCCTCCGCCCATGCCTCCCATGCCCATGCCTCCGCCCATGCCGCCGAACGGGTCCATGCCGCCGAACGCACCCATGCCGCCCATCGCTCCCGCTCCGGCGCCGGCACCCGCGCCGGATCCCGCGAACGCGCCGAAGGGATTCGCCTGGGCGGTGTTTTGTGTGGACGCGGGTGCGGTTGTTGCGGGTGGGGTGGAAGCCTGGGCGCCCGGCGCGGGTCCCTTCACCAGGTGGATCACGTGATCCTCGCCCACGCCGTACGACTCGAGCGTCTTGTCGTCCTTGAGGACGTGCCCTTTGTAGATGAGCCTCTGCTGCGCGGATGGCGTGTCAGCCTTGTCCGCGGCCTCCAGCGTCGTCTTCAGCTCGCCGACCGTGACGTTCAGCTCGACGGGCACGGTGATCTTGCTGCCGCTGGTCGCCTTGACGTGTATCGTCGTCGGCGCCATGGTCGTTCGATCGTAAAGATCACGAACGCGCGCCTGGATGTGGGTCAAGGGCGGGGTGGTCCGTCAGATCTGTCAGATCTGACGAGAGTCGCTTTTGCGACCGAGGACCCATTTCCGCAAACAGGTTAGTCGACGTCACCTATGGATAAAGGCGAAAAAGTAAACCGGAGTGGCCGCCCCGCCGCGTGTTCACGACAACGCGCGCGACCGCACGCGAACGTCCGTAGGTAGTTAGCGACACTATGGCGTCCTTCACGGCGTCCATTAGCGCCTCCGTCGCGCAGGTGAGCATCGCACGCGCGTCCACCGCCATTCCCACGCGGTTTCCGGCGCGGCGTCCTCCCATCGACCGGGAAACGCCAGCGCAATTTGAGGTCGTAGGGTTTTCTTAGATGCCGTGCGGACCCCTGCGCGGGTCCCGCCGCGGTCGCCGCTCGCGACGTATCCCTGACCTCCCCTCCCGTCCTCCACCACTCCGATCCATTCGCAGAAGCGCGTCGCCCTCTCGGCGTCCAAGTCCAGCGGCTTCGTCGGCGCGCCGATGCGCGTCACCGCCGCGGCTCCCAAGGCGGCCAAGGCGGTCTCCCTGACCGTGAAGGCGGATGGCGAGGACAGGCTCCGCCTGCACAACCTCTCCCCGCTCAAGGGCTCACGCAAGGCCAAGACGCGTAAGGGCCGTGGTTACGGCGCGGGTCAGGTGAGCATCTCAGTCCCATCCACTGAATCTTTCGCGGACGCACACGCCGTGCCATCGTGCCCCCCCCTCCCCAAAGATGCACAAAAAGTGGATAGGGTGAAATGCCCCGTCGATTTTCCATCCAACGTCCATCCGGCGGTGTACTGACCGCGTGTCCCTCCATCCCCATCCTTCCTTTCCTAACTCCACAGGGTGGCACCTGCGGTTTCGGCATGCGCGGTCAGAAGGCCCGCTCCGGCCGCGGTACCCGACCCGGCTTCGAGGGCGGCCAGACCCCCATGCACCGCCGCTTTCCCAAGCTCAAGGGCATCGCCGGTGGCATGGGCGCGGGCCGGGCGAAGTACGTCACCGTCAACGTCGACGACATCTCCGCCGCGTTCGCCGCCAACAAGCTCGCGGCTGGGTCTGAGGTGAGCATCGAGTCGCTCAAGGCTGCCGGCGTGATCAAGGCTTCCGGCCACTACCGCAAGCTTCCCCTCAAGGTGCTCGGCGACGGGGACGTCACGGGCGTCGGCGCGGTCAAGGCTGCGGCGTTCTCCGAGTCTGCCAAGGCGAAGATCGAGGCTGCCGGTGGGTCCGTCGAGGTCATCCCGGGCCGCCAGAAGTGGATGCGCGCGGCGAAAGCGATGAACGCCGCCTAATCGAGGATGTTGATCAGGGGTTGATTATTAGGTGAAAACGATTTTTGTAAAGCGCGAAATTCTTTAAAAGAGCTCTCGGGTCACTCAGTCGTCGAGGGGCTCGTCCACGTCTTTGCTGACGAACGCTCGCCCGACGACCTTCCCGGGAATCGACCCGAGCACCTCCGTGTTCACCTCCAGCGCGCTCCTAAACGCCGAGTGCGATTCCCGTCCCTCGTTCCGCAGCGCGGACACCGCCCTCGCCAGCCTCTCCGCCGTCTCCTCCTTCTCCCCGAGAACCTCGAGCAGTATCTCGTGCTCCGCCCGTAACGCGTCACCCGCGGCACGCTCCGCGATCAGCGAATCCCTCAGCTCCTTTAAACGTTTCAAGGAGCCGCCGTCACCGCCGCCGGATCCGCCGTTCGATGATGAGCCGACGGTCTCCGCGTCGAGCAACCGCGCCGTTAACTCCTCCACATTCTTAGCCAGCTCGGCACACCTAGCCTCCGAGCGCGCCAGCTCGGTCCTCAGCGCGGCTTGCGTTTCGCGCTCCACGGCGATGAGCCTCTTCTCCTTGGCGGTGAGCCACGTCGCGGCGCCGACGTCGAGGCGCTTGGCGAAGTCGGCTTTGTTAGCGGCGACGAGCGCGTCCACGGAGAAGCCGCCCACGCCGCCCCTAGGTTTGTTACCCTCAGGTTCAGCCGCGTTCGAGGGCTCTCTCTCAGCGGACGTACTGGTACCTTCGCGTGAACTAACGCCGCCGGTGTCCGCCTTGTTATGCACCGCGGGAGGCTCTGGAGGCGCGTCACCGGGATCGCGCTCCGATCGTTCCTCCGGTTTTCGTCCTTTCTTTGCGTCCTCAGCCGTCGCTTTCGCCTCCCGCCTCAGTCGAATCGCCTCGAGCTCCGCCTTCGCCAGCGTCTCCTCCAGCCTCACCAACTCCGCCTTCAGCACGCTCGTTTTCTCCCGGCTCGACTCAAGCGCGAGCTCCGTCGTCTGTAAACGTTCATTCATTCGTGTCTTGGCTTCTTGTGCCGACTGTTCCGCCTCGAGCGATTTCTTCGTCGCCGCCTCCGCGCCCGCGACGGCTTCATCCGTGAGCCTTCGCATCTCCTCCCTCGCCGCCTCCGCGCGGCTCACGCGCGACTCCGCCTCCCGCAAGTCACGCTGCACAGCTGTGTTTTCTGCGGCGAGCTGCTCGTGTCGCGCGTGAGCTTCCTTGGTCCGCGCCGTCGCCTCGGCTGCGTCTTTTTTCCGTTCCCGTCGTTCGCGTTCGAGTTCCCGCGTCACCGCGGCGACAGCTTCGCCCACCTCCTCCGCGAACCCACCCGCGTGCCTTTGCTCCGAGAGCGTCGCCTCCAACCCCCGCACGGTGTCCTCCGCGGCGCGTATTTCGTTTCGAAGCGCTTCTCGTTGCGTTTGCGACGTGGATTCGAGATGGGCGAGTTCGGCGGAGAGCTTGGCGCATTCCGCCTCGGCGATGGCTGCTTTGGTCTCCGCGGACGCCACCTGGGACTTGGCGCGTTTCATCTCTTTGGCGGTGGCGTCGGTGCGTTTGTTTTCGAGGGACTCGCGCAGTGCATCGATCTCTTTCCGCGCGGTTTGTTCCTGCTCCAGTAGTCGCCTTCGCAGGTTTGCGATCTCGCGATTGGCGTCGGACTGCGCGGCGCCGAGTTCCTCGCGCATGCCGTCCGCGGTGGCTCTGTTGTTCTCCGACGCTTTGGCGGCGCGCTCGGCGTCGGCCTCGGCGTCGCGCAGCTGCGATCGCAGACGACGCTCGTTTCCCTCGAGCTCAGCCACCTTGCGTTTGACAGCCGAGATCTCGTTTTTGGCCTCCTGCAGCTTGACGGTCTTGTCCCTCGCGCTGCTCTGCGCGGCGTCGCCGCCCTTGGCGATCGTCGCCAGCTCGCGCCTGAGCTCGTCGATCTGCGCGTCGGCCTCGCGGAGCCGAGCCTCGCACTCGGCCTCCACCTGCGCCACGATGGAGGACGCATCGCCGTTGTTCGCGCCCCCTTTGCCGTCCGCATGGTGTGTGGACGCCGCGGAGCGCAGGTCGTCGTTCTCCTTCTGGAGGGCTCCGTTGATGACCGTGAGGGTCGCGACCTTCTTCCGCAGCGACTCCGTCTCGCCGGACATCTCCCGTCCTACCCGTCCGTCGCCGCTGCCGCCCAAGCGCGCACACCTCCTCCTACGCCGTTGGTGTGGTTCATCAGGTGTCCTCCTCGTGGGTTATTAACTCGTCGATCCACGGTTCATTCGACCCATATTGTACAATCACTCACTCGAGAGACGAGCGCGTGCGAGGACCAACCACGTGCGTTCTGCCAGTCACAACCAGGCGTTGGGGCACAAGCGGGAGCGCCTCTCCGGAGGTCACCACGCGCGCGACCAACTCGCTCGGGCGACTACCCGCGACCCCACGAGTCACGGGAGCGGTTCACGCGCGCCACCCGAGCGCTCGACGACCGCGGTAGGCGCCTCACGTGCGGGCTCCGCGTGAGGGAAGATTCTCTCGTGAAGGAGGGGAGAGATTTCAGCCACGGCAACCCCGGCGCGATCGGCGTCATGGACTCTCTGGTGCGCCTCGAACCTCCCGCATTCGCCCCGAATCGCTTAGTGGACCCTTCACGATGACCGCGACGGGCGTGATGCGCCGTGTGATCCACGCGCATGTGGCGAACCGCGGTTCGTCAACGCGCGCCCCCGGGCGATGAAAAAACCCCCGTCGCAATCCAGCCTGGCCGCCGCGGAAGCCCCAACGGCGCTCGATCGCGCGCGGCGACGCGCGCGAAGGGTCCATGAACCCGCTCACGTGCATCACGGGACATCGGGGTATTTTGATCGGGGCGTCACCGCGCGCGGCGTGCATCCACACACCTCCCGCGGCGACCCCTAATCACCCACCCGCGCACGAGTCGGGTCGTCGTCGTCAACCCCGTTTTTCCCTCGCCGCCAGTGAGAAATTGGCCGAGGAGGTTTTTCACCCTAATTTTCCACGTCGCATCGACGACTCCAACACACGCCAAGACTGACCGAACGCACCCACACCGACCGCCAACCCCACACAGACGCACACGAGCGCCAGGCTCAAGGTGGCGTCGCTCTTCTCCGGATGCGGCGTCCTCGACTACGGCCTAACCCAGGCGGGTCACGAGATCATCCTACAGACGGAGAGCGAAGATTCGGCTCGGGAGGTGCTCGCCGCGCGGTTCCAGGGCATCTGCCAGCCCCGCGACGCCGGCATGGTGGAGACGCTCCCGGCGGACACCGACGTCCTCGCCGCGTCCGTCGTCTCCGCCGAGCTCGAGGGATCCTGGCGCGAGAGCTGGTCCAAAGATTCCGTCGCGTCCAAGCTGAAGCAAGTGCTCCGACTGATGAAGTCGTCGCCGCGGACGCCGTGGGTGCTCATCGAGGCGTCCACCGCGCTGCTCGAGAACCCCGACGGCGACGGCGTGCCCATCATATGCGACCTGGTGAGCGAGTTTGAGCGCCTGGGGTACAGGTGGGCGCACAGGACAGTCGCGCCGGCGGCGTTTGGAGTTCCAGACGTCAAACCGAGGGTCGTCCTCGTCGGATCCAAGCACGGCGACCCGCGCGACGTGCTACTCACGGAAGATGCCGGGCAGATCGCGCCGTTCGATGCCCCGGGGCCGGACCAGGCGCAGGCGTTCGTGTTTAACCGGCAGGCCGACGGTCGCGTCCGCGTGTTTAGCGATTTCGTCGAAGGGTTTCACCCCGCGGGGGCGAGTTGCGTGTTGATGCCCGGCGGCGGGCTCACCGCGCTGGAGGTCCACGACGCCGAGCGGCTGCAGGGGTTACCCCCCGGGTGGACCCTCACGTCACGCCCGCCCGCGCCGGGTACCCCCGTGGATAACACCGCGCGATGGAACGCGTTGGCGGCTTCCACGGGGTGCGTCCCCGCGACGCAATGGATCGGATCTCGGCTGGCGAACCCGTATAAGCACAAGGTTTCCGCGGAGTGCGGGGTTCCGTTCGATTCCCCGATCACCGTCCCGTGGCCGCCCGCGGCGTACAACGTGGGCGCCGGGCGATGCGCCGCGGCGGTGTCGCCGTTTCCCCGCGCGACGCCCGGGACGGCGCTGCCTACGCTCGGCGCGTTCATCTCGCCGCCCATCGGCGCGCCCTCCGGTGAGGTTGTCACGAAGGAGACCGCGCTGGACTGCGTCAAGGCGCTTCGCGCCGCGGGGTGGCAGCCGCCGCCGCAGCTCATCGCCGTGGAGGTGGCGGCTGAGGCTGCCATCGCGGCGGCGGCGGCGGCGACGGCGGCGAGCGGCGGGATGATGCACACTGGTCCCAAGGCGGGCGAGAAGCGGGGATCGCCCGCGCTTCACCAGGACCCCGTCGCCGCGCAGGCTGCGGCGCTCGCGGCGTTGGCGCCGATGATGGCGGCGGTGCAGGCTGCGGACGCGGGAGCGATGGCGGGGTTGGGTAATCCCGCGGCGGCGCTCGCGGCGGCGGCGGCGGCGGAGGCGGCGGCGCATCAATCCTCCATCGGAGGTCCGCGTTCCAAAAAGTCACGCACGTCGCACAAGGAGGAGCCCGCGGAGGAGACGGCTGACGAATCGGAGGAGGATGACCCGGATGACGACTCGTACACCGTCGCGAACATCACCCTTCGCGCCCGCAAGGAGTCGCAGGTTGTCTGGGCCAAGCTCCCCGGTCACCCATTCTGGCCGGGCCTGAAGGTTGACTTGAAGAAGGACAAAGTTCCGCCGGAGACTTTGAACATGCGAAAGGAGAACGAAGCGCTCGTGATTTTCTTTGGCGAGAACTCGTTCGGGTGGGTGCGCGAGGATCAAGTGCTGGATTTCAAGGAGGCGTACGCGGAAAAGGCGCGCGAGCCGATTCGGAACAAGGCTCGGTTCAACAGCGCTTTGCAAGAGGCGCTCAACGACATCGAGAAACGCGGCGTCGCCTTCGTGCCCCCCGCGATTCAGCAGCGCGGGAAAGGCGGCGGCCACCACCACGGCCACGCCAACGGCCACGCGAAGGATGCCAAGAAGGATGCCAACATCAGGAAGGATGAAGAATCCGCGGCGGACGGGCAAAAGGCTCCCGTCCCTTTGCCCCAGGGTGAAGCGGCAATCGCGAAGGCGGCGGAACTCGCCGCCGCCGCCGCCCGCGCCGTGGCGTCCGGGCGCCTCACCACCGAGGGATGCGCGTGCCGCGTCTGCTCCAACCCGGGTTCCCCCAAGAACGTCGCCGGAACCAAGGGTGCCGCGCCGATTTGCCTTCGCATCGAGGCGCAAAAGTCCGCGGCGGATCACCCCGTCGGCGCGATGCTCACCCTCCAAGGCGAAGCATCCGTCGGTCACGTCATCGAGATCTTCTGGCCCCTCGACGACGTCCACTACGGCGCCAAGATCACGAGCTACGACCCGGTCGAGATGCAGCACATGGTGATGTACGACGCGGACGGCGTGCGCGAGTACCTCTGCCTCTGGACCGAGGATGTCAAGGTTTTGGACGGGCCGACGCCGGGGGAAGGACCGGCGCCGGACGCACCGCGAGACCACGCCACGCAACCCGGCATGGCTCAACCCACCCCGCATGCCTCCGCACACGTCAACGGGGGTGGATCGACCCGCGCGACGGGCGCCAACGGCGGCGATGAAGCCGGCGACGGCGCCAAGCCGGAACCGATGGAGACCGCCGACGGAGACGGCGACGGGGCGTTGGAGGCGCTCATGGGACTGGCGAGCGATTCCTCCGCGCCGCCGTCGCCCGCGCCGTCGTCCGCGGCGGCGGGCGGCGGGCGGGCGGGCGGGCAGCGCGCGGCGGCGAACGGTGCGACCGGGCCGGGCGTCGGTGCCGGGTCCGGGTCTTCCAGGCTCACGGCGCGGCAGGCGACGAGGGAGGCGGGGGCGAATCCGCAGTCGTCGGCGTGACTTGAGCTAACACCGGGTGAACAATTAGAGAGGGAGAGAGAGAGAGAGAGGAGCCGCGGTGTTCGATGAGGGGCGATACTCTCCCAGTGACTCGACCCGCGCGTGCTTTAAATAACAGATCAACGACGTACATTGAACCCGATGCTACGCTACGCTACGCTGTGCTCGCCGGGGGATCGCCAGCAGATCAGTTTTGAATATCTGTCTTGATAAAACCAGGGCGTCGAGAACTCATCACAGAAGCAGGCCCGCGTCGTGTAGCTGGCGACTCGCGGGGGGGGCATGGGTAACATCCTGTGTCCGCCCACCCGCCCGCAGCGCCCGTACGATCCTCGGTTCGACTACTACCAGGGTCACGGCCAGCGGACCACTGCCGACACCAGCCAGCCGGTCGGTGCAGATGGGAAACCCGTTCTGTTGCCGAAACAAATCAACAACTTGCCCATCGAGGAGTACGCCACCGCGTCTGAGATGTTGGAGTGGAGGGTGAGTCAGCTGAAGGACGAGCTGAGACGCGCCCGGGTCAACTCCCCGGCGGACCGATCGAACAGGGATGATGCGCCGATGCCGCTGGAGAAGGCGGAACTGGTGAACGCGGTCGTCGCCGCGCGGGGTGGAGACAGTGGGCAAACGTGCTCCGTGTGCTTCGACGCGTTCGAGAGCGGCGACGGACTCCGGGTGCTGCCGTGCGGACACCGCTTCCACATCGAGTGCATCGATAAGTGGCTGAGGAGCCAGAGCCTGACGTGCCCGATCTGCAAGCACGACGCGACGAAGACGTTCAGGCAGGGGCTCCGGGCGTAGAATTCAACATTTTCACCGAGCGATAGCAGCTAGCGCAGTGTAGTGCTTGTAGTCTAACACTTAAATAACAACACAGAACGGGTACATCCTCTAAGGTAGGTCCCTTCGCTTGCTCACGGGACTCGGCGAACCCAGGCCCTGCATCCAGCTCTTCTCCTGCTGCGCCTGGTTGAAAAAGTCGCTTCCCGTCGGCAACCCGCCGCCCGTCGTCAAGCTTCCGCCGGTGAGCTCCGAAAGTCCCGGGCTCGCCTGTTGCTCAATCGCCTGTTGGGCCCTCTTCCGCTCCTCCCGCCTCTGCGCCGGGGACAACACGCCGCTCTTACCCTTACCCGGGGAGGACGCGTTCTTCGCAGCCTCCTCAGCCGCGGCGATGAACTCCGCGGCGGCGCGGTTCTCCGCCCTGGACAGTTTCACCACACTCGCCGGGCTCGGCCACTGTTTACTGTTCGATCCGCTGTTTCCCTTGGGGCTTCGCTTGGGCTGCGTGTGCGCCGTCGCGGTCATCTTGGACGTCGGCGACTCGTCATCGGATGAATCCGATTCATCGGACGTTCCCCCGGTTCGAACCTTGACCTTCACGGGCGATGGGGACGTGCCGAGGCCGAACCACGAGCGCTCAACCTTGATGTCCAGGCGCTTATCCGCCTTGTGCAAAAATTCATCCGCGCCCGGTAGCGACGACGCGGCGCTGTCCGGCGGTGACTCCGGGCCCGTCATGACGCTCAGGTTCTCGGAGCTCGTGTCTCGGGACATACCCGTGCCGCCGTCCTGGGAGTCCCGCCTGATCTGGTGGACCCGTGGGTTCTCCAAGGCGCCGGGGGTGATCTCCGGTCGAGTCTTGCCGGGCGACGGCGACCTTCGCAGAAGCCGCTTGAAGAGCCCGGGCGACGCCGCCGGTTCATCTCCCTTTTGCGCAGGGGACCCGGCGACATGAACCGGCGCGACATCCACCTCGACGTCGGTATCGTCCGCGTCGGTGTTCACCTCCGACAGCGGGATCGCGCTCGCGCGCTTCGACGCGGACGGCGAGAGCAACGTTCCGAGCCAAGCCACCGGCGACCCGCCCGACATTTTGTGCAAGTCCTCGTCGCCCGATCCCTCGTCGGTGTCCGCGCCGACGTTGATCTTCACGGCGGCGCGCTTGGACGTGGAGTGAAGCGGCGCGGACGACCCGAACGACTCGTCAGCGCGATTCCGTCCGCCCTTACCGGGCCCCGTGCGAAAGGCACTCGCGGCGGCGGCGAGGTCGTCTAGCGGGTTCAGCGCGGATAACGGAGTCGTTTTCCCGGCGACTAAAAAGTCATACGGGGACTCGCCGCCTTCGCCGCCGTGTCCCACGGATGTCCCGTACGGTCCCGCCGGTATGATCGGGGACGTGTCCAGGAGAAGTGCGTTGAGGTTCCCGACGTCACCCCCAGGGGATGCGTCCTTCGGGGACACGAGCGCCTGCGTCGCGGCGGCGACTGCGGCTGCGACGGCGCCGGGGCTCGCGATGGTCCCCTTGGTTATACCCGGCGTTCCTCCTCTCGCACCCGCGACGTCGCCTGGAGTCCCTCTCGGTCCTCCCTTGGGCGACGGCGTCAAGGCGGGTGAGCCCTCGCGGCTGCCGAACCCGAAGAACCCGCGCTTGGGCGTGGACGCGGACGCCCGAGCAGCCGCAGCCTGCGCCTTCATAGCCGACTCGTGAATGCCGTCGACGGCGGCTTTCGCGTCCCTCGCCGCTTCGTCCAACGCCGCTTTACCCTCCGAGACGGTCCTCGCGAGCTCCGGGTCCCTCTCCACGAGCTCCGCGCCCGCGCCCAGCGCCGCGTCCCGATCGTCGAGGGCTTCACGGAGCCGTGCGAGTTCCTCGCGCGCCGCCGCCATCTCCTCCGAGGCTCGCCGCTGATTCACCGCGGATTCGTCGGAGAGCCTCTGCAACTCCGCGGCGACACCCTCGGCGCGCCTCTGCGCTCGCGTTCGCTCGGCTGATTCCTCCTGCGCGCGCAGCTCGTGTCGCTTCGCCTTGAGCGCGAGATCGGCCGCCTCCTCGGACTTGGCGTGGAGCCGGTCGCGGGTGGCGTTGAGGGACGCCTCGGCTGCTTCGGCTCTGTCCACCGCTCGGCCGAACTCGAGCGCATCAGCGGTTCCCTTTAACCTGTCGCGGACGTCGATCATGTCCGCGATCGCCTTGACAGCCTCGACGTGGGACTCAGCCTCAGCCTCGGCGGCGGCGCGGCGGCGCGCGAGTTCCGCGCCGGGACCAGCCGCGGCGTCCACCGCGAGACGGGCGGATTCACCGCCGTGCAACGTCGCGAGCTCGGCGAGCTCGCGCGATACCCGGCTGGATTCCCTGTGGCAGCCGATGAGTCCGACCCAGTGCGATTCACGAAGGCGGAGCTTAGCCGCCTCGTCGCGGGCTTCGCGGAGCGCGCCGGCGGACGCACCGGTCGCCGCGTCGCGTGCCCGGAAGGCGTCGGCGGCGTCCTTTCGCGCGGTTCGAGCCTCTTCCCGGGCTAGCTCCGCGGCCTCCTCCGCCAGG
>ENA-UOXV01005735-UOXV01005735.1-marine-metagenome-genome-assembly--contig:-NODE-5735-length-13422-cov-6.038603_pt1 | contig 13422 bp, 12 predicted proteins | sample MGYA00238165_ERZ766961 | MGnify/ENA primary metagenome ERZ766961 (study PRJEB28924, sample SAMN03173240) | marine metagenome | biome: Marine; feature: Water; material: Subsurface seawater | place: North... | reverse complement strand
CCATCAAGTGCCGATCAAAAGACAGTATTTTTAGCCCTGGCGCTGTTTATGGCGAGGTTCTGGGCAAATTATGCGAACCACACCCTTGCGACGAACGACTTTGCATTTATTGCAAATTTTCTTAACCGAGGCACGTACTTTGTCTCTCAACTCGCCCTCCACACCCACGAGAGGCACTTCAGTCCTCGGCTTGCGGGCATGGGCGCACTAGTGCGCGCTGGTGTGGCCCACGCGCGCTGCCAGGGTTATTCGCTGGGGTTCAAATTGGGTCAGAAGTCCACTCCCGAGCAGTGCAACAATCCATTACCAAAGGGATCGCATATGGTTACTCGTAAGTAGTGCAACAATCCACCACCAGCGGGATACTCAGACGATCTTTGACGTTTGATTGCAGGCAACTCTTCTTGAGCTCTACCAAGACAACACCGGGTATTCTCAAAACATTACTTGCGAACATGAAGCAGAGCAACCATATCTGTGCTTTTAATTTCTGGCAGAAACAGTTCCTCCAGGCGTGCCGGCCCCTTGTTTGCACTGTGCTAATTGCTGTGCTGCAGGCGTACTCAGTCGAGGGAGCTTGCGTCAGCGACGGACAAAGATTGGGCCGGCGGTCTATCCACGCCCAGACGCTAGAGCAACAAATACTCACCCTTTCCCTCCTTTATAGACCCGATGTCACCATGACAATGAAATGTTCCAATGGCAGGAACAGGACACCACCCTTGTTCAGATGCGTTGTACGCTGCGGACCTCAAGGTAACTAACTGACTCTGCCTTCCTGGTGCTGTGATGCCGCGTACTGAACTGCTGCGCGCGCGCTTCTCGTTGAACCCCCACATCAGGCTGCAGATGAAGAACGCCTTCGCACTGTGTTTGCAACGTTCGACTTCAGCAACGATGGGAACCTGGATGTGACAAGCCCCGCGAATCCATCCGCCATGCGCACCGTAGAAGGCAACACTACGGAATTGTGGCGCCTCTTTTGAGTCTTGAATATTCGCCTTGTGCAGATGGAGGAGCTAGCTTCGCTGTTTTCTGCGACGGACAATGCCCCGAGTCGGGCTCAGCTCAAGGCCCTGCATGAATTCTACGATGCCGATTCCAATGGACTTCTAGACTTCTGGGAGTTCAAGCGCATGCACGCCGACCTCGCAAGTGTCCAGGCTGCTGTGGAGCATGAGGAGGCAACGCAAGTCGGTTGCATTTTTCGTGCACTCGACCAAGGTCGTAAGGGATTCTTGACAGCAGATGACCTCGGCTGCTTCTTCCCACAGGACGGCGCACAAGCGTCCGACGGCCAGATGCGGTGAGACCTGGCTGCGCACACGTTTGAGCGCACAGAACCAGCAGATGTGCACTGCCTTTCCTCATTTGGTGAACACCAACGTGCACGTGGCGAGCAGGCACATTTTCTCCAAGTACTGCAGGTCGAGAACGCCTGTGCACAACAACGGGGTCGGAGGCACGCCAGGAGGTGACAAAATGTTTTTCAGGGATTTCCGCGAGATGCTGCCGGAGCTGAACCTACTTGCCTCCTCATTTCGCACGGCACCAGACGATCTGGAAGGCGCATGGCTCGATTTGCTCAGGAGCAGCGCTCAGAGTTATATTGTTGCGAGCGATGCAGAGCGCAAAGCGACTCTGACCGATCCAGCAAAAATGCAGCGCACATTCAAGACTCTTGAGGCTCGGTCTGAGGGCGGCGAGCCGCTTGGATACGTCGATGTACCGACCTTGATAACATTTCTTCACTCTGTCTCCCATGACATAGATTTTGATGCCATCAATTCCGTCCTGGCACTGCAGGTTTCGCCCAGCAGCTGCGGTATGCCAAACTTGCACATTTCTGCTTTTGCCCTCGCCGAGCTCAACGACGGAATGTGTGTGGGCAGGATGGAAGTCTCGCAGGAATTGTTGGACTCGAGGCCTTTTTGAGTTGCTGCAAACATATAGGAGGCAGCATACCTGCACCGCCACACAGAGAGTCTTCGGGCAGTTTCATTCGTCGCGTGAGCTCCGTGGAACCGGGAGACGATGAGGTTGCACGACTCAGATCAGTCAACGCTGTTCCGAATGCATCGGAGAAACGGCGTGGCCTGCCTGACGAAGATTCGGAAGAGATTGCAGGGCAGTTCGCGGCAATTAAGGATACTCGCACCTCGCAAAGAAGGGTGCGTGTTCCTGTTTCCCGCACTGCGTAGCTTTCCTGTGCAACTCCGAGCTGCTGCAATGGCTTACAAAAACCGTATGCAGGCAACGAAAATGGAGGACCTCGCACGAGTTGCCGTGCTTTCACTGCCTTCGCGCGCCCGCAACCTCGTTGCGAAGGAGGCTGCAAGCTCGCGCTCTGGCGTCTGGCTACAGCTTAGCTGGCTGCACCGCTACAAACTCTGCCGCAGCATTCATCCTGACACTGCCGCTGGGGACCACGCAGTTCATGATGCGCTGGTAGCACTCCCTGCACGCTTTCAAGGGCTCGAGAACCTCCTTTCAGAGGACCTTGAAGTCTCGGACAGCACAGGCTTGCATCCCAGGAAAGAAAAGAATCGCCTCAAACGGCTCGGCAAACTCGTTGGTGCAGTGGCATGCATGAATGCGAAAGGCGCTGCTCGTGCGTTGATCGGTAACAGGCCGTCCAGCTCCATACGATTCGGCGTTGATGACATCTCGGAGGAGGATGCACAGAGACATCTTTTATCACTTCCCGTTCGTGTTCGCGAGCTGGCCGCGCAGGTGATTTCCCGAAGTTGATTGTGGCCCCTTTCTTGACTCAAATGGACCATTCGGATGGGCAATTCACCTGCCGTTGCTTGGCAGCGGCTCAAATTACGCATTTCAATAGTTTCGATACTGAATTGCTTGTGCAGAGCGAGCACTGGCGGCCAGAAGCAACATGGCGCGACCGTTTGGCCTTGTGCCGAGCCGTGGTGGCAGCCGAAGGCGTCGCCGAAGAGCCGGCAGCGCAGGTGCCTCTCGATACCTGGACGGCCTCGTCGAGCCTTCCCACGTTAGCTTGCTTTGATAGTCATTACAGCCACGATTAAGAATGACCGAGTTTGCTGACCGTAGGACTCATGTGCTGCAATGCAGGTGAACGTCGCAGCTAGCTTTGATCTCAGCAGGCTTCGAGAGAACTGGCGAGGAGAGGGGGAGGAAGATCAGGCACTTTCCACCCGATTTGAAAGTAGCTGCCTTGAATCTTATAACGTGATGATTCGTGCTGGTCGACTTCTTGCTCCGTCCCTGAACACATCTCGAAATTGTCACCGACTTACCTTACATTCCGTTTTCTCTCGCAGGAGTTTGTTGCAGGCGTGAAGGAAGAAGCTAGTCTGGAGACGCTAGCCGAAGCGCATGCTCGAGATGCAGTCAAGCCCCGTAGCGTGACTGGAGGGAAAACCATGCGGTTCTCGTTTCCCCCTCGGAGAGCGCGTCGTTGCTGAAAACCTTTTGCTTGTGGTGTGCTGGCGGCGCGGCTTGCTGATAGCCGCGTCCACTTGCAGCTCCAAAACGAAGCAGACACCTACTGCAAGGATGACGGGCATAGCAACGCCATCTGCAAACCAAGGTAAGCTAGGCAGCAAGACAGGCAAAAAACGGCATACTGTGCAGAAATCAAACGAGGACGCACCTGTGGTAGTCGATGCAGCACCGCACTTCTCGACAGGGATGTTGGTAACGATCTTGAAGGTGAAGCGTGCTGCAGCACGGATAGCACACGTGGTCGATGTGCGCAAAATCAGTAAGGATGTGCATGCGCGGCTTCTTGGCGAGCAATTTCGTGCCGCAATGCTGACACCGCCGGCGCAGCGAACAGCGGCAGAGTTGACCAAGCTCGCGCGAATATTTGGGCTGTGTCCTAACTTGCAAAACATCTCCAACGAAGCCCTTTTCGCATTCTGCTCACACTGCGAATGCTCTTTCGCGCGTGACGGCGAGCGCATCGTCACGGAGGGCCAGGAGCCTGACAAGTATTACATCATCGCGCTTGGGTACGCTCGGGTGCTCATGCGCTCGGTCGGAGGAATGGCTGGTGAGACTGGCGAGATAGTTGTAGTGCGCCGGCTTGGACCTGGGAATTCGTTTGGCGAGGCTGGACTGATTTTCGATCAGCCGAGGTCAGCAACAATTCAAGCGGAAGGGAATGTGATTCTTGCATCGCTGCCACGCGATGCTTACATCCGCATACTGTCCCGCTACCATATCGACAAATACTTCTTCGCCATTCAGAAGAAAATTAACTTTCTCGAGCTCTTTTCAGCGTGGCGACATTACGAGCTACGCCCGAAGTTTACCGTCGCTTACTTTCTCAACATGAAACACGTTCACGCGGAACCCAACACAGATAAGGTGATATACGATCGCCAGCGGCCAGAGGATGCATTTGATCACCGCTTCTGGAAGCTTCCCGAACAGTTCCCGCCGAGTCAAGACCTGCTCTGCTACCTAGTATCCAGTGGAGAATGCAAAGTCCTTGCGGAGTTTGAGGTCGAGGTCGGGTCCCGGTCTCAATCACACACGATGGTCGTCAGTACCCTTTCCGTCGGCGCCTTTTTTGGCGGGCCTTGCTGCGCTACTTCGGTCGCCCGCGTGGTCGCGCGCATGCCGGTCGAGCTTTATGAGGTTTGCATCACCCGTTCAGCGTTCACGTCCAATGTTGAGACTTCACTGCTAAATGAAGTGTTTCTTAGGCCCTGCCACGCGACCACCCGTTTAGTATTCATCTTATGGACCCAGAGCTGATGTGAGCGACGGCGTTGAACGATGCGGTAGGTGCGCGCTGAAGATCTCCTTTTCCGTATGGGACCTGAAATCGTTGCAAATGTCCGAGCGCATGCTCGCGCACAGGAGCGTTTCATCGCGGCACGAATCGCAGATATGCGAGCAACCATCCTAGCTTCTCAAGCGGCAGGTTTGAGGTGTGCCCCGTCTTTCGATTGCGGACACTCCTCGCTCCCAAATGAGAAAGGAACGATGTGTATTGCGAGGAAAGAGTGTGGTGTGACCCGGGCATTCCAGTCATAACCCCTCACGCTATTGTTGGTATGCAGCGTGGCTCCAACAGCTTCTCCGTCGAAACGCGCACGTCTTCCCGAGCTGCGGTCGCCGAATCGCCGCGCTGAGTCTGATTCGATGCAAGCGCTTCCCGGCCCGCACTCGGTGGAGCCAAAGGAATCTCGTTCGCTCCAGGTAGGTCTTGGCTACTTGCCGACGCTCTTGGACGGTGGTGGTGGTGGCGACGAAAGCCGTGCTGGTGGCAATGGGATTCTATCGACTCTATCGCGACCCGTGAACACGAGGCCTAACAACATCGTGCGTCGAGTGAGCGCGGCGAACGGCCTTGCGCCGGCGTCGATTTTGCGGCGGAACTCCGGGGCAGCGGAGGTCGGCGCACTTGCAGGATCTCAGATAGGACCCGCGGGCTCTGCTCTGCGTCGGCCCTCGCTGTGCTGGGACGACTCCGAACAGGCTCATGCCAACACCGTCCCACAAAGAGTAACAACTTTACAGATGATATTGTTTGCGGCCGAATTGTGGCGCTGAAATCTGATTGTCTGTGGCAGGAACATCGGGCTGGTCAATCTGGGGGCCGAGCTCGTGTGGGACAGCGGCCTAGCCATAGTCCGCCGGGCCTTGATCACGGAATGGAGGAACGCGCGGAGGGAATGGAGGACAGCCCTTTCTACTCAGGCGCAGGACCCACCTGTCTAGCCCAGAGCTAAGTCGCACGAATCCGAGCAACATATGTCTGACGGCAAGGGAAGTACTGTCTCTGATCTGTGCTGACTACGATGCTCACCACGGGACCCCTGCGCAGGGGCACGAGAGTTCGTCGCGCTGCTCTACGATGCTGAAGAGACTGAGTACCGCCGCCGCCGCCGCTTGCATCGTGCCAGGATGGCTGCTTTAGGCGTCATTTCTGACGCTGGGCCGGGAACAATGAGTGCTTGAAGCCCCCACGACAGCTTGCAGCGCTGGATTATCAAAGCGCAACACTAGTAAAGAACAAGTGCCCGTGGCTCAGGGTTGCCGGAGAGATGTGCCGAATGACCTCGTACAAGGGGCTTACAGACCGACGAGCCCGCACGGGGAGGCAGAATCCGGATGATAATGTACTCAGAAGTAGAGACAGACCTAAGAGGAAGACCTTCTTCGGACAGGCCCTCATGGTGGTGGTGATATATTCAATATCCCTGATAACAGAAACAACCCTGTAAATGTTTGGCTTTCGAGAATTTTTTTTTACGAAGAAGCATCCGTTTTTTTACAGACAGTCGCAGATCGCAGAGCGAAAAAACAGTTTAGAGCAGTGGCCGGGAGCCCAGGCCCACACGTTTACTGAGAGTACAGGCCCACAAAGAGAAGCATCCGTTTCTTGACAAACAGTCGCAGATCGCAGAGCGAAAACACACAGTGGCAGAGCAGGGGCCGGGACGGCCCACACATTTACATGGAGACCACTTTTGCGCGAATGTCAACCCAAGACCTCCACAACACAGGGCGCATCTGCAGGAGGGCTCCCTACTAGCTTGTGTCTGTCGTTGGCGGGCAATCAAGCGTCGAGTGACTGCCTGCATGAGTGAAGCTTGGAGCGTATCCCCTTTCAAAGTTGTTCTGTTGGGTGGAGCAGCTGTTCTCGGTGCGATGATATGGTGGAAGGCAACGCAGCAAAGAACCCCGCGAGCGGCTGAGATGACCGGCCAGGTGGCCATTGTCACGGGAGGAACTTCAGGCGTCGGGTCTGACCCCAACCGCCGAAATGTGAAGTGACACTTTAGCGTTCACAAAAGTGTTTGCATTGTCTTTCTCCTCCAACCTCCTCCAGTCAGTGATTCAACTTCTTCCCAGGCGCGAGGCTTGCAACAGGCTGGTGTCCAAGGGTGTTTACGTTGTGATTGCATGCCGCGACCTTGCAGCCGGGCGCAAGGTAGTAAAGGAGCTCCAGGTGAGTGCCCTTCATTTCTTCGCATCCTGGAAACAGCGTCATGTGACACTGATGTTTCACTCTTACACATGTGAATTTCCCTATCTGCAGAGCCTTGCACCACAAGGGCACTCGGAGCCAGTAGCTGAGGCGATGCAGTGCGATCTCGCCTCACTTCACTCAGTGATCGCCTTTGCGGATGCATTCCGTACTCGAGGGCTCAAGTGTCACATTCTCCTGCTGAACGCTGGGGTGTGCCCATCCACAACACAGACAGCTCCGACTCTCAACGAAGACGGCTATGAGATCGCCTTCGCAACAAGTGATTTGCCCTTTTTCTCCAACATTGCGCTGCAAACGCTTGGAGATGACCTTGCACTAAAGACCTGCAGATGTAGCTTGGCGGACTGAACTGCGACCTGCGGTTGCTGCAACGGCCACAGATCACCTGGGGCACTTTGCGCTCACGATGGCACTCTATCCGCTCCTCAGAGACTCCAAGCCGGTGAAAGCAAGCATGTGCAGAGCGAATTTCCGTCTGCTCTAAACATCTCCACGTCATTTAGCATCTCGTGTGGCCCTCACTGCGTTCCCGCGCCTCTGAACTGACAACCTCGTCCTGCGAACCGTCTCAGGTTCGGGTCGTCGTCGTCTCGTCCGAGTTGCATAAACGTTCTCGAGGAGCGCTCTCGCTCAACCCTCGGCTTCTGATTGATAACTTAGAAGAGCTTCGCAACGACTGGGCTTTCAGGAAGCAACCCGCTTTCCAGCCATGCTCTTGTGCGCAACAACCCTCAATTGTGATTGGAAGCACACTGGAATGAGAGTGGCTCCGCAGGCCCAATGGAATGAGCTTATACAAGGATAGTAAGGTGATGTATTTGTCTCGTGTTTGTTCCGAGTCTTTTATATCCTTGACTTCGCTGATATCATCTTTCTGTCCACAGCTCGCAAATATCCTCTTCACAAGAGAGCTGGCGCGGCTTGTTCCTTCAACGAATCTTACTGCAAACGCGCTTTCTCCTGGATTTCTTCCTGGCACTGGGCTCTCACGCAACCAGGGACAGCGTGGGCAGTGGTTTATGAAGTATGTTATGGCCAACCTTCCCCTCTCCTTCGTCGCATCGCTCGAAGACGCGGGGAATTGTGTTGAACACGTCGCCACCTCGCCGCTCCTTGAAGGAGTTTCTGGCAAGTGAGCACGTCGCACATGGAAGCTAGAACTGAAGCTGGCCTTGCTGTGTTTTGCAGACAAGCCACCTGTTCACAAGCTCCCTCCATCAAACCAGATATTTTGGTGGAAAGCCTCCGCAGGAGCTCAAGGTTTGCCGTACGGCTGAGGACGCAGAGCTCGCTCGCAAGCTCTGGAGCCTATCGGTCCTGCCCTTGTCTCTGCTCCAGTACACCCATATTCCACCTGGTGCTCACATGATGGGCACAGTTGCGGTGCTGACGGTTCGATTGGTCACAGTCCAATATCGTACGGCCGCTGCTACCGCCCAACCACCCGCTCATGCCGGTGGGCGCGTAGCTTCGTGAGTCCCGTTTTGACCAAGGTTCCGAAGCATCACTCCTTCTCTGCTCCTATATATGTGCCGTGGAGCTCCATAACGGCGCAGCGTTGCATGGTGTGGGGTCGCGATGCTACTTTTCGAATCTAGTGATGTTTATGTAATCCCGTAAAGTTGCTTCACGGGAAGCCGACTCGCTTACTTCCGACATTTTAATCACCCAGTGAATTTTGCGTGGGCACCATTTCATACCCGCCATTGCCCCGGCTGCTCACCCATCCCAACCCGAGCCGCTTGCCCCAGCCCGCTGCACCGCTCCTCGCCCCAGCAGCTCCAACAAGCTCGTAATGGCCTCGACCGCCTGTCCCCCCAGGAGGCTGTGCCCCTCGCGGCGCACGCAGGAAGCGAGTGCGGCACAGCAGCATACCAGTGCCAAGCACTGCAAGTGTGAGCATGGCCACTTCCCATACTCCGCTCCTAAACATGTCGACGTCGGCGGCCCTGGCTTCCTCGTATCCAGGCCTCGATTCTTCGTCCCAGGACGTGCCCCGTGCGCTCTCGAGCGCCTCCCCGCTATTCTCACGGTCCGATCCCGCTTTTGCATCATCCACCTTGCTTTTCTTGGTGTCTCCTGCGGTGGCAGACAGCGGCGTGACTATAGCATCCAGCTGGACTGCCCTTGCCTTTGCGTACTTCTCCTTAACTTCGTCGATCGCTGGGCCCGCTGGGCCCGCTGCACCCTTCTCTGTCAGAGCCTGCAACTCTGCAAGCTCCTCCGTCTCCCGCGCTGCAACTGTTGTATCGCCTTGCGCACCCTCTGCAACCCTGTCATGCGCTGTTGCCGTCTCGCGCTCTCGCGCTCCTGAGACGACTCCATCTGTTCGCCCCAAGGCGTCACCACGCACGAGACCGCCGCCACCAATCGGCCCCTCGATTCGTTCCTTCAGCTGGTCGATCTTGGCCCGTGCTTCCTCTCCACCCCCTCCATCGCGCGCCAGCTCCGCCTCGAGTGCCTTGAGACCTCCAGCGAAACCCTGACCGTGCCCTGACTGCCTTTCGATGCGTTCTTTCACGGCGTCAATTTCAGCCCGCCCCTTGCCTGCAAGCTCTTCCGACAGCGCACTTTCAACAGCCTGCGCCCATCCACGCATCCCTGAACTTTCCATCCCGCCACCTTCAATCTTGCCTTCAACCGTACTTGCACTGGCTTGACCTGCCTTGTCCCACTCCGGAGCCGTTTCCTTCGTGTCTCGTGCGTCCCCCCAAGATCCCATGCTCGCCCCTTCCTTTCCTCCGCCTGTACCGTCCTGCACATCATCCTTGTCATCATCCGTGACCAGAGGCGGGAGCCGAGTAAGCAGGCGCAGCGCACAGTCCCCACGGTCTGCTACTACCGCCGCTTGCCCGCCGTGCTCCAGCGCAAGTGCGTACGGCCCTCGGAGGCGCGCGCCAAGGCCGCGCCCATCGCGCGTACCCGGGACCCCGCCGCCAGCAACTATCACGAGTTCCCAGCGCGATTCCGCCGCGCTCCCGGCAGCCTCGCCGATGGCTCCCTCGTCACGCGCGCCCCGCTCGCTCCCCTCCCCACGAACCTGCTGCAGCGCAAACACGGCGTGTGCCTCTTCGTCCGCCACAAAGATGATACCATCCTCGCGTGCCGCGACGCCCACTGGCGAACTAAGCCGAACGCCGTCACCAGCAAGCCCCCCTTCCCAGCGCCCCTCAACACTCTGTCCCTGTTGCGCCTTGTCCCCCTTGCGCGCCAGCACTTCCCACTCCCCTCCATCGCCGCGCGCCTGATGGCCCCGACGCTGCTCAGACCGTGCGCCTGTCCCCCCCCTGCGAGACGCTCCTTCGGGGCGGGCAGTGGCACTGGCGCCGCAGGGAAGGGTCGGAGCGGGGCCAAGCTCACGTGTACAGCGATGCGAAGCACCCTCCCCTCCTCGTCCGCGACGACGAGCCATTCCGCCCCTTCCTCTCCCCCGCGCGCAGCGCGAGGCGCCAATGCAATGCCGCGAGGCGCCCCGAGGGCGAATGAGGCAGACCCGACCTGCGCTGCCGATCCGCCATGGCGTGGAAGACGTAATATCTGTCGGGGTTCCCCGCACCTAACATCAGCCGGTTTCAAGCCACTGGGCTGCGGAGAGATGCAGATGCACACGAGGCGGTTCGGGCGCGGGCCTGCTTGGTCTGGGAGTCAGAGAGATAGACGTCGCCGCCTTTGCCAACACACACCGCCCGTAGGCTTGACACGGCAGCGTGTCCAAAGTCGACGCTTGTAACCGCGCCCGCGCCCGTGCCGCGCCCTGTGAGTGCAACAGTGCGGAGTGCGCCATTGTAGCTGTCAGCAACGAGCAGCTGTGCCTGCTGCTCGTCGCCCGCCCCCCCACGGACCGCGAGCCCAGTGGGCGAGTCAAAGCGCGCTGCGTGCGCAGGACCGTCGCGGAGCCCGGGCTCACCGCTACCGGCCACGATAACGAGCTGTACCTCTAGTGCCTGCTTTGCTGCTGCCTTTGTGCCCAACAGTCGCTTGATAATCTGGTCGTCGGAACAACGCTTTGCGGTGCCCTCGGGGTCCTCTTTCGCAACGGAACCGTCAGACGATTCGCAGACGTGAATTCCTCTGATGCGATTATTGTCTGTGTCCGCCACAAATACGCGGCCCTGCACTCGTTCGTTCAGCATGAGTCACGCACCGGGCACAGAGGCTCGCTCGTGCGGCAACACAGGGCACTGGGTCAGCGAGCGGTGCTACCTCCTCGTCGATTGCAACACCAGATGGTCGGTTCAGCCGTCCGCCACCCGAAGCACTGCGATCACCCAGAGAGTTGCTCCTTCCGCAGCTACCGTCCCCAACCAGTGTGGTGACATCGACCTCCGCCCATCTCCTGGCCGCTTGCTGCGATTCGAGTGACACCCCGCTAGTTTCGCTTCTGCTACGATCCCCGCCGCCGTCGGCATCATTGTGTTCGTCGGTGTACTGAGATTTGTCGCCGGTATTGGAAAACGAGGCCTCTGAGAGCGTGGCAGCTCCAACCGCCGTCACGGAGCCGAGACGAAACTGCGCATCGGAGCCTTGGGCAAGGCGGTTGCGCCCCCAGTCCCCGAGCGCACCTTCCACACGCACGGTCTGCCGCACAGCGCCGTAAGTCGGGTCGCGAAAGATACACCACAGGTGGCACGCAGAAGGGGCATGCAGAAGGTAAGTGCGGGGGACCACCCCCTCCGCAACGCACGATGACGAATCTCCGTTGCATACCCCGCACCGATCGCGACGCGCCCAGCCAAATGGCACCCCAGCACAGTCCACGCACTCATCCTCGCCCCCACACACTCCGCAGCGGTCAAGCTCCTTGTCCGAGAACGCCGCGCCGTCGCAGGCCTTCGACAGTTCAATAGCCTCCACCGCGCAGTTTTCTGCGGAGGAAACCAGGAGCCAGCCCGCCGCTTCGGTCTGTGCCGCAGCCTCTGCGATCTTTTTAAGCCGACGAGGGTCTCGACCTCCGTGGGCCAAGACAATTTCCGGCGGTGGCCATGGTGTAAAAGCCAGGCCTGCTGCGGGCGAGCGCAGCGCGAGCAGCTCCCGGGCTCGCCCTGTTGCAAGCGAGATCTGAACTATCCGCTCTCCTCTAGACTCGAGCACCAGGACGAACCCTGGGGCCACGACACACAACACTTCTGGCGCCTTGAGCGGGATTCGCCCTCGCACTGATCCGCCTTCCCCAGCCGCTGCGCCGTCACTCGCGCCAGGGAGGGCTGGCCTGGACTCACGCACAAGGGCTGCGGTCTTGCCGTCGCCGGAGCCCGAGTGCGGAGGATAGAGTGTTGCAACGGTGCCTGACGACGGGTCGACGGTACGGATGGCGTTGTTGCCGGTGTCTGCCACGTAGAGTGTACCTGCAGATAAGACAGAGCTCAGTTAGCGCCTCGTAGCGCGCTGTACCGAGGAATGGCGCGATTTAAAGAGTGGTGGGCAACATACACGGGTTTCTATGCAGGAGCAGGCAAGGCTTCGAAACCAAGGTGAGGGAGCACCTTGGAAGAGGAACAGTCCGTTGGGTGATGAGAATGCTGCACTGTTTCCCGGCCCGTCTCGAAAGCCCTCGACGCCGGCGTTCGTGCGCGGGTCGCTGGCGCCTGCGAGAAACTTGGCGACGTTGTTCCGACGCGTGATCCGGCGCACACGGTGGTCAGCCGTGTCGCTTACAAAGATGTTCAACTCAGCGTCTGTGACCAATGCAGTTGGGAGGCGAAAGGACGCCAGTGCCCCCTTTGCTGCCGCGAGGGGAAAGTTTTTCGGAACCTGCGGGGAGCAGACTCAGGTTACATGAACGTGCGACGCAGTGCCAACGCCTGAGGGTTCGCAGGCTTCACCTTGTGCCCTGCGACCACATGTACATTCCCCTTCATCCAGCGCCGCACCTCCTTTCGCTCGAGATCTGTGAAATATACTCCGCCGTCTACCCCCTGCACCGCGCTGCCGATCCGCCCTGCCGCCAACTTTGCTGCTGGGCCAGCTTTGCCTCCCGAACCAGCGAAATTAACGAGCAGCAACCCGCTCGCCCCCTCGACCCCCTTGGACGACACAAGCACCCCGTCTGATGAAACGAAAAGTGGGCCAGGCGGTCCGATTAGGATGCCATTGCCCGGACCAGTCCCAGCTGCGCACCGTGCGAAAGTTGAACGTGAGAGCACTTGTTGCCCATCCGTACCGCCGCTTAGGGGGAAAATGGTGCTCATGATCATGCCAACTATGAACTTGGACCGCATTGGCATGGTTCTTTCGACTGCTCTCATCACCGATGCCTCGCACGATGTCCACGTCCCCCCATCCCCGACTGGCCAAGCGGAACACGTCTTAGCACGAGCCCGCCTCAGGAGAGCCTGGAGTCCCGAGGCGGGCTCGACGTCGACCGAGAGATCCGCCTGCTGGGGGCAATTGGTGGTCACCGTCGGGCAAACACCGCGTCATCCTCTGCTGTGCGC
>ENA-UOXV01005734-UOXV01005734.1-marine-metagenome-genome-assembly--contig:-NODE-5734-length-13422-cov-6.292661_pt1 | contig 13422 bp, 13 predicted proteins | sample MGYA00238165_ERZ766961 | MGnify/ENA primary metagenome ERZ766961 (study PRJEB28924, sample SAMN03173240) | marine metagenome | biome: Marine; feature: Water; material: Subsurface seawater | place: North... | reverse complement strand
GTGTGCGTGTGTGTGTGCGTGTGTGTGTGTGTGTGTGTGTGTGTGTGTGTGTGTGGCACTGCACGCTGTTAGCGGAGAGTAGGTTGAGTCGCACCCCAGCGCACAAGTGAATGATAGCCGGCCACATCATATCGTCGGTGGGGTCACCAGCCAGCACTTCCGCGCCAGCTTTGAGCACAGCCTCCACCGCCTCCACCTCAGCGTCCCCACACGCCTCCCACAGTTGTTCATTCAGCTCCTGCACTTTTGGGTCCTTACTCTGCTCCTCCACTCCAATCTCGAGGAAGTACCCTGGCCGTCTGACCCCCTTGAATGGGTTCGTCTCATATCCCGGGTGACCTGGCAGACGCACCTGAAATCACAGATCAGGGGCAGTTTTCTAGGGGCGCAGACAAAGCACCCCGTATCCGGCAACCCTCGATCCCCTGCCGTGCGTACCTTTTGGCCAATCGGTTGGCTCAACCCGCTGAGACATACGTACCACGTAGTCCGCGTCGACTTCGCCCTTGGCTGGACTAGGGGCGATTGCGTCTTCTGGGGGATCAACCCTGTTTCCGTCGTCGTCATAGTACTGCGCCCGCAGGAGGTCGTCCCTGCTGAATTTCGATCCCGGCGTTGGTTTAAAGTTCTGTGTCCCAGGCATCGGGCTAAAGCCCCCACGGAGAGCACAAAACACGTTACCCTGCCTTTGGCTGCATTGCGGCCCTTTGCCAGTGGACCGATGCCCACGCGAGGCGGCTTCTGCCTCAATGTGTCTCCACATCTCAGAGGCATCCAGAGCAGAGGCCTGGTGAGAATGCAGGCCGAGACGGGCCGCGCCACCCGCACCAAGCGTTGGATCTTTCGGGAGACATGGGTCCAGAAGCAGGCAAACCAAAGCAGCCGCTGGCCACCACCGGCCCATCTCTATGAGCACAAGGCGAACTGCCCCTTGATAGGTTGACACAAAACTGAAAGAAGTTGACCAAAAGAAGTTGACCGACAGAAGTTGACGCCTTGAACACCTCTCGCTCTTCGATCTGGAGCTAGCCGGGCTTCGTGCGTCAGCGGGCTGGGCTCGGGCGAGCATAGCGGGTCTTGGACTCGCTGCTGATTGAGAAGCTCTTACACTCGCATCGCAGCTGCTCTGACCGGGGTAGCTGGCTGCAGCTTGATTGTCGCATCTTGGGTGAAGTGTTGAAAGAACTCAACTGCCAAGATGTCGTACATGTTGCCGCACCTCGACAGCGGCTACGCTGTCGACCAGGCGATCCTGTCGGAGGAGGACCGCGTTGTGATCATTCGTTTCGGTCACGATTGGGACCCGGTGCCGCAGCCACCCTCCCGTGCACCACCAGGGCGCCTTGGCGTGCGCTGCACTTGAGGCTGCCTCGCCATTGGCTAGTCCCCGCCTCTCTTGGCAGTGTTCTGGCGTGTGCAAGCCCATCTGTGGACGGATTCCCTGCTTGGCTTACAGGCAGTTTAAGATCGCGCGTGATGCCATAGTCCGAGACTTTAGCGTGCTCTGCTTGTGTTGATGCGCGTGTCTTGGATTGGCTGGCCGCCTGCTTGAAACTCCTTCATTCCATTCTGCAGCGACCGCGAGTCCAATCGCCGCTATCCACCACTCCTACTAATACTCGCGTGCATTATCGAAATCGCAGTCATGCATGAAGCAGGATGAATGCCTTTTCCACATTGCAGACAAGATCAAGAACTTTGCTGTCATGTGCGTGTCCGAAAACCCAATTGCTCCCGCCACTGCGCCCCCCCCCCCCGAGGTCGCGATGCTGTCTGACCCCGCAGCTTGCCTTGACCCGCGCAGCTACCTCGTCGACATCTCGGAGGTTCCCGACTTCAACACCATGTACGAGTTGTATGACCCCAGCACAATTATGTTCTTCTTCAGAAACAAGCACATCATGATCGATTTGGGGACTGGCAACAACAACAAGATCAATTGGCCGCTGCAAGATAAGCAGGAGTTTATTGATATCGTCGAGGTCGTCTACCGTGGTGCGCGAAAAGGCAGAGGTCTGGTCGTCTCGCCCAAGGACTACTCGACCAAGTACAAGTACTAGGCACGGATGTTGCAGACGCCTTACCCCAAGCGCATGTCGCGCTGGCAGCATAGCGTCTTGCGGGCAAGTTTGGCAATCCCGATGCTGGAGCATCACAGCTGGTGTGCAGTAATACATGTGTATCCATCCCAACAGCACGCCGCAGAATGGCACGCATCTCCCCTTCAGACTGCACAGCAACTCTTTTCATCCTGCGTGCGAAATTCACGAGCGTTTCGGCTTACCCTGGGCGACGGGGGCGGGCGCCCTGCGGGAGCAGACAGCCCCGAGGAGAAGCCCGATGGCAAGCGTGCAGCCCATTGACAAGAAAAAGGCAGCCTTGTGGAACTCCCAGATGCTGCCGAGCGGTGGGTCCGGGTGTCAGCCCGACGCTCGCCAACTGATCAGTAACCGCGGTGCTAGAACCGGCCACAGCTCCGCACTCACACCAGCCAGGCGGTCATCATACGTTCCAGGAGGGCCAATATCACGAGCGGGCGCTTTGAAACACCCGCGGCTGAGCGTGGCGGCCGAGGACACACCTGTCCATGTCACGCTTGATGGTGACCTCGAACAGGTACCAAACCTTCTCGAGCGGCGACAGCTCGTTCGGCCTGCCATGCGCAGCGTCCCAATGTCACCACTACTACCGCCATCACCACCAGCACCACCAGCACCACCCTCACCACAAACAATCGCAGTCTCTAAATCAGCATGATCAGGTCCAGACTCGAACTTTTCTCAGCAAGATGGGGCATGAGCACGTACCCCTTGGGCACCGGCTCGCTCTCCGCTTTGGCGAAGCCACCCGCGGCAAACTCGATCATATCGTCCAGAGTGCGTTGTCTGCGCGGGATCAGTCCGGACATGAATGCTTTCACTTTCAAAAAGCGCCACGCTGTGTTTCTCAGCGCTGCGTGTCGCGCACGCCGGCCAGCTGTGCCTGCAGTGCTGCGTCTGCTGCAGGGCAACGTTCGTTCGGAGCGTACCCCTTGTATTGGTACATCTTTCCTTGGCTGAACATGTGCAGGGTCGGAAACCCCTGGATCTTGAAGCGACCAGACAGGTAGCGCGAGGCGGTCCCATCAACCTTTGCGATCACCGCCGTCGGCTCGCCCATGTCGCGATTCTCGGCCTGTCAATGAGGCTTCAGCTGCTAGTGCGCAGCATGTAACGAATTCATGCATAGGTTCGCAATCGTGCGGCCGGGGGTTGATGCGTGGAGCTTTGGGGTTGCGACAGGACCATTTTGTCCGCTAGCTTCTCCCAAGTAGGCTCCAAGTTCTTGCAGTGGCCACACCAGGGAGCATAGAATTCAACGAACCAGTTTCCTGTAGTTGCACCGGTCACCGACTGGGTGAGGTGCTCAAAGTTTTCGTCGGTCAGAACCTGCGCGCACCCAGCAAAATCAGCTTGATGACAACCAACGTCGCCTGCGGCTTGCTTTCGCCCTCGCTCCTTCCGACGCGCACCTTCACTTTTGACGACTTCGGAGCGGCCTCCGCTTCAGAATCACTGGCATCTGCAACGCAGAGTGCCGCGACGAGCAGGATAGATCCAATCCAAAACACTACACGTTTCTGCGCACGCATCTCGAGCATTGATGTGGATTTCTGGCGGCCACAACAAGCATTTCAACTTTTAATGGTAAGTCAACACTGGTGAAACGCGGGCCAAGTTCACGGTACCCACGCACGGACACCGACGGGACATCTCGGCTGCCAGGCGCGTGAACACACGCGCGGAGCACGAAGTTCGAGTCCTCGGTTGCTGTTGAGTTGTAGGCGGTTGCACGATAAGCAGCCAGTAGAATGTCGGCGCTTCAGCGGTTGGGAAAGAAGGCCCCGCAGGGGTGCGTCTCCCTTGCCGAAGGCTGCCGGTCTGCGGACCAGCATTGCTGTGCACATTGTCCGGGAGCGTCAAGATGCTGCTTTCCCTTGCATAACTGTAGCGATGGGCTGTATCCGATCCCGCGCATCTGATATTTGCCGCCTACCGTGAAGGTGGGACATCATCTTCCCGACACTGGAGATGTTCGAGAACCGTATGAAGGACGCGGTCAACGAGTCCCACGAGGGCAAACGCAAGCACGAAACTACGTGGCCAATTCACCGCATTCATTACGAGAAGAGCAGGTGGCCAGAACTTCCCACAGATCAAGCGCTTGCCCGTGTTCTTCCGAGCTTTCCTCAGCAGACTCGTAGGGTGCTCGGCGTGCCGTGTTCCTGCGCCTCATGCGATTCGGTGTCCCGCGCAGGTACGTCTACGAGCTCTTCCACAAGAAGAAGGAAATTTCGCGCGAGCTTCTCGACTTCTGCATCCGCGAGAAGGTCGTCGACGGAAATCTGATGGCCAAGTGGAAGAAGCCGGGATACGAGTTCCTCTGCTCTCTCGCGGCGATCAACAAGGGCTCTACCAACTTTGGGACTACTTCAGTCTGCCGCGTCCCGCTGCGTCTGCGATCTGGGAAAATTGCGCCCAACGTTGTGACGGGCTGCATCTCGTGCGCGTCGTGTGACAAGGGCGCGCCGATTTGGTGGAACAGCAAGCTTCCGGAGCCCGGCAGCAGCGGCAAGCGCGCAGCGCCGGTGTGCCCCTGCTCTGTACCAGCGCCACGATTGCGCATGTCTGGAAGCAGGTGATTGCATGGGTTCCCGGTATCTTTGGTGTGGCGGTGACGACGGGCGCGAGTGCAGGCGCCCTCTGCGGAAGAAGAGGAGATTGAGCGGCGGGCAGCGATGCTTCGCGGAGATGCTCCGGCTGAGAAGCGGCCGCGAACCAGTGACGAGGGAGTCTGAGTTACCGGGGCACCATGGTTCTTCCATGGTTCGCTATGCTCTTGCATGCGGCCCTCTGTCGTCTCGAAGGGGGCTGTGGCGCGGCGAAGCGCGGCGCAATGAAGCACGGTTGCCAGAGCAGACCAACGTAGCCCTTGCTGTCCCGTGTCAAGCAGACAAGTCTTAGCTCTGAGCCAGATTTTATAGCACACTGTAGTCGCATCTGGAAAACCCATTTTCCGCATCCTGTCTAAACCGACCTGCTCGCTCTGAATGGCCGTCTCCGCCAGTGAGAGTATCCAAGGTGAAAGTATCTCAGGCTCCGTCAGAGCAGCTCACCGACCCCACGCCCAAAAATTTTCCGAAAGTCCTCAGGATTCATCTGATTTTGCAACTCTCTCAGCACCTTTGCATCATCAATTTGTGCCTGGTCAAGCTTGCCTCTGTACTGCCTCATGTCAAACTCGTCGTTTTCCAGTACCTCCATCGCAAAATCGAACGTTTCCTCATCCTCAGCCGCCATTTCGGCCTCGATTTGCCTGGTCAACTCCTCGTCTCCATCCGCAGAAGGCATTTCCACCTGGACAAGTGAAAAATCAGGGGATACATGTCTAGATCACAAGAAACTGGTCGACTGAGGCCACAGCCTCACCTTGTATTCGACCGTCTCTTTCTTGCCCTTCTGGTTGCGAATTGCGAGCCCTTGCAAGTGGCTCGGGATCTTCTTCATGTAGCTACTCACCGGCCTGCGCCCAAATCAAAAGCAGCGTGAGCTAGCCGTGGGTGAAGTTCCTTGCGCCGCTGCAGATGGCCGCAAGCCAAAAAAACGTGGATGGTTTCGCACCCAGCTGGCCCTGCGGTCGATTCAGCCATCATGGCGCAGCCTGCAACCGGCCCACGCAAGAGTAGGCGCGTCGTTGGGGCTTCCAAATGGCTTCCTAGAGGAGATGAAAGCCTGCATGCGCCTGTTGGCGAGCCGCAACGCTGCTGGATGATGTTTGCTTGGGCTGCGGGCGCAAAGGCCGTAACGCCAAGATGCGTGCCCAAAACAGTAACCGTGATCAACGCTACGATATAGTGCATGCGGGAAGAAGTTGTCCAGGGTTGGCGAAACGCGTCGCAAAACTCCTCAGTCGCAGGAAAGGTCCCCCTCACGCGACGAACTCTTGGCTCCTCGCAGCAATCCTTGCGGCAGTTGAGAACTGGGCGCTCCGAGTAGGAAACCTCCGTAGCTCACTTCGCCACGTCTTGACTTGCTGACCTGGAGTCCAAGAGTCTGAGTGCTCTAGCTTCGCTGGCGTGACGCCCTGGCCCAACGTTCCTCCAGCCCCCAGAAGTACTGTTATGGGAGCCTCCTGTGTGCTCCTCAAAACGTTTTAGAAGGTTTGCTCGGTTGCAGAAGGGGTGACGTCCAACTCGTCAAACTCGGAATTTCTCAACGCACCCCAGCGCAGTGCGCACTGTGCGACATCCTCGCCCCCCTCCCGCGGGTGTACTACCATCATGGTCGACAAGAAAGGGGGGGGCAAGGGAGGGGGAAAGAGCGCGTCAAATGACCTCAAGGCCCAGGTGAACATCTTGGACTTGTCCGTCTTCAGTCAGAACAAAAAAATGCCGCGCCAAGTAACGAGGGCGCGCTCCCAGGTGGACCGGCTTGCCTTCGAAAAGACGGCTCTTCAGGCGCGTCTGCGGGAGTTACCACTGCACCACCAGGAAAAACTCGAACCAAGTAACCATGCACGCTTGCAGATTAACAATTGAGCTGTCAATTTCTAGGCCCTAACTCTGCCGAGCCTCGCTTGCAGGAAGTCGTAAGCGGTCTGGAGGCCCAGCTGAAAGAGCTGAGAGAAAACCAGGCACATCCACACGCGCTTGAGCATGTCCTGCGCACGGTGAGGCAGCCTCGCCGCCACACGCCCTGACTCGCAGCTGACTTGAAGCTGACTCGCAGCTGAGCCAGATGCTTGAGATCATCCCTTTTCCCCGAATCAGGTCACGTCCGGCATTCTTGATCTCTACCTGGAGATCCGCGACCGGTCGGAAATGCGGGATGCTGCTGGCATCGCTCGCGATCGCGAGGCACTGGCGCGTACTTCTCCGAGTGTGGTGCTCGCAATGCTGCGTCGGCACATCCGTGCAGAACTGGCCGCACACGAGGATTGCGAGCTGGATCTCCGCGCACAAGTAAAGCTGGCGGAAAGTGAAGCAGCAAGACGTGTTGGTGCGCTACAGGACCGGATGGCAGCTGCGCTCGAACGGGAGGCTCAGGCACTTGCAATGGCCGACGGGGCTACGCGAAAACTCGAGGATGCTCATGTGTCGAAGGAAACTGCACTCAACGACACTAAGAGTCTAATGGATCAAGTCAAGTCTGACCAGCTTGCACTTGTGCAGCAGCTGCGTGCGAAGGGTGAGGAAAATGAGCGGCAAGCGCAGATTATCGCCGACAAGGACCGCCTGCTCAAGCGGCAGGAAGTAAAGATGCTGCAAATGGCATCCCTTGAGAGCGAGATCCAGTCTGTCAAGGCCGACAGTCTCCTCGAGCGGCGAAAACTGGAGTCTATGCACAAGGCGAAGACAGCCCACTTCGAGCGTGACGTTCGTCGCATTGTGAAACTAGAGGCAGATAACGAGCGGTCCAGACCCCGGGCCAGCACCCAATGGCTCAACCCCGCATCCCTCATATTATTTTGACCATTTCGCGGGCGCACCGTGACAGGATGTTGAAGCGAATCGCACAGCTCGAATCCGAGCTGAACAAGGCTAAGACGTCGTATTCAGTGATCCATTTTCACGACCAGCTTGCGAAAACACAGCGACTGGAGCTGCATAATCGCACCAAGACTAAGCAAGTGGAGGAGTTGGAGACCCACATCAAGGCGTTAGGAAAGGTTGCAGATCGGCACGCAAAGGAAGCCGAGGTTGCAAAGGACAAGTACAAGAAATTGTTTGATGCCGTGCAGAGGCAGGCTCTGGAGCAGAGTGAGAAGAGCAAGCTCCTGGGCCCTGCGGTCTCGGAGCAGGCTGAGGCACTCTCAGTGAGCTACTACAAGGACCTCGTGATCGAAAAGGACAAGCAGATCATTTCCCTTAAAGCCCGCATCAAGCAGCTCAACACCAACGACAAGCGGACATCGCTGGCGAGCAAGAGGCACGAGGATCAGCAGAACGAGGCCTCGCGCCGCTTGGCGATGCTCAACGCAAAGCTCGAGGCCGCGCAAGCCGCCAACAGGGAGCTCACACTCGCGAGCGGCACTGCCGCGCTGCTGCAAGAGCGCAATGCACTGGCCCATGTCCCTGCCCGTGCTGCCAAGGACGCTCCAGTCGAAAACGTCCTGTCTGAGCTCGAAGACACGTGGGCAACGTGCGACGACGGCCTCGCTGCCTACAGTGCGAGTGCGCACGGCACGGCGCTTCCAGGGTCGCCCGGGTCGCAACGCGCCGCGTCACTCCGCCCGAGCTCGGCGACGGCGCGACACACCTCTTTTGATTTGTCTTCAGCAACCAGCGCGTCCGCCGTCGTGCGGCCGCAGAGCGCCCTGGCAGGCGCGCGGCCTGCGCTCGGCGACCCGCTGCGGCGCGCGGGCGGGCGGCCGCTCTCGGCGACGTTCACCGGAGCGGTGCGGCCGCACTCGGCCATGAGCCACACTTCGCAGCCCTCGGTGGACGGGGAGGGGGGAGAGCAGGGCACGATGAAGGCGTGGGAGGAGGAGGATCTTGAGTCTTCGGATGGCGGGGTGCTTGGGGAGGGCGTCTCCGAGCCGAGCGAGCGGGGCGCGCGAAGGTGTGTTTATTGCGGAATCCCGGCCCCAAGCCCGCTGCAGCGCGCGTGCGGGGTCAGCATCGGCTGTTCAGCTTCGTGACCGTTGCGAAATGGCAGCCCGCCGGCGCTGGAGTGGGAGGAGCAAGTGCGAGTGCAGTCCCTGGAGGAAGAGAACCGAGTAGGGGCCCGCGCCCCTCGCGGCCGCCGTTTTGGGCGCCGTGCGTGCATGCATGCTGCGCCGCCTGCAGCGTTTGCGGTGCGTTGTGCGGCAACGGGCCACGCCGCGCCACACCTCCTGAGCGTGGGCCGGTGCTCGCAGCTGATGGCCGGGCAGCTGAAGCACTTCCGCAACGTCCTCGCACTCTCCAAGGGCGCATCAGACGCGTACGCGGCAGTGGCCATGCGGCTGGGGTTGGCGCCGGGCGGCACCGGCGCACCGGCGGGGGTCACCGCCGCGCCAAGGGCGGAGGCCGGAGGGGCAGTTAGCCCCACGCCGAAGCCTTCAGCAGCAGGCGCTGCGGCGCCGAGTCGCTCCAAGCTCGCCGCGTCGAAGCGCGGGCAGGTTGCGCGCGCGCGCGCTAGCGGTGAGGACGCGCAGGCGCGGCCGCAGTCGGCGCCGCCCGGGCGGGACGCGCAGGCCGCGAGGCCGCTCTCCGCCTCGAGCAGGGGCGTGCGGCGCGCCCCGCTGCGAGGGCCGCCGCCCGCCGCCGCTGAGAAGCTCGACGAGTTGCGGCTCGAGGTCGTCGGGGGGCGTGCAGGGCGGCGGCCAGTCTCGGCGATGGAGCAGCGCGGCTCCACGGACAAGCTGGCCGACGCGCTGCTCTCCAAGCACGGCAAGTACACGTGACGGGCGAGCGGGGGCAGGAGTGAATGAATGCTGCGCGTGTAAGCCGTGTGCTGCGCGAGGCGGGGCGCACCCGACGCGGCACATTTACTGCGCCGGCGCCGCGCCCGCCCCCCCCGAGGCGCGCGACAAGCGCGGCGCTTTCGGGAACACCTTTGGTAGAGCGCCGTACCTGCGAGGGCCGGCCCCAGGTGAGCGAGACGCAGCGCGCGCGCCCCAGGCAGGGGGCGGGTCCAGTGAGTCCAGCGACGCACATTTCGACGTAGGACGCCCACACGAGGCTGTCGTGCGCTGGGCACGACGACTCGACGCGCCCCTTCGCGTCCAGGACAAACACCGACTCGGCCGGCATCCCGCCGGCCTCGACGTACGCGCGCGCGTCGTCGCCCTTGCCGACCACGCCCCCCGCAAACGGCGCCCGGCGCGCGGCGCCGTCGTCGAAGAGCGCGCGGACCTGCGCGAGCGCCTCCGCCTTGAATGTAGCCTGCTGCGTCGCACCGCCCCCGACGGTCGCCACGGCCTTGTCCGCGAGCTTGCGCATCAGCACGGTACCCATGCGCTCGCGTGTCGTCAGCACCGGCGACGCGGGGACCTCAGCGCCGCGGCCCCACGTCGCGCGTTCCGACGCGCGGATCCAGTTGAGCGTCTCGCGCACGCGCCCGGCGCGGGTGAGTGGAACGGCGGTCAGGAATAGCACGCGGTAGCCGGCGCGGTCGAGGTACGAGAGGAGCGGCGCGACACCGTCGCGCACCGTCTCCATCCCGACGCCAGACGCCGTGTGCTGTTTGTTGGCGCTCAGCAGCAGCACGTCTGCGCTCTTGCTCCACACGTCGCCCTGCACCACTGTGCCTTCGACATCCATGACCACCACGCGGTCACTCGAATCCCACAAAAAAAAACCCACAGGGATCTCTTTCCTATCCTCCCATTTCTCCCCAACAAACTCCTGCACAACGAATATGCCTGCGTTGAATCCGGATCGCAGCGATAGCCCTGCAAGTTGCGCTGGGGACGGCTCGACGCCGCCGCCCTCGAGCAAGCATTTGCTGTCCTCGCCGACCTGAAGGACGAGCGGCGTTTCCACCTTGTTGATCTGCGGCATATAAGCCATCAGCAACTTGTGGGCGTGCTTGCGCGGCTCAGCGTGAGGTGCTGTGAGTGGGAAGCAGGACGAACCGTAAGCCGGACGCAAGCGTCCTCAGGTTTCGAAAGTGGAACATCCTTACCGAGGTGAACCTGCTCAGAAGATACAGCAGTCAAGCACCATGATGATCGTCGATATGACACACGTGCTCACGCGAAGAGGTGCAATCATCTCAAAGCGCACAGAGAAGTTTCCTATAGCGCGTGAGCCGCCGGATTCCACGATGCATTTTGGCCAATTGCGGATGAGCTCAGGGAGCCAACCAAGATGGAAGACGAGTGTAGGCTGCCATCAGCATGGCGGACAACCACAACATCACAGGCACCAGAGTGCAGACGAAAGCATGAAGTGACGTTTGCCGAGATTTTGGCGCCGATCGAGTCGAGGCCCAGGTTCGACGAAATGCTGGTTAGAAAATCCATCGCTGGCTGTACTTAGCGGCGAACAAGGCACACTGCCTGGAGACCCTCCCAAAGGCCTGGGAGAGAATTAAGATAGACCACAGCCAAGTTAACACTCCCGATGCCACCCGAACGCGCACGTATCCCGCACCGGGCTTCGCTCTCCTGCGACGCTCCTTCGAGGCGAGTCACTGCTGAGCCCGAAAATCCGCAGCAAAAATTCGAATGTGAAAGTTGACAGCTTCCGCCGAACTGGAAATCCACATTTCTCGAATTGTGGCGCCAAGCGAGTAGCCAAGGATGGCGCCGCGAAGGACGCGCGTGTCGGGCGTGCCACCGGCAACTGGTAAAGTCGGAAAACGGGCGTCCGCGAGGCCCACGAGAACGGTGAATCTGCAGGAAGGGCTTCCTTTGACGGGAAACACCTACACGAGCCGGGAGAGCGGATGGATGGTGCTGATGGACCCCGAGAACGCGTCGAAAAGCAGCTTCAACGTGGAAATGCCTCCTAGCGCCTGGGGCGACGTCGAGTCTGGCGATTTTAGCGAGGAAGGGGCAGCCACAATTGAGGAGCAAGTCACGGCTTTGCGTAGCGCCGTGTTGCGGCTTAAACGGCGACAGGGTCACGAAGTCCCCGGGGATGCCTGCTGCGACCAATGCCGGTGGCGATCCGAAGCTGAGCGCAGTCTTGCCATTGGCGAGGAGCTGAGAATGCTCATCCTTGACCGTGACGATAAGATAGCCCAGCTGCAGTCACGGCTGGACACTGCTGCTGGTGGAAAGTCGCCGCGCAGCGACGTGACCCGGATCTCGGCGCGCAGCTCGCTCGAGGACCTCCCACTGCCCGGGACCTCTGTGCTTGTTGCACCGTCCAGCGAATGTGCCCCACGGGAGCAAGACGTCGAAGAAATTGCAAGGCTTCGGCATGCCCTTCAGGAAGCGGGTGACCGGGCGGCCATGGACAGAGCGGCGATTACTCGCGAACTGCAAGACGCCGTGGCGCGCGCGGACACTGCCGAGGCCCAGGTGCGGAGCCTGACAGTGAGTGCGCGAGAAGCGAACGCCCAGGCTGCTCTTCTTGAGTCGCAGCTTGCTGCTGCTCGCCAAAGCGCGGATGAGCCAGCACGAGTGCAGCAGGCCGCCGCAGCGGTGGCGCAACGCGCATTCGAGGCGGAGCGGGCGCGCCTGCGCGAAGCCATCAAAGGCGAGCAGGCTGCACGCGCGGCGCTGGAGGAGCAGCTTGAGCGAGCCAACACACTGCTGCAGACACAGGAGCTGGTGGGTGAGGAGGCCCGGCGCGCGGCGGAGCGCGACGGTGCGCTGCAGGCAGCTGAGGAGCTGCGGCGCCTCCAGACTGCGCTCGCTGACGAGCACCGTGCTGCGAGCGCCCAGTCCTTTCGAGCGCTTGAAGCAGCGGAGGCACGAGCAGTGGAGGCGGATGCAGCGCGCGTGGTTGCGGAGGAACAACTCGCGGAGGCGCAGAGGCGGCACGCGGCAGAGGAGCATCGCCGCGAGGCGCTGGCCTCAGCGAAGCGGGAAGAAGAGTCGGCGCGATGCGCGGAACTGCAGCGCGAGAAGCGAGAGGCCTTGACGCAGGCGGTCGAGGCTGAGCAGCGCCGCGCTGCGGTGGAGGCGGAGCTGCGGGAGCTGCGCTCGGCCGGCGACGGCCACAGCAGCAGCACGGGCGGCCCCGCGGCCGCGCCGACGGAGCTGGCAGAGTTGCGCTGGCAAGTGGAAGCAGAGACGCGTCGGCGCTCAGCAGAGGGGGCTGCCGCGGAGGCGCGAGAGGAGGCACTCAAGGGCTCTCTCGCCAGGGCAGAGCGCGCTGCGCGGGACGCAGAGTGCGCGGCCGGCGAGGCGGCTCAGCGGGCTGACGCGCAGCAGCAGCGCGCGAACGCGCTGGAAGCGGAGCTGCGCGCGGCGCGCGCGGAGCAGAGAAAGAATGAGGAGGACCTCCGGCTGGCGCTGACAGCTGCGGAGGAGCGGGCTGCGGCCGCAGAGGAGCAGGCGGTGAGCGCCGCGGGCGCCACGGAGCGCGAGGCGGAGCAGCGGCAGCGCGCGGAGGCGGCGCTGTCCGCGGCGGAGGCGCGCGGAGAGCGGGAGGCCGAGGCGCGCAGCGAAGCCGAGCGGCAGCTGCAGCACGCGGCGGCGTGGCAAGCGCGGGCGGAGGAGGAGGAGGAGCGCCGCGAGGCGGTCGAGCGTGAGGTGGGCGCGCTGCGCGCCAAGCTCGCAGGTGCGGGGCCCGGCGCGGGCGCGGGCGAGGGTGGGAGGGGCGCAGAGCTGGAGCAAGCGCGCGCGGAGAACGAGGAAGCGCGGGAGCGCGCGCGGGTCGCCGGGGAGAGCCGGGCAGCCGCGGAGGCGGAGGCGCGGCGGGCGCGGGCGGACGCGGAGGAGCTGCGGAAGCAGCTGGACGCCGAGGTCCGACGCCGAGCCGCCGAGGAAGCGGCCGCGGGG
>ENA-UOXV01005728-UOXV01005728.1-marine-metagenome-genome-assembly--contig:-NODE-5728-length-13430-cov-5.185121_pt1 | contig 13430 bp, 10 predicted proteins | sample MGYA00238165_ERZ766961 | MGnify/ENA primary metagenome ERZ766961 (study PRJEB28924, sample SAMN03173240) | marine metagenome | biome: Marine; feature: Water; material: Subsurface seawater | place: North... | reverse complement strand
CTGCGGGACGCGGCGGCGCTCGCGGCGGCGCTGGCGAGCGCGACACTGCGCTACGCGCTGTCGCTGGTGGTGCTGCTGGTGTCGCCGCTGCTCGCGCAGCTGCTCCGCACGTTTGTCTACTCGCGCGCCTTCTGGGTGAACGGCATCGGCTCCGCCTACCACGACCCCGCCAAGCTGTCGCCCGAGACGCTCGACGGGTACCGCCGCGCGGCGCGCGTGCGCGGCTGGGACAGGGGCTTCGTGGCGTTTGCGCGCTTCCGCGCGACGGGCGGGATGTCGCTGTGGCAGCTCCTGGCCAAGGGGTGGCGGAGCGCGCGGGACCCCGAGGGGCTGCCCGAGGCGCTCGCGGAGGGCGGGGCGCCGACGCTTTTGCTGCACGGGGAGGGCGCCCGCATCATCCCCGCGAGCAACTCGCGCGCGCTCGCGGCCGCGCTGCCGCATGCGGCGCTCGAGGCGGTGCCCGCGTGCGGGCACTGCCCGCAAGAGGAGGCGCCGGACGCAGTCGTCGCCGCGATCGTCCGCTTCGCGCGCCAGCACGGGCTGGCGCGCTGAGGCGCCTGCGGGGGCGCGGGCGGTGGCGGCGGCGGGCGCGGGGGCGCGCGTGTACAGGGTGGCGGCGAGCAGGGGGGAGGGCGTGTGAAATAGAGGGAGGGAAGCGAGCGGGCGTGTCCTGGCTGCGCCCGTCCATTCCGTGCCGCGCCGCACAGCCGCTGCGCACAGACCTTCCATCAGCTGAGTGTCCCTGGTGATGCTGCACGAACCCGCTGCCCCGCTCACCCACACGCCCGCGGGCGCTCACAAGCTGCCGCCACTGCCGAAGCAGATCCGCTCGGGCCCGCTCTTGACTGTTTGTCATTATTAAACGTATCTTTCGCTCTCGAGCAAAGGTGACAGCTCAGCGCTTCGGGCGTGCCCCTCTGCTCGAGGCCATGCGCCCACGCAGAGGAGATGCCCGCAGCTGCCTAGCTGTCTGCGCCTGCGCCGCGCCGCCTGCTCGGCCACGTGTGTAGCGTGCTTCGCCCCGGGGCCGGCGCCTCGAGCAGCTTGTCCTTGGCGGTGGGGGTCCGGTCTACCCCCTCCCCTGCCGCCTGCAGTTGTTGCGCGCGCGGGTACAGGTCCTGTTTCAGCAATCGCTTTAGCTCTGGTGGGAATAATCCCCGAGCACGATTTTTGTTGAACGCTACTTTTCAAGCAAATGAATGGCACAGGACGCGCTAAACGTGGGCCTCTACAACATGTCCGACTCAAGCGTATATTTGTGTTTCAAGCGGCAGTCCCGCACCTCCTTTTCATAAAGGCGCAAAAGAGGCAAAGCGGTGGACGTGCCTTGACGTGCATGCCGCTCAGAGTCATGAAAATTGTTGGGGTCATTTCGGCTCGGAGCCTCCGCTGAAAAGCTGCTCTGACTGCGCCACGAAGACCCGCAGCCTGCAAAGCAGGGCACGTGACGTCAGCGCCTCAGAGTCGGTGGCGCACCCAGTGTGCATGTGTATAAGTACATTTGTAAAAACCAAGTAAAGTACTGTCAACTCATATAAACCAAGTAAAGTACTGTCAATGGCGCGGACCTGCTGCACGGCCCACGCCGTCTGACCGAAGCACCCAAGAGCAGCCCCCGCTCGACCCCCGCGTCGAATTGGCTGCCCAGAAAAACATTTTCATAAACGTTGTTCCAGCTGCCATCTCCGCAGAGGGCGCGCTCAGCTCCACAGCTGGGCGTTCGTCAAGGGAGGCGCGGCACCTGTGCGGTCTCTCTCTTGCTTCCTCGCGGGAGAAGCGATCCGATCCGCCGCTCTCTCCGTTCCTTCTCCTCGGCCCTGGTTCCGGCGGATCCACGGCTCACGCAGTGTCCGTGATAAGACGAGACTGAGGTCTGCTCACCACTTGTGCTGGAGTAGCTGGTACTCGAGCTCTTCGAACCACTGAAGCCTGTCTCCCGGGTTTGCTTGAGTCGCCCTGTCTGCCGAAGAGTCTCCTGGAACTCGATTCTTTGCGTGCCGTCGCGCCTTGGTCGCTTGCGCTCTCCGCCTGCCGTCCTCAACATATGAGTGCTCGAGGTTGCCCCGGGCAGGATGATTCAAGACCGGGGACGCACCTCAGATTCCTGTAGACGCTTTTCTCTGCTCGGACCTGTCAGCAATTCGATTTATGCGCAAAAATGAGGCCCGCAATATGTTGGAACCACTGGGCATTCATCATTGTGAGAAGTATACGCAGCTTCTGATCGTGCGTGCCACAGACCTGAAACACAGTTTTGACCAGTGCTTGTTCCGCGATTGAAGAACGCCTCAGCTCAAGTTTATTGCTGCTGGTCGACTCCACTACCACCTTGTCATCGAGAAGGAAGGAGCGGATGGAAGACAGAGTTACTCTGCCTTGTGACGACTCGGGAACGTCGCGTAGCCCTTCGATGTCGGCCTGCAGTATATAGACAGGCTTTTGCTCAGATTTAAAGTGCCGCTATCAGTGTGTAAGCACGCATGCGAGCTTCAGGTACAGCGGACCGTGAGGCCAAAGCGGCGCATCATGTCGGTAAGCAGCGTTTCATCCACAGTGCCGCTGCCATCGTCTTTTCCGCCGAGCGCAATGAAGGCATGTAAGGCCTCTTGTTGCATGGTTTCACCAGGTGTCCCAATGGGTGCGTGGACCATGCGACGCATCACATCAAAACGAACCAGAGGTGGTACGGAACGGGCTTTGGATTTCGGGTCGGAAAGTTGACATCACGCAACGGAAAAGTCACATCACATGTTGATGAGTAAATCGAAGATGGCGGGAAAGTCACAGCAATCCTGTGGATCCTTTAGAGGCGTGCGAGGGCCCCGTTCCTCTGCAGATCTCGCGCGGTAGGAAATCACTGCAGCAGCGGAAAAGAGGCCGAAAGGTGCAGGGGCAGCCAACGCGTCAGGTTGGCATCACCCCGGAGCTTTGGTGGCCGCCAGTTCGCAGCTCGTGCATGCGGTTCTGACGTGCGTGCGCGGGCTGCGCACTAAGTGGCGCCGCAGCGCGTGGGCGGCGGTGCGCCACACGAACAGCGTCCTGGCGCCCTGACATCAATTTTTGGCTAGTCTCGGCAGGATGGTGGCGTTCGAGGTCAAGCTCGGGGGCATCTCGGGGCAGGCGATGCGGGGGAACCTATCGCTGAATTCCGATGGGCTCAAGTGGGAGAGCGAGAAGGCGGGCGAACGCACGGTTGATGTCAAGGCGCAAGATGTCGAAGGCATGGAGTGGGGACGCACGGGCAAATCGTTCCAACTTCGTGTGGCCCAGTCCGATGGCTCTGTCGTGCGGTGCGCCCCCGTGCCGCAGTGCAGCGCTGGGCGAGCGGGCGAAGTGAGCTGCGCAGCCGTGCACTAACGACCATGCGCGTGCGGCAGATTCGACGGCTTTGATCAGTCGGCCCACAGTAAGCTTGAAGAGTACGCGCAGAAGACCATGAAAACTGAGCTTAAGAAGAGTAAGGTTGACGTGCAGGGCAAGAACGCCGGCAAGTTGGAGGTCGTTGGTGAGGAGATGATCTTCAAGGTCGGCAGCAAGCGCATCTTTGACGTGACGCTTACGGATGTGTCAAACGCACAGGTTCACACCCTGCTCAAGTCTCTCCACCACGTATTCTTGCGCCCCGCCTTGCGTGTCCTACCCGCCAGGGGCGTTCGTTCGCGCGGCACGCCGAAGATCTGCCTCTTTGGCAGGTTTCGGCCCAGAAGGACGAGCTTGTGCTGCAGTTCACGGAATCAGATGTCGTGAAGAAGAAGGAGGAGCGTCTTCTCGAGATGCGCTTCTTTATTCCCGACACAGAGGAGCAATCGGAGAATGAGGTGGCCGCCCAGCCCCACTGCACACAAAACCCTCTGCTCGGCCGCCCGTGCATTCGCGATTGATCTGACCGCGAGCTGGGCGCGGGCAGGACGAGGCGCACAAGCGGACGTGCGAGAAGCTCCATGAAGAGATCTCCAAGTACGTGACGGCCGAGTCGGGGGGCGACCAGCTGGCCAAGCTCGAGGAGATGAAGTTCCGCGTCCCGCGCGGCAGCTTCGAGCTCCAGCTCTTCAGCAAGGTCAGCGCCAGCCCGAGTGCTGTGCCCCGCGGCCCTCGCGCCCCGAGCGCGCTTTTCGGGTGCCGTGCGGCCGCCGTGACGCGCGCGTTGTGAGCCGCGGCGCGCGCACATCAGGTGCTCAAGCTGCACGGCGCGTCCTTCGACTGCTCGATCAAGTACAAGGACATCAAGGAGATGGTGCTGGTCAAGACCCCGCACGGCGGGAACACCTTCTTCGTGCTTTCGCTCGACCCGCCGTACCGGAAGGGCGCAACTATCTACCCGAATCTGGTCTCCGTGTTCTCAGAGGTCAGTGGCCCTTCCTTTGGCTTGACTCACCCCACCCCACCACGCGCGCGGCCGACTGATGCCTGGGGATCGCGCTCCTATGCGCTGATGGTCCCTCGGTGTGCAGAACGACGCGGAAGAAGACGACTACGAGTTACCGCTCACTTTACCTGCGGATTTCTTGGCAAAGCACAAGGACCACCCGCCGAAGCTGCTCGATAAGATGAAGGAGGTGGTGGAGAAGAAGAAGTTTGAGGGAACCAAGATGAATGCGACCACGAAGATGATTCAGTTCATGGCCTCGTCCAAGGACCGCAACGTCAAGATCCACAAGGCAGGCAGGTTCACCTCAGAAGCCAACGGGCAGCCGTACATCAAGTGCTCGATCGGGGCGAACCAGGGCTCGCTGTACCTGCTCGACGACTGCTTCGTGTTCCTCGACAAGCCCGCGCTCATCTTCATGTACGACAAGGTCTCCGAGATCGTCTTTGAGCGAAAGAGCAAGACGCTCACTGGGCCCAGCGGCAACTTCGACTTCAAGATTAAAATGACGGACGGCAAGTCCCAGGACTTCTCTCTCATCGAGAAGAAGGAGCTCAAGAACCTAGAGAAGTTCTTCACAGCGGTGTCTGAGCAGAAGTTCAGCAAACAGAAGATGCGCATCGCCAACTACCAGGACGACGAGGACGAGGAGATGGGGAGTGGGTCAGAGTCGGACCAGGGCGTCAAGAACCGCATGGCGGCGCAGGGCGGGTCTTCGTCTGAGTCCGAGGACGACGATTTCCAGGGGGGCGCAGCTTCGAGCGACGGTGGCTCGCCGTCGGATTCGTCGGACAGCGACGACGAGTCGGGGGCGGGGAGCGACGGCGGGGGCAAGGAGAAGCGGCGCGAGAAGAAGGAAAAGAAGAAGAAGAAGGAGAAGGCCAAGCCCAAGAAGGCCAAGAAAGCCAAGAAGGACCCGAACGCACCCAAGAAGGCCAAGTCGTCGTACATGCTGTTCGCGGAGGAGAAGCGCAAGGAAATCGCGGCTGCGAACCCGGAGTGGAAGATGACGGAGATTGGGAAGGAGCTCGGGCGCCTATGGGGGCTGCTCTCGGCGGAGGAGAAGCAGCCCTATCAGGACAAGGCCAAGGTGGCGCAAGAGGCGTACAAGGAGGAGAAGGCGAAATACGACCGCGAGAACCCCGACGCGGGGAAGAAGCGCAAGGTGAAGAAGGAGGGGTCGGACTCCGGCTCGGACTCGGGGTCGGACTCGGAGGAGGACAAGAAGGCGTCCAAGAAGAAGAAGGCCAAGAAGGACCCGAACGCGCCCAAGGGCGCCAAGACGTCTTTTATGCTCTTCAGCATCGCGACGCAGCCGGAGATCCGCGAGGCGAACCCGGACGCGAAGCTCACCGAGGTGGCAGGGAAGGTGGGGGAAAAGTGGAAGGCGCTGACGGCAGAGGAGAAGGCGGTGTGGGACCAGAAGGCGCGCGAGGACCGCGAGCGATTCGAAAAGGAGATGGCAGCCTACAAGGTGAAGGAGGAGGGGTCGGAGGACGAGGCAAAGCCGTCGGTCAAGGACATGATGGACGCAGGCAACGACGCCGACTCGGGATCCGACTCGGAGTAGACTGCGCGGTGGTGCGCGCCCGCGCGCGCCTGGCATTAGGGGGGTGCTCGGGGCCTTATAGCAGGCCCCCGGAGTAGCGGCGGCCATGTCGACTTTGTAAAATCAAAGGCCCGCCTCTTGGGATGGGCGGGGCGATTCGACTGCACGTGCGCGGCCTCCAGCAGAAAAGAGATTTATTTGACAAATGCAGACGGCAGGCCGATCCGGATGAAGATCAGGGCGGTGCCGCCAAGCGCTACGAAGATGAAGGTCGCAGCCTGACACACACAAGAGCGGTTGGATAGGACTTCGTTTCAGGTTGCAGTGGGATCACGCAGCCAGCTTTCCCGTCTGTAGGCAGGAAGGGCTGCCTGGGCGGGGTATACGCGGTGCAGGAGCTCACCATGGCGGACTTGGTGCTCTCAGATGCCCCGTCATCAGCCGCGAGAGACTGGCCCCACAACGCTCACGTCAGGGCTGAACGCTCTCGTCGGACATGCCGAGGGTTCGCCCCAGGCCAGGCTGAGTGGTTCTCTGGCCCGATGACCGCCGCGGCGCATCGCCCCCTCCCGCGTGTGCGGACTTCTAGTTTGCAAGACATCCCAAAATTTGGGAGACAGACGCGACCAGGCCGCTGCGATTGACCGGGCTTTTGCGGACCTGTTGAGCAACACGATTCCGCGCGTGACTGATGCGAGCCCTCATGCTGGAAATCCTTGCGTGCTGCGACCCCATTCGACCCACAGCATCTTGCACCGGAATCGAACCCTGACGCCCGCTCTACCAGGTGTCAACACTTCAAGCAGGCCGACGCCCCGACAGATGCGCGCAGCCCTGGGCGACCTAGCTGGCACTGCTGAGCATGGACTTTGGCAGGACGCAACCTCCCGTGCCGAGCTACGGCTTGCTTGCCTAGACCCTAACGGAGCATAGTAGTACACGGGTCTCCCGTTGACATGCCCCTCAATGAGCGGCCGTGTGTACTCAGCAGCGAGCTCCTCCCGCGTCACGGTCTCCTGCTCTTGCGCAGCGGCAGCGCAGAAGAACGCCAGTGCTACACAGGCCAAAAACACATGCTCGCTGCCCCTCAGTGCAGGTTTTGCCATCCTGGAGTGCGAATCGTGCACACACCGTCGGTGCGCCCCCCCGTCCACTGCGCCCCGCGATCAAGTGCCGCTTCACCCCGTCAAGGCAATCGAATGTGAATTGATGACTTTCATTTCACACCTGATGATCTTGGCCCTGCAACCGGTGCGGGCATCCGCGCCGTCTGGTACATGGTCGTTCCAGACGAATCCCCGCCGCCCTACAGCGAAGCAGACGCTCTTTCGCCCTACAGCAAATCACATCCCCGCCGCCCTATAGCGAAGCAAACGCTCCGCCGCTCTACAGCGAAGCAGACGCTGCGCCGCCCTACGACGAATCTGACGATCCGCCGACGATCCACAGCGATATGGACGTTCAAACCGCCAGTCCGATAGCGACGGACACGATGGAAGGAGCGAGCTTGTCTGACAGCTTCACTGCGAGAGCCACGCTGCAGGAGGTACAGTCGAGCACAAGAGAGGATCTGGTTGGGGCAGCCGTCCCGAAGGGCGCCCCGACAGCATTTCGCTTCCCTCCATTGGTAACTACCGGGGGTTTCACCTGCCTCGTCCTCATCTGTAGATCTGGAGACCGCCGTGCACTCGAATACACATTGCTGTCTTTCGACGGGTGAAGATCGAGCGGGAGAAGATGAGCCCGGGTGGAGGGACGGTATGCGCGTAGGTGGGTTTGCTGGCCGGGGCGGGCATTCGACGCAGGCCACTTTTACGTACGCTCTCCTCACACACTTCCCGCGCGCGTGTCCTCGCTCTGCCCCCCGCCTCGCAGCCGCCGGGGCCGCGCGCACACCTCGCCAGGAGGTGTTGCCACCGCCGCGCATCTGCGGCGTACGCGGACGCTACCCTCGCCTGGGCGTCGTGGCAGCTCACCGCTTGCTGAGCTGCTCCATCTCCGAGAGCTCGAATTGCTTGGCTTCTTGCTCCTGGATCAATTCGTTGATAAACTGCCACGCGTCAGTTTCAGAGTATTTGGTGACGAAGGCATGCCACTCCGCCACGTCCTTGAACGGCCTCATCTCTTGCGGCAGACCCATCAAACGCACGCACACGTCGTCAAATTGTTCCATCGTCAGAGCTCCCTTATTGGCAGCGAACCTTGCCACCGACAGGATCCAGTGGGGATGTTCGAACTCGTCCATCGCCATCTCCCAGACCATCTCGTTCTCTTTCTCGGAGAATTGCGCGCGAGAGACTCCCGTCTCTGTTTCTACCTTGCGGCGCATCCTCTCCATCATCGCCTCCATCGCCTGGCTCTTGCGCTGCCAATCCGGGTCCGTCTTGCTCCCTTCTTGCATGATGGCCTTGTTAATCTCCGCCAATTGCGCATCGGTCAAGTTTTCGGTGGCCGTCTTGCCGAGGATTTCACCGAATTTGGCCTTGATGTTCCTGATGGTCTTCGTCCGGGGATGGTTTTCGATATATTCCGACTGTCTCTTGAACTCAGGGTAAAGGTGTGCCATTCTCTCCTTGACCCGTTCCCTGACACGGCTCTGACTCGCCGGGTCCATTTTTTCAAAAGACGGCCCTGTGAACCCACTTGCAGCCGCCTCCTTATTGATCTCCTGGAATATGACCCACTCGCCAGGGGAGCCGTCTTTGTACCCGAAGTGCTCGAGAGGCATGGTGAGGACGATGCGGCGTTCGCGCAGCGACTCACGCGCAAGACGCAGCCCCAGTTTGTAGTCCTGAGCACACGGCGCATGTTAGGGCGCAATGCGGGCACGCAGACAGCGCGCCTGACGCTATCAGGACACCAGGGGCCAGGGTGACGTGCAGGCATCGAGGAGTTCGCACCTCGAATTTGATGGTTTCGAGCAGTAGCTTGAGAGAACCGTCCTTGACCATCCCAGCCTGCCATAACCGCCACACCGTAAGATCAGTGCGCAGCCGCGGCAGCTGTGCCCGGAACCCAATGCCCAACCGCTGCCGCGTTGCCCGGGCGGCCATGCCCAGCACATCGCAGCGGGATGGTTGTAGGTAGCAAGCCCGGCAGCCGGGGCACAGACCAGCGAAGCCATCATCTTTGCCTTTTCGGCGGGGGACGCGGATGCCTCCCACTCCGGGTAGGAGAACCCGACCACCTTGGTCTCGCGGCTGGCCGAGATCAAGGCCGGCTCCGTGGCCTCCGCCCCGTACGAAACCATGGTGCCGCCCTGTTGCCACCGTACCGGTCAGCGCATGGCGCGCAGTCGACCCTCTGCGTGGGCCGTGGGAGCGCCGCGGCGCGCGTGGTGCCCACCTTGGGCAAGATGCGCGCGAGAGCCGCGGCCGCGGGGCCGCCGACGCCGTCGAACGCGATCTTGGGGGCGGGTAGCTCCGCCAGGATCTCCTTCATCTGGTAGGTGCTGATCTGCGTGCACGAATTCCGCGCGCCGTCGCGTCACGCTAGCAGCGGTGGGTTGCGAGGTGACGGGGCGTGGGCTGGGGCCGTGGGGGGCAAGCGTTGGTAAGCGCGAGACGGTTTGTAGGCCGGGGCCGGGGCCGGGGCCGGGGTCGGGGCCGGAGTATGGCGGTCACCTGCTCGTAAGGAACGACAATGTCGGCGCCCAGGGCCTTGAGATGCGGGGAGATGTAGGCGATCTCGCCCTCCTTCGCGATGAGCGCGAGAATCTTGAGCCCCCGCGCCTTCGCAAGCTGCACCATTGCTTGCCCGGTGAGGGAGTAGGCGCCGTTCAGGACGATCCAATCACCCTTCTTGAGCTTTGCGTCGTCCAGCAGCTTGAGCGCGGTTGCAGGCGCTCCTCCCAGCACCGCCGCGTACCAGGCTGGGATGTCGTCGGGCACAACAGTCAGCGCGTCGGCTGGGACCACTGCGTGCGTCCGCCAAACCCCAACGCCCGGGGACGGAAGGACCCAATCCCCAGCTTTCAGGCCTTTGACGCCGGAGCCGACAGCTTCGACGACAGCGACACCCCTAACGCCCCCGACGGCCGGCCCGGCGGGCAGCGTGTACCCCGCCGTGAACGGCTCGACCGCGAGAACAGAAGCGTAGCGCTTCTTGATAGTGCTGGTGGAGACTTGCGTCGCAGGGGCGCTGTTCGACGAAATCGCGGCAATGTCTTCCGGCAAGCACGCCGCAGCGAGGAACCTCAGCTGCACTTGGCTCTTACCGGGGGAGGCGAGCTGCTCGGTCTCCTCGGCCATCGCAAGCGTCTGGTCGGGCTGCAGCCCCTTGTCCGTGTACAAAACGGACTGGGCGTTGACAGCCATACCACGCACCACCGGCGCGTGAAGCGCGCGGCGGACCGCCCCAAACGTTGCTCTCAGCATCGTTCCTGCGCCGGCTGGGTCGCCCCAGCGGTGAGCTCGACTGGAACAGAATCCTAGTGGTTGATTGATTTCGTCCAGTCAACCATCCACTTTGGGCCCATTTTTCAACTTTTCTGTTCGATCAACTTTCCCGGGAAAAATGTGGCAAGGGCCTCTCTGCTTTCGGGAAACGGGATCCACTCTGCGAGCCTCCAGAGTGCGCCCGCGCCGCGCCGCCGCGCCGCAGGCAAGGCGCCCTCACGCATTTACTGCACGAAATGCATAGAACACATCATGTATGTGCCCTAGAACCTGAACTCGGGGCACGGATCGCGTCTTCCGCGACGTGGGCGCGCTGCGACGCACTCCCGCCAACCCGGGAAGGGCTGTGCGCGCCCGCGCGGCGCAGCGCCCATCATAGCGGCATTCTGCGGTCCGATGACGGCCAAACCTTGTGAAGAAGTAGATTCGAATCACGTGCCGCTGTAGCGTGTAGTCTGGTGCAGTGATATCTTCGCGAACGCCCCTGTCGGCGCTCCTCGTGCCTCGTGGGAGAGGGGATCCACGCCTGTCGCGCTGCGCGCCGTACACCCCTTCAAACCGGCAGATCGGGCCAGTATCTGATAAACCACTGCTGTTTTTATCTGCAGAGCAAGGCTCCGTCGTCATGGATCAACCCTCGCACCGCCGGCACGAGGGCCACGTGAACGACTGCCGCCCGTCCTCTCCCAGTGCAACGACGCGCGACATGGAGCTGTTCTACCAGGCCCCAGCGGTCTCTGGAGGTCAATCGCATGGCCACTCTAGTCTGTCCCACACCGCTTGGTCCAGCAACACCGGCTCGGGTGGCCCTCGCGCCGCCGCTACCCAGTCTGGCTCTTGGCGCCAACTCATTTCACCCGTGAGCCGAGTTCAGAAATGCCGGCACAGCCGAGCTGCTGTTTGCTGGGATGAGACCACAGCCGGATGCTGACATATGCGTCGGCAGGGCATGGGGGCTACTGCGCACGACGAGGGCTGTTGGGGTTGCACCCGCGCGTACGACGACACTACTCGTTGAGCTTCTCGCTCAAGGTGAGTCCTGTTGCCATCCTGCGCTGCCTCTGCCCGCGGATTTTGATTGGCCGTCTGCCCCCAAGGATGATAGAGGTGGCGCTAGCACATTGAAGGCTTGAGCTTGCTGTGGCGTTCTAGCAGTGGTCAAGTTGTACCGGACTGACTGCCTGCAGCGAGCACCTTCCTTTTCGGGCCTATTTCACCCGCGTAGTTTGCCATATGACCCGACCGCAATAGGAATGGGACACCATTCCTATTGCGCTCTCGCCCGCCTTCTCTGGGCTTGGATGCGTGCGCACATGAGCACTTTCCCGTCACAACGAGTGGAACTTCCCTGCAATTCTGGCGGGAACATGTTGTCTGAAGCGGTTGACCGCCCCAGGACCGGGAGTGCAGCGGGCGACGCATCAGCGCGCCTCGGTCATTCATGGAAGACTTGGTTTCCAAGCCAGGTGCGCTGATGCTTTGGGTTTTCTGCTCGCAGCAACCTTGCTGTGTCTGCGCTGCTCTTCTCGCACTCGCCCGTTCCCTAGTAAAAGGGGGGATCCACCTTTACGCACCGACTGAAGCGCTACGCGTCCCGGCAGAGGACGTCTATGAGATCGATCACAACGGAACGTCATCGCCACCCTTCGCGGTTACGTTTGGAAATGGGAAGCGCGCAGGGCACCTGGTGACCGCGGACGAGGAAGGATTCGTGACGCTTGTGAATACGATGGTTCCGAGGAGAGAGGACGGCGGGCACGCGTACTCGTGGATGTCGCACCGCAACGCGATTTTCGACGTGGCCTTCTCGGAGGGGGATGACTTGCTCGCCACAGCATCAGGGGACCAGACCGTGCGCGTCTGGGACCTGTCGTGCCACCACCCTGAGCTGAAAGCGACGCTGCGCGGGCACGCCGGCTCAGTCAAGACGCTGCAGTTTCGGCCGGGCAGCCAGCACCAAATTGCCTCAGGCTCGCGCGACGCGAGCATCCGTCTCTGGGACACGCGCGTGGACAGTGCACCCACCGGCGCGATGCCCGACATCCGCCCGGTGCAGTCGATCCAGGGCGCGCACGAGAGCGGGCGCGCGGGCCCGCGCAGCAAGGCGAACCAGTCGAAGCAGAGCGTGACGTCACTCGTCTTCCTCGACGAGAACCTGCTTGCATCCGCGTGCGCCGCCGACGGCTCCATCAAGCTGTGGGACCTCCGCAAGAGCTGGGAGCCCAAGGGCGCCCGCTCGGTGCAGTGCTTCCTCTCGCGCGAGGCGAGCGTCACCGGGCGCCCGCGCGGGATCACGTCGCTGTCGGTGAACGCGACGCGCTCCAAGCTGCTCGCCTCGTCGACGGACCACCACATCTACATGTTCGACGCGGTGGTGCCGGAGGCCGAGCCGCAGATTTTTTCGGGGCACCAGACCACGAGCTTCTACGTCAAGTCGAGCCTCTCGCCCGACGGCAAGTACATCGTCTCGGGCTCTTCGGACAACCACGTGTACATCTGGCACGTCGACACCCCGCTCCTCCCGCCCATCAAGCTCGAAGGGCACGGCGGCGAGGTGTCGGACGTGGCGTGGTCGCCGGACGAGTTCGGGAAGCTGGCGTCCTCGTCGGACGACGCGACCGTCCGCCTCTGGACCATCGACCGCGCCGCGCGCGAGCTCGCGGGCGGCGCGAGCCCCGCGCACGGGCGGAGCCACCTCGGCCTCGGGCGGGCGATCCCTTCGGAGGCGTGGTCGCAGGCCTCGTCGCAGAGCGAGTCGGACGTGCTCGCCTGCCACGAGACCATGCTCCTCGTGGACGCTTCCTCGTGCGTCTCCGCCGATGGCGCCGACGGCGCGCGCGACGCGCAGCTGCCCACCACCCCAGCCGGCGAGACGGCGGCGTCGGCGGCGGGCTCGCCGGGTTCGGCGCCGACGGTGGCGCGCGGCGGGGGCTCGCGCGCGGCCGGCCGGCGGGCGCGCGCTGCAGAGGCGCGCGCGCACCAAGGCGCGGCGTCGCGCGCGGGGCTGAAGCAGTTCCGGCTGGACGAGCTCTGGTCGCGCCAGCCGCGGCGCAAGCTCGCGGGCGAGCTCGATGCGGATCCCGCCCCGGGCGGCGCGGGCGCGGGCGCGGGCGCGGGC
>ENA-UOXV01005727-UOXV01005727.1-marine-metagenome-genome-assembly--contig:-NODE-5727-length-13437-cov-8.857047_pt1 | contig 13437 bp, 10 predicted proteins | sample MGYA00238165_ERZ766961 | MGnify/ENA primary metagenome ERZ766961 (study PRJEB28924, sample SAMN03173240) | marine metagenome | biome: Marine; feature: Water; material: Subsurface seawater | place: North... | reverse complement strand
GCGCTTAAGGATCAAGAAGCATCCGCTCCTTTACCGTTGCTTGCTAAATCAAGACCGTTTACATCAATAGCTTCTAAACCGACCGTTTTTACTATTTTCACGTTTTTCTTTCTAATTTTTACTTTCGACCTTCTACTTTTTTGTCGCCTCACCCGGCTCCATCCAAGACCGACTCAATGCCTCGCCATTATTCTACCGGTGACGTTTTGAGCCCAAAAAAATCGGCCCATTTAAGAGCCTTTTTTAGCGGATTGGATCTGCAAGTCCGCAAAGTAGTCGCGCGCACTTTTCGCTCTGGATAACCGCTCGAGCAATGCCTCTGAGGCTTCTTCTTCAATAAGCGTTGCGGTGACCTCAAGGGCCTCTATCACCGTTCGAAGCCGATCTAATAACGGCCCTTTATTGGTTAAAAAAATATCATGCCACATCACCGGATCACTGGCGGCAATTCTAGAGAAATCTCGAAAGCCGCCTGCTGCGTATTCGAACACTTCACGTTCGTTCCCAAATCCTGACAGCACATCAACCAAGGTATAGGCCAGCAAATGCGGCAGATGACTGGTTTGAGCCAAAATGTCATCGTGATGCGCAACACTCATCACGACAATTTCTGCGCCCAAGGACCGCCACAGCTTGCTGACGAGTTCAAGGGCGTGTGCCTGAACATCGTCTCCAGGGGTCAAGATCACTTTATGGGCTTCGAACAAATCATTTCGAGCAGCCCGAACTGAATGTTGCTCCGAACCGGCTATGGGGTGTGCTGGAACCCAATTGGCTGGCACCTGACCCCATAACGCTTCAGCAAGCCGAACAATGGGACCTTTAACACTGCCAACATCGGTGACCACGCCAGAATAAGCGCCCAGCGCAGGCATTAACGTCGATAATTGCTTTATCGGGACGCACAGACAAATCACGTCCGACCTCTGCATCAAGTCGTTAACCGTTGGCGCGATGTCATCGATTAGGCCTTCGCTAAGGCCATATCTCAAGGCATCATCAGAGATGTCTAAGGCCACAATGCGCGTTTCGGGCGAAGCGCGTTTGAGGCCGGCCGCGATTGACCCACCAATCATCCCTAGCCCAATGAGCCCAAGGCATCGCATTACGGGCTCAAAACCCGACCTAAGGCCTTAAGAAAAACGCGATTCTCCTGTGGCGTCCCAACAGAGACGCGCAAATGCCGCGGCAAGCCGTACACCCCAATCGGCCTAACAATGACGCCTTGCATCAACAACGCCTGATAAATTGGCAACGCGTCCTGACCTACATCAAAACACACGAAATTACCGGCCGACGGAATAGCCGATAGAGACAAGTCTGCAAGCCCCGCATTGAGATCCAGCAAGCCCTGCTGGTTGACCGCAACACCCTGCGCCACATGCTCCGAATCATCTAATGCGATCAAACCGGCGGCGAGCGCTATGCTGTTCACATTGAAGGGCTGCCGAATTCGATTCATGAGATCAGCCACATCCGGATGACTGACGGCATACCCAAGTCTTAGCGCTGCGAGCCCATAGGCCTTCGAAAAGGTCCGCGTAACGACCAAATTCGGATGTTGATCAAGCAACGTCAAACCATTGGGATACTCCGGGTCATCAACGTATTCCACATAAGCCTCATCCAACACCACGAGGGTTGTTGCCGGCACAGCCTTTAAGAAGCCCTCTAGCGCATCTCGACGAACCCAGGTCCCGGTCGGGTTATTCGGGTTCGCAATAAAAACCATGCGCGTGCGATCATCAATCATTGCAAGCGTTGCCGTTAAATCCTGCTGATAATCCACACAAGGCACTTCTTTCAAGGTTGCCCCTAAGCTTTGCGTGACCAACCCATAAACAACAAAAGCGTGTTGGGAGACCACGGCATTGTATCCAGGCTTCAAAAACAATCGAGCCAACAACTCCAGCACATCGTTTGAGCCGTTGCCGACAGTCAGACGGTCGATTGCAACGCCTAATTGCTCAGACAACTTCTGCTTCAGTTGAAAAGCACTGCCGTCAGGGTAGCGTGCACAATCCTTTAGCATCTCGCCTAGATGGTGTTGCAGCTGTGGCGTGGGGCCAAGCGGATTTTCATTACTGGCAAGTTTTACAATCTGGCTCAAACCCAACTCTCGCTCCAGCTCTTCAACTGGCTTGCCGGGTTGATACGGCGCCAAGCTTAAAACCCCAGTGTTGACTGATTTAAAAAAATCCATTGCTATAGCCTTAGCGCACGGGGATAGCTCCCCAATATTTTTACTTCCAACGCATCCTTGGAGACTTCATCCAGCACCGCCTGGATATCAGGCTCCGTGATGTGCCCATCAAAGTCGATAAAAAACACGTAAGACCACATTCCTTGCTTCGACGGCCGGGTCTCGATCGCGGTGAGTGAAATACCGTGGCGGTGGAACGGCTCAAGCAGTGAAAACAGAGCCCCTGGGCGGTTTTGCGTCGACACCATTATCGAGGTTTTATCGGCCCCGCTCGGTCCCACGGGCTCCCGTCCAACGACCAAAAACCGAGTGGTGTTGTCTGATAAATCTTCAATCTTTCGGGACAATATGGTCAGGCCGTACAGATCAGCCGCCACTTCTGATGCGATCGCACCTGCACCCGGGTCACGCGAGACAAGCTTTGCGGCCTGGGCATTACTCGACGCGTCAATCCGAACCGCATCGGGATAGTGCACATCGAGCCAGCGCCGACATTGCCCAAAGGTTTGCTGATGTGCGTAAATTCTTTCAATTGGGGCATCCGTCGTTAAGGCCATGAAGTGATGATGGACTTTCAGCTCACACTCGCCGCAAATGCGAAGCGACGACGTTAAAAAATTATCAAGGGTATGGTTGACCACACCTTCGGTTGAGTTTTCAACCGGCACGACGCCGTAATGACAGTTTTCCGCCGCAACTTCTCGAAACACCTCGTCAACCGTAACGAACGGTCGACCAATTACCGCATCGCCAAAATGTTTCAAGGTTGCTTGCTGGGTAAAGGTGCCTTCGGGCCCGAGAAAGGCAACCTGCATTGGCTCTTCTAGCGCAAGGCACGCTGACATAACCTGACGAAAAATCAACGCGACCTTCTCGTGACTCAGCGGTCCCAAATTCTTTTCAACCAGACCGCGTAGCACCTGCGCCTCACGTTCCGGCCGGTAGAAGATCGCCGGTTCATTGTCGGCAGACTGCTCTTTCACAGCGGCTACCTCAAGCGCGCATTTGGCACGACGATTCAACAGCGTCAGCAACGCTTGATCCAATTCGTCAATTTCAAGTCGCAGCGCTTGCAGCGCTTGCGCTTGATCGATTGCATCAGTCACTGTCAGGATCCTCGAGCCCATCGGGCGCGGACTGCGCCTTGCTGTTAGACGCCGCACCTAACGTCGCTGCGTCGGAGACCAGCACCGAATTCTCTTCAGCGCCTTCTTCACCCTCACCATTTGTTTCATCTATCTCAGGCTCCTCAAAAGAGGCTAAACCCACCAGTGATTCACCCTCACTCAAGTTGATCAAACGAACGCCTTGCGTATTGCGCCCAAGCGTTGAGACCTCATCAACCCGGGTACGAACCATCGTACCCTGATCGCTGATCAGCAGCACCTCGAAGCCCGAGTCAACTTCCGCGACGCCAACCAAGCTACCATTACGCTCTGACAGCTTCATCGCAATCACACCCTGGCCGCCACGGCCGATGACCGAAAATTCTGCTACTGGCGTCCGCTTGCCGTAGCCTTTTTCACTGGCGAGCAGCAACGTGCCCTCCGCACTTGGGATAATGAGCGAGATCACAGCCTCGCTCACCCGAAGCTTGATACCCCGAACCCCTCGCGCACTTCGGCCCATTGCGCGCACGTCTTGTTCCTTAAAACGAATCGCTCGACCACCAGAACTAAACAACATTACATCTGATGCGCCATCGGTTACCGAGGCGCCGATCAAGGTATTGTCGTCTTCAAGTTCGATCGCGATTAAACCGGAACTTCTGGGTCGTGCAAAGTCCATGAGCGGCGTTTTTTTAACCGTTCCATTAGCCGTTGCCATGAAGATGAACTGGTCCTCGCCATAGCCTTCAATGGGTAACATCGCAGTGATGCGCTCACCCTCGCCAAGCGGCAGGATATTAACGATTGGTCGACCCCTGGCTGCCCGACTGGCAATTGGGATTTGGAAGGTTCGGAGCCAATACACCTTCCCACGGTCACTGAAACACAGCAGCGTGTCATGACTGTTCGTCACCAGAAGCTTTTCGATAAAGTCCTCTTCTTTCACTGCACTGGCCGAACGACCGCGGCCACCGCGTCGCTGCGCTTGATAGTCAGATAAGGGTTGGGTCTTAGCATAACCGCCGTTAGACAAGGTCACGACCATCTCTTGTGGCGTAATCAAATCTTCCATCGTGAGATCTTCTTGTGACGCCACAATCTCCGACCGACGCTCGTCGCCATATTCATCTCTAATTTGAATCAGCTCATCCTTGATCAACCCCATCAAGCGCTCGGGCAGCATCAAGATCTCCATCAAATCGGCGATGTTGTCGATAATCTCCCGATACTCCTCGAGCAATTTCTCTTGCTCAAGACCCGTCAATCGATTCAGCCGCATCTCCAAAATAGCTTGAGCCTGCTCGGGCGACAAAAAGTACAGCCCATCTTCTTTCAAGCCATATTGCGGATCTAAATTGTCGGGCTTGGCCGCATCCGGCCCTGCTCGCTCAAGCATCTGGGTTACTGATTCGGAACCCCAAGACCTGGCCAGCAATTTCTCCCGCGCTTCTTGCGCATCAATACTGGTCTTAATCAGTTCGATCATCGGATCGATGTTGGACAGCGCCACGGCAAGACCCTCTAGCACATGCCCCCGGGCTCGGGCGCGACGCAGTAAATACACGGTCCGTCGTGTGACGACTTCCCGGCGATGGACGATGAAATACTCTAAAACCTGCTTGAGATTCAACACTTTGGGCTGGTTATCCACCAAGGCGACCAGATTGATGCCAAACACGCTCTGCAGTTGTGTCTGAGCGTAGAGATTATTCAGAACAACCTCCGGCACAACATCCCGTCTGAGCTCAATTACCAAGCGGGTTTCTTTTGCAGACTCATCCCGGAGATCCGTGATGCCTTCAATTTTTTTCTCTTTGTGCAGCTCCGCGATTTTTTCAATTAATTTCGAACGGTTCACCTGATACGGGATTTCGTGAACGATGATCGTCGATTTGCCGGTCTTTTCATCTAGGATAATTTCACAACGAGCGCGCATTTGAACCCGACCGTGACCGGTTCGGTAGGCCTGAACAATACCGGCTCGGCCATTAATGATCGCAGCGGTTGGGAAATCCGGACCCAAGATATGCTCCATCAACCCATCAACTTCCAAGGTCGAATCATCAATTAAGGCAATTGTGCCATTAATGACTTCAACCAAATTATGGGGCGGGATGTTTGTCGCAAAACCAACTGCGATACCGCTTGAGCCATTCACCAATAGATTTGGGAATCGTGCGGGCAGCACTTCTGGCATTTGCAAAGTGCCGTCGTAATTTTCGACAAAATTAACGGTCTCTTTATCCAAATCGGCCATTAATTCGTGAGCAATTTTAGCCATCCGCACTTCTGTGTAGCGCATTGCCGCGGCCATATCACCATCAAGTGACCCAAAATTGCCCTGTCCGTCAACCAGCGGGTAGCGCAACTGCCAGTTTTGAGCCATGCGCACAATCGTGTAATACGACGCCGTATCGCCGTGCGGATGGTACTTACCAATGACGTCCCCAACGATCCGGGCCGATTTCATATAGGGGCGGTTATAAGCATTATTCTGCTCGCTCATCGCAAACAGGACGCGGCGATGGACCGGTTTTAAGCCATCGCGAACATCTGGCAAGGCACGCCCGACGATGACACTCATCGCATAATCCACATAGGATTGCCGCATTTCATCTTCGATGTTGATAGTTCGGATGTCGTCGTGTTCGATATCGGTCATGGTTACACTATCTTCTTTTGCAAAATTGTTCCGAAAGCCTGCCTTAGAGACGGCACTCGACCTATTTACCAGCGCACCTAACTCTCGGCACACCTTTTATTTTTGGTGCGTTGCGCACGCGTCACACCGATTAGAAATTGTTTTCTTAAATTTTTAGGCGTTTTATTCGCTGCTTTGTATCTTTGTATCTTTGTATCTTTTGGTCGTTGTGTTTTGGCTGTTGGATTGGTGTTGTTTGTTGCGTCGCGCTTGTTACCGCTGTTTCGCTTTTGCCCACTATTTCGCTTTTGCCCATTCATGGCACTGTTTGCTTAGACCGCTTGCATCGACCTCGCTTCTATCAATACCAACCCGGCAATACCAACCCGGCATTTTAGCGCCTGCTCTTTAAAACCGACCTCGGTAACCGAGCTTTCTAAACCAAGCTTTCCAAACAGAGCTTTCTAAACAGAGTCTGTTTTAGTCCACCTTCTGCAGCTGGCAATTAAGACTTTAGTTTTCAAACGCAGAATTTTCGACTCGGATTTGGCTTGGCCTTTATAACTTTGTGCGGTCTCTGAACAGCGCTCGAGGACCCATTTACTCGTACCCGTTTGACACTAAAAATTCAGTCCGAATTAAAACCAGGCTACGCCATCTCGCAATCAAAACTGGCCATTTCTTCACGCCCGGCGCTGCCGCAAATACTAGCACAACCAGTCCTAAAAACCTATCAAGATCAGACCCGATATAGCGATGCAAGTCATTGTATTTAATAGTTTTTAATTAGTGCCGTTGACGGTAAACTGAAACTCCTCACAGAGCGCTGAAAAGGACTCGACAGCATGGCCAATCTAGAGCGCCTACAACCGCAGTGGCTGCTGCCGATCCGACCGAGCGAGACCCTTCTGACCGATCATGACCTGGTTCATGACGGCGGTCAGATCGTCGCCATTCTACCTCGTAAAACTGCCGATCAAGACTACCCTCAAGCCACCTGCCTGCCTTTGCCAGGCAAGGTGCTCATGCCGGGACTCATTAACTGCCATGGTCACGCCGCTATGACGCTATTACGCGGCTATGCCGATGACTTCAAACTCATGACCTGGCTAAATGACTACATCTGGCCCGCCGAAGCCAAGTGGGTGAATCGCGAATTCGTCGAAGCCGGGGCGTGGCTGGCGGCAACCGAGATGGTACAGTCGGGTACAACCTGCGCCGCTGACAGTTATTTTTACCCCGAATCAACGGTGGCAGGGTTTGCAAAGGTCGGTGTGCGCAGTCAAGTCACAACGCCCATCTTGAGTTTTCCCAGTGCCTGGGCAGATTCTGAACAACAGTATCTCGATAAAAGTCTCAATTTCTTTGAATGGGCCGTGGGGAGACCAAACTTAACCACCGGTTTCGCACCCCACGCCCCGTATACGGTCTCAGATACTGGCTTCGAACAGATCCTTCGATACAGCGAGGACCTAGATCTAACGATTCATCTCCACTTGCACGAATCGCAAGAGGAAATCACCCTGCATCAAGCCGAAAACGGCAACCGTCCAATCGCAAGACTACAGGCGTTAGGCCTGATCAATTCACGCCTTCAAGCTGTGCACATGACCGACCTTACTGAGATCGAGATCGATCAACTGGCCGCGGCAAAGGTTCGCATCGCTCACTGCCCGGAGTCTAATCTCAAACTCGCCAGCGGCATTTGTCCAACGCCACGTCTCCTGAGCAGCGGCATCATCGTCGGACTCGGCACCGATGGCGCGGCCAGTAATAACGACCTAGATATGTTCCAAGAGCTCCGCACCGCGGCAATGCTCGCCAAACTCACCACGGGCGACCCAACCGCGCTAGACGCTTTCAGCGCGCTCGAAATGGCAACCATCGGTGGCGCCAAATTTTTAGGCTTATCTGACCTGATTGGCAGCCTGGAGCCCGGGAAAGCCGCTGACATGATTGCCGTCGATCTGAGCGACATTCGACATCAGCCGGTGTATCATCCGATTTCTCAATTGGCCTACACCGCAACCGGTCAAGATGTCACGCATACTTGGGTTGCAGGCTGTTTATTATATGCAGAAAGGCAACATCATTCGTCGGATGTCGCCGCGCTCACCGCTGAGGTTGCGCAGTGGCAGACCAAAATTCAAGGGATTTCATGACCACCTCAGACAACGTTGATCCGATCGAAATTCAAAAGTTCGAGGACATGGCGCGCCGGTGGTGGGATCCTGATAGCGAATTCAAGCCTTTGCATGCGATTAATCCGCTTCGGATGAACTACATTGCTGAACGCGCCAAGCTCGCTGGCAAGCGTGTCCTCGATATTGGCTGCGGCGGCGGCTTATTAACCGAGGCCTTGGCAACGGCTGAGGCCTCGGTCACGGGCATCGACATGGGCACCTTACCCTTGCAAGTCGCCAAGCTTCACCAACACGAGTCCAATCTTGATATCGAGTATCTTCAGTCCACCGCAGAAGATTATGCTGAACAGCATGCTGGCACCTTTGACGTTGTGACCTGTCTTGAGATGTTGGAGCATGTCCCCGACCCTGATTCCATCATCAACGCCTGCTCGAAACTCTTAAAGCCGGGGGGTGATCTATTTCTTTCTACGATTAATCGCAACCCGAAATCTTATCTTTTTGCAATCATCGGCGCCGAATACTTTTTACGACTGCTACCCAGGGGCACCCACGACTACCAAAAGTTCATCCGGCCCTCGGAACTGGCCGCCAGCCTGCGGACCCACCAGTTTGATTTGCGGGACCTTAAGGGCATGACCTATAACCCGATCACACAGCATTATGCGTTGAGCGAGGACACGCAAGTTAACTACCTGATGCACGCGCGTTATGAACCCAGTTAAATTTAATGCCGAACCCAATAGCTTTGCTGGCCGCGTCATTCTGATTACCGGCGCCACGTCTGGCATTGGACGAAGCTTGGCACTCGGTCTTGCACAACTCGGCGCGACGGTTTTATTGTTAGGTCGCGACGTTGCGGCGCTTGAAGCACTTTTTGATAAAATCAAAGACAGCCACCATCCCGAGCCTGGGATTGTGCCGTTTGATCTGAGTCAGGACGACCCTGAACGGCTTAGCACCCTTAAACAGGTTATTACCGAACGCTATGGCGTCTTAGACGGGCTCATTCATAATGCTGCGATACTTGGCGATCGCGTCCCGTTTGAACACTACAACATGACCACTTGGGCGCAAGTATTTCGCACCAACTTCGAGACCCCGGTTGCCTTGACCCAGGCGCTACTACCGCTACTGCAGCAATCGAGCGGTGGCGCGGTGATTTTTACAAGCTCGAGTGTTGGCTACTCGCCCAAAGCCTACTGGGGCGCCTATGCTGCCTCAAAATACGCCTTAGAAGGCGTTGCATCCTTGCTCAGCGAAGAACTCGAGAACACGTCCGACATTCGTGTAAGTGTCGTAAACCCTGGGGCCACTCGAACAAAGATGCGCCAAGCGGCTTATCCTTCTGAGGATCCGGCATCCGTCAAACCGCCGGAAGATCTGTTAGCACTTTTTACTTACCTACTCAGCGCAACCTCAGGCGCACCGCGCGGTCATCGCTTTCAAAGTAACGGCAATCATCAACCGCTTGTGCGCAGGACTAACGATTAGATCGACCTTTGCGCGGTTGAGTCATGGGTGGCGGCGTTAGGCCAGCCAGCAGGTAAAGATCCTGTTCGTCCTTCCCTAGAATCTCAGTATAGCGACCCGATTTCACCGCGGCAGGAATAAAGAAACTGCCAAAACGGACCCGTTTGAGCCGACTTACCGTCAGTCCTTGGGATTCGAACAACCGCCGAACTTCCCGGTTGCGCCCCTCGGTCAACGCTACGTAATACCATTGATTTGCCCCAGACTCATCCCGACCCTTTCGGACGTCCGAAAACTTCGCCACACCGTCTTCCAACAGAACGCCATCGGTTAAAGCCCGCAACTGGTCATCGCTGACATCACCCAAGACTCGGACCGCATACTCACGATCAATATTACTGCGGGGGTGCATCAGGCGATTGGCTAACGCGCCGTCCGTGGTCAACAGCAAAAGCCCACTGGTATTAAAATCGAGCCGGCCGACAGAAATCCAACGCTGATTATTCAGCTTAGGCAGCCGATTGAAAACGGTTGGACGCCCTTCCGGATCGTCCCGCGTGCAGATTTGGCCCGTCGGCTTGTTGTAAAGCAAATGCCGATGTTTCTGAGCGACCTGCATAATCGTCTTGCCATCAACGACGATCTTATCTTCGATTCCAACGCGATCACCGATCGTTGCGACCTGACCGTTCACCATCACCCGGCCCGCCTCGATCCAACCCTCCATCGTTCGGCGACTGCCAAAACCCACGGTTGCCAATACTTTTTGCAGCTTTTCAGTCATCTCGACAGCGCCTGTATCATGGGCTTAGTGGGGCGTCTTGTTATCATCAGCATCCTCCGAAAAGGCTGCTTTCAGGATATCCGCGTTTGTATCTCCTTCTCCTGCCCGTGCGATCTCCAAGCGCTCAACTGACGCCTGCTGCCCAGTTTCTGTCGCATCCGAAGACCCGGTATTGGCCAAGGTGTCGCCGCCATCGTCATCCCGTTGGTGTTCAGAGGAATGCGCGTCGATCACCGAGCCATCCGTTGCAACCTTCGCTTCATCTTCTCTAACCAATTTATCATCAGCGTCCTCTAAATCGTCGTCATTGTCGTGCACAGCTGGCGAGGCCATGACGCGGCGAATATTCTCTCGAATGGTGTCTACGGTCGTTACAACCTCATCAAGATCTGTGTCTTGTAGGATCTCAGCCTCGGCATCCTCATCGCTCAGGACAATGGTTTTCATTTCGATCAGGGGCTCATCCAAGTCCAAACGACTCGTCATCTCATCTAGATCTCGAATTTCTGATAAGGTCGGCAACTCATCCAAATTCGACAAATTAAAGTAATCCAAAAAACTTTTGGTTGTTGCATACATTGCAGGCCGGCCAGGCACATCGCGATGACCCACAATTCGAATCCATTCCCGCTCAAGCAAGCTTCGGATAATATTCGTTGAGACCGCAACACCTCGAACCTCTTCAATATCACCGCGGGTAATTGGCTGCTTGTAAGCAATCAAGGCAAGCGTTTCAAGCAAAGCACGGGTATACCGCTGAGGACGCTCTTCCCAAAGGCGGCTCACCCATTCGCCATATTCGCCCCGAACTTGAAATCGATAACCACTGGCAAGCTTCTTCAGTTCAAAACCTCGCCCATCGCAATCCGCTTCAATTTCTTCTAAAGCCCGGCGAACCTCGTCTCGGGTCGGCGGGTCCATTTCGAACAACGACATTAAATTATCGAGCGACAAAGGGCTTTCCGAGGCCATGATCGCGCCTTCAATAATTTGCTTTAATTTTTCTTGCACGCTCATAAATTTTGCTCCGCGTTGTCAGAAGCGATCGTTGCCATCCGAAGCCGAATGTGGATTGGCGCAAAGGGTTCGGTCTGAACCAATTCGATCAAGGATTCTTTAATCAACTCCAGCATGGCGATAAAGGTCACGACAACCCCTGCTCGACCTTCTTCGACACTGAACAACTCTATGAACGGTTCGTACTGATCCCCACGCGCTTGAATGCGAGCCAGAATATGCGACATCCGCGCTCGCGTTGATAACGGCTCAAGACTGATCTGATGACTGGCATTTTGATCGGTCCGGCGCAATACACCACCTAGTGCGATCAATAATTCCTGGAGCTGAACATCCGGTAACGGCTTCGGCCGCGTCGAAACTGGTGCGTCCGCGTTCGCGACCCAAAAATCCCGATTCGACCTAGGTAATTCATCAAGATTGAGTGCCGCCGTTTTAAATTGCTCATACTCTTGCAACCGTCGAATCAATTCGGCCCTTGGGTCATCCTCTTCTGCTTCACCGGCGGCTTGTCGAGGTAACAGCATCCGCGATTTTATCTCAGCAAGCATTGCAGCCATCACCAGATATTCTGCGGCCAGCTCGAACTGTAGCTCCGTCATCAAATCAATGTATTGCATGTATTGCTGCGTGATGTCGGCGACGCGAATGTCCAAGATATCCAAGTTTTGTCGCTTAATGAGATACAGCAAAAGATCAAGTGGACCTTCGAAGGCCTCGAGAAAGACTTCCAGGGCATCAGGCGGAATGTACAGATCATCCGGTAAAGTTGTATACGGCACGCCGGCGACCAGCGCCAATTCACTTTGTTTGCGTAGGGCCGGTGGTAACCTGGACACCTTGGAATCGTTGTCTACCAGGTCCGAAGAGTCCATCACAGTGACCTGTAATCTAAGCCCATCGCAGCCCGAACTTCTTCGAGGGTCTCGCGCGCCTGGGTTCGAGCCTTCTCACACCCTTCGGCAATAATACTTCGTACCAAATCAGGGCTTTCTTCAAATTGCAGCGCGCGCTCTCGCATGGGTTGCTGCTCTTGCAAAATCGCTTCAATTAAAGGCCCCTTGCAGTCCAAGCAGCCAATACCAGCTGTCTTACAACCTTCGGTGATCCAGGCCTGAGTGGCCGGATTTGAATAGATCTTATGCAAATCGAATACCGGACACTTCTTGGGATCCCCAGGATCAGTTCGCTTAACCCGCGCGGGATCCGTGGTCATGGTTTTGACTTTTTTGGTGACGGCGTCGGGGTCTTCGCGCAGAGAGATCGTATTGTTATAACTTTTGGACATCTTTTGTCCATCAAGACCCGGCATCACTGGGTTCTCTGTCAGCAGCGCTTTCGGCTCTGGCAAGATAATCTTCCCAGAACCCTCAGCGTACCCTAGCAATCGGTCGCGGTCACCCAAGGACAAATTGCCCTGACTGGCAACCAAGGATTGCGCCCGGCTGAGCGATTCCTCGCTGCCTTGTTCAACATAACTGCGACGAAGCTCTCGATACAATTTGCCATTCTTTCGCCCTAATTTTTTTACAGCTTCTTCAGCAGCCTTCGCAAAGCCCTCATCTCGGCCGAACAGGTGATTGAATCGTCGAGCCAGCTCCCGGGTCATCTCAACATGCGGCACTTGGTCCGCCCCGACGGGCACTTGTCCGGCGCGATAGATCAAGATGTCCGCACTTTGCAACACCGGGTATCCTAAAAACCCATAGGTCGACAGATCGCGATCACGCTGTTTGCTAACCTGATCTTTAAAGGTTGGGACCCGCTCAACCCAACTGAGCGGTGTGATCATCGACAAGAGCAAATGCAACTCTGCATGCTCAGGTACTTTGGATTGAATAAACAACGTTGTTGAGCTGGGATTAACGCCCGCCGCAAGCCAATCGATCACCATTTGCCAGGTGTTTTCTTCGATCAGACGGGTTTCTTCATAGTGACTGGTCAGGGCATGCCAATCCGCCACAAAAAAGAAACTCTCGTATTCGAGTTGTAGCTTAACCCAGTTCTTCAAGACGCCATGGTAGTGGCCAAGATGCAAGCGGCCCGTTGGGCGCATACCAGACAAT
>ENA-UOXV01005726-UOXV01005726.1-marine-metagenome-genome-assembly--contig:-NODE-5726-length-13439-cov-5.303571_pt1 | contig 13439 bp, 17 predicted proteins | sample MGYA00238165_ERZ766961 | MGnify/ENA primary metagenome ERZ766961 (study PRJEB28924, sample SAMN03173240) | marine metagenome | biome: Marine; feature: Water; material: Subsurface seawater | place: North... | reverse complement strand
CGATGACCAAGACAACCGGGTCATGAAGCTGCAGAAGACGCGCTACGAGCCAGCGTTCAGAGAAGTCATCTTCACATCCACTTTAATCGAGGAGCCGGTGCTTGACGACTTGAACGAGATCCAGACCGTGCGCTGCCGCATCTCCATACCGCACAGCCTGTCCATCGAGGCCAAGGCCAACAGCAGCATCCAGAAGCAGCTGGACCAAGACCTCGAGAAGATCGACAGGGCCTGCGTACACATCACCGACACGATCAACAAGTTCGGCCCGGTGGCCATCAAGATGGGCAGCGGCGGCGCGAAGAACCCGCCAAAGGAGATAGCCGGCCTGCACCGCATGGTGTGGAACGACGTGTACGCCAACGTGCCGGGCGCGTCCAAGTCGGCTGACACCAGAAGGGCCGTCAGGAACGGCGCCTACGAGCGGTTCGAGATGGAGCCGCACGAGGGCTGGTGCGTGCTCAGGATGCGGCAGAACTTGGTGGCCAGTACCAGCCAAGAGGGGGCCGGGGTGGATTATGACGTGTAACTCTAAAGTTTCAAGGGGTTCAAGGGGTCTTCAAGGGGTTAACCCGTTGAACCCGTTGAGGAGAATCGGGGCGTGTAACACCATATTTTGGGGTGATAACCCCAATATGGTGGTACCGTCTCGCCGTTTTTTGGGTGGGGAATCTTCAATCAAGCATACCCTCCCCATGTTAGGGGGTATGCTTGATTGAAGAGGGGTAAAACGATGGGCTGGGAAGACGACAGGATCACGTGCGACGGCTGCGACAAGTTTATGGTGAAAACGGTCAAGGAGTCGATGCCTGACCATGTAATGGAAAAGTTCATGTTCATGAACCACTCGGGGAACCGCTGGATGTTCCCGATTGTGAAGATCCACGACAAGGTCGCGACGTTGGTCTACAAGCGCAGGACCTGCACGATGGGGACAGGCGTTGGGCCGTTCGCGAAGGGGATGAAGCACCGCTGCGATCACTTCTGTAAAATTGACGCAAAGAGCAACGTCGAGGAGGACGCATGGTGGGACTAACGAGGCGGGCGCAGGTGGAGCACACCGAGCAGGTGCGGCTGGTGCAGCGGGTGCGGGCGTTCTACCCGGATGTGATAATTGCGGCGATACCTAATGGAGGCGCTAGAACGGCTCAGGAGCGTCTGAGGCTGTATGGTGAGGGTGTGCTTGCGGGTATGCCGGATTTGTGCGTCCTGCGCCCATCTAGGGGGTTCTGCGGGCTGTTCGTGGAGATGAAGACGCAGGATGGGGTTGTTGCTGCGGCGCAGAAGGATATTGCGAGGAGGCTGAACGCGGCGGGGTACTTGTGCCTCATCGCGCGCAGCTGTGATGATGGGTTTGCATTGATCGAGGAGTACTTGGATGACGAAGACAAAGACGGCGACGCACGCACAGACGGTGAGTGAGGTCGCGGACAGGAACGCCAACAGCATCGCGCAGCATCAGGCTCTGAAGGCCGAGGTCTCCAAGTGCTCGAAGGCGATACACGGGCTTGGGGGCGAGCAAGCGGTATGGGATGCGCTGGGTGGTGGGATGACCGTATACGCCTTGGCCGAGAGGCTCGGTGTTTCCACCAGCGCGATAGACCGATGGGTGCAAAGAGGCGGGGAGGCACGCCGCGACAGCTATGCCCGCTCGCGTACGCGAGGCGCGCAGTCGCTGGCCGAGGAGACCATCGCCATCGCTGACGCTGCAACACCGCAGGACGTGCAGGTGGCCAAGCTGCGCATCGACACACGCTGGCGCATGGCCGCTAAGACCGACGCAGAGCAGTTCGGTGACCGTCAGACGCCACTGGTCAACATAGACCTAGGGTCGCTGGCTTTAGACGCGCTACGCCTGCGTGAGGTTGTCAAGCCGGTACACGGGCTTGCCGACGACGACGATCTAGGGTAAACCCGTAAGGGTAAACCCCAGGATCCCGGCCGCCGGGATGGCCGGCAGCCGCCGCCCGACCCCCCCCCGCCCGGCCGACGGCGGGGGCGGCGTCTACGTAGCTGCCCACAGCTCATCCCCCCATCCCTGAAAAAAAACAACACCCTAAAAAAATTTTTTACATTTATGTCAAATAATCTGTTGACACGCTGTCAAGCCCGCACGATACTAGCTATTCAATAACTTAACGGGAAAACGAAATGACAGTCTACGCATACATCAGGGTCAGCACCACGGAGCAGGTGGACAACACCAGCATGCAGGAGCAGCGCCGCCAGTGCAAGGGCAACGCGATGGCCCATGGCCACAGCATCGACCGCTTCGTGGAGGACGGCGGCGTGAGCGGCGCCGAGCCGTTCATGGAGCGCTTGGAGCGTCACGGGGTCACGCCCGGCAAGGGCGACGTGTTTATCGTGGCCAAGCTGGACCGGTTCAGCCGTGACGCGCGCGACGCGTTGAACGCGATCCACGACATGAAGGCCGTGGGGGCCAAGCTGATCATCAACGGCAACGGCGACGTGACCGACGACAGCAACATCACGGCCCGGCTGATGCTGGAGGTGATGGCGGTGTTTGCTGGCCACGAGCGGCGCGTGATCAAGGGACGCCAGAAGGATGGGCAGGCCGCGAAGAAGGCAGCGGGTGGGCACATCGGCGGGTCGGCGAAGTTTGGCTACGTGATCGAGGGCGCTGGTCGCGCGGCGGTGCTGGTGGCGGACCCGAGGCAGCAGGAGGCCTTGGCGTTTGCGCGGCGCCTGCGCGACGACGGGATGAGCTTCCGCTCGATCGCGTCGGCGATTGACGAGACGTACGCGATCAAGGTATCGCACGAGGCGATCAGGAAGGCGATGCTGGAGGTGGCGGCATGAAGGACGTCTACAACACGGGGAAGGTCTTGATCGGGCTGCACTACCGCCCGCGCAAGGGCAGCCACATGAACGGCAACAACATCTACTGGCAAGGCGTGCTGCTGGGTAAGCGGCGCAGCCTGCTGCAGCGGCTTATTGACCTTTGGAGGGATGGAGATGAATAACGCAGAGTGGGAGATGATGAAGACAAGCTACTTGGTGCGGCGGGTTCGTGCCGGCGAGGTGCCCGAGGACGTGCGCGAGCCTATCGACTGGCACCGGGAGCTAAACGACGACTACGAGTGGGTCTGGTCAGAGATGCTGGTGCAGCTGTACTGGGTGATGGCCGTCGTGGTGTTGGTCGCGCTGGCGGCTGGATTTATATGGGGGTGGGTACATGCCTAAGCGGGTCACGATACATACACAAGAGACGCTGTTGGCCAAGACCGAGGAGGTCGGCGAGTGCGTGGAGTGGCAGGGATACCACCAAGAGGGCGTGCCGCTTGTACACCACCGGGGGCTGATGCACTCGGTGCGACGGCTGCTGTGGTCGTGGGCCGGCAAGAGGCTGCGGGAGGGCGACTTCATAACGGCCAAGTGCAAGAACAGGTCCTGCGTGAAGCTGGAGCACATGCGGGCCGTGGACCGCAAGACGATGGTCAAGATCGCCGGCTCGGCGTCGAACAAGTCGGCGGCGAGCAAGGGCCTAAAGATCTCGGCCACCAAGCGCAAGATGTCCAAGCTCACCGAGGAGTCTGTCAGGGAGATCAGGATGTCCAAAGACCCTGCATACATCGAGTGCCTGAAGCACGGCATCGGGCGCAGCACGGTGATCGCCATCCGGGCTAACAGGCTGTGGAAGGACACGTCCATGTTTGGGCAATTGATGCGCTAAAATTGACGCCTATGGCAAAACAAGACAACGTGTTCAAGCAGTTCGTGGAGCGATACCGCGACGACCCCGTGCTGTTCGTGATGGAGGTCCTGGGGGTAGACCCAGACCCGTGGCAGGTGGACTTCTTGCAGGCCATCGCGCGCGGTGACCGCAAGATCTCCGTGCGCTCTGGCCACGGGGTGGGTAAGTCCACCGGGTCGAGCTGGGCCATGCTGTGGTTCTTTATGACCCGCTCACCGGTCAAGGTCGTGGTGACGGCGCCGACAAGCGCGCAGCTGTTCGACGCGATGTTTGCGGAGCTAAAGCGTTGGATCAACGCGCTGCCGCCACCGCTGCAAAAGCTAATCGACGTGAAGCAGGACCGGGTCGTGTTTAACGCCGCCCCTGACGAGATGTTTATCTCGGCGCGTACGTCTCGGGCCGAGCAGCCAGAGGCGCTGCAGGGCATCCACAGCGAGCACGTGATGCTGGTGGCCGACGAGGCGTCAGGCGTGCCCGAGGCGGTGTTCGAGGCGGCAGCTGGCTCGATGTCTGGCCACAGCGCGGTGACGCTGTTGTTGGGCAACCCGACGAGGTCCAGCGGGTTCTTCTACGACACGCACAACCGGCTCAGTGACGAGTGGACCACGTTTAAGGTGTCGTGCAAAGACTCGCCGCGCGTGAGCGACGACTACGTAAGCGAGATGCTGTCCCGCTACGGCGAGGAGAGCAACGCGTTTCGGATACGCGTGCTGGGCGAGTTCCCCCGCAGCGACGACGACACGATCATCCCTATGGAGCTGCTGGAGGGTGCCAAGACGCGGGACGTCAAGATCAGCGACTTCGCGCCGTTGATCTGGGGTCTGGACGTCGCGCGGTTCGGGTCCGACTGCTCGGCCTTGGCCAAGCGCCGGGGCAATGGTTTATTGGAGCAGGTGCGTGTCTGGCGCAACTTGGACCTGATGCAGCTCACCGGCGCGGTCGTGGCTGAGTACGAGGCGCTGGAGGTGAAGGACCGGCCGACCGAGATTTTGGTCGACAGCATCGGGCTGGGGGCTGGGGTTGTTGACCGGCTGCGCGAGCTGAAGCTGCCGGCGCGCGGCATCAATGTCTCGGAGTCGCCAAGTTTTGGCGGCACGTACCGCAATTTGCGTGCAGAATTGTGGGGTAAAGCTAAGGCGTGGCTCGAGCGCAGGGACTGCTTTTTGCCAAACGACGAGCGCCTAATCAACGAACTTGCCACAGTGCGCTATAAATTCAACAGCAGCGGCAAGATGCAGGTCGAGAGCAAGGACGAGATCAGGAAGCGCGGCCTGAAGTCCCCGGACGTCGCCGACGCGTTTGTGCTGACGTTTGCGTCCGACGCGGCCACCGTGTCCTACGGCACGAGCGCCTCTGGCGTCTGGAATAAGCCGCTGCGCAGGAACCTCCCCAGACTTGCATGAAAATGGGACAATTGGTGTACAGGGGGCTAAAAAATGAAATCAGGACTGTACGCCAACATCCACGCCAAGCGCAAGCGCATCGCTGAAGGCTCTGGCGAGAAGATGAAGAAGGCTGGAGCCAAGGGCGCGCCTTCCGCCAAGGACTTTAAGCTGGCCGCAAAGACCGCCAACAAAAAGGTAAAGAAATGAAAAAGTACGACGACGAGTCCTATGAGGACACAGGCATCGGCATGGCCGAAGAGCAGCAGCGCGAGCTGATGGAGGAAGAGAACGACTACGGCGACAAGCCCATGGACGACACAGAGCTGCAGGGCATTGTGGCCTCCGAGGTGGAGGACGCGATCACGTACATCGACTCAGACCTCAGCCCGCTGCGCGCAGAGGCGACGGCGTACTACCGCGGCGACCTGTTTGGTAACGAGGAAGAGGGCAACAGCCAGTACGTGTCGACCGACGTGCGAGACACGGTCAACAGCATGCTGCCAAGCATCATGAAGACCGTCTTCTCAAGCGAGAAGGTCGTCGAGTTTGTGCCGCGCGGCCCCGAGGACGTGGCCACTGCGGAGCAGATGACCGACTACGTGAACTACGTCGTGCAGCAGGACAATGACGGCTTTGGCGTCATGTACTCCACGTTCAAGGACTCGCTGGTGCGCAAGTGCGGCGTCGTTAAGACGTGGTGGGAAGAGAAGACCAAGATCCGCGTCGAGACTTACACCGGCTTGGACGAGACGACCATGATGGTAATCATGTCTGAGCAGGGCGCGATTGTAACGGTCGTGGAGCAATACGACGACCCAGACGCGGACCCCAACATGTTGGCGCCGGACCCAATGACGGGGGAGATGATCCCCGGGCCAGTGCCGCAATTATTTGATGTCACCGTCAAGCGCGAGATTAAAGAGGGCAAGGTCAAGCTCGAGTCCATCCCGCTAGAGGAATTTTTAATCGACCGCAACGCGCTGTCCTTGGATACCGCAGCGATCATCGGCCACCGCAAGATGGCCACCGTAACCGAGCTTGTCGAGCTTGGCTACGACGAGGACGAGGTCACCCAGTACGTGACGTCAAGCGACTTGGAGAACAATTCCGAGTACCTGACGCGCCGCCCAACGACCACGACCATCGGCATGTCGCAGGAAAGCAATAACCCCGCGATGCAGCGCGCCTTGTACATCGAGCTGTGGATGAACATCGACTACGACGGCGACGGCCTAGCAGAGCTGCGCAAGATCTGCTGCATGGGAGAGGGCTACACGATAGTCAATAACGAGCCTGCGGACTTTATCCCGTTTGCCGACTTCCCGTGCGACCCTGAGCCGCACACTTCGCCGCTTGAGGCCAACAGCATTTTTGATTACACGCGCGACTTGCAGGAGGTTAACTCTGACATCATGCGCAACACGCTGGACAGTCTGGCCCAGTCCATCCACCCACGCACGGCCGTGGTGGAGGGGCAGGTCAACATGGACGACGTGCTCAACAACGAGACCGGCGGCATCATCCGCATGCGCGCGCCCGGCATGGTCCAGCCGTTTACGACGCCGTTTGTGGGGCAGGCAGCGTTCCCGATGCTGGACTACCTGAGCAACATCCGCGAGTCGCGCACCGGCATGAGCAAGGCCTCAATGGGGCTGGATGCAGACGCGCTGCAGTCAACAACCAAGGCGGCCGTCACGGCCACCGTGAGCGCGTCCCAGATGCGCTTGGAGCTGACGACCCGCATCTTGGCTCAGGGCATGCAAAAGCTGTTTAAGAACGTGCTGCGTTTGGTTACTGTCCACCAAGACAAGCCCCGCATGGTGCGCCTTCGCAACCAGTGGACGCCCGTCGACCCACGCGCTTGGGACGCGGAGATGGACGTGTCCATCAACGTCGCGCTTGGCACGGGAGACGTCGACCAGAAGATGGCCATGCTGGCCATGATCGCAGGCAAGCAAGAGCAGGCGCTGCAGCAGATGGGTCCGATGAACCCGTTGGTGACGCCGGCGCAGTACGCAAACACGTTGCGCAAGATCGCGGAGCTTGCCGGGTTTAAGGACAGCTCGCAATTCTTTAACGCAATCCCAGCCGACTACCAGCCGCCAGAGAAGCAGGAGAAGCCAACACCAGAGGAGGTACTGGCACAGGTGCAGGCGCAGTCTATCCAAGCAGACATCCAGAAGAAGGCCGCCGAGCTAGAGCTAAAGCGCGAAGAAATGGTCCGCAACGACGACCGTGAGCGCGACCAGATGGCGTCGGATCGGTTCGTGAAGCTGCGCGAGCTAGAGCTTAAATACGGCGCGCAGGTAAACGAGGCGCAGCTCAACGTAGAGCTGGAGCGTGACCGCGAGGCCGTCCGGGCGATCATGCAAGGCGCGCAACAGCAACAGCAGCAGGGGCCGATGAATGGATAAACGAAACAGAGTGCAGCGGGGCAAGGACGCCGAGCGCGTGGTCATGGACCCCGTGCTTTTGGAGGCGTTCGCCGACCTCGAGCAGCAGTACACAAACGAGTGGAAATCATCTAAAGTTGACGACATGGTCAATAGAGAACAAGCGTACGCACGCGTCACGGCTCTCACAGACCTAAAGCGCCAGCTCCAGTCGTACGTTGACGACGCAAAGATCGCCAACAAGCAACTAGAGCGGGATCAAAAGTTGTAAACTAGGAACTAGAACATGAGCGACAACACCACGGTATCCACCAGTGTTAACCAAGCCATGACGGCCGATCAGGCCGCCAATGCCATCGAATCAATGCTGTCCGGCAACGGAGACCAGCGAGAGGAAGAGGCTACGCAGGATGAGCCGCAAGGCGAGTCCGAACAGGTCGAAGACGAAATCGAGGATGTCGAACAAGACGCAGACTCCGAAGATGACGACGAGACCGATGAGTCCGATGAGGATGTAGACGAGGATGAGGCAGAAGACGAGCAGCAGTTCACCGTCAAGATTGACGGCAAGGACGTAGCGGTTTCGTTGGATGAACTTCAAAAAGGCTACAGCCGTACAGAAGACTACACTCGCAAGACCCAAGCACTTGCCCAAGAGCGCAAATCGGCTCAGGCAGAATTGGCTCAAGTGAGAACCGAGCGTGCTCAGTACGCTCAACTGTTAGGTGCATTGCAGGAGCAATTGCAGCAGTCGCAGCAACCGCTCGACATGGAGCGTCTTCGAGAAGAAGACCCAATCGAGTGGGTGCGACAGCGCGAAATGCAGCGCGAGAATAACGAGAAGATGCTGGCCATTCAAAGCGAGCAGCAACGAGTTAATCAAGCGGAGCAGGTCGTTAAGCAACAGCAGATGCAAGCGTTTTTGCAGAGTCAGAAGGAGCAGCTGCTTACAGTCGTGCCGCAGCTCAGTGATCCTAAGTTCGCCCAAGCGGAGAAGGGTCGTTGGATTGAGGCAGGCAAGAGCATCGGTTTTTCTGAGCAGGAGTTGAACGGGATCAATGACCACCGCGTGCTACTGGCGCTAAAGACTATTGCCGACTACAACGGCATGGTTGCCAAACGCAAGCAAGTCAGCTCGGACAAGCCCAAAGCAAAGACGGTGAGGCCAGGAGTTGCCCCACGCAAGAATCAGTCGAGTGCAGTAAAGCAAGCTCAACAGCGTCTAGCCCGGTCTGGTAACGCAAAAGATGCGGCCAGTCTTCTTGAAAATTTTCTCTAATTTGAGGTAAACAAAATGGCAATCGTAGCAAACACGTTTCTAACGTACAACGCAAAGGGCATTCGCGAGGACCTCGCTAATGTAATTTATTCAATCAGCCCCGAAGAGACCCCGTTCGTTTCTAACGTCGGCAAGGGTTCAATCAGCAACACCGCATTTGACTGGCAGACAGACGCATTGGCAGCCGCCGGTGCAAACGCTGCTTTGGAAGGTGATGACACGACGTTCGCGGCGGTCACCCCTACCGTGCGCTTGCAGAACTACGCGCAGATCAGCAACAAGAACGTGATCATCTCTGGCACTGAAGAGAAGGTCAACAAGGCCGGCAGAAAATCCGAGCTGGCCTATCAGATTGCGCGCCGTGGCGCGGAATTGAAGCGCGACATAGAGTTCATCGCGTTGAACGGCCAAGCAGCTGTCGCTGGTAACAGCACCACAGCCCGCACGACCGGCTCACTGTCTGCGTTCTTGAAGACCAACACCAACAAGGCTGGCGACGGCGTTGATCCTGTTTACACCACGATCCCTGACGACACTCGCACTGACGGCACCCAGCGTGACTTTACCGAGGTGATCTTGAAGGACGTGATTCAGCAGGTCTGGACCGAAGGCGGTATGCCTAAGATTTTGCTAGTTGGCCCTGTCAACAAGCAGAAGGCATCTGCGTTCACGGGCATTGCCGCACAGCGTTACAACGCTGAAGGCGCCAAGGCCAGCACCATCGTGGCTGCAGCTGACATCTACGTGTCAGACTTTGGTAACGTCTCAATCGTGCCCTCACGTTTCCAACGTGAACGTGACGCGTTTGTGGTGGATCCAGAGTACGCAAGCATCGACTACCTGCGCCCCATGCAGACCATCGACCTTGCGCGCACAGGCGACGCAGAGAAGCGCTTAATGTTGTGTGAGTGGGGTGTTCGCATCCACACCGAAAAAGCCCACGGCATTGCCGCTGACTTGACAACCTCTTAATTGAGCGTGGGGCTGGGCTAATAACCCAGCCCCTTTTCTACATGGATTCACGTATTCTTTCTAAGAACGCAGAGGCTGGCATTACGCAGCTTTGGCACGAGCACGACGACGGCTCGGTCACCATTGAGACCAAGCAGGACTTGACCGACGTTACCGAAGACAACAAACGAACATTCAACCAGATCGACGAGCGGGCAGGCTGGGCTGGCGACATGCACAGGGTCGCGTCCATTCCCATGTCGATCTACTACGAGCTGCAACGCAAGGGCATCATTAACGACCCGGCTGCAATGAAAAAATGGTTAAACGATCCTGACAATCGCGTGTTCCGCACGCGTCCGGGGACAGTATGATTGGCGCAAGATGGCTACAAACTACAGCGAGCTAACGGCCGAAATTGGCGACTGGCTAAACCGCAGCGATTTGACGTCGGTGATCCCGACGTTTATCTCTTTTGCGGAGGTCGGGCTTGAGCGCGTGTTGCGCGTGCGTCAGATGATCGCGCGTGCTAACGCGACGGTTGATACGCAGTACGGAACGGTGCCCGCCGACTTTTTAGAGGTGCGCACGTTTAAGCTGACCAGCACGTCACCCGTGCAGCCGTTGCAGTTTGCAACCATCGACGAGCTGGACTCACTGGACGCCACAAGCACGGCCCCTGGTCGTCCTCGACACTTTGGCATTGTGGGCAACCAGATACGCGTGCATCCGATACCCGACGGCAGCTACACTGGGGAGCTGGCGTACTTTTCAAAAATACCCCGTCTGTCTGACTCCAACACCACAAGCTGGCTGTTGACAGAATCTCCTGATGCGTACCTATACGGGGCGTTGCTGCAGGCTGCGCCGTACCTTAAAGACGACGAGCGCATCGGCACATGGTCCACGCTTTACGCGAGTGCGGTGCAGGGCATGCAGACGGCGGACGATAGGAGCGCAACGTCGGGCGGCGCATTGAAAGCTCGCGCAACACCTTTTGGAGCACGTTAATGGCAAGTTTTAGTGATTACACCGAGAACCTAGTTCTCAACTGGCTGTTCACGGCCAACTCCGCAACCCGCCCCACCGCTTGGTACGTCGGGCTTTTTACAAGCGCGCCTAGCGACACGGGCGGTGGCACCGAGGTGTCTGGTAGCGGCTACGCGCGCACGGCCACTGGCACCATCACCGTGTCTGGCACGGCCACCACGGCCACCAACTCTGCGGCCATTGAGTTTGCTGCGGCAAGTGGCGGCAACTGGGGGGCGATAGGCTGGGCGGCAATATTTGATGCGTCCAGCGGCGGCAACATGCTTGCATGGGCGCCACTAACCACGTCACGCACAATCAACGACGGCGACGTGTTCCGCATTCCAGCGTCTAGCCTGACCGTCACGCTGACATAAGATGGCCGCCTACGGCTCCGGCTACTACGGCGGCGGGAACTACTCCTACGGCGTAAGCCTCGGAGAGTTCGCCGTTGTAGGCGCCAGCACTGTCGCGGTGGCTGGCGTTCGGTACGTTTCGGGCGCTTTTGCCGTGTCGTGCGCGTCCTCCATGGACGCCGGTGCCGTGGTCGTCAAGTTCGCTGCGGCGGACATGTCGAGCAGCAGCACAATATCGGCGGCTGCGCAGCGGCTCGCCATTGGGGCGGCCGCAGCATCTTCTGGGTCAAGCGTATCGGCCGCTGGCGTTCGTTACGCGGTAGGGTCCGCTGCGGCCTCTAGCGCGTCCACAGTCGCCGCAAATGGCGTCAGGTACGCGGTAGGAAGCGCAGCTGTTTCTAGCGCCTCTGCGGCTCAAATAGACGGCGTGAGGGTCGCGTTTGTGTCGGCCACTGTTGCTTCTAGCGCGACCATGGTCGTCGGGTCTCAGGTCATTGCCAACGAGGCGTTGACGGTTACGGCAAGTTCGTTGATGGCGGTTGGGTCCAACCGTGTAATGCCGTTTGGTTTTTCGGTCGTTTGCGGTAGTACCGTTTTTGTGTATGCGCGTTTAAAATGGGAAGAGGCGCCAGACCAACCAGAGACTTGGTCCCCGATTGGGAACGTTGACGAGTCTTGGGCACCGCTGGCCGACAGCTCAACAGACTGGTCAGAAATTAGCGACACGCCTGACGACTGGGAGCCAGTCGCAGATCAATCAGAAATTTGGCAATTAGCCGCTTGAGGTAAACAAAATGGCAGATACCACAACTACGAACTTAAGTCTTACAAAACCAGAGGTGGGTGCCAGCACCGACACGTGGGGCACCAAGATCAACACCGATCTAGACTCTGTCGACGCGGTTTTTGCGGCCGGCGGCGCGGGCACATCGGTCGGCCTGAATGTTGGCGCTGGCAAGACGTTGAACGTGTCTGCCGGCACGTTGACCCTTGCGGACAACCAGATCAGCGGCGACAAGGTTGAGGGTGGCACTATTAACGCCATCACGATTAACACGCTGACGGCAACCAACGGCGCAAGCGTTCAAGGCTTAACAGTAGGCCGTGGCGCAGGTGCTGTGTCTACCAACACTGCGGTGGGTGCTAGTGCTTTGGTGGCGAATACGAGTGGTGCAACTTCAGTAGCGGTAGGAAGTCTAGCTGTTCAGACAAACGTAACGGGCAGTAATATTACTGCTGTTGGCTATAAAGCACTGAATTTAACTACATCCAACAACAATACCGCACTTGGTATGCAGGCAGGTCGAGATACATCATCAGGAACTGACAACGTGTTTGTCGGTAAAAATGCTTCTGTGTTTAATTCAACGGGCAGTTCTTTAGTTGCCATTGGAGTTGATGCACTGTTCTCAAACACCACCGAATCCAACAACACCGCAGTAGGTTATCAGGCTGGATATAGCAACACGGGCGGCAACAACACCTTCATGGGGTATCAGTCTGCCTACGCAAACACCACGGGTCAGCAAAACTTGGCTTCTGGTCTGCGTTCGTTCTACAGCAACACGACAGGCAGTTACAACACGGCGCTTGGGTACAACACCCTCTACTCAAACACTACAGCCTCCAACAACACAGCAGTGGGTTATCAGGCGGGGTATACAAACACCACTGGGACACGAAACACTTTTGTTGGTCGTGGCACAGGCTTTACAAGCAATGGAGACGATAATACTGCAGTTGGTAGAAATGCTTTATATAACAACACAACTGGTGCTGGTAATGCCGTTTTGGGCGTTGATGCTCTTACTGCAAACACCACAGGCGCTTTAAATACAGCTATTGGATATTTAGCACTTAACGCCAACACCACAGCATCTAGCAACACTGCTGTAGGTTATCAGTCCCAGTACAGCGGTCAGACAACAAACTACAACACCTCTGTTGGCTACCAGTCTGCTTATTCGCTGACATCTGGTGATGAGATTACGGCTGTTGGTTACAGTGCGCTAAAGGCAAACACCACAGGCACAAACAATACGGCAATGGGTAGCAATGCTTTGGTTACAAATACAACCGGAGCATCAAACACCGCTATTGGTCGGCAGGCACTTCTCTCAAACACCACCGCCTCCGGCAACACCGCTGTGGGGTATCAGGCGGCATACGCAAACACGACTGGTACAGCTTTGGTTTCAGTTGGTTACTTGGCCTTGAACACAAACACAACAGGTGTGGCAAATACGGCTATTGGGGGGCAATATACTGGGTTTTCTCCAGCGGCTATGTCATCAAATAGTACAGGCTCCTACAACATTGCTGTTGGAACGG
>ENA-UOXV01005724-UOXV01005724.1-marine-metagenome-genome-assembly--contig:-NODE-5724-length-13442-cov-6.310600_pt1 | contig 13442 bp, 24 predicted proteins | sample MGYA00238165_ERZ766961 | MGnify/ENA primary metagenome ERZ766961 (study PRJEB28924, sample SAMN03173240) | marine metagenome | biome: Marine; feature: Water; material: Subsurface seawater | place: North... | reverse complement strand
CCCCCTCAGGATCAACCTTGCCGGAAGATGTCGGCTCTCCTGGAATCCATCCAAGCGCAGTGCCACAGCAGGAAGCAACTTTTCCGTTGCAACTTGGCAGATGAGGCAAATCACACTTCCATAGCGTGCTATGATGGCCCCTGGCGCCTCGTTCCCAGGTCCAGTCTCGCGCGCGCGAGGGCGACACTCGATCGCACTTCCTGCGCCTGCGAAAGTTCCCCACCCTACACTCCCTGTCTTGGCATGACGCACGGTGGAGTATGATACTGTGAATGACGTGAAGGCGAGCAGCAGGAACATTGCCCATACAACACTCCCCCGCCTCAAGCATCGCCGCGCTTCCAACATCTCAGGGAACACGAACAACGAAAATCGTTTGATTCTGAGGCGGGCCCAATTAGAGAGGGGTTCCAAGGAGCGAAGATCCTTTAGAGTCGTTGGGACATGCGTCTCGCAGTCCTCCTCTTGGCGGCGGCAGCGGCGGCACCGGCAGATGCATTCACACCGTCCTTTGCGCAACTTCCACGTCCTGTAGCCCGTGGCAACACGGCCGCGACGCTCAAGATGCAGTGCGTTTCCCATCCTGAGCACAGCATTGACCACGATCTGGCGAGAGGCAGCACTGTTCCAAAAAAGCCCAGCGGCGCTCCAGTCAGTGTTGCGCCTTCGACACGCTAATTCAATTGCTCTTGTTTTACCATCATCCGGTTCTATCGGCAGGTTCGAGATGCCCAAGTTCAACCTGAACCTACCCCAAATGCCGGGGATGCCGAAAGTTCCTCTGCCAAATGTCTCGGGGCCTGGCGGCGCAGGCAAGGCGGTGAATAAGGTGGCGGTGACGGGATCCTCCGGCCTAGTGAACCCCCACCCAGAATCTAACTTGTGGGATCGCCCTCACTCAGCTGGAGCTCAATCGTGTCATTCGGCTTGGCAGGTTGGCACGGCGCTCTGCTCATACCTGGAAGCCAAGGGGCTCGATGTTGTCCCGGTCGACCCCCCCCCTCCCGATATTTCTAGCAGTATCGTTTCGAGATATCTGAACTGTGCCAATGCCGAAGCAGATTCGGCGCGGGGCGGAGGGAAGGTTGGATTTGACGCCGGAATTGCTCTCGGGCGTGGACGCGGTGGTGCACCTTGCGGGTGAAAATGTTGCCACCGGGGACGGGCCCCTCGGATTTCTCGGTGTTCAGGTGAGTGTCTTTCTCCCCGAATTCCTGCAGCTGCCGCTAGTTGATAAATCAATGCCTCGTCGTCGTTCGGGCTGCTGCCGAGATGCGCTGCGAAAGCGCGTGCTGCTCTGACGAATCGGCCATGCCGGCTCGGGCTGTAGGCATGGTCTGAGAGCAAGAAGGCGGCCATTCTGGAGTCGCGCGTCAAGGGTACGGCCCAGGTGGTCGAAGCCATTAATGCCGCGCAGAATGGGCCCAGGAAGCTCATCTGTGCCTCAGGTTCCCTGCTCTCCCTTCGTTGGGGCCTGTGTCCGGCAACCCGCTCGCTCCCGCCACGCCGGAGTGGCGATCGAATACAGGCGGCATGAACGAGTTCGGACGGTGGCAGGTGTGGGGTACTATGGCTTCCAGACGGAAGCTGCTGAGCTGGACGAGGCTGCGCCCATGGGGACTGGATTCCTCGCCTCGGAGGTGGCCCCACGCCATTTCCCGCCCACACTGCGCCGTGCCGCAGTTGCCGCTCTGGACTGCACGCGCTGAAGCTCCTGCTGTGTATGGATGCTGGGGGGGCACAGGTGGTGCCTGCGTGGGAGGCTGAGGCGGACAAGGCGTCGTGCAAGGTGGCCAAGGCGCGGTTCGGGGTGGTCCTCGACAGCAAGGGCGGTGCCCTCGCCAAGCTGCTCCCCATCTTCCAGCTCGGCGGCGGTGGCGTGATCGGCTCGGGCGCGCAGTACTTTTCGTGGGTGTCGCTGCGTGACGTAGTCGGCGCGCTCACCTTCCTGCTCGACGCCCCTCTCGACGGCCCCGTGAACGTCTGCGCCCCGCAGCCAGTCACCAACGCGCAGTTCACCGCGGCGCTTGGCTCCGCGCTCGGACGCCCGACGCTACTCCCGTTTCCGGAGTTTGCCGCGCGCATTCTTTTCGGACAGATGGGCGAAGAGATGCTTCTTGGAGGGCAGCGCGTGCTGCCCGCGAAGCTGCTTCGCGCGGGCTTCCAGGTCCTTCCCGCTCCCCAGTGCGCTACGGCATGTGCTACTTGGTGTTGACGCAACGCGGCCCCTTGATCCCACAGTTCCAGGACGCGACTGTGGACTCTGGCATCGCAACTGCACTCGCGCCGCCACCCACGATCCCGCCGCCTCCCGCTGGACCACCTCCTGTTTAGGATCATGCGCTTCGCAAGAGAGCCTCCAATTACTAACATTAGTGATGTCTTTCCTTGGTTGGTTAGCCCGTGGGTACTGCCTTGGGGAGGAACCATTTAGTTGCAAGATCTCACGGGATAGGTCGCATTCTGCACGCCCGCTGGCACCATAGTGAGTTCGCTTGGGTTTAATTACACTCTGGGCTGATTCGCTCTTAGCTCGCTTCTTCGTCACGATCCCAAGAGTTCGTTTTGAAATCGCGCACCTCCTCAAGATCGCTCGAGAAGGTCACACGATCGCGCTCGCGTTGTAGCCACGACAGATTCCTTCCGCCCCGCGCGACCAGCGCTGGTCGTCGAGTGGCAGGCGGGATCTTCTCATGACCGTCGCCTGTGAGCGTGCAGGTTTCGCCCAACGACGGGTCGACCTTGGAGCAGCTTTTCAGTGTCCGCAGCATCATGTTGATGTTCATGCTTCCCGGGGACAAAGAGCCCTCGTCGAACATGCTATTTGGCGACGAGACGCAGGCGGAGGCCTTGCGCCGAGCGCGAACGACTGCCTTGCGGATCGGGGGCGGTGTCGCGAGGCCGTGCTCATCGTCTTTCACAACCGCCGAAGACGCCGGCGTCTCAGACGAAGCCATACAGGCCTCGCGATCCCGGTGAGCCTTCGACGGACGGCCTACCGTGTCCATCCTTTGCATGTTGTTCAAGAGCTTCATCAAGCTATGCAGTAGCTCCCGGTCGGTCGAGCACTTGTCATCGTGGAGAGCCATGTCGGCCCACTGAGCATCCATTTCGAACACGCGCTCGATCAGCAGGTCGTACTCCGTCTCAATGCCTGCGCGTGCCATGCACCGTCCGTGCCTAGCTTCCTACTGTACTGAGAGAAGAGGATGTAAACTTGATCGGCTCGCGGTGGACACACCAATAACGCAACGACTCACGCGTCTTCTCGAGAATTCTCGCCGAAACTCGATTCCGTGAATTCTATTTTGTTGACATTTGAATGAGAGTCCTCGACTCCGCAAAAGTTGTGCAGCGCTCCTATTTGTGGATCAAGGCACCTTCGGGTAATGCTCGCGCCCCGCTGTGGCTGTTGGGCTCTTCCGGTGTCACGATAGGCTTCTCTTCCTCGATGCGATTCTCGTGCGATCATAGTCGCATTATTTCTGTTTCGCTTCGATGGTGACACGTGTATCCCCGCAGGTTGGGGATGTTCGCGCTGGTTAGGCATCTCCTGCCGGAGCACTGGGCTCCTCACGCGGATCTGCGGGACTCCCGCAGGTTCGAGGTGCTGTACGCTTTAGATCCTGAGAATGGATTGGGGTTGCAGCAGCAGTGGGGGGCAGGACTATCGGCAGACTTGCGCGACGTGTACACCTGCGAGACGCTCTGAGCAGACCAGGTGAAGGCCCGTCCCGGGGATGTGAGCAGCGCGCGGAGCTGCAGCAGCTTTTCCTGGGCACTTGAGCGGCGCCGCAGCTTCCCTGCTGTGTCTCACGTTTCTGGAGAGCTGCAGTGGTTCCATGACGCAGAAAGGGCTTATCGGTACCTCTGCGAGACCTAGTGGCTTGGCGGAAACCGCTGACCTTTGGCGAAAAGTTGCTGACGCGGCTGTGACGCAGGTCGTGAGCGCACGGGCTGGTAGTTTTGGGTCGGTGGGTCCACATTCGATGCAGCTGCTGCCGCCTGAAAGAGGCGCTGGTCGCGCGTGGGCTCAGGGAGCTCAGCAGAGCGGCGTTGCTGCAGGGCACAGAGGGCACTGGTGGCCTCTGGATAGTTGAATGACAGTCGCCTGGTGGTCTTGAAGGTAGTGCCAATGCTTGTGGTGGGGGGATTGCATCCTGGGGGGTGCTGGAAGAGGGGACGATGGCGTTCCCATCGTTGTTGAATAAAGGTTGGTCATCAGGGGAGTCTGGCTTCCAATATGCTGCCACGATGTCAGCTCGCTTTTAGTCATTTATTCATCATCCAAGTCATGAGCAACACTACATTCGCTGAGCTTCCACGCAGGTTTTTTCTCTGCTGTCGAGTACACTCCACACTGTGTGGTTGGTCGCGCAGCCTGCCGGCTGCTCCCAGAGAGGATGTGCCTCGTGCACCGTGGTGCACGTTGTGAGGTCGCCTCACAAGTCCCACATCTGTGAACAGTGAGTGATCTATTCCTACTTGGAATCTTGTTGGTCAAGGCACCCGGCTATTCATGGCGATGTCGCATATCTTGGCCAGAGCTCGCAGCGAGGGCTCGGTCTCACCACGCGCCAGCACACGAATTCGAACAGGCAGGCACATCGCCTCGCGCGGCAATGTGATTTTGCCGCACTCTTGCGAGCGAGAAAAAGACAAGTGCCTCTAGGACCGAGGATTTACTCACGACAATGAGTTGCCGGCACTTGGGGTCACGCTCTCGTTTTTGTCACGCACTGTGCATGCGTCCGCACGGTGGTGCGTGCGAAGAAGAGGAAGCGCGCCCCTGCCAGGTCACCCAGCGGCCCAGAGAACCGACTATAGTCCGCCGAAATATACGCAGGCTCCGGTGCGTCCCTCCCGAGACTCGTAGTCGCGGGGCGCTCAGAAAAGGGTGGGGGGTGGGGGTCAGAGTGGTGCAGGGAGAGGAGGGGCATGGAAATCCCTGCTTCTCGAGGCAGGGAAGTGATTGCAAAGGAAAAATCGCAGAGCACTTTGTGATTCGGGTCCGAATTCTACCTTTAGTGCTGGGGGCTGGTGCCGCGAGGGGCGCGCGAATTGTCGCGGGGCTGCAGGAGGTGCTGGGATGGGAAGAGGAATGGGGTGTTGTTGCACGAGATCCAAGAGGCCATGTGATCATGGGCGATGTGATCATGTAGATTTGACTCCCGCGGGCTTGCGCGACTTCTTAGGGACCACGGTCCACTCGTCTTGAGTCGGGAGGGGTTCGGAGCGGCGCGGCGCGGCGGTCGTCGACGACAGAGTCAAGTCCGGAGCAGCGGTGTAGGAGGAAGGAGCGGCGGCTGGGGCGGGCGGCGCTGGACGGTCAGAGCCGATGGGGTTGGTCTTTTTGCCCGGCCTGACGTCAGGAGCCTTGACTTTTTTGTCCTCCTTTTCCTTTTTGTCCTTCTTGCTTCCCCCCTTGCTGGCCGCCGGCACGTCCGCGGGCGCGTCCAGCTGGTGCCCGCTCAGCTCCACGGGGAGTTCCGCAGGCGTCGGTGCAGAGTCGAGATAGACCACCGGCTGAAAGGTAGGCCGCGAGTGCGGTGGCGGCGCCTGCGCTGCCGCGGGCGCTTTGCCTGACTTGCCAACGGTGTGCCAGCCTTCCTCCTCATCTTGGTGCGTCGCCGGGGCGTGGTGCCCCCCCTCTGACGTGCCATTCGCCCCCTCCGCGGCCTTCTTCTTCTTCTTCTTCTGTTAAATCCCCGCACCCTTGGCTTTGTAAGCTCCAGTCTCTGCTAACTCCTGCCTGCTTGGGACGGTGATGGAATTGGGTTGGACCGGGTTGGACGAGGAGGGCTCGGGCGCCGCCTCCCTGGGCGGCACCGCTTTCACGGTGCCGCCTGCAGTTGCAACTTTTTTGCTCTTGCCCTCGACCTTCTTCTCCGCCGCCTTTTCCACCGGCTTGGTCGGCGCCGGCGCGGATTTGGCGACCGCGGGTTTGGCGGCCGGCTCCTTGTGCTCTTCCCGGCTCTTCGCCATTTCAACCTGAACGACTCAAGGCGGGGCCAATCATTTGTAAGACCAGACCCCTCAGTGACAATGTGACTGGATCGATGCGAGTGAAAAAACTACCCGTGGTCACGTACGGCTATCTCCGCAAATGCATCCGTCGTGTGCGCTTGCGTCTACCGTGGCGTGTGGTTTCCTTCACCGTAGGGGTTGTAGCGCACCTGGGCCCTTGCCGCCTTGGCCGCTGCCTTGGCCGCCTTCTTGGCACCCTTGCCTCCCCTCTCATGCATCTGCTCCCCGCTCGTAACGAATCAGAAACGAAAACAATCTCGCTACGAGCTACCTGAAGCGCAGGATCTGCTACATGACCACACACCCCTCTGTCCCGTTTCCCCATGAGGTCATAAGTCATGGCAGCGTGATGCGCAGCGACAGTACAAACAGCCAGAGACGTCAGTGGAGGCTGACACACCTGCTTTTCAGATGCCTGTTGACCGGTCAATGACGCCGTGAGCTGCTTCAGATTCACCCTGTCCGCTGCGTAGATGGCGCCTACTGCCACGCCGACAACCAAGGTCGTTGCTCCAGCCTGCCACGTGAATGAACTTAACAGCCTCATCCACAGGAATGGCTAGATAATCTGAACGAAATACGACCGGCACTGCTAGGCCAGCCAACCATCCCTTCTGGCCTTCCGCCATCACCCAGCCCTGTGGCGCGAATCCCGAGGGAGAGGTTGCCAAGGCGTCGCCACCCCGATTTGACTGGTGGTGACTGTCTGCGGCTGTACCACGCCTCCAGGACGAGGATCACACACAGTAGAAACGGCGTGGAAAATGAGTAGGGCGGAGCTCGGTCGGGTGGGCTGCGGACTTCGCAGGAGAGAGAGCTCGAGTGGGGGACAGACCAGGTACAGCGTGTGGGAATCCATCATTTTCGTCGCTATGTGGCAGCTTCAGCTGCTCTCTTCGCGAAGTTCGTTCCCGCACGAGACAGGAAATACTATTGGTGAATGGTGCAGGCTTCGGGAGCTGCACTTGTGCTTGGCGGAGCAGGGTATGCTGGCGCGGCACAACACGGATTTTGATCGACCCTCATGAGTTGAGTTATTCTTTTCAGAAGCCGGTTTGCCCTCTCTCTTGTACCCCACCTTCGCATCTTCCTCGTTCTTTCACGTCGGGGAGGATTGAAACGTACCGGAAGCGCTTCAGAATCAACCAGTGACAACGCCCACGGGCTCGTGAAGACCTTCCCTGCGCTCGCCAGGCGGGCACCGCTGAGGAAGAAGAGCGAAGGCTGGCCGGCTGGTGAAGTGTGGCCGGGAGATCATGGATTCGTTGCAGCACGCGGCGTGCGAGCCAAATTCTCCACTCTATGGGCGTGACGCAACTGGTCTAACCGCATTTCCGCAACCCCGGCTATTGCGTGTGCGACCTGTGCAATTGCGCAGTGTAGGAGGTGCAGAAAGTCGCAATCAGATGAAATTTCGGGTGCACCCTCTTGTTGTGCGTGTATGTGAACGTGGAGAGAGTGCAGCAAAAAGCAGGCCTGGAGTGATTCAGTGCGCCCCCTTCCGCAGACAAAGAGGCGCTCGAGGAGCAGTGTCGGTGCTGCTTCGACGTCATTTTGGCGGACCTCTTCAAAAAGCCTCATCCGCTTCCGAAGTTTCCACGGGGACAATTGTCTCACCCCTCTTCCCAGTGTCTCGTTCGTGGCAGTTACCACAGAATGCCTGGCACTGTATCCGTGCCAAGTGCAGTTGCAGTCTCAGGACACCGTTGTTGACAGCCTTGCGCGGCAATGTAGCCGAAGTGGGCGGGCTCTAAATAGGTATTTAAAGATGGCACAGACGTGCCGCTGAAGCGGGTGGGGGTTGTGGTCTCTGCAGACCACTATTTGTGACGTGGGAGAAGGCTGTCGACACGCGCGACCCTTCGAGGTGCCTTGATCATTGCTCCCAACCCCTCTTTGTATTCGCGGTGCTCCCGGCCACCTGAGGTGCGGTGGAAGGCAAGCACCCAGAGACTTCTGACACATGGTTACGGACGCGACAGGGGCGTGAATCTGCGCGGATGCATTGGAAATCTATCGCCAATAGATCTGCACGAAGGGGTGGTCAAGTACGCTTCGGTTTCAGCATTTCAGGATCGGCGTTTCAGCCCAATTGAAGCGTCCGAGATCCCTGCATTGCAGTGCTCTGTCACCCTATTGCACAGCTACGAGCAAGGCGCCAACTGCTACGACTGGAAGGTCCTGTAACCCTGCCGCTACTGCGCTCACACGTTGACAGGCGCTCCCTGGATAGAGACATGCCCCAGGCTGGTGCACGGCGTAACGGTGAGGGACGGGCAGATTGGCGTTCACGGAGTGATCATCGATTTCCAAGACCCTTTTCTAGGCCCTGGCGTGTCACACTCTGCCACCTACCTCCCTTCCGTGTGCGCCGAGCAGGGTGCGCTCCTCGCCTCGTGGCACGCGCCACGCCTTCACCTGGCGGGGCGTGCAGAGTCTAAGCGAGTGAAGTGGCGAGTACGCAGGATGGACGCAGGAAGAATGTATAGAGAGCTTGGTGCGGAAGGCTGGGTACCGCGGGCCATCCACGGCCGCTCTGCGCTCAGGCATCGCACTCACTCGCTACCAGGGCTGCAAGGCTACAGTTTCGTTTGAGCAGTACCGCCTGCAGCGCTCGGGTATCGGCAGATGGGATCCCTCATGGGACCTCACCCTCTCCAGCGTATCTTGACCACGTGTACATGAGAAAGGTGTGCTGTTGGATGCACCGAATCAAAGCTACATCAGCTCTCAGTATGCCTATCGTGCGTTCTGTAAGCTCTTCAATGTAGTGGACCTCGGCAGCAGGTCAACTTACGAGATTCCGGTTTCATTTCAAACGTGGATTTCACGCGACCCCGGGCGCTCGGCCCCGCGCCAAGGAACTCCTACCCCCCATTGCTACTCAACATTCCCTCGACACACAAACACCTCGCAGCCACGACGGGCTTACGCGGAGATGGCGTCATCCGGGGTCTGCTGAGGGACGTACGGCTGCTGCACCGTGGTGGAGCCCATCTGGTAGGCGGCGCCTGCGGAGCCCATCTGGTAGCCGGCACCCGCCATGACAGTGCCGTACTGGAGGCCAGCGGCCTTCGCCTCCGCCTCGGACATGGTGACCGGGCCCGAGGTGTAGGTGACGGCGCCAGTCTGGTACTGCTGGCCCGCCTCATAGGTACGGAGCATCTTGCCCTGCACGATCTTGGGGCGCTCGTACTCGACGATCTTCTGCTTCATGACAGTCTGCTGGGCCATCACATATGCCGGGATCTGCACCGACTGGGTCTCCATGACGGTGCGCGGCTCCTGCACGGTGATCTCCTTCTCCTCCATGACGGTCTTCGGGCGCTGGAGAGTGTGGGTCTTGGTCTCCATCGCCGGGACCTGGTAAGTGATTTCAACATCCTCCATCACGGTCTTCGGGACCTGGATGGTGATCTCCTTCTCCTCGTAGATCACCTGCGGTCGTGAAACGGTCTCGTAAGAACAGATCCCTCATGGCGCAGCTCCAATCTACGACTTGTGCCACTCCACAAGCTCTTCCCCGCATAATGGCCCATATAACAGCCCTCCCCGCTGATGCAATTACATCCCGTCTGTGCACATCCGTGGGGGGACGCGCGCCCGCGATGCCCCCCTATAGACAGAACGGAAAGCTCCAACGAGTGGCTACAGCACAGACTGACATCTATGTACAATGTGGGGGAACAGAGGGACGAGGGACCGAGCAAATGTTCGACAGGCCTGGGGGCACACCTGGGTGTCGTAGACGGTCTGAACGCCGGCAACCGGGACCTCCTCGGACACCTGGCGGGTCTCACCCGGGATCATGTACTGGTCCACGATCTTGCCATCCGCAGTCTGCTCGGAGGAATGCTGTCAGCCACAGGGGTGCGCACGACAACCGCGCCGCGACCGCGATAAGATCTGGGCTCGCATTGAAGATCCCAGAAGGGGGACGCACCTTGACGGTGCCGTAGTAGCGGGCGCCCTGCGGGAGATCGCCCGGCGCGCCCATCGGGCCCACGGATGCACCGGTGAAGCCCTGCGGCATCGAAGCGACCATCGGGCCCTGGGAGCCCATAAGCTGGGAAGCGGAGGGGCGAGCAGACATGGTGTCGAGAAGTGATGACTCGGCTTTGAGGTCCCTTCGCTTTTTGACGTGGTCGGTTTTCGGGAGAAAAAACTTTATATACCGGTACAAATGTTGTACCGGAGCCTGTGTAAAACATTGTAGAGAACCGTCCCACGAGGGGACTAGCCGTTACGGGCGCAAGGCCACTTTTGGCGAACCACTTTCAAGCCTTTCAGAGGCGGGTCCATTGCTTATTGCGGGCGGTGGTGATGCCCCGCGCCGCTCTACTCGTTGCAGTTGCTCTGCTTGTCGTCGTCACCGTGGGATCGGACGCGCGCTCAGCACCGGTTCGTGTGTTACTTATCGGTAGATTTCCTGACCCGCGGTCCGCCCTTCTGGTGCCTGCGCCAGGACTGTCGTGCGCCAAGCAGTCTGCCCCTGAACCAGTTTTCAAGCACCTTGAGCAGGCGATGGAGGAGATGATAGCAGTGGCGATGATAGCAAAAGCGCCGTCGACGACTCTGCCGCGGCCCTGGTCAAGAAGCTACTCAAGCAGGAGGATGCATCGCTACGTACGCGAATCATGTCGTCAACGAAGGCCAACTCTTTCAAGGATGCTACCTCAGCACCAAATGATGACCATGCCAACAGCGATAGCAGCACGAGCATCAGTGAGACTCGATCGCACGGGCTGCTGCATACAGTTGGCGAAGGTGGGGCTCCTGCCACATTTCGCTGGCACAATCCGGGTCCAGCGCCAAATGATCATTCCCGGTTCTGACGACGCCTCCCGGTGTGTTCCTGCAGGAATGCCTGCCCAAGTTTCGAGCGAGCGAGGCGACTCCCGCAGTGCTACCAGTGCAGACCCCCTTCGAAAAAGAGGTGCAGTTGCTGGGCCAGCAACGGTAGCAGGTGGCCAGGTCGAGAGTGCTAGAGCATCGACAGGTGGTTTAGCTACAGAGGCGGGGGCGAGTGCTGCCCATGGCGCAGGGCAGGACCACAGGGCTTCTTCTGCAGAGGGGCTAGAATTCGGAGCTGTGCACCCTCTCGCGACGCCTGGCGCGCAGCAAGGAGGAGAACCTGCGGCGGCGGCGGGGAAAGGTGGCGGGGAGATTGCGGAAGCACGGCGGAAAGTGCGGGAGGCGGAGAGCAAAGTGGACGCCGAGCGCAGGTGGGTGCGCTGCTGCTGCGGTCTCTTATGACTCTTGGCGGGATGTGCCTCTTGGCGGGGAGTGCCTCTTGGCGAGGAGTGCCTCTTGGCGAGGAGTGCCTCTTGGCGAGGAGTGCCTCTTGGCGCACCCCGCGAGGAGGACCCGCTCCTGCGGGACTGGGACGGGGACAGGCTGTACAGTAGACGCAACGATAGGGAGAAGGGTAGGGGGCAGCGGCCAGCGTGAAGCGTGCGGGTGCCCGACGCAGGCCTGTTGACCGTGAGGACGGGGCGGCGGTGGGCGGGGCAGGAAAGTAGCGGCGCTGCAGGACCAGGCAGAGGAGCAGCAGCGCCTGCTGCGCGCCCAGGGTCCGCCGCGCCTCCCCCGTCGTTGGATGCACCCCCTGCTGCGCGGCTGCGATGTCACCTCTCCGCCCTGGTGCAGCGCTAGCGTGCGCCTCTTACGACACCTTCACCTGCCGTATCTGTTGCACCAGGGCGAGAATTGGACGCGGCGCGCGAGGAGGAGTCGCAGGCGGAGGCGGAGGAGCGCGCACGCGACAACCAGCTCGGTCCGCGACGGCCCTCGGGGACCCCCCCCCTTGCAGCGGGCGCGGCGTCGGTGCCTGGAGCAAAATGGTCTAGCCGAGCAGATCTGATTCCGTTGTTGGGCAGGCGGGGAGTTGCAGGAGGCGTCTGAGGAAGCGGAAGAGTACGAGGAGGTGGCGGAACGGTACCAGCAAGAGCGCGCGGAAACCGAACAGGCGCTGGAGCAACAGCAAGAGCAAAGCCGCGTTGAGGAAGAGGAGCTGGCGACCGCGCGAAAGCGACTGGAGGCACTCGCCCGACTCGAGCGCAGCCAGAGCTCGCCCCAGGGGAAACTTTTGGTGCTTGCTGAGGCGGTCTTCGTGGGATTTCTCCTTGGTTCTTGCCTGGTGACACTCCCCCATATCCCGCCCGGCGGACGAAGAACGGGAAGCGGAGCGACTTGACCATCTTGCGCTCACAAACGAGTGTCCTTGGATTGCAGACTTGCTCGTGGAGGCTTGGGCGACGCACTGCTCCGGGTTACAACAACGGGTACTACAGCTACGACTGATGCATGTCCTCTAGGCGAGCGTGCGGCTCTTTGGATCTCGGTCAGGAGTCGACGACCCCCGTCGTCTGGATGCGGCAAGATAGCAAAGATTTTGCGGGCAATGTCTACAATCGTCATTTCTGTACAAATGAATCGACCCGAACACGTGCATTTCGCCTATGAGACCCTGATAATACAGCTCAGGGTCGAGGTTGTAGTTCAGAAATGCGCGCCTCACTTCCCCTCCTTTTTAAGTTCAGTGAAGGGAAATCCCATTCGCGCATCTGGAGAAATATTCCCACTGCCACCTGCGTGACATTCATCGCTGAGTGAGTAAATCATCGTCACCAAGATGATGCCAAGGTCATCCCAGCGAAGGTCGTGTAACATCAAAAAGTTGTTGTTGAAATGTGGCAAATACGTGCCTTGAATTCGAAAACCATTCCCACCAGAAAGTTTCTCGACGACAAAGTAGTACCCTGGTTCCTGTCGAGAAGCCCGCGACAGGCAAGTGCGTGAGCATGCTACAGGAGAAAAAATAGACACAAATACAAGACATGTACGATCTGAACATTGATGGGGTAGACCGTCGCGTAGGGGTCGTTTGCTGCAGCCCATTCGCGCCTGAAACATTTGAGAGGAATCGTCCGAAAGTCCAATGATACTCTTGTCGTCGTTGAATGATTCCGCACCGTGAAATGAATGTTGTTGGCACCCCAGAAACTGCCGGGTAGAAAAGATTTTCCAGTATCGAAGAAGAAATCAATTAAACGCAAGTGCAATAAGTGCGATCAAGAAACAGTGCTTGGTGGAACATCCTTTTACCGTTTGATGTTCCCATATCCTTTCGAAATTGGGTGCCAATCCTCGGAACCAGCTGCAGTCTCCATAAATCTGTGAAGATAATCCAATTAAAACATCGATTGTCGGAAGATTCTGCCACGCAGCTTCAGGTCCGGGGGATCAGATAGAGCGTTTGCTCTCACAAGCTGTTTGAATTGCCAATGCTCGTGAGGGGAACGTAGAAGTTTATATTTCCTGTCGATCTTCTTGAGTCACTACACGCGCCGGCGTGCGCGAACACACACACACACACACACACACACACACACACACACACACACACACACACA
>ENA-UOXV01005722-UOXV01005722.1-marine-metagenome-genome-assembly--contig:-NODE-5722-length-13444-cov-6.027411_pt1 | contig 13444 bp, 18 predicted proteins | sample MGYA00238165_ERZ766961 | MGnify/ENA primary metagenome ERZ766961 (study PRJEB28924, sample SAMN03173240) | marine metagenome | biome: Marine; feature: Water; material: Subsurface seawater | place: North... | reverse complement strand
CCCCCACCTGTCTGCGCCACGCCCTACGTGCAGGGGCGGGGTCGTGCGAGTGCTGGCTCGTTCGCGCGAGTGCTGGCTCGTTCGCGCGGGGCGCGCACCACCAGTCGAACCCGCCGTACACGTGCAGCTCCACGCGCGGCACCTGCGAGGCCCAGCCCAGCGCTCGGTGCGCGTTGCTTGGCGCGTGGTGAGGCGCGGCGCAGTCGCGGCGGGGCGCGGGGCGGAGCTGGACTTGGCGGCGGATGTGCGGAAAGACGGAGAGCAGCTCCTCGAGCCCCGAGGATGGCCAGGAGGCGTACAGCAGGCGGTGGCGCTCGTTGCGCCCGTCGCGCAGCAGGTGCGGCGGAATGCCGTTGGCCGTTCGCCGGAGCCAGGGCCGCGCCGCCTCCGCAAACTGCGATGCACTGTACCTGGCCCCGCCCGAGGCGCCCGCGGGTCGGGGCGCCGTTGCGCGCTGCATCGCACGAGGGGCGCGGCCGCGGGGCCGGGGGCCAAGAAAACCTGCTGAGGACAAAAAAACCGGAGAGCGCGGCGAGGAAGCTGCCGGGCGCCGTGGACTGCAGGTAGTCCTGGTCCGACGCCAGCGCCAAGGGGTCGTGCACCCACACGAAGCTGCCCCCCACCGCATTGTCAGCGGCGGCCCCTCACCGCATCGTCAGCGGCGACTCCCTGCAGCATCACGGATTGCAGGACACGCAGCCAGGCGCCGGGGGGCAAGACGGCGTGACACCGCGCTCGGGGCCCCGAGGGGGCAGGGGCAGGGAGCCAAGCGGCGTCGAAGTTCCGCCAGGAGACGAACACGTCTTCCACCGTGCTCTGCGGTCAAGCGCGGTTCAGGCCCACGCGCCCAGCGCCCCGCGCCCCGCGTCACCACCAACGCTTCTCGTGCGGGCGCGGATGCGGGCGCTATGGTCGGGAAGGTCACGGAGAGGGGGTCGTAGGCGAAGAAGGGAAGCCAGAGGACGCCGGCCTCGTCTGCGCCCCACTCCTCGGGGGGGGGGTTGCCAAAAACCCGTACGCACATGCCCCGCTGCCCGCGCCCACACGCGGTGAGCAGGGCCCCAGCAGCACCGACCCACGCCGCCCAGCGCAGGCCCTCCCCTGCGCAGCCAGTCTGGAGGTAGGGCAGCGCACCCGCGAGAGCTCTCGCGCTAGGTAGATGGCCGCCTCCTCAGAGCCGCCGACGCCGCGCTGAAGCGACGACGGTCCCCACACCTGCCACGCGGCTCGCGCGGCTTGCTGAGACCATGGCAACGCACTCGGCAGCAGCGCTTGGAGCGCAATATGATCGGGCGGTTGCGGTGGCGTGGGGAACGGGCCTGCTCAGGCGTCCCCAGCGTCTGCCCCCGCAGGCGGCAAAAGAAGGCGACCCGCAAGGCGCGCCCTTGCGCGGCTTCGTCGCACTGTGCTGAACCTGGCGCGCCCCACCCGCGCGCCCCACCCGCTCACTCTACCGCTCTCGGTGCATGCACCGAGAGCTGTAGCAGGGAGCGGGTGCAGGGCCAGGGACGGCAGGAGAAGCAGCTTCCGCTGCAGGCTCGTGGGGTGGGGGAAACTGCGTACCGCTCGTCCACGCGGCGCGGTCGCCACCGATGGGCGGCGGCGGCGGCGGCGCAGAGGGAGCCGTCATGGAGAGGTGGTGCTTCAAGAGACGGTCCTGGATCACAACACGCGGCTCTCCATCGTATGAGACGGGCCCGAGCATGCCGAGGACTTGAAAGAGGCTCAGCTGCGGCAAGCGCTGCTCGGCCGCCGTCCTGTGCCGCTGCACGTCGTCGCGCGCGGCCCCGGCCATCGCCAACGCCGAAGCGCAGTCTGCGTGCACGAGCGCAGCCACCTGCTCGAGCCCGCCGCCGCGCGCTTAGCTACAGCCGCGGCTCAAGGCTGAACCCCAACACCGCCACGGTTGCCGACGAGAGTGGCTCGCCTCTCGCTCCTCTAGAAAGTCTCCTGCGCGCGCCCTGCCGAGCAACGCGCGGGTTCCGCCACCAAAGCCCTCGCCGATCGCGCGCTCGTACGCCTCGGCCGCCTGGGCAAAGCGCTTCTCGCGAAAGAACGAGTCGCCCCGCGTTCGCTCGACCCACCCCGCGCAGCCCCCCGAGCCCGCCGGCGCGCCCGCCGCTGCTGCTGCTGCGCGGTCCAGCGCTTGCAGCGTCTCCACCAGGGGGCGCTTGGCTGTGAGGAAGCCTGTCCGGGCACCGCGCAGAAACGCCCAGCATTGTTCCTCTCCTGCCATCCACGCTCGCCCAGTAAGCTGCGCGCCCACCGTCCAACTGCACGCGCGCTGGCCCTTCCACCCGCCCTTGCGCCGGCACCCACTGCCGGACTCTCACCCGTCAAGTGCGCCGCATCCCGAACGAAGCAGTCTCGCGCCCCATCCCACGTGCGCGCCATCACTGCCGCCTCACACATCCCCAGCCCCGATGCCGGCGCTGTCCCGCCCACCCCCGCCCCCTTTCCCGAACCCGCGCCCTCGCCCCCGCCGCCACTTTGTGTCATTTGCGTGTCCTGTGACCTATGCAGGTCTTGGTCCAGCTCAGAGCCTGCGTGTCTGAGGATGAGCCGCACACGGGACAGCGCCGAAGTGCGGAGTTGCAGCCTGGAGATGGTCGCCCTCGGGGCATGTGCGCAATGGTCGACTGCACGGATGAGCAGAGCATCACACGACGCAAGCACCTGCTTGATCTGCGCCTCCGATGCAACCTGACCTGTGCGTACGTCTTCCCAACCAGCACCAGCTTCGATGTGCACGACAACATCGCCCTCATCCCGGCTCACGTGCACCCCGACAGCCTCGATGAAGCCACCTTTTTCCTCGCCAGAGAGAACCACGTCGTACATGTGTGATCTGACGGCGCTGGGCTGTGCACACAAGTTGCTGCCGCATGACCTGGCCCCAGAATCTGCATTCGTCGCCTCGGTGGAAAAGGTCCGCGAGAAAGAGAGCGCCGCGCCCCACATGTCTGAGCGAATGCGACAAAATCTCGCAGGAGCGATGAAGTGCAATGTTCTAGGCCCATGCAAGCCTGTTTCAACCAAAAGCGACCTGGACAGGGCGTGGCCGTCAAGGGCTGCATCAGTCGTCGCGTCCAAGTATGTCTGGACACTTACTCAAGCATCACACACTTACTGACCAGGGCTTCACGCTGCAGCACATTTAGGAACTAGGCCGCGTGCGATGAGAGCACCTGTTGACAGCCTGACATGCATGGTGACTGGTAGTCCAACCTTCTGTGTCACGCTCGAAGTCGCTTTCGATCACGATTTGTCCGGTGCAGCGCAGGGGGCAGCCAAACAACAGAACAATGAGCAGAACCCAGAGAATCCTGCCAGGATCCGATCGTCCGGGGCCAACGGTCTTGATACTCCGAGTGCTGCAGAACCGCAACATGGTAATATTTAATACCCCATGAAGCGGCGGCTGGATATGCGTAGGCGCTTCTACGTGCTGGTGTTCTTCAGGATTAGGCAGGCCCCCTTGCTCTTGCTCCTACTGGCCTGCGGGCGTCGTTCATATCCCTTGCTCTCTGATGTTCCTACGCGGGCCCGTTCGCAAACTCAAAAATCAAAAGTTCGCGGCCCGAAAGGTACCCTTCCTTACGATTCTCCCTGACACTCCGCAAGCCTTCGGATGGAATGGAACAACAGCATGGTGCAAGCGCCAGCACTTTTCTGAACAGCTTCAACCCTGAGCCTGGATCGGTGGACGCGGAGGTCCTCTGTGCACAGGTCCGCTGCCGTCCGTTCCAGAATGCATGGCCCCAATTGCGAGTCTTCCGCCTGATCACAGGTTTGCCCATTTGCAGAGTGTTTTCCAGGTCGTGATCATCCTGCAGGATTTAGATTCCATTTCTGCGATGACCTTGGTACTGGCACTGCACAAGGCCCTGATCCTCGAGGATACTCACAGCAGAACTCAGAGCCCGACTTTTGGAAAGAAGGGACACTCTGGGCCACTTGCCCAAAATGACACCACTTGCGGATGCTCATCAGAAGGTTGTTCGAGGTTGGGAGAAGAATCAGACGCTATCAGATCTCCTATGCAGCTCCTTGGAGCTATTATGGATAGGCACACGACGCTGGGAACTCGCGAAAGCTTTTCCCCGCGGGTCGGGCCCCTCATCTCACGAGATGGCGCAATCGACAGGCGCGCTATGTAGTGCTCTCCCTTAGCTTGATCTTCCCATCCGGCAGGCGCTGACTACTCTACTTTGGGCTTTTGCAAAGGACTTCCTCCCGCTTTCGCAAGTTGCACTTGCAGCAATCGTAACCCGAGCATGGGAAACAGCGCCAACCTTGTGCGCCGACGATGTGATGATCATCCTCTGGGCGGCAAGCAGGAAAGGGATCAGCATTGAAGCCGCTAGCAGGGGTGGCCCTGTGAGCTTTGCGAGTCTCATGACTGCATTACTCGACCGTTTTGAGTCCACGGCAGACGCTTTTCGTCCGCTCCAACTGGGGCAGACCTTGTGGAGCATCGCATCGCTCGAGCTGGGCATTTCCCCAGCTCTTTTGAGGGCGGTCCTTGAATCAGCTGAGCGCTCAGTGCACACGTGGTCCCCAGAGCACTGTGCAAACTTCCTTTGGAGCTTGGGGAAGTCCCGCCCACTCATGTGTCCCTCCTGATTTTGCAACTCTTGGGGCTCGCTGTTCGGCGGAGCCTCAGGATGCGTTGTGTCGAGTGACAGGATGGATCAGCCCGTGAACGACAACTTGATTGAGCGGCTGCTCTTGCGCGTCGAGGCACTTGCGACTCGCTTCGAGCCACAGGACTCCGCCTTAATGAACCAAGCCCACAGCCCCTCGTCATCATGACTGTTTCCGCCATCACCGCACCAGGAGATTGCTATGTTCCTCTGGGGCTGCGGGAGGCTCGGCGTGTCTGTGCCCGATGCGACTGCTGGCGTCCTCCTCGAAAGGGTCCACATTTCCACAAGTGCCCGCAGCGCCCCCCCTGGTTCTGTTGGTGGTGAACTCATTTTACCTGTACTGCCCTGGCGGTCGCGCGGCACAGGCAACGGAAACGGTAGCCCATTTCGATGCGGGAGACGTGTACATGACAGCATGGGGCGTGCGATGGGCTGCCCTGCCTCTTGCCCCAGCTGCCGAAGAAGCGCTAACAGATCGCGCGACGGCGCTTGCCTCCGATTCAGACCCGCCCTCCGTCGTGCTACTTCTCAGCGCCCAGGCAACCCCCCTACCCGCGGAAACTTCGCCTGTTTGGGGTTTAGGTGTAGCCGCTTCTAAAGCTCTCTCAGGTGGCACTTGCCGCCAAGGAAGACACACCGGAGAGGCCTGCCCTCGCCGATGCTCTCGTCCGCCGCGCGGTGCCTCCCACCCGCGAAAAACCCTTGCACTGTGCAAGCTCATTCCCGGGATGGCCCAGGTATGCCTCTCGAACGAGTTTGCAACGCACGACCTGAGTGGCATCCTCTCCTCTCTCGCCATCCTACGCCTCGAGCACGACCACCACCGCGAGAGCTACCCGCAGCAGATCCCGCAACATCTCTGGCGACTCGCTAGCTGCCCAACCCCCTGCTGGTGCTTTTGCTCTCTTGCAACCAATAATCTGCGGGCGCCATCACAAACGCCATCTCACAACCGTTTCGACAGCGACAGGCGAAAACGGGCTGACTGTCGCGCTGCGAGGCAGTACCGATCTCGTTGCGGTGGTGGCGGAGCCAATTGCACGGGCGGCGCGCGCCGGGGAGTGCAGCGCTCGGGACGTGACCAACCTGCTTTGGTCCCTCGCAAATCTCGATGCTACAGAGGAGGTCTCATCCCACCGCGGGAGGCTCTGCTGTGGCTCGCATTGGCGCCCCACTCGGGGTGACTCTTCTGGAGCTTGGGCCCCAGGCCGTGCCGGCGGTGCATGCACTGGTCGAAGCGGCCCTGGTGATCACGCACGATTTCTTTCCGCGAGCTGCCTGCATCACCGTTGCCGTCCCTCCCCACTCCCCACTGTCCGCATACCGCGTGCCGCGCCAGCACCGAAAAAGACCTGCCCTCCACACTCGAACCGAACAAAGGTGTGGGCGCTGGGCTGCCTCCTCCCCCGCTGCCCCCGTCCGAGCACTCGCCGCCTCGCTACCGACCTCGCCCGGCTCGTCTGCGCGGTATGCACCCCCTACCGCCCGTGACGCTTCCTGGCAGCATGTGTGCATCTTTGCATGTGCCATGTGCCACCTCTCATTCTACATGGCATCTGTGCCCTTTCTCCATGACCCTGAGCCGCAAGATACCAGGCGGTGTCAGTGGAGCAGACGAGCGAGAGCACTCCTGACCTTCCCCGCCTCGCCAACGCCGACTCCCGTCAGCAGCCCCACTCCCGGGCTTTGCCCTGCCAGCCACGTGCCTGCCTATGTGCCGCGAGCTGCCGCGGTAGAGATCTGTGCGGTGGCGGCAGTCAACCTCCTTTGGGGCCTCCGGGCGCTCGGCATCGACGATCGTGCGCTCCTGCTCGCATGCGCTCCACGCAACCCGGTGCACTACCTCCCGCTGGCGCACCACATAGCCTTCTCTCTTGGCGTCCACTTTGCCATGTGGTGCGGGCACGCCCGGCAGGCGACCAAGTGATGCGTGCCGCTGAGGACATCTGCCCTCCCCCCGCCAGGATCGCTTCGCTCGCGCCCGGGTAAATGTCTGGTGAAGCTCGGCACCGCCGCGGCCGCCCTATGCAGCGGCAGCGACTGCCAGCGCAGGCGGCGGTGGCAAAGACACGAGGAGAGGCATTCACATCGCGACCCTGCGCACATGCGGCAGCGTGGCGCGGGACACGCTCAGGAGTGCGAGCAGGGCCGGAGGAAGTCCTCGATCGTCGCGCGGAGTCCATGGTTGGGTACTAGCAGCTTGGTAGTGAGACGCACGTTGGTCCGAGGGTCCGTGCTGCGTGCACACAATCCAACGCACTCAGTTTGCCAGCGGTGCGCTGGTAGGCGTGTAAATTGGGCTGGGAACCTGTTGGTCCCGAGCCAGCGGAGGATAGCGGCGCGCTCGTACGTGTGCCCGGTCTCTGCCACCATGACCGGGTCGACCATGACCTCCTGCGTGATCGGGCAGCGAAACGAGTCTGGCACTGCCTGCTCCCGCCGCCGCGCCGCAACCTCATCCTGCACAATCGCTGACACCGTTCCGAGGTCCAAACTCAACGCCTCAAGCGTGTCGAGCGACTCTTCCCGCACCCCTGCCTCCAGCACCGCAGCTAGAGCCGCCCGTAGACCAGCCACACCGCTGCAATCATCAGGCCGCTTCAACGATGGGCTGAGGCCACCTTCCGCCCCTGCTTGCTCGCTGTGGCCACCCGTGGCTGTGTGCATGGCAACGGAGGGGAGACGTGCGCCCGATGAATCCGAAGCCGAGGCGGGCCAGTTTTCATCAAGCTCTCCGACGGGCGGGTCCTCTCTGCCCATCAAGCTCGCGCGGGAGCCGTCGGAGTCCCAACGCCGCGCCGACCCATTCCGCCCCCGCGCGACGTAGAAGTCATCAGAGAGGCGCTCTAGCTCCTGTGCCAGGCGTGCAAGCGTCGCCTGGGCGTCGCCTGCCTCTTCTACCTCTCCGTCTCCTCCTTGCTCACCGCTCGCTGCATCCGACACCTCCGACGTTCCCGCGCTCTGAGGGAATCCGTTGGCCCACACCGCCTGCAAAGTGCGCACCCGATCGCCAGGCGAGCCTCTCACATCCCGGATTCTTGTCCCTTCGCAGACGATACCGATGTACTCGCCAGGCCTCTCAAAGCCTGGTTGTCCAACAAGTTAGTGCAGCACAAGCGCAAATAATGAATCAGCGCCAGCGTGGCGTCAGCACAGCAGGCGACGGCGACACTTGTCGAGTAGGCGAGCACCTGAAATCTGCAGGACTGGGACATTCTCGGGAAGCGGATGCACGACCAGCGCTCCGCCGAAACGCACGAGCGCTAGCGAAATCGGGACAGTACCGCCCCCGCGGGTACTGCCCCCGCGGTCCAATCCTCGCATGCGCGCGACGATGCGCTCGGTCAACTCTGCCACAGTCTCGGCCTGCAGCAGACCAGAGAGGAAGCGCGGGGGCAGCTCAGTGTCGCGCTTGAGAGACGGAAGGCGCGGCGCCATGACAGCAGAGGAACAAAAAGGTTTCGCTGGCGAGATGCATACCTCGGCTACCATAAGAAGCATCGGCTCATCAATGTTGCGAACGCCCGCACTCCACATGCCCCCCTCTGTTGCTTCATCGTTGCCACTAGCCGGCGCGATGTGTGCCGCCTCTATGCGCTTCCCGCCCGCTCCCCATTCTGGGACCTCCTCCGCCCGCAGCTCCATGCCCCGCGCCACCCAGCCCTCCTGATCGTCCTCCCACGCATCTCTCATAGCCCCATGTCGCTGCTCATCCTCCAGGGCGCAAGGTAAAGCTGCGCAGAGGGGCACCCTAGGATCGTCAAGCACGGCACGGATCCGGTGTCGCCACGTCAGCAGCAGCGAAATATCGCCCGAGCCACGCACTGGCGCCATTTGCCGGAGTTTCCGCAAGAGGTCGCCCACTGTCGCCTCCGCTGGTAGGTTTAGCCTGTTGCGATGAGGAAACAGTCAAGGAAACGCGAGATGAGGACAGTAAGAAAACTCCACAGCCTGTACGCAGCGCCTGGTCAAACAATGCGACCAAGTACAGCGTGCGCGAGCTGAAGGACTGGATGGCGATGGGAAGGAGCCTGAGGGTGCGCTCGCGCTCCGACCGGAGGCTGAACCACTGAACCGCCACAACCACAGTCGAGCCCGGGGCAGTCGCCACAACACGTTCAAAGTAAAGCGTCAGCGGCCGTAGCCGCAGAGCCAAGCATGCGGTGGCCTGCAGAGCGGCACGGTCTTGAAGCTGGCGCCGCAGCATCTCTTCGATGGTGTGTGGGGAGCTGCTCTCCTCCAACGCTGGAAATGGCGAGGCGCGAGGGCCATCGAATGATGAGTCATGGTCCCAGAACCTGAACGTGGGGAGAGACCTTGAACTCTTACACGGAAATATGCATTGATTGAAGACGAATGGGAAAGTATCGGGGTGCTTACGCGATTCGCTGGTTCTCGCTGTGGACGAGATGCCTGAGCTCCGCTACTAGGGAGTCTGCTCTTGCGTCCGTCGCAAAGAGCCGTGCCGCAGGAAGAAAGGTATCTATGGCGGTAAGCGGGCATAGAAGGATAGCAAGATGCGGGACATCATCGCGTGGGGATAGGGGCGAAGGTGCTGGCGAGCTCGTGTGTGCTTTCAGATCGAATGATGCGGTCGCCTCGAGGAGAACGATACCCTTTTCCAGGTAGCCTGCCTGCTCGTCAAGCAGCAGGTGACTGGTCATGAAGTGGTCGAACCCCCTTGAGATGCATGAAGCCGAATCATGCGACAAGGTAACGGGCTCTGCCGCATCCATGCAGATTGAAAGCAGTTCGTCTTTGTGGTTCTGCACGCTCAACGAGAACCTCAGCTCCCCTGCAGCGGCAGCTCGATCTGTCGGGGACATCGCGACGTCCACGTCCAGATAAATAGAGACCTCGTTTCCACCGCGGGCAAACGTCTCTATGCGCACCCGACAAGATAGCGGTCCAACTTGAAAGGCCTCGGAGCGCTGGGTTGAGGGCTCGTCCGCAGAAAGGCCTTGAACCTGTTTTCCCAGCCAACCACACTGTTTCAGTACAGGTGGAGCAAATCAGGGGGAAGCTACCCCAGAGATGGTTGCACCTGCCACTTGAGCTTCGTCTGGCGCTCTCTCGGGGTCCCCATCGCTTCCTGCCTCCGATCTGGGATTTCAGGCTTTACAAATCAATTGTAAAGCCCGAAATCCGTCAGGGGTGACTCACCGCGGAGCTGTGCCCCGTGTCCACCATGGCGCGTGCAGGGATATCTGTAGGCCGCATAGGATTGGTGTTTGCAGTGATGGCCCTGGCAGGTTTGTGGATCTCCACTTTCTATTCGTGGATCCGGCCTCCCAAGCTCTCCAGGACGATCCCCGGTAAGGCCTCTACCTGCAACACCGAAGGAAACCAGTACATACGGCCAGATTCCAAGGGACGATGTGATTGCTGCTCGCACCGAATGTATCAACTGTTGGATCGTGATGACCTACTTTGGGGAGCTGGGATTTCGCTAATGAGTTGTCCGTGCTCTCACGCAGCTGTCATGAACGGAGTTGAACAGCTCCTCCCGGCCGATCCAGCTGTGTCAAATCTGATTGATGACAAGAAGATAGCTACTGTTGAGCAGCAATCAGCAGTGCAGCCGACCGGTGCTGCGGTCCCAGGCGCCATGGCGCAACAAGCTTCTGCAGAGGTCAAGGCGGCGACTGACACCTCGTCCACAGAATCATCCCTGTCTCAACCTCCAGCTCTTGCTGTGATAGCGTCCAGCACTGTATCTGTGCAGCCTCCTCAAATGCTACCAGCTCCAGCGGTTGAGGAAAAAAGGGGGGGAGCTGTGCCAAGGGACTCCATGCCCACGGGAATAAGCAAAGATGGGTTCTGCCCCAGCCAGCGTGCGCACGCTGCTCAGGGTGCAAGCAATGTGCACCTTAGACTCCGATTCGGCCCCGATGGTTTCTCAGAACCTCATCGACATGCAGGATTTCGCATCCTCATCTGCGGGTGGTGGTACTCACAATGAATCGCGCCAAGTCCCTCATCCGCCTTCTCAAGGTGCATGCAACCCACACTTTTCGGGCACGAGCACGTGAGATACGTGATTGATGGCAAGGGCAGAAGCACTTGGGCAATCACTTGGCGATGGCGATTGCTGAGGGCGGTTTCGCTGGCGCGTTGTTGCGGCAGTCGCTTGAGGGCGCCGACTACCTCGGGGACCGCGCGGACCTCGATGTGTGGGTGGACGTGAGCGCAGGCAACGGCCGGGCAGATCCGGCAACTCTCCTTGCTGCAGAACAGGCCACCTGGAACCACGGCATCAAGACGGTTCGGAAACAATGCACCCTGCGCCCTGCTCAAGCTGTAGAAGCGAACAGCGGTGTCGGTCCTGATGGCGCACGGGCTGGGGAACAGGTTCACGTGCAGAACGAGAATGCGGGGCTCAAGACGCAGTGGATCACAAGCTGGAACGCCTCCGTGCCGGGCGGGTGGGTCCTGCAGTCGCACGCCCCACCAACCCAAGCGAGCGTCATGCTTTGTGTGGAGCTGAAGGGGTGGTTGTGCAGGCTACGCAAGGACACGCCGGAGGTGGCGATAATCCTTGAGGATGACATGGAAGTCTCCAAGGGATTCTGGCGCTGGCTAAAGAGCGGCCACGCAAAGTTCGCGCCACCGTATCCAAACCCGCACCGTTGCACTCGCGTGTGTCGTGCGGCACGTGGCCGTTCAATCCTTTGTGTATGGGGCATAGGTACAAGGATCACCCGAATGTGGCAGGGCTGACACTGCAGCGGGCGTCTCTCTGTGCTGCACAATGCCCGGATCTCAAGGCAAGAACCCACTCACTGCACCTCCGCACGGTATGCTGTCTGAGCCGCTCACGTGGGGTGTTATGTGTAGGGTGGACCTGCCAAGACACACTCGTACAACTTCTTCTATCCGCTCGTAGGCTCATGGGGTTTTTCACCAATGGCCAACCACTGGTACCGCCCCGCTGTCCTGGGGGCGAAGAGTGCGTGAGGGTGAATTCGGCGTGGGACTTGCAGGGTGAGCTTCACGAAGCAGTGGCTGCCCGACTTCTTGGCAACAAAACAACCGCCCTACGTCAACGGCCTCACTCCCAGCGACTGGTTTCCCCTCGCTCGTGCTCCCCTTCAGCATGGCAGCACGTGCACATTGTGCTGATCCTGTCGAGCTGCTCGCGGCCTGCACATTCAGGTACAGATCATTTGAGAAGCAGGGCCGCTGCCCTGGAAAGAAATGCATGTGGACAATGTAGCTGGGGCCCCTCATCCTGCACCAGTGGAAATGTGCTGCGTTGTGCTTCCGAACAGACTCTCTCCCTACAGCGCTTGCGCTAATTTAGGTCGACCCCTCTTACGCTTCGCAGGCTGCACTTGAAGTATACTGCAACACATCCAGATAGGTCCTCTCCTTACCCCAGCCGCACTAATATCTGGCAGGAATGCACCTCCGGCGTCGCGCGCCTCCTCGGCTGCTGCAATGACATGGGCGGCCAGTCAGTGCGCGCTCGAAGTATGCCGCTGATGCGCGAACTCGGGATATGCATCTGGCAGGTTCACGATTTATTTGCGGGTCAAGGATGGGAAGACTCTGGGAGCAAATCATCGGGATGGGGGTCTGCACTACGACAAGACTCATGGGGCCGACGCCGCGCTATTGAGCAACTTCAGTGACCCCGACTTGTTTGTCTTCCCAGACAACCCGCTTCGCCTTGGCCTTGATGGCAAGGTCGGAGGTCGCGATACTGCGATCTGACGCACTTCCACACTCTAGAAGTGGGGAAAAGGCGCGTGCGCGATACTATTATGTACAGTCGATGCATTGGCAGAACAGTGAGTGGGGCGAGGGCATGCCACGAGGCATGGCAGAGCCACGTCAAACCCCCGCCTCTTCGAGAGCTCGCCGAGCACGGTCCTGAGCTGACTCTCCACGCTTGCCTTCCCCCGCACTGGGCATCTCGGCGGTGTTGGCACGCTCAACCTCACTGTCCTCTTCGGTCCGCTCCTCCTCAACAACCTCCTCCACCTCAGGGATATAATGCTTTAGCATGTTCTCTACCCCCGATTTGAGCGTCACCGCAGACGATGAGCATGACGTGCATGCGCCCTGCAGCTTTACAACCACCAGCCCAGTGTCCTCGTCGAACGACACGAAACGGATGTCCCCACCGTCCTCCTGGACAGTTGGGCGGATTCGTGTGTCAAGCAGCTCCTTGATCGCCTGCACTACCTCTGAGTCATCCTCGTGTATCATGGTACTGTCTTCCTCGAGATCCTTCGCATCCAAGAAGACCGGCTTCCTGGACTTGAAAAACTTTCTAAAGACGTGATTCACCTCTACTTGCGTCATGTTCCACGGGGGTCCGTCGTAACATTCATCAATCTTTGTCACTGTCACGAAGTTCGAACCGAAGAATACTTGCGACACTCCTTCTATACGGAGCAATTCCTTGGCAAGAGGCGACTTCATTGCTGACCGCGCGTCCGTAAACTCCATCGTCCCATGAGGGAGCACGGGTTCTGCCATGACAAACTTCTTCGAGTTCATGCTCGGTGTCTTATCGACCTGGACAACACGGTTGAGGAACCTTGCGCCGGCGCGCCCGCCAGGTCCAAGTGCAGAAAGTGAAAGTACCGCGCGCAGTTCTGGCTCAACGCGATGTAGTCCAGAGCCTGCAATCCTGCGCGCTGCGAGCCGTAGCATGCTCGAGATGATTTCTGCCTAATTTTGTAAAGCGCACTTCGTAGTGCCGGTGAAATCCACGGCAACGACGTGACCCCCGCTCTCTCTCTCTCTCTCTCTCTCTCTCTCTCTCTCTCTCTCTCTCTCTCTCT
>ENA-UOXV01005721-UOXV01005721.1-marine-metagenome-genome-assembly--contig:-NODE-5721-length-13444-cov-6.414370_pt1 | contig 13444 bp, 13 predicted proteins | sample MGYA00238165_ERZ766961 | MGnify/ENA primary metagenome ERZ766961 (study PRJEB28924, sample SAMN03173240) | marine metagenome | biome: Marine; feature: Water; material: Subsurface seawater | place: North... | reverse complement strand
AAAAAATACCTAATTTTGATCTTAATATTCAAGACAATTTTTATGACACATTTCAAAAAAATAAATCTACAGCAGAGGTTTCTCAAGATCATATTAACTGGAATTTTAATGCCCCTGACAGCGCCATAAGATTAGCAAGCTTAATAAAAGATCCAACTGTTCATTCTTTTGATTTAAATAATTTTGAAAACGAAATTTGTGTTATAGATTTATCATTGTATCAAGAGCTTAATTATATATTTGATTATAATAATGAGAAAAAAATATCACTAGTTATTATTGACTCTAATAGAGATAAAAAAAAAAGTCCACGATATCTTAAATTTAATTTACATCAGAACTCTAATATTGAAATATTGCAAATAACTTACAATAAAGAAAGTTCTCTAGCCTTTTATGAATTTAACCAATCAAATTCATCGTCTGTTAATATGACAGTTCTTCAAGCTAATAACATACAATTGAGAAATGAATTTTATTTTAACTTAGCATCACACTGTTCTACTAAAATTTCCGGTGCTAATTTTTGTAATTTAGGTGTTAACGATAATTATTCTTTTATTCAACATAAAGAACCTAATTCATCAAGTAGGGAAGTCTTTAAATCAATTGTAGAACGTGGAGCTATAACGAACTTTCAAGGAAAAATTTATGTTGATAAAATTGCTCAAAAAACTGATGGCTATCAGATGAGTAGATCTCTTCTTTTGGATAATATTTCAAAATCTAATAATAAACCCGAACTTGAAATATATGCAGATGACGTAAAGTGTAGCCACGGCTCTACCATAAGTAAGATAGATGATGATCATCTTTATTACTTTAATTCTCGAGGTATTAGTTCTGATTTAGCAACAAAAATTCTTAAAAAGGCTTTTATACAAGAAGTTCTAGACTCAATTGAAGATGTGTTTCTCAATAAAATATCTGATAAAATAGTGAGTAGTTTCTTATAATGAATAATTCGCTCAAACTTGATTTTCCTATTCTTCAAAAAAAAATCAGAAATAATAGTATTACATATCTAGATACAGCGTCTACTTCCCAAAAACCAAAAACGGTAATAGATTCAATTACAAATTTTTATATAAATTCTTATGAAAATGTTCATAGAGGCATGAACTCTTTAAGTATTGATGCTACTGAAATTTTTGAAGCCTCTAGGGAAAAAATTAAAAATTTTATTAATGCTAAATCTTCTAATGAAATTATTTTTACTAAAAATGCCACTGAAGGTACTAATATTATTGCCCATGCTTTATCTTCTCTATTGAAAGATGGAGATGAAATTATTACAACAGAATTAGAGCATCACTCTAATTTCTTACCCTGGTTGTCTTTATGTAAATTAAAAAATTTAAAATTTAAAGTTATTCCTCTTTTACCTAACGGAACAATAAATGAGGAGGCTGTAATAAATGCTATTTCTAGTTCTACTAAATTAGTAGCTATATCTCACATGTCTAATGTGACTGGGCAAATGATTAATGTAAAAAAAATAAAATCTTCTTGTAATAATAGTGACGTTTTATTTTTTATTGATGGCTGTCAGTCAATTGCTCATAGAAAAGTTGATGTGCAGGACTTAGATTGTGATTTTTTTGTTTTTTCATCTCATAAATTATATGGTCCATCTGGTGTTGGTGTCCTTTACGGTAAAGAAGATTTACTCAATAAACTTCCACCAGTTTCTTATGGGGGTGGGATGATTAATCAAGTTGAATTAGATAGCTTTACTACTGCTCTTTTACCAAATAAATTTGAATCTGGCACACCTCCAATTGAAGCTGTTGCAGGCTTATCTTCAGCTTTAGATTATTTAATTAAAAATAATTTTGAAAATTATTTTGATGAAGAGGTCGCTCTTCGTAATAACTTGATCGATGAACTTAATAATCTAGGAAACATTGAAATTTATGGCGTCTCAGATGATATTTCTGCTTCTTCTATTGTCTCATTTAATGTCAAAGATAAAAATTATAATGATATTGCTACATTTTTAGACCAATATGGTGTGATGATAAGAAGTGGACATCATTGCTGCCAACCTTTCATGAAAAAATTGAAAATCCCAGGTACCTGCAGAGTTTCCTTTGGTATTTATAATTCAAAAGAAGATGTTAAAATTTTTATAGACGCCCTAAACAAAACTAACAAATTATTATCATGAATGATGATAAAACTTTAGCCGACTTTCTTCCTAAATTAAATACAGAGGGTGAGTTGATACTAGGTGAACCTAAATCATCAATATCTAAAGTGATTACCAAACAAGAAGTAATTGACAAAATTTTACTTATCGATGATCCTGAACTAGGCATCAATATTTATGATTTAGGTCTCATCTATGATCTAAAAATTATTAACAATAATATCGACGTTTTAATGACTTTAACGACTGTAAATTGTCCTGTAGCCGACTCTATGCCAAATGATATAGCAAAAAAAATAGCTACTATTCAAGATTGTGGTCAAATTAAAGTAAAATTAACATTTGAACCTGCTTGGACTAAAGATATGATGAGTGAAGATGCTAAGTTGGCTCTAGGTTTTTAATATGACACAATTATTCTCACTCACCGACACTGCTATTTCAAAAATTAAAGATATGTTATCTGAACATAAAGATAAAATGGGCCTTAGAATTGGTCTCAACACAAGGGGATGTGCTGGATTGAGCTATACAATGGATTATGCAACATCTGAGAACATAGATGAATGTGAAAAATTAGAAGATTACGAAGTTCCCCTATTTATTGATAACAAGGCAGTAATGTACATTATCGGAACGCAGATGGATTTTGTCAAAGAAGAATTTGGTGAGAGATTTGTCTTTAATAATCCCAATCAAACTAGTGAATGTGGATGTGGTGAAAGTTTCCACGTAGAATCTTAAGTAGTAATACTATTTAAATGGCTGTCATTTTTGGAATTTTGTCTGCACTAAGTTTTGGTGTTGGTGATTTTTTGGCAAGATTTTCATCAAAAGAGATTGGATTTCAAAGATCTTTATTTTGGATGTTGGTCGTAGGGAGTATTTTCTATTTGTTACTTTACACTTTTTTTTATGGTGGATTTAATCCTAATCTCAAAGGAGTGGGGCTTTCCTTACTTGCCGGAGTTTTAATAATGTTTGGACTCTTATTTTTATATAAAGGTCTAGAGAGCGGACCTGTTTCCATTGTTGCAGCCATTGTTGCTACTAATCCCTTTTTTGTATTTTTAATTAGATTTGCGTTAGGAACAGAACCAACATTATTACAATGGATTTCAAGTGTAGTAATCATATTGGGTGCTGTTTTAATATCGATCAGCGCTAGTTCTTTTAAAGATAGTTTAGGTTTAAATTCAAAGCAAATTAAGTCCACTGTTATCATGTCATTCGTTTCAAGCGCATGTTTAGCTTTCGGATTAATTTTCTCTCAAGAAGCTTCAAATTATCTTTCTACAACAGAGACAGTTATTTATATAAGATTTTTTAGTTTATTATCAGTTTCATTAATCCTAGTACTTTATCGCATTAGACCAATACTCACTAAAAAATCTATACCGATACTTATATTTCAAGGTATACTGGAAACAACTGGATATTTCTTATTAGTTTCTGCTTACTCTTTTGACAAAATTGGAATAGCTGTGATTATTTCATCTGGATTTGGATTGGTAACAATAATTCTAGCTAGAATAATACTTAAAGAAAAAATTGAAAAAATCCAAAAGATAGGAATCGCTCTGACTTTTATTGGTGTGGCTTCTATCTCTATGTAAGAATTTTTTTAAAGTTTTTCATTTTAACATTCGCAGAATTAATAAATATTGAAATACAAATAATAAGACCACCAAAGATAGTATAAAGATCAGGAGTTTCATTAACGTTCATAAAAGGAAGCCAAGCCCAAAAAATTCCACCCACGACCTCTAAAAGAGATAATAGACTTAATTCACCAGATAATAATCTTTTAGAGCCAATGCTGTATAAAATCAAACCACATGCTACCAAGAGACCATGGGTAATACTGAGTATAATATTATTAAGAGGTATATTGGTAGGAAATTTCATTATTATTAATATTATGGAGCAAAATATAGAACATAATAGACCGCCAATTATTAGAATATAAAATTTTTCAGTATTGGTTTTACTTCTTAAGGCTACTGTAAATCCTGCAAACCCAACGCTAGAAATAAAACCAGTTACTAATCCAAATATTGATCCACTTAATTGACTTTGTAGAACCATGACAATAATTCCAAAAAAAGCTATGATCATTGCGATAAGATTTTTTTTTGTAATTTTTTCTTTGATAAAAATAAAAGCAATTAAAGAAGCAAAAAAAGGCATTAAAGCAAGCATTAATAAAGTTACAGCTGCAGTTGTGTTCGTTATGGAGTATATAAAACCTATAAATGTTACTGTAAGTAAAAACCCACCAAAAATAGTAACTTTATCTATTTTTATTAGGTTAGAAATAAAATTTTTTTTATCACTAAGAAATAAATAGCTACCTACAATAATAGCAACAGTCAGTCCTCTAATTATAAGATAAGGCAGTTGATATGATTGAGGTTCTGTCATGCTTTTGACAACAACTGCTCCAAAGCTCCATATTAGTCCTGCTAAAATTACAATTAATACAGAACTAGTATGATCTTTCATTATTTAAAAATATCTGACTAGTTTGATATCAATCAAAAAAATTAATTAATTTTTCTAGACTATCTATTGTTTGATTTTCACCCGATTTGTTTCTAATAGTGAATGTGCCACTTTCAATCTCTTTTTCTCCAATTACTAATGAGTAAGGGATTTTCTTAGATATAGAGGATCTAATCTTATATCCAAGTTTATTATCAGATAAATCGACAGTAGATCTAACTTTATGATTTATTTTTTTATTTAATTTATTGCAATAATCAGCAAATTTCTCAGATATAGGAAGTATTGCTAATTGAACTGGAGTGATAAAAAGAGGTAACCATCCATTAGTATTTTCTAATATAATAGCTATAAATCTTTCTAATGAACCAATTAAGGCCCTATGTATCATAATAGGTGTCTGATTATTGTCGCTGCTGTCTTTATATTTTGCACCAAGCCTATTAGGTAAATTAAAATCAATCTGGATAGTACCACATTGCCATTCACGCCCCAAAGAGTCCTCTAATGTAAATTCTATCTTAGGACCATAAAATGCACCTTCACCCTCTAAGATATTAAATTCTTTACCACTATCTATGAGAACTTTTTTTAATTGTGTTTCAGAGTTTTCCCAATCTTCATCTGAACCTATACTTTTTTCAGGTCGAGTAGAAATGTTGTATTTCACTTTTGTAAAACCAAACTGTTTATAAATTTTTTCGATTAAATTAGCTGTTTCGTTACACACTTCATAAATTTGACTCTCTGTACAAAAAATATGAGCATCATCCATTGTAAATCCTCGAACTCTAAAAAGCCCATTCAATGCTCCTGATGGCTCGTATCTGTGACACTTACCAAATTCTGAATATCTCAAAGGTAAATCTTTGTAAGTAATTAATTCTGAATTAAATAAAACTATATGACATGGACAGTTCATTGGTTTTAGAGCAAAGGTTTTATTGTCTGATTCAATTGTGAACATATTTTCTTTGAAATTATCCCAATGTCCTGATTTGACCCATAATTCATTTGATACAAGTTCAGGGGTTTTCACTTCGTAATAATTAAGTTTTCTCTGCTCTTCTCTGATGTAATTAGTTATATTGTTATAAAGAGTAAGACCATTCGCCTTCCAAAAAACATTACCGGCGGAAAACTCACTTAATAAAAATAGACCCATATCTGTTCCTAATCTTCTATGGTTTCTTTCTTTGGCCTCTTCAATATTTTTAATGTGAGTGTCTAGCTCTTTTTTTGAAAACCATGCAGTAGCATATATTCTCTGAAGCATCTTATTAGTACTTATTCCCCTCCAATAAGCACCAGATATATTTATTATTTTAAAGTGAGGATTGTATTCCTCGGTACTTGAGTGATGAGGTCCTTTACATAAATCAATAAAGTTTTTTTGTTCGTAAATAGTTAGTTCATTATCATTGATATTTTTAATTAGTTCTAATTTATATTTATTATTTTTAAATAATTCTAAAGCTTTGTCTTTATCAATTGATTTTTTTTTAAAGGTTCTAGTTTCTTTAAGAATTTCATTCATTTTATTTTCAATTTTAATTATGTCTTCTTCATTTAAACTTCTCTCAATATCAAAATCATAATAAAAACCATTTTTTATAAATGGACCTATAGTTGGTTCTGCTTTTGGAAATAAAGAAATTACAGCTTCAGCCATGATATGTGCCATATCATGCCTCATAATATTTTGCGCCTCTTCACTAAGTTTTTTTATTGGCTGACTACTATCGGTATTAGTATCGGAGTAAGTCCCGTCAGAATTTTTATAAGCTATAATCTCATTCATCATCTATTTCCTTAAAGAAACAACTTTCTTCTCCTGTGTGACAGGCTTTTTTACTATTTAAATCAACTTTATAAACTAAAGAATCGTTATCACAATCAATAAGAATATTAATTATTTTTAAAAAATTTCCTGATGTTGCACCTTTTAACCATAATTCATTCCTACTTCTGCTCCAAAAATGAGCGGTCTTTTTTTTTAAAGACAACTCTACGGCTTCTTTATTAGAGTAAGCGAGCATTAATACCTTGTGCGTCTTAAAATCCTGAACAATAACAGGTACTAATCCACTTTTATCATATTTGATATTTGATAATTTAATTTTTTCCACTAATTTACAATAATTAATAAAGGTTTATTTACCAATGAGTTTTACTGTAATTGCACCAATTTTCAATGAAGAAAAAAATATACCAATTCTTTTTAAGGAGATATTGGCTTCTTGTAGTAAAGTCCCCTTAACGCAAGTAATATTCGTAAATGATGCTTCTAAAGATAAATCTGAGACTCAACTTAAAAAAATTAAAAATACCAAATTTAAGTTTATTTCTCATGATTCTACCTTAGGCCAAAGTGCTGCAATCCATACAGGAATTATTAATACTAAAAATGATATAATCATTACAATTGACGGGGATCTGCAAAATGATCCAGCTGATATACCGTTACTTTTTAAAAAATTTTTAGAGTTAAAGAAAAATAAAGTATTTATTCAAGGTTTTAGACACTCACGAAAAGATACTATTTCTAAAGTTATTGCTTCTAAAATTGCTAACTATATTAGAGTTCTAATTCTTGACGATAATCATCCTGACTCTGGTTGTGGAATAAAAATTTTTAATAAATCTGATTATATGTTATTACCACATTTCAAAAATATGCATAGGTTCATGCCATTTTTATTTAAAATGATAGGGTGCAAAACACATTCCATTAATGTAAACCACCGCAATAGATATTCCGGAGTCAGTAATTATAATAATTTAGGAAGAGCTCTAGCGGGTATTTACGATTTATTTGGAGTTGTATGGTTGAAAAAAAGATATCTAAAAAGTTTCCGTATCACAATAATAAAAAATAAATGACAAATGAAACAATTTGGTTGGGAATAGGTTTCTTTGGACAGGGACTGTTTTTTATGAGGTGGGTTGTTCAATGGATTTCATCAGAAAAAAAAAAGAAAAGTGAAATTCCAATTCTTTTTTGGTACTTCAGTTTAATTGGAGGCTTAATTACTTTAATTTATGCAATTTACAGAGTTGATCCAGTATTTATATTAGCACAATCATTTGGACTTATTGTTTACTTAAGAAATATCTACTTCATCTATTTTTCAAATAAATGATTTTTCATGTTGCTCCGATGATGGGGTACACAGATTACTATTTCAGAAATTTAATGCATTTTTTATATGAAGATAAAGTAAGAACATATTCAGAAATGATTGTAGATAAAGCAATCATTTTTAACACTGAAAAAACTCTTACAAAACATTTTTGTACTCTCAATAAAAGTGTCATTCAAATAGCTGGGTCTAATCCAAATGAAATTTCGCAATGCTTGAAGATAATAAATAATATTCCTTATATATCAGAGATTAATTTTAATTTAGGTTGTCCAAGTTCTCGGGTGCAAGAAAACAAACTTGGATTAGCCCTTACTCAATATCCAGAAGAAGTACACAATTGTTTGAAAGAATTTTCAAAATCAAAAAAAATTGTGTCAGTGAAGTGTAGACTTGGTCTAGGTTTAGATGAAGATCAGGATTATATCTATAATTTCCTAGAAATGTTTAAATCTAACAATATCACAAAGGTTATAATTCACTGTAGAAACGGAGTTCTAAACTTAAATACAAAAAAAAATAGAACTATTCCTAAAATTAACTACCAACTCTTTTTTAAATGTCTTAAGAATTTTCCTAATATAAAATTAATTCCAAATGGAGAAATTGGTAATATAGATACTATTAACAATTTTAGTAACAATAATATTAAAGATGTGATGATAGGTAGAAAATTTTTTGATGAGTCGTTATTTTTGCATAATAATAGAATTATAGAAATACATGATATTGATACAAAAGTTTTAAACTATTTATCATTTATGCTTCAATATCCAATAGTAAAAAAAAACTTAATCCAAAAATCTTTACTAACCTTATTAACAAATGTAAAAGACTCCAAAAAATATAAAAAAAAGATTTTAAATGCACAAACTATTGATGAAATATTTTCTATATTTAAGAAAAGAGAAATTATTTGGAATTAGATAATTTAATTAATTATTCTAATTTTATAAAAAGCCACAAGAGTCTAATAAGTAATTTTAACAATTCTGATTATAGTAAAAAATCGATAATCAACTATTTTAATAATAATTTACCAGATTATTTTAATGCAAAGTCTGAAAATTACGAAAAATTTCAAAAACTTAAAGACCAAATTATAATATTAATTTATATTAGTCGTTATAGGAATATTATTGATCAGATTACGTCCGCTAGATTGTGGTCTTTGCTTATGCGCAAATACCTTGGTAAAATTTTTCACCATTATTTATCTTTAGAGTATAAGAATTATCGTAAAAATTTTTTTATCCTAAGCTTAGGTAAATTAGGTGTTAGTGATCTTAACTACTCAAGTGACATCGATTTAATTATTTTTTTTAAATCTAATGATGAAACTTCATTTAACAGTTTTAACAAAACTATTAAAAAGATCCTATCAAATATTTCTAATATTTCAGTTTCTTATTTTCATAAAATAGATTTAAGACTTAGACCTGATTTTGGTACTGATTCAATAATTTCTGATATAGACAATTCTATTGAATACTATTCCTCTGTTGGAAGAAATTGGGAAAGATTAGCTTTTTATAGATCCTCTTTTCTATCTGGAAATTACTCACTCTATCTTAATTTCAAATCTTCAATTTATAATTTCCTTTATAGAAAAAGTTTTGATTTTTATGCAATAGATGAAATTAAAAAGTTATTCACTTTTTCTAATTCTACCAAATCTACAATTGATATTAAATCTTCACTTGGTTACATAAGAACATGTGAGAATATTCTACATTTTTTTCAATTAATTTGGTCTGGTAAATTTGAAAATTTACGTAGTATTTCTATACATAAATTATTTGATAGATTAAGTGATTATCCAAACATAATTTCAAATGATGATTTATCAATTTTAAAAAATGCTTATTACTATTTTCGTTGGATTGAAGACACTCTTCATATTAAAAATAATTCTAAAATCAACACACTCTCTTTTAACGACTCTGATTTATCTATTTTTGACAATAACATTGATTATAAGTTATTAAATTATAGCAAAGATGTTATTGGTATATATAACAAATTATTCAAACCTGACGAAAGTCATTTTACTTACGATTTAAATACTTTTAATTCTGATAGTTCTTCAATCATCAGTAATTGGTTTCATCGATCAAATAATAAAATTAGTTCTAACCAAATTAAAAACGATTTTGATAATATCATTAATGCCTTTTTGGCAAATGTTAATAACTTAACAAATAGAGATGATTTAGTTATTAAATTTGATTTTTTATTAACTTATTATAAATCGGGCATTCATCTTGCTGCACTTTATAAATATAATCCTCTTATACTCGATAAGCTTATATTTATATTTACTAATTCACCCAAGTTATCTAATCAAATTAATAAGTATAACTATCTTGTAGAGTCCTTAATTTTTATTTCTGCTGGCCACTCAAATTACATAAAAAAAAATTCTTATCATAATAATGATTTTGATTTAAATCTTAAAAATTCTATTAATAATTTCTATGAGGAACTTTTCTCTTCTGACTATAACTACTTAAATAAAATTTTTTCTTTAGAGCAATATCAATATCAAAGAAGTAGAAAAATAAGATTTTTTCTTTTTAATTTATTCTTATTGGTTAAAAATCTTTACTTAGATAGTAATAATTTGCCTAACACTGAAGTTATTCCCGTTCTATTCGGTAGCACTGCTCTTTACCAAAATCTTTCTTATTCTGATACTGATATTTTCTTTATCAAAATGGATTCAAATATTAATCATATGCATGCAATTAAAATTATAAAAAGATTTTATTTAATTATTAATCAATATTTGGATAAAAATGTTATTGATATTGACCATAGAAATAAACCATTTGGTAATGAATCGGATCTTATTATTAATTATAAAAATTTTTTAAATTTTTATGAGTCAAATAATGACGACTTTTATAAATTGTCTTTTTTAAAATGTGATATTATAAAAAAAAATATTACACTTAAAAAAAATTTTAAATTAGCTAAACTAAAGATTATCTCTTCATTTAAAAAAATAGATTTAAATTATTTAAACAAAATTATTAATATCAAATCTAAATCTATAGATCTAAAGGGTATTATTTCTATTTATGATTTAGTAATTACTATTGGTAAAATTAATAATTTCCATCATTTAGATTATGAAAGTGATCTTGGTTACCTAAAGACTGTTTTAAATAACCAAGATCTAACTGGTGTTAAATCTGAAATAGATTTAAATACTTATCTTAATAAAATTAAGATTTAGTAATCGTAATACATGTCGTACTCTTTTGGAGTGACGGCAAGTTTATTTGGTTCAATTTCTTGTTCTCTTTTGTATTCAATAATTGATTCAATTAAATCTTTTGTAAATACATTTCCCTCAAGAAGATAATCGTGATCTTTTTCCAGATTATTGATCGCTTCTTCTAAAGAAGCTGGTACTTCTTTGATATTAGCTTGTTCCTCAGGTGGAAGATCATAAAGATTCTTATCCATTGGTTCACCTGGATCAATTCTATTTTTGATACCGTCCATGCCAGCCATAACCATTGCTGCAAATGCTAAATACGGATTTGCTGTTGCATCAGGACATCTAAATTCTACTCTCTTTGCCTTTGGGGAAGGGGAGTATGCTGGAATTCTACAAATGGCACTTCTATTTCTGTTTGAATAAGCAAGTTTAACTGGTGCTTCATATCCGGGTACTAATCTTTTAAAAGAATTAATTGTTGGGTTAGTAAATGCAAGTAATGATGGCGCATGTTTTAACAATCCACCAATATAAAATTTAGCTTCATCACTTAAGTTAGCATAACCACCTTCTTTAAAGAAAATAGGATTTCCATTTGACCAGATACTTTGGTGACAATGCATACCTGATCCATTATCATTTGATAATGGTTTAGGCATAAATGTGGCACTCAATCCATTCATCTTAGCTGTATTTCTTACGACATATTTGTACTTTTGTAAGTCATCAGCATGAGAAAGTAGCGTGTCAAATTTTAAATCAATTTCTTGTTGACCTGCTGTAGCAACTTCATGATGCTGTGCTTCAACTTTTAATCCAATTGACACCATATGATTTACCATTTCAGATCTAACATCTTGCATTGTGTCGTGCGGAGGACATGGGAAGTAACCTGATTTATTTTTAATTTTATAACCCAAATTTGGTTTCTCATCTGTACCTTTGTTCCATACAGCTTCACCAGAATCTACAGAGAAGAAAGAATTATGAGGTTCAGTCGAAATTCTTACATCGTTGAAGAGAAAAAATTCTGCTTCAGCTCCAAAGAAAATACTATCGCCAACTCCAGATTTTTTTACGTACTCTTCTGATTTTTTAGCTACATATCTTGGATCTTTATCATATTTTTGTCCTGTAACAGGGTCTTGGATATCGCAAATTAAAACAAGTGTTGGATCTGCGAAGAATGGATCAACAAAAGCAGTAGATGCATCAGGAATTAGGATCATGTCGCTCGCTTCGATGGATTGAAAACAACGAATTGACGAACCATCAAATCCAACACCTTCTTCAAAAACATCCATTTCAAAAGTACCAATGTGATGAGAAAAATGGTGCCAAGTTCCAAGTGGGTCAGTAAACCTGTAATCAATGTAGGTAATATTTTTTTCTTCTATGAGTTTTTGTAATGATTTCTTATCCATATCTTTTTTCTCCTAATTATGTTTTTATTATAGTTGTTTTGTTAAACTGCCTCATCGCCAGTTTCACCAGTTCTAATTCTAATAGCTTCACTAACTTCATATACGAAAATTTTGCCATCGCCAATTTTTCCTGTATTTGCATGTTTAATGATGACTTCAATTGCTTTTTTATAATTTTTATCATCCACTATCAGTTCAATTTTAACTTTTGGGAGGAAATCAACTACATACTCTGCGCCTCGGTACAGTTCAGTATGGCCTTTTTGTCTCCCAAAACCTTTAACTTCAGATACAGTTAAACCACTAAGACCTATATTACCTAAGCCGTCTTTAACATCCTCTAACTTAAAAGGTTTAATAATAGCTTCTATTTTTTTCATTAATGCGCTAGCAAATATAATGTTTAATTTGCATAATATCTATACCTTAAATTAATCGGTTTAAATTCTCCAATATCTATACTATAAATTAATCACTTTTTGTGGCGGGTGTAGCTCAGTTGGTTAGAGCGTCGGTTTGTGGTACCGAAGGTCGGGGGTTCGAGACCCCTTACTCGCCCCACTAATATAATGATGCGCGGATGTGGCGGAATGGTAGACGCACTGGTTTTAGGTACCAGCGGAGCAATCTGTGGGAGTTCGAGTCTCTTCATCCGCACCAAAAAATGGAAAAAAAATGAATTATAAATCAATAGAAAAAAAGGACTACTTATCTCAATATGAAGTTACGTTAGACAAGAATGCTATAGAAAATATTATTTCTGAAAAAATCACAGAAAAACAGGAAACTTTTGAAGTGTCGGGTTTTAGAAAAGGAAAAGTTCCTGCTACAATTATAAAATCTAAAATTGGACCTCAAATTGAAAATGAAGTCTTGAATGAACAAATATCTAAAAATATTACTGACATTACTGATAAAGAAAAAATTGTATCTCTAATTCAACCTCAAGTAGATTTTAAAGATAATTTTAATTTTAAAGTATCTTTCTATC
>ENA-UOXV01005712-UOXV01005712.1-marine-metagenome-genome-assembly--contig:-NODE-5712-length-13458-cov-6.558756_pt1 | contig 13458 bp, 14 predicted proteins | sample MGYA00238165_ERZ766961 | MGnify/ENA primary metagenome ERZ766961 (study PRJEB28924, sample SAMN03173240) | marine metagenome | biome: Marine; feature: Water; material: Subsurface seawater | place: North... | reverse complement strand
TATATTTTAAATCAATTTTTAAAACTAATGAATATAAATTTTTACTCCGGGATTTATCAATACAGTTTTATTTTAGACACAACCCTTACAATTACTTATATAGTTATTGGAATTGTAGTATCTATTATAATGTATAAATTTATAGAGAATAAAATAAGGGTAAGATAAAATATATTATGATAATTAAATTTTTAAGAAAAAAAGTTTATGGTTATGAAGTATTTAAAAAATTTTTAGATGATCATAAACAATATTCATTTTTAGATATAGGATGTGGAAAAATTCCTTTTTTTCTAGAATTCCATAATACATTAAAGAATTATCATGGAGTAGATGTTAAGGTAAAAAATAATATTTTTAAAAATATTAAGTTAGAGAATAGAAGTGTAGAAAATCTAAGTATAGAAGAATTAAACAAATACGATGTAATTTTAATTATTGATGTTTTGCATCATTTAAAAATAGAAGTCATTAACAATCTATTCAATAAATTACTTAAATTAAATCGTGGTAAATTAATCATAATCAAAGACCCAATTGATGAAAACCTTTTAAATAAATTTATTCATTTAGCTCATGATTTTTTTATAAATAAAGAAATTATCCATTTCAACGGACATCAAATTGTTAGTGAGCAATTTAAGGATAAAATAGATATAAAAATTATTAAAAATAATTTTTGGTATAAAAATGTTTTCTTTAAAATATTAACTTAAGATAATAATCTCACTTAATAAAAAGTTATATACTTCTAATATAAATATCTTTTTGTTTTATTAATATAATTTTTTATTTGTAAATCTGAAAAAACAATAATACCTTTTTCTTTTGAATAAAGTTTTTCATACCAGTTTAGTGTTTTTTCGATCATTTCATTTGTTGAAATTTTATTTTCAAACTTAAGGATTTTTTTACTTTTGCTCGTATTCAGCGATAGAAAATTAGTTTCTTTAAATTTATTTTTAATAATTTTTATTTTTAAGTTTTTAAAATTTTTATTTTTTTTAATTAAGTAAATTATATCAATAGCTTTTATGCCTTTTTTTTTTGGACCAAAATTCCAAGAACCTGAGTATTTTATTGGATTTTTGTAGATTTTTTTTGAGAGGGTTAAATAGCCGAATAGACAATCTAAAACATGTTGCCAAGGCCTTGTATTGTTTGGGTCTCTTAAGACAATCTCTTTTTTATTTTGGGTTGCTTTTATCACATCAGGTATTAGTCTATATTCAGTAAAGTCACCTCCTCCTATTATATTCCCAGCTCTAACTGAAGCATATCCAGTTTTTGTTTTAATTGAATTGTTTTTATAAAAATTAAAAATTAATTCAGTGCAAGCTTTTGATATACTGTACGGGTCACTTCCTCCCAATTTATCATCTTCTTTAAATTTTTTTTTATTTTTTTGAACTTCATAACACTTGTCTGAAGTAACACAGATAAATGATTTAATTGATTTAGTTTTTTTTAGTATTTCAAATACGTTAATAGAAGAGTTCAAATTATTCTCAAGGGTTTTTTTTGGTTCAATTATACTTGGTATAACAAGTGATTGAGCTGCCAAATGAAATACAATATCAGGCTTAAATTTCATGATTTCTTTTTTTGACTTTGTATAATTTGTTAAATCAATTTTTTTACTTTTAAAAACTCGATTATGTATATTCAAGCTTTTAAAAAGATTTTCATCAAATTTATCTTTACTAATTCCTAAAATTTTTGCCCCGAATAAAAGTAAAATTTGACAAAGCCATGCACCCTTGAATCCTGTATGGCCTGTTATTAAAACTCTCTTGTTAGTAAAAAAGTTATTCATAATTAAAGTTATTTTTCGAAATTTATTCTTTCTTTTTCAACTACATTAGGTATTTTTTTTTGAAAATCGAGTATAGTTAAAATGTATTCGCTAACTAGTCCCATAAAAAATATTAGAAATGAGCTAATTAGAAAAAAACCTATTACCAAGGGTGCTACACCTGCATCAAATGTTTCCCAAAAAAATAGTTTTCTTAACAAATAATAAATGCCAATTATTAAAGAAAATAGTGACATGCAAAATCCGAAAAAAGTAAAAATTCTTATTGATAATTTTGAATGTCTTACCATTCCACTTAGCGCAACATCAATTAAATCCATTAATTTAAATTTAGTTAAACCTTTTTTTCTAATAGGTTGGTGGTATTTTATTTTTTTTATTTTATAACCTAGTTCTTTGACTATACCTCTCAAGAAAGGATTCGGATCATAAATTGTTTTTAACAAATTAATTAAACTTTGATCATACAAACCAAAACCAATAATATTTTTTTCAACTGTTTGACTAGAAAATTTATTGAGAAACTTATAATAAATCTTCCTTAAGTAACTCATAAAAAATTTTTCATCAGATCCATCTTTCTCTCCCAAAACAAGTTTTTCACCTTTTTCCCAATTTTTAATCATCTCTACTATTAACTCAGGTGGATCTTGAAAATCTGCAGCAATTAATATTACTGCATTGGCATTGCTTTGTTTTAACGCATGAAACATTGAGCGAGACCATCCAAAATTTGATCTATTAAGTATTACTTTAATTTTTTTATTTTGCTCACAAATTTTTCTTAAAATCTTTTGAGTATTATCAGTTGAATTATTATCTATAATTATAAGCTCATAATCGTAACTAAAATTAGTGGTAAAAATATTTATTATCTTTTTAGAAATTAATTCAATGTTAGCCTCTTCATTAAATACCGGAATAACAAAAGATATTATATTCATATTTTTAATTCTATTTTAAAATTTTTAATTTTCGATTCTTTTTTGTTTCCATAGATATGTTTTAAAGGTTTATGAACTTTATTCATATATTTATATTTAATTTTACTATTATTATAAATCCCCCAAATTTTTTTTGAAAAATTTTCTATAGATTGAGATTTACCTCTGCAAATATTGATAATTCTAAATTGATCAAATTTATTAATATTTTTATAAATAGTTTCACAAACTTCAGTTACATCAATAAAATCTCTTTTATCTTTAGGTCTTTTTAATATTACATGTTTATTTTTAATTGCTTGTTTGCGCACATATGGAAACAATCTATTAACACTTTCATATTCTCCATACATTTGAAACACTCTTCCATAGTTAATGTTTAAATTATATTTTTTTGACCACCATTTTAATAGAATTAAATTCAAGACTTTGTTAAATGCATAATCATTGATAGGATTAACTAATAACGGGTTTTTATTTTTTATATTAAAACCTATTTCAAATGAACTACCAATAAAAAAGAAGTTTTTGACACCACATTTTCTTGCTTTTTCAAAAAAGTTAAATGTTTCAATAAAATCAATGTTTAAAAAATTTTCTAAACTTGAGCTGGAATTTAAAGATGTCATAAAATGAAAAATTGTATGTGTTTTTTTTAAATATGTTTTACAATTTTTTTTTAAATCTCCTTTAATCCAAAATAAATTTTTTAAATTTTTTTTTCTTCTTCTTGATAAAGCGAAAATTTTCTTTTTATTTAAATTTTTTTTTTTTAAAATATCAATAAAATTTTTTCCTAAAAATCCACTTCCACCTGTAATAAAGTAATTTTTATTAGACATATTTAAATTAAGAATCTTTTTTAGATAAAATTAAATTTTTAAATGGCCAATTAAATTTAATTTTTTTCCAATTCAATTTTCTCTCATTTTTTTTATTATATTTGATATTAGTTGAAGATAAAAGTAATGTATTATCTTTTAAAGAAAGCATTCCATGCCCAATTTTTCCATTGATTTCAGCCATATATATATCTTGATTGAATAGAAATTCTTTTACATCCATGTATGTTTTTGAATTTTTTCTTAAATCAACAAAAACAGAAACGAATTCTCCACCTAGGCAGTAAATATATTTTTTAATTTTTTTCTTTGACTCTATGTAATGAATTCCTCTAAATACTTTTTTTTTTGAAATTGAAATATAAAGATCATTTATTCCTTCATTTTCTGAATATAGTTTTTTCAAATATCCTCTTTTATCCTTAATTTTTTTAACTCTATAAATTTTAACTGCACTATTAAAATAATTATTAATTATTTTTTTTACAGCCATTTTGCTTTATGTTTTTTAATAAGACTTGTTAAAAATCTCTTGTCTCTAAGAGTATCCATTGAATACCAAAAATCATTATGCTTAAAAGCAAATAATTTTTTTCTCTTTACAATTTTTGGCATTATGTCTTTTTCCCAAATCGACTTTGGGCTTTTAATCAACTTTAAAACAATGGGATCAACAACAAAAAAGCCACCATTAACCCAATTATTATCTCCCTTTGGTTTTTCATAAAAATCTTTAACCATTAACTTTTCAATTTTGGCAATTCCGAATCTTGCCAGTGGTTTAACTGCTGTCATTGTAATTTGGGGCTTGTATTTTATATGAAAGTCTATTAATTTTTTAATGTTGATGTTTGCGACACCATCACCGTATGTCATCAGAAAAAAATCTTCATTTTCGATTCTCTTTCTTATTTTATAAAGTCTTCCTGCAGTATTTGAATGGACACCAGTATCTAAAATTTCAATATTTATATCTTTAATTCTTTTTTTTTTAAAATAATTTTTAATATATTTAACTTTATAACCACCAAGTATAATAAAATTTTTTAAATTGTATTTCTTATAAATATTAATTATGTGTAAAAGTATTGGTAAACCACCTATTTTGATCATAGGTTTGGGTAACTTATTTGTTTCCTCTGATAACCTAGTACCTAGTCCACCAGCTAAAATTAAAACTTTTGTGTTATTTAGGCTATTAGTGTATTTCATAATGAAGCTTAATAATTTAGTAAATATAGATTTAAAATCCAACAAGCAAGATTTTTGTTTTTAATGAATAGATATATAAAACGTTTGTTATTAGTTTACTTGATGTCATCATTAGCGTTATTAACCTCGATAATAATCCCATATTTGAGAAATTATATTAAGAATTCTATAAAAGAATATATTCCATATAAATGGAAAGAGATTTGCAAACATTATTTTGATAAATCAAAATTAATAGAAAGTGAAAAAAACAAATACTTTTTTAAACTTCAAGAAATAAAAAACCATTTTATTAAAAGTAACAGTTTCTTTTTTTTGAATTTATGTTGAATAAAACTTATAGAGTTGCACATATATCTTATTCAGATTCTAAAGGTGGAGCCGCAATAGCCGCATACAGATTAAATCAGGCTTTAAGACGTTTTAAAATAAACTCTAAATTATTTGTATTAGATAAAAGTAAAAAAGATACAGAATTAATTCCTAAAGACCTTAAAAAAAAATGGTTTTTTTACACTTTAAGAATCTTAGAGATTATTTTGAGAAAAACAATTTATCTAAAATCTAAATCAATACATTCATTTAATTTTTTTGATACAGATCTAAAAATAAGGCTAAAACAATTTAATCCAGATATTTTGCATTTACATTATATTTCGTCTAACACCATATCAATTAAAGAAATTAATGAATTTAAAATTCCCGTTGTTTGGACTTTGCATGATTTATGGCCAGTTTTACCAACGGCACATATTAATTATAATCTATTAAAACATGAAAAAAAAAATTTTATTCAGCAAATTATAGATAATTTTATTTATGCACAAAAACAAAAACTAAAAATTTCCCTTTTTATAGCCCCTTCAAGGTGGGTAAAATCTATACTGAAAAATAAAAAAAAATTAAATAAAACTAATACTCATATTATTGCAAATACATTAGATACAAATTATTTCAAAATTAAGAAAAAAACGCAACAATTAGATGTATTAAACATAGGTTACTCAGTAAATGGTTTTCATCAATATCACAAAGGGTTTGATTTATTTATAGATATTTTAAACAAAACTCTTCACAAATGTAGCAAAAAAATAAATATACATTTCATTGGAGATACCGATATTAAAAAAAAATTAAATCCTGAGACTTTAAAAAATAAAAATTTAAAAATATTTGAGTATTCTAAAACAAATTCATTTAAATCTATCTTGAAGTTTTATTCAAATTTAGATTTAATTCTGATAACATCAAGATCAGAAACATTTTGCCAAGTGGCAACAGAATCCATGTCATGTGGAATTCCTGTTGTAGCATTTAATATTGGTGGTTTAAAAGATATAATTATTCATAATAAAAATGGTTGGCTTGTACCATCTTTTGATACATCAAATTTTTCAAGAATATTAATAAAATTAATTAATAATAATTATCTAGTTAAAAAAAAATCTGTATTTTGTAGAAATAATGCTGTTTCAAAATATGATTATTTTCCTATTTCAAAAAAAATGAATAATATTTATAAAAATTTAATTAAAAAAAGTAAATGATTATTCAGAAAAAAATAAAAGTAATTATTTTGAGTGTAGTTTTATCAGTCATGCTAAATGTTGGTTATTTCAAAACACTGAATCATGAAAGCTATTTAAATATAATTGGTAAAGCGGTTTCAATTAATTATCTCTCTTTTGAACCAATCATTCAAAGAGGGAGGCTTGTAAAAAATTTCGATATTCAATGCAAGAAAACAGACTGTCTACCACTTGTTAAAAATAAAAATTCTCAAAGAATTAAATTTATTAAAGAATTGCAGGAGATTTTAAAAGAAGATTCAAGCTCTGTAGTTTTTGTCTCAATGTTTATGGTTGATGATTTTTTTAATGATTTAAGATTTTATATACAAAATCCAATCTATATAGATACAAAAGTTTTAGGAATTTCTTACTACTCTAAATACTCGTTTTTTGAAGAGTATAAAAAAAGGTTTTCTTTAGCTTATAACTATCACTATTGTAATGAAAGCCTAAAACATAATCAAAACAAATCTCGAATTAAGTATTTAAATAATTTTTTTGAAATTTTAAATTTAGAAGTCTCATGTAAAAATAAGCAATTTAATGAATTAAAAGCACAAAAAATAAAATATATAATTGATAAAAAAAAATATTTGATAAAAAATAAAATAATTTTTTGTGAGGAAGAGTTTTGCTTGGCTATTTTATGACAAGATCAAATAAGTATATATTAGGTTTTACTGCTTTTTTTTCTATAATTTATATTTTAAGAGTTGGTCTTGTTTATAGCTATCCTAATGATCAAATCTGGACTCATTATATTTTATGGTTGAAGGATTTAAATTTAGAAGAAGATTTATTTTATTATTCAGAGTCTTGGAAAAAAAGTTTGTGGTATCTTATATTATTTGAAATTAGAGATTTAACAAAACTTGATCCTTTAATCTTTTATTATTTATTTCAGCTTTCTAATATTTTTTTATTTTTTTATATACTTTTTAAAATATTTAATCATTTTAATGCTACAATTAATGTTGAAAAATATTTATATTTTGGTTTATTAATTTCTTGTACAAATTTCTGGATTTCTGGGTCGTTAGCTAATTTTCATGAAATCGGTTTTAATTACAGATCTTCGCCATTTATTTTAGGTTTATTTAGTTTTTATCTTTTTTTAAAAAATAGAATTAATAGTAGTTTAATTTTATTGACAATCGGATCACTAATGCATTTACCTGTTATGGTCCCATTTTACTTAATAAGTATTTTATATTTAAAAAAATTTAATAAAATAAATTTATTTTTATTATTTATAAGTTCAATTATAACCATTTCATTTATTTTAGGTAATATTGAATTAAATAATTCAACTTATAGCTCAGATCTTTCACAGGCATTAATAAAACTAAGAATAAATTATATTTTTATTGAAAATTGGAGTTTTGACTCAACAATAAGATATTTTAGCCCATATTTTTTTTTATTATCAATGTATTTTTACTCCAAAAATATAGAAATAAAAAAATTTATTATTTTACTTATTTCAATACACTTGTTTTATATGATTACTGTTTTGATTACTAATGATTTGCCTACATTCTCTGTATTCAGATTTGGAAGAGAATTATTTATAATTGTTTTTTTCATTTTTATTATTTTTTTAAATTTAACTTTAACTAATTTAGTTTTAAATTTTGCTTTTTTCATCGCAATATTTAGCCAATTTATATTTGGTTCTTTTTCGATATTTATGATCTTATCAATATTAATTTATTTCTCTCAGTCGCAGACCGAAAAAGAAAGAATTGCTATGAACATTTATAAAAGTATGTATAAAAACTATTTTAAATCATTATAACTTAGAAAATTAAACATTTAATGAAAACAATCTTAATTACAGGGGCTGCTGGTTTTATAGGTTTTCATTCTTCTTTAAAAATTTTAAAAAACAATTTAGTTATCGGTATAGATAATATAAATAATTATTATTCTCAAAGACTCAAAAGAGATAGAATTAAAGTATTAAAAAAGAATAAAAATTTTAAATTCTATAAAATAGATATTAAAAATTCAAAAAAACTAGAAAAAATTTTTGCAAAGTATAATCCTGATGTAGTTTTAAATTTAGCAGCTCAAGCTGGAGTAAGATATTCACTTAAATATCCAAAAAAATATTTATCAAACAATATTGATGGTTTTTTTAATATTTTGGAATGCTGTAAAAAATTTGATGTAAAATTATTATTGTATGGAAGTAGTTCTAGTGTCTATGGGCTTAAATCTAAAGGGCCGTTTCAAGAGTCTACCTCAACAGATAAACCAATTAGCATATATGCGGCAACAAAAAAAACAAATGAAATGATGGCTGAAGTTTATAATCATCTTTATGGTCTTAAGTGTGTAGGTTTAAGATTTTTCACAGTTTATGGACCTTGGGGCAGACCAGATATGGCATTATATGATTTTGTAAATAAAATTTTTAAAAAAAAAAAAATTATTGTTTATAATAAAGGCAATCTACTTAGAGATTTTACTTTCGTAGATGACATCGTCAAAAGTATTATAAAATTGTCAAATTTAAAAACAAATAAATTTAATAATCTAATACTTAATATAGGAAACAGTAAACCTGTATTATTAAACAATTTTATAAAAGAAATAGAAAAAAATTTGAAAATTAAGGCAAAAATTAAATATGAATTATTACCACGATCTGATGTGAAAATTACACATTCAAATAGTAAAAAACTTTTTTCTCTAATTAAATCAAGGCCTAATACTGATTATAAATTAGGGATCAAAAAATTTATTGAATGGTATAAAAAATACTACCAAGTATGATTGATAAGATTCTTTTAATTATAAATAAGATTGATAGTAAAGAAAAATTAAAATTAATTTATATTATTTTCTTAAATGTAATTTCCACTATATTAGAGGTTTTAAGCATAGGTCTTATTTTTCCTTTAATTATTTTTTTAGTAAAACCTTTTGAAGAAATTTTGCAAAACAAATATGTAAATTTTATAATAAATAAATTCAACATTGATGAGCAAGTAGAACTTGTATTTTTTAGTCTTTTAAGTGTTTTTTTAGTTTTTTTAATAAAAACAATCTTTATCTCTTATAAAACTTTATTAGAGGGAAAATTTATTTTTGGCCTGAGAGCCAAAATTGCATCAAGATTATTATCGAACTATCTTAAAATACCTTTTATAAACTTTACAAAAAAAAATTCTTCAATATATATACAGAATACAATAAATGTAACAAACCAATTTATTGAAACAGTAATTTTGCCATTAATTACTTTGTTACCAGAAATTTTTGTTACTTTTGCTATTATTATTTTTCTATTAGCCATTGAACTCAAAGCTACGCTCTTTTCAATAACTATAGTTCTTTTACCTGCTTATATTTTTTATAGATTTTTTAAAAATAAGATTCAAATGTGGGGAAAATTACAGCAAGCAAATGAAAAATTTTCTGTATTTAATCTTAATCAAAGTCTTGGATCGGTAAAAGATATTAAAATTTATAAAGCAGAAGAATTTTTCATAAATAAATTTAAAAATTTTGCTCAATTAAGTGCAGTATATGTGGCTAAGGCTCATGTTTTAAGAATTTTATCAAGACATTATTTGGAGTTAGTTGCTATTGTTGGTTTAATAACATTCATATTCATAAGTCTAAGTAGAAATGATTTTGTTGATATTATCCCAGTGCTAGGAATATTTTTTGCATCAATAATCAGGTTATTGCCTTCTGTAAATCGAATAATGCTTGCGCTACAACTTTTAAGGTATGGAAAAGAGCATACAAGAATTTTAGAAAATGAATTAAAATTGAAAGTAGTAGAATCAAAAAAAAGAAAAATAAAAAATCTTCCTTTCAAAAGATGTGTTAAATTTTCAAATGTTTCATTTGAATATAGACCAAATGAAAAAATATTTCATAATTTAAATTTAACAATAAAAAAAAACTCAATAACAGGAATAACTGGAGTAACTGGTTCTGGAAAATCAACTTTTGTTAATTTACTTTTAGGTCTTTATACTCCCAAAAATGGAAAAATTTTAATTGACAATACAAAACTTGATTTAAATTTTCAGAGCTGGGTAGATAAAGTGAGCTATGTATCCCAGTCAATTGTATTATTAGATGACACAATTGCAAAAAATGTTGCTTTTGTTCGTCAAAATCAAGAAATAGATTTAAAAAGAGTTAAAGATAGTTGTGAAATTGCAGAATTAAAAAAACTTATAAACAATTCACCTAAAAAATATAACACAAAAGTTGGAGAAAATGGTGCAAATTTGTCTGGTGGCCAAATTCAGAGAATTGGATTGGCTAGAGCTCTTTATAAAAAAAATTCTGAATTAATGATTTTAGATGAAGCAACAAGTTCATTAGATTTAGTTACAGAAAAAAAAATTGTTAATAGATTAAAAAAAATTAAAAAAAAAACAATTGTAATAATTTCTCATAGAAAAAAAATTCTAGAAATATGTGAAAATATTTATGAACTTAAAAATAAAAAATTAATATTAAAAAAATGAAAAAAATTGGACTATTAATAATTAGTAAAAATAATTACGATCTTTTAGAAACTTGGTTTAATAATTATAATTATGAAAATTTTGAAATCTTGAATATCGATGATGGTTCATCAGATGATCAATTAAATTTAGGAAAATTTATTTCAAGTAAATTAAATATTAACTTTTTAAAAAGTGATAAATTAGGTGTTCAAAATAATATAAAGCAATCTATTATTTTTTTTAAAAAATTAAATATTGAGTGGATAATTTATCAACACCATGATTCATATCCACTCACAAAAAATTTAAATCAAAAGCTTCAACACTATATTAATAATTCAAAAATAAATGATTTTGGTGTAATTGGATTTAATGTTTTTGACACAATAAATGAAAACATTAATCAATATGAAGAAAATAAAGTAAATTCATTAAGAACAGTTTCAAGAAGTCCACTAGAGTTAGGAGATGGTTGGTACAGGATCAGAAAGGGTTCAAGAGTTAATTATCAAAATTTTGACAAACCCTTTGCTGTAGAATCAGTTATGTGGAGTGCTGCTTTATTTAATGGTACAAAATTTTTAGAATGCATTGATATTGACGATGATTATCAATTTTTTCACGCCTGGGACGACATTGCTTTTCAATTTTTGAGAAAGAATATATATAATATTGTAATTCCTGATATACATTTTGCTCACGATCAAAATATAAAGCAAAAATTTTCAATACCAGTGAGTTCTGCAAATGCAAACCTGAAAGATAGAAATTATTTTTGGGGACATTTTAATCATCATAGTGTGTGGGAAAGAAAATGGAAATTTAAATATGATTTATCAAAAAGTAAGTTTTACATTTTCAAATTAAATTTTCCAGTTTTGTACAAAACATTTAGCAGATTAGTAAAGTATATTACTGGTAAAGAAATATATGAATTCGATGAGCTAGAGACAGTTGCAAGAAAAACTTTCAAAAAAAATTTAAAAGAATTTAATAATACATTGTTAGTTGACTTTTATAATCATGATCCTAAAAAGGGACCATTAAAAAAATTTGATATATGACAAAATATCTTCATATTGGTTGTGGTAGTAATATTTTACCAAGACCATTTTATAATTTAGATTTTCGAAAAGGAAAAAATGTAGATTATGTTTCACCAGCTTTTCCTTTAAAATTTAGAACTAATACGTTCGATTTAGTTTATGCATCACATATACTTGAGCATTTTAATAAATTTGATACTCAAAATGTTTTAAATGAGTGGGTTAGAGTTTTAAAACCTGGAGGAATAATTAGATTATCAGTACCATCAATTGAAAATTTAATTGAGATCTATAATAACAGAAAAGATTTGTCAGATATTGTGGGACCTTTATTTGGTGGTCAGAACTATAGAGGTAATTTTCATTATAATATATTTAATAAAAAATCTCTCAAAACCATGTTGATAAACTCTGGCTGTGAAGCTGTACATCCCTGGAATTATAAAAGAACTATTCATTCAGAATATTGGGATTTTGCGCAAGCAAAAACATTAGAAAAAGATATTTCATTAAACCTTGAAGCAAGAAAGTCAATTAAAAATTCTAAAAACGAAGAAAATCAAATAATGGATGATATTAAATTTAAAATTAATTTGCTAAAAAAAAAATTAAATAAAAAAGATTTTCATAAAAAAATTAAAAAGATTATTAAATGAAAAAAGTTTTAATCACTGGAAGTTCAGGCTTGATTGGTTCTGAGGCTGTTGATTTTTTTTATAAAAAAAAATTCAAAATATTTGCTTTGGATAATGATTTAAGAGCTAAATTGTTTGGAAAAAATTACTCAACACATTTAATAAAAAAAAATCAAGAAGAAAAATATAAAAATATAAGTTTTATCAATATTGATATTACTAACAAAAATAAAATTGAAAACCTTTTCAGAGAAAATAAATTTAATTTGATAATTCATACAGCAGGACAACCATCTCATGATTGGTCAGCTAATGATCCAATTTTTGATTTTAACATAAACGCAAATGGTACGCTCAATTTACTTGAAATGACAAGAAATTATTCTCCTAATGCAGTTTTTATATTTACATCCACTAACAAAGTTTATGGTGACACACCAAATCAATTGAAAGGCTATGTTGAAAAAAAAACAAGATTTGAAGTAATAAGAAATAAAAAACTTCATTCGATAGATGAAAGTATGTCTATTGACTATTCAAAACATTCGCCATTTGGAGTTTCAAAAACAGCAGCAGATTTGATGGTTCAAGAGTATGGTAAATATTTTGGAATTAAATCTGTTTCATTTAGGTGTGGATGTCTTACCGGACCAAGACATCAAGGAGCAGAACTTCACGGTTTTTTATCTTACCTTATTAAATGTATAGTAAATGACCAACACTATAATATTTATGGTTATAAAGGTAAACAAGTAAGAGATAATATTCACTCATATGATTTAGTTAATATGTTTTGGTACTATTTTCAAAATCCTGGATATGGAGAAGTTTATAATGTAGGTGGTGGAAGAGACAACTCAATTTCAATAATTGAAACAATAAATATTGCAAATGAAATTCTTAATAAAAAA
>ENA-UOXV01005711-UOXV01005711.1-marine-metagenome-genome-assembly--contig:-NODE-5711-length-13461-cov-5.212666_pt1 | contig 13461 bp, 8 predicted proteins | sample MGYA00238165_ERZ766961 | MGnify/ENA primary metagenome ERZ766961 (study PRJEB28924, sample SAMN03173240) | marine metagenome | biome: Marine; feature: Water; material: Subsurface seawater | place: North... | reverse complement strand
AAAAACAATTATTTTCCTTTGCGCTGTTCAGGTGAAATTCCACCGGCATTTTTAGAATCTGCGGAAGAAAAATATAAAAAACAAGCGGGCACTATTTCTGAAACGGATGACAAAAGGACTCAGAAAAACATTGATGATTTCTATCAGTCAAGTAACTATATGCTTGATCGGATTTTGTTGAGTGGAGATGTTCTTTTTGGAGATACATTAACCAATTACATCAATAAAATTGCTGATGACTTGTTGCAGTATGATCCAGAATTAAGAAAACAGATTCAATTTTATGCTTTTAAATCACCGTATGTAAACGCCTTTTCAACTGACCAAGGTTACATTTTTGTGAATATTGGTCTAATTGCTCAAGTAGCAAATGAAACTGAATTAGCTTATGTTATTGCTCATGAAATTATTCACTTCAGAGAAAAACACAATACTAAAGAACACATAGAAACAGATTTAATCAAAAGAGGAAAGGGAGAGTACAAAGAAGAAAATTACCACGATAGAGTGAACTCTTACTACCAATACAGTAAAAGCTTAGAAACTGAAGCAGACAAAGAAGGTTTGAAATTGTTAGCCAATTCATCCTATGATGCACTAAAGGCGAAAGGCTTATTTGATGTTCTTTTATACTCTTATCTTCCATTTGATGAAGAAGAATTTGACCCTACTTTTTTAGCGAACCCTGCATTTGAGTTTCCTGAAAAATTGTTGATGGATTCTACCAAAGAGATTAAGGCAAGAGCGGAGGTTGATGATATGCACAGTACTCACCCAAATGTAAAAAATAGAAGAAAAGCCACTTACAAATACTTTAAACGACTTAAAGGTAAAACACGAGAAAAGAGAACTTACCTACATAGTAAAGTCGAGTTTAAATATGTTAGGGATTTATCTCGTTTTGAAGTTATAAGACAGAATATTATTGATCATCGTTATGACAGGGCTATCTATAATATTTACCTAATGAAAGATAAATATCCCGATAATCAGTACTTAAATAAATGTTTAATAACTGCACTTGAAGGTTCGCTTTTATATAAAGAAGAAGGAATTTCAAATCAAGTAATGTCAAGGTATAAAAAGGTTGAAGGAAGCTCTCAGGCCGTTTCTTTCTGGCTTAAAAAGATTAAAAAGCGTGATTTGGCAGTTGTACTTGTAGGCAAAACCTATGAGACTTACAAAGTAGAACCTGAAAACCCTCAACTTAAAAAAACTTTAGATCGAAACCTCTCAAGGCTAATAAACAAATACAACCTTTACGAGGAAGATTTTGTGGTAAATGACTCATTACTAGAAATTGAATTTAACTTGGAAGAGGCCGAGCTAGATGATAATGATACTTCAATGGTTGTGGTTGAAGAAGATAAAGAGGAAGAAACTATTGATGACATTTTTGGTGATAGTGAGGATAACGATGACGAGTTTTCTTATGTTGAAGAAGTTGCTGATGACAAATCTTCTAAGAAGGAAACTGATAAAGAAGATGCTGATGAAGATGAAATAGATGATTTTTTCGCGGATCAGTATGCTGACAAAAGGAAAGATAAAACTCCGGAACAAAAGGAAGAGACTAAACCTGATACTGAAAAAAGTAAGTACGATAAGATAAAAGAAAGAGAGAAAGAAGAAAAATCAAAGGAGAAAATTAGTACGGATTATTACAAGAGAGTTTTTTATAATTTCTTTACTGAAGAAGATTTCATAAAAGCCTTTGAAAATGCCGCCGAGAACAAAGCTTCAGAGTTAACTATTGACGAACAAAGGGCTCAGGATAAGATAGATGAAAAACAAGAAAAGTTAATTGCTAGAAAAGGACAGGCTCTAGGTATCGATAAGATAACTATCCTTGATCCGACATATTATGTTATTGATGATAGAGACGATAATGCTGAAGTATTACATATAAAGTCAGAATCTCAAAAGGCGAAATTAGAGAGTCACATTTCTGATGCCGCTAGACGATCTCGTTTATTAGTGGATGTCTTGAACCCAAAAAACTTAAGCGCAACTGATATTGAATCTTTTAATGCAATGATAAAATTAAAAGAGTGGTTGGGAGAATCTACTGGCCACGAGGTTGATTCCGTTCCCACTCTTATTTCACTTGAACTTGATGGTGTAGTTGATGCTCTAGGAACTAGATATGTTGCTACTCAAGAAATTTATAACATAAGATTAGATAAGAATGAGGCTCAATACATATTTAGCATGGCCTATTTAGTTACTATTCCTTGGGCTATTGGAAAATTGGTAAGTCAAGAAACTGCGACTTATTTTAAGTTTAGGTTAGTCGATATTGAAAGGCAAGTAATTGTTTTTGATTCTGAATATTTTTATAAAGGAAAAGATAATGAAGGCACTCTCAAGGGTTGTTTATATAACTCATTCATTCAAGTTAAAAGAGATAAGCAATGAGATTGGGACTTACACTATTATTGACGATTTTAATTGCTAGTTCTAGTTACTCACAATCGATGTATGGGTACTTGGGGAAACGTTTTTTTGTTAGTGGAGCATTTGTGGCATCACCCTCTATTTTCAGTAGAAATTTAGAAGGGGATATGCTTGCATTAAAGTTTAACCTCATTGGTACGTTGAGTGCCAATTTGGTAATGAATAAGAAGCATGCCATGGCAGTCAACTATAAAAGATATTCTAGTGTTGCTTCTGTGCAGAGCGAAGGAGAAGGGTTGGTTTATCGTGCGGTCCTGGGTGGAGAAGGACGAGACATTGGAGATTACAGGTTTACTACAAATGAAATAGGATGGAATTATCAGTTTTTTGGAGATGATTTAGATGCTCCATTAGGTAGTTATGTAAGTGTAGGGTTGGGAATCGCTTTTTCAAAATATAATGTTCCTTTTCAAACATTTAATACAACCGATTACGATCAGACTCCGGTAATTTTAAGTTATGACAATACAAAATCCATAAAGTCACCAATAATTCGATTTGGATTTGGAAAGCAAACTGTTTTTTGGAACAATTTTTTGTTTGATTATGGTGTAGATGTTGGCTTTAACCTTGCCTTCGTTGCTACCCAATTCAGAGGGTTAGATCCACTTGGAACTTCAAGCGGAAGCTCTTATGGAGGTACAATAAATCAAGAAGAATTGGATTTTGCAAGCAAAAAAGCAGTTCAAAATCGTGTGTTCATGATGAACTTAATTAACTTTAAAATGGGGCTTTCCTATTTGATTTTTTAGGATTAGCTGTTTCATTACAGTTATAGGACTTTATTGCAAAAAGGGGGTTAATTGTGTTCATTTTCTAATTTTAAACACCTTTGCCGAAACACATTTTGTATGGCTAATTATGAATTAAAGACGAAATTAAACGACTCAAGTGTTATGGAGTTTATTAATCTAGTTGAGCCCGAGCAAAAAAGGTTAGATGCATTTGAAATTATTGATTTAATGTCAGAAGTAACTGGAGAAGAGCCAAAAATGTGGGGAACAAACATTGTTGGATTTGGACAATACCATTATAAATATGCTAGTGGGCAAGAAGGTGATTTTATGGCTATTGGTTTTTCTCCCCGAAAAGCGAAACATTCATTATACATCATGGGTGGTTTTGATAGATACAGGGAGTTAATGGAGAAACTGGGAAAGTTTAAAACTGGTAAGTCATGTTTGTATGTCACTAAACTTAAAGACATTGATAAAGAAGTTTTGAAAGTAATTGTTAAAGAATCTGTCGAATACATTACAAACAAAACTTGGCCGTAGTTCAAAGCTCAACACTTGTTATTTTCGTTGCCTCAATTTTAATAAATCTATGTTTTCATTTTTACGTCTTTCTTGTTTAGTTTTTCTTACTGTATTCATTGCTCAATTTGGGTTTGCGAAAGGTGGCGATAAGCCTGGGCCGGCCTCTTCTGCAAAAATTTTGGAGGGACTTGAGAAGTTGAATGTAATGGGCTCTGTATTATACATAGCTGCTCACCCAGATGATGAAAACACGAGATTGATTTCTTGGTTATCGAATGATAAAAAAGTAAGAACTGGCTACCTTTCGTTAACAAGAGGTGGTGGTGGTCAAAACTTGATTGGCAATGAAAAAGGAGAATTAATTGGCGCGCTTAGAACCCAAGAATTATTAGAAGCCAGAAAAATTGACGGCGGTGTTCAGTTTTTTTCTCGTGCAGTGGATTTCGGATACTCAAAAACGACAAAAGAGTCTCTTGAAAAATGGAATAAGGATCAAATTTTATGGGATATGGTTTGGGTTATTAGAAAATTCAAACCAGAGATTATTATTACACGGTTTCCTCCAAATAAAAATGCTGGACATGGACATCATTCAGCTTCTGCGGAACTGGCTGAGGAGGCTTTTGAAATGGCTGCTAATACTAATGTTTTTCCTGAGCAATTGAAGTTTGTTACAGTTTGGCGTCCTAAGCGATTGTATTACAATACATCTTCTTGGTGGCGAAAAGATTTAGCGGAAAAGTATTCAACTGACGATAACCTCATCCGGATTGACGTAGGAACATACAACCCTACTTTGGGTAAATGGAATAATCAAATTGCAATGGAAAGTCGATCTCAGCATAAAAGTCAAGGGTTTGGTGCCTCAATAAATCGAGGAGAACATTTTGAGTATTTAGAATATGTAAAAGGTGAAAAAGCGGATAAAGATATATTTGATGGTATTGATAACACATGGAAACGACTTGCAAAATCAGATAGAATTCAAGCTGGAATAAATGATTTAATAGAGGATTTTGATCCCAGGAATCCATCTGAAAGTGTTTCGGATATGATTGAACTTTATCAGTTAATGGAAAAGTATCAATATGTATCTAGCGAATTAAATCAAAAAAAGGAAGATCTAAAACATTTGATTTTTGATGCATCTGGTTTATGGATGGAAGCCGTTTCGGAACAAGAATACACAACTGCAGGAGGAACGATTCAAGTAAGTACTTCCATTATTAACGCAGGAAATATTCCAGATATAGAAATTGATTCAGTTAGTTTTCCAGGAAAGGACACTGCCATTTTTAATGTATTGCATCCGAATGTGTGGGAAAAAGTATCAGTTGATGTTATTATCCCAGAAGATGCAGCTATTACACAGCCTTATTGGTTAATAGAAGATCATAATACTATGTTTAAAGTAGATGATATTCATTTAAGAGGGCTTCCAGAAAATCCAGATCCTTATGTCGTTACTTACCATATTAATATAGAAGGTCAATCATTTAAGTATTCGACCCCTATTGAATATAAATGGAGAGATCGAGTATCTGGAGAGAACATTAAGGATCTTTCTATCCGCCCTGAGCTTACTGTAAATATTGATAATTCCGTTTATGTATGTCCTTTAGGTAAAGAACAAGAAGTTTATGTAACCGTGGTAAATCAAAAAGAAAACATGACTGGAGTATTGAGTTTGGATTTGCCCAACGGTTGGGTTGTGTCGCCTGCTACTCATATAGTAACTCAGAATACGAAAGGAAGCACAAAGGTTTATGTTTTTAAGTTAAAGCCCACTGAAAATGCTAAATCGGGTGAGTTTATTGCAAAAATTCAATCTGGAAAGGTTAGTTACAATCGATCAATTGTGACCATTGATTATCCTCATATTCATGCTCAAACATTATTTCCTAAAGCAATAGGGAAGGTCGTAACTGGAGATATGAAGTTGGCAAGCAAAAGAATAGCCTACATATCTGGAACTGGCGATCAAATTCCAGAAGCAATTGAGCAAATGGGAGGTGAGGTTGAATTTCTTACACCTGGTAATTTACCATCAACCAACTTAAAACAATATGATGCTATAGTCGCTGGAATTAGAGCATATAATACTCAAAAGGAGCTAGCTAAATACCATCAATTACTTATAGATTATGTAGATTCTGGAGGGCTTTATATTATTCAATACAATACCTATCATGGTTTGTTGATTGAAAACCCCGGTCCTTACGAACTCGAATTTCCAAAAAGAAGGGGAAACAATAGGGTTACAGATGAATTTGCATTGCCAACTTTATTGGATGCTAACCATGAAGTATTGAATTACCCAAATAAAATTGAATTATCAGATTTTGATGATTGGGTTCAAGAACGCGGGCTTTATTTTCCCGAGAAATGGGACAAAAACTACGACGCCTTAATACGTTGGAGCGATCCTGATGAAAGACCATTAGATGGCTCTCTATTAGTCTGTAAATACGGAAAAGGAAATTTCGTTTATACTGGAATTTCTTTTTTCAGACAACTTCCAGCAGGAGTCCCTGGAGCTTACAAACTTTGGGGTAATATTCTTTCTTATGGAAGAAAAAAATAATTCACAAATAAATCAAAGTTGGAATAAAAAATACATCGCTGTTTTGGTGTTTTTTGTTGTTCAAATTGCATTCTATTTCTTCATGACAAATTATTTTTCATGAGCAATATAGATTGGTTCGTTCTTGTCAGTACCCTTGCCTTTATTGTTGGTTATGGAACTTGGAAAACCAGAAAAAGTAAAGATTTAGAAGGATACCTCAAAGGTGGCTCCGATATGAAATGGCTTACCATTGGACTTTCCGTAATGGCAACCCAGGCAAGTGCCATCACGTTTATTTCTACTCCAGGACAAGCTTTTGAAAGTGGAATGGGTTTCGTTCAAAATTACTTCGGCTTACCACTAGCCATCATTATTGTTTGTGTCGTTTTCATTCCCATCTATTATAAGCTTAAGGTTTATACGGCTTATGAATATCTAGAGCAACGATTTGACCTGAAAGTACGTTTGTTTACTGCAACTCTTTTTTTAATATCGAGGGGGTTAGCAGCTGGTATTACCATTTATGCTCCTGCCATTATTTTGAGTGCTATGTTGGGGTTGAGGTTAGACTTTACCATTATTTTGGTAGGTGTTCTAGTTATTATTTATACCGTTTCTGGTGGAACCAAAGCAGTCAGTCTCACTCAAAAATGGCAGATGTCCGTTATTCTAATCGGTATGGGAACTGCCTTTGTAATTCTGCTCAATAAGCTACCAGAAGAAGTGAGCTTTTTAAGTGCCCTAGATATAGCAGGTGCTACTGGAAGAATGGATATTGTAGACTTTTCATTCGATATCGATAAACGCTACACGTTCTGGAGCGGAATAACGGGTGGGCTGTTCCTTGCCTTATCGTATTTCGGAACAGATCAAAGTCAAGTACAACGATATTTGTCTGGAAAATCCATAACAGAATCAAGATTGGGATTGCTGTTTAACGCAGTTCTTAAAATCCCAATGCAGTTTATGATTTTGCTTACTGGTGTCTTGGTTTTTGTATTCTATCAATTCGAAACCCGGCCAATTTTGTTCAATCAGGTAGCCGTTTCTGAAGTTCATCAATCGGAATATTCCGAAAAATTTAGTGAGCTTGAATCCAAACACGCCCTGTTGCAAGAAGAGAATAAACAATTGTTGTTTGATTACTTAAAAGACTCCCAAGGTGGGCAAAGAGAAGAAATTGCAGAAAACGATAGAAAATCCAAAGCTCTTAAAGAGGAGGCTAAAGAATTGGTTCAAAAGGCTAATCCCGACCAAAGTGGAAAGGATAGCGATTTTGTATTTCTTACATTTATTTTAAACCACCTCCCAAAAGGCATTGTGGGTCTTTTAATTGCTGTTATTATTTCTGCTGCTATGAGTTCTACTGCCGGTGAAATAAATGCTTTGGCAAGTACTTCCATGGTAGATTATTACAAACGTTTGGGCAAAAAGGAATTGAGTCAAGTGCAAATGGTGGTTACGAGTAAGTGGCTCACTTTGGCTTGGGGAGTTGTTGCAATATTATTTGCACTTTTTGCTCAATTGGTAGAGAATCTAATTGAGGCGGTTAACATTCTTGGGTCTGTTTTTTACGGGACCATTCTCGGGGTATTTCTTACCGCTTTTTTCTTGAAACAGGTAAAATCCAATGCAGTGTTTTTCGCTGCATTAATTGCCCAAGCCACAGTTTTTATTCTATTCTTTTATTTCCGAGATGATGTGGGCTACTTATGGTATAACTTTATTGGTTGTGCGTTGGTTTTTATCTGTGCAGCAATTATCCAAATGGGCATGAAGGGATTTGAGAAAGAAGTAGGTTAAAAAATTATTGACTCCCCATTGTGAATTCATGCCTCATAACTTTTAAAAATCAATTGGCTATTCAGTTGTAGTTTCCCTTTCTCTTGATGAGATTTGGAATTATGAAACTCTGTGTAGCAGAAAAGCCAAGTGTGGCCAAAGATATTGCCCAAATTCTTGGTGCAACCACCCGACACGATGGTTATTGGGAAGGTAATGGCTACTGGGTTTCATGGACTTTTGGTCATTTGTGCACTTTAAAAGAGCCAGCAGACTATTCACCCGATTGGAAAAGTTGGAATGTAAATGTGCTTCCCATGATTCCAGAGAACTTTGGAATTAAACTTATTCCAAATAGTGGAGTGCAAAAACAGTTCGACTCCATTGCCCGATTAGTAGATCAATGTGATGAGGTTATAAATTGTGGGGATGCTGGCCAAGAAGGAGAGCTTATTCAGCGTTGGGTTTTATCAAAAGCGAAAAACAAAAAACCAATCAAACGACTATGGATTTCTTCACTTACCGAAGAAGCTATCAAAGAAGGTTTTGCTAACCTAAAAGATGGAAAAGATTACGATAATCTTTATGCAGCAGGTACAGCTCGTGCTGTTGGTGATTGGTTATTGGGAATGAATGCATCTAGGCTTTACACATTAAAATTTGGAGCGTTTAAGCAAGTGTTTTCCGTAGGTAGAGTTCAGACACCAACGCTTGCTTTGATAGTAGAACGGCAAAAGGAAATCGACAGCTTTGTTTCGGAGACTTACTACGAAATAAAAACAACTTACCGTGATGTTTTATTTTCTAGTACCAAAGGAAAAGTAAAAACGAAAGAATCGGGCGAGGAAGTAATAACCAAAATAAAAGATGAAGATTTTGAAGTAGTTTCTTATACCCAAAAGGAAGGAAAAGAAGTACCTCCTATGCTTTTTGATCTTACTTCAATTCAAGTCGACTGTAATAAGAAGTTTGGATATACAGCTGAAGAAACATTGAATCATGTTCAGTTTTTATATGAGCAAAAGTTGGTGACTTACCCTAGGGTGGACACGGCTTATTTACCTAATGATGTATATCCGAAAATTGCCGGAATTTTGGGTAAGATGAAGGCTTATAAAAACCTGACAGAGCCCCTTCTAAATAAAAAAATCAAAAAATCAGCAAAAGTCTTTAATGATAAAAAAGTTACAGATCACCACGCTATTATTCCTACAGGAGAAGATCCAAGTAGAGTTGCGCTAAAACTGGAGCAGAAAAAAGTTTACGACATGATCAGTCGTCGTTTTATAGCCGTGTTTTACCCCGATTGTAAAGTGAGTAATACCACTGTTTTAGGAAAGGTTTTAAAACATGAATTTAGAGCAACTGGAAAACAAATATTGGATCCGGGATGGCGAGTAGTTTTTGAGAATTCTAAAACCAAACAAAGTACAGAAGAGGAAGCAGTAATGCCAATTTTCGAAAAAGGAGAAAAAGGTGAACACAAACCTGAATTACAGGAAAAACAGACAAAGGCCCCAAGCTATTTCACAGAAGCTTCTTTGTTGAGAGCCATGGAAACCGCAGGTAAGCAAATCGATGACGATGAGCTTCGTGAATTAATGAAGGAAAGTGGAATTGGACGACCATCAACCAGAGCAAACATTATTGAAAAACTGTTTTCTCGAAAATACTTGATTCGCCAAAAGAAGAGGATATTGGCAACTGCCACTGGTCAAGAATTAATTTCTTTAATTGAAAATGACTTATTGAAATCTGCCGAGTTAACTGGAGTTTGGGAGAAAAAAATAAGGGACATAGAAAGAGGAACCTTTAAAGTAAGTCAGTTTAAAAGTGAACTGACCGAAATGGTAAAAGAACTTACTGAGCAGGTTAAAAATCAAGGTTACCAAGCAAAAAAAACAGCTTGTCCAAAATGTGAAATAGGACATTTAATTCGTGGTAAAAGTGCTTGGGGTTGTTCAGATTGGAAAAAAGGCTGCAAATTTACTATGCCTTTTGAGTACAAAGGAATTACAATAAACGATAATGAAATGCTGGAACTTCTGCATAATGGAGTAACCCGTTATTCATATATTTTTAATAAAAAGAAACCAAAGGAATTAAAGAAAATGATATTTACGGACAAACTTAAATTGGGAGTTGAAAAAGCTCTAAAAGATTAATGCCGATTATAGAAAGTTCATATCGACCGTCTTGGATTTTTAGAAATGGTCATCTAAATACAATTATCCCAAATCAATTTCGAGAAATTACAGAAGTCGCTTATGTCAGGGAGAGACTTGAATTGCAAGATGGGGATTTTGTTGACTTAGATTTTTCATGTAAAGAATCGAAGTCGTTGGTTCTCATTTTACATGGGCTAGAAGGCGATTCTACTCGAGTTTATGCCAAAGGTTTGGTGAGGGAAGCAAATCTTAAGAAGATGGATGCTTGTGTTTTAAATCAACGAGGCTGTTCAGGGTCGAATAATCGTTTGTTGCAATCGTATCATTCTGGTTGGACTGAAGATTTAAGGTTTGTGATTGAATGGCTTATTGATATTAAAAAGTACGACTCCATTTATATTGCAGGGGTAAGTGTTGGAGGAAATATGACTCTTAAGTATTTGGGAGAAGAGGGTAGTAGTCTTCCTCATCAGATAAAAGCGGCAGCTACAGTTTCTGTACCCGTTGATTTGCATTCTTGTGTAAGGGAATTGGCTAAAAAGTCGAATTGGATTTATATGCAGCGCTTTTTAAAAACTTTAAAGGCCAAGGCAAAGTTTAAACTTGAACAACACTCACCTTCTGGACTAAATGCTGATTTGATAATGAACTCAAAGAGTTTTATGGATTATGATCATGAATTTACTGCCAAAATAAATGGCTTTGATAGCGGTTTAGATTATTGGACGAAGAATAGTTCAGGGCAATTTATCTCAGAAATCACTATTCCAACATTGTTACTTACTTCATTAGATGATCCTTTTTTAGGGCCAGAGTGCTACCCTTTTGAGGAAGCAAAAAATAATTCAAACTTTCATTTATTGGTAACCAAATATGGAGGGCATGTAGGATTCGTGTCTCAGTTACCCTTGAATGAGAAACAATTTCAAGAAGAAAAAGTATTTGAATTTTTCGAGAGTTTGTGGAAGTAGTATTATAAGAACTCAATATTGAGTGCAGCGATATCATCATTTGCCGGCTCATCTCCAATAAACGCTCCTATATTCTCAGTAATATGATCAATAAATTCTTCCAAGGGTTTTCCTTTAAATTTATTGATGCACTGAGTTAACCTCTCATTACCATATTGTTCTCCAGCAGAATTCTCGATTTCTACAACTCCATCGGTGTAGCAAGTAAGAAAGGTATTAGGACTTAGTGTGTATGTTTCGGGTTCAAAAGCTGGCAAAACATCCAGCATGCCAAGCCCTGGAATATTGGGGTTTAAGTTTCGTGTCATTTTCTCGTTAAAGAGAACGGCAGGTGGATGGGCACAGTTAATGTATTCTAATTCGTGAGTATCCGCATAGTACTTACCCAAAAAAGCAGTAATGAATTTGTCTCCTTTACTGCTTTCGATTACCGTTTCGTTAAGTTGCTTTACTATTTTTTGAAGCGACAAATTCTGTCTAACTGTAGCCTTGAATGCTGCTTGAAAATTAGACATTAGTAAGGCTGCTGAAACACCTTTGCCACTAATGTCAGCCATACAGATATAATATACTCCGTAATCAGCTTCAATTAAGTCGTAATAATCACCACCAACATGACCGTATGACTGATGGTAAGCAGTTGCTTTAATTTCATGATTGTTAGTGAGTTTGTCTGGAAGTAGAGCTTTTTGGATTCGTTCTGCAAGATGTAGTTCTCGTTTTAATCCCTCTTGCTCTAATTGATCTTTTGCCATTCTCTTGTTCTCAATGGCGACCATGATAATGTTGGCAAGACTCTGAATGTAATTGAGGTTTTTTATAAGATTACTTACAGCTCGTGTATCGTCCTCTAAGTCTTTGAGAAGTAAAAAGCCTAGTGCCTTATCTTTATGTCTAACAGGAACAAGCATTTCAAACATGCTAAGGTTACTCTTTCCTGCCATACCTAATGAGGTAATATCTTCGAAAGGAACTAACTCTTTTTCTATGTCAATATCGCAATTCCATCCTTCAAGTCCCTCTTTGATAACACAATCCCACTTCTCACTTTTTTTTGCAAGAAAGGCAAATTGCTCAATTCCTAGATCTATAAGAAGAATCTCTTTGAAAATTTTAAAAAGCTCAAGTGCTTTTTTGTTTTCATTTATAGCTGTGGTAATCTCTAATATTCTGCGAACTTTAAACTTATTTTGACTGTTGCTTTTTTTTTGAGAAGGAGTTAGAGCCATAATTAATATTCTTGAATCAGTTTTTTAATGGTGTGCATTTCTCTGAACTTGCTCCTGCTTTCTTCGCATGGCGAGCCGAAATAAGATTTGTTTTTGCTCAAATTATTACCTACACCTGATTGTGCTAAAACGGTAACATTTTCACCAATTATAATATCGCTTGCTACTCCAACTTGTCCCCAAAGGGTCACATTATTCTTTATAACTACACATCCCGCTATTCCAACTTGACTAGCAAATAAACAATTTTCACCAATTTGAGTATCGTGACCGATTTGAACTAAGTTATCTATTTTAGATCCTTCACCTATTTTGGTATCTCCAGTTACTCCTCTGTCTATTGTACAGTTTGCCCCAATATGAACATTGTCTTCTATTATTACACGTCCACAAGAATTAAACTGAGTGTGTTTACCGTCTCTTTTTTGATAATAGAAAGCGTCACTACCTATGACGGTATTAGCATGGATAATTACGCTGTCGCCAATAATACAATTATCATAAATCGAAACATTCGAATGTATCAAACAGTTTTGGCCGATTTTAACGTTATTTCCAATGAATACTCCAGGCTGAATAATGGTATTTGATCCAATTATGGCAGAGTCAGAAATCGTCTTATCAGCACGTTGAAATGGGCGGAAATATTCAATGAGTTTTAAGATGTCCGAAAACGGATCTTCACTTATTAATAGTGTTTTTCCTTCAGGACATTCTACCTCCTTATTAATTAGGATAACTGTTGCAGCAGAATTAAGGGCTTTATCATAATATTTTTCGTGATCAACAAATACGATATCACCTTCTTCAACCACATGAATCTCATTTAATCCTAGAATGGGAAAAGCATCAGCCCCAACTTTTTTTGCTCCAATAATAGAAGCAATACTGAGTAAGGTTTGAGGATGATTAAATTTCATTTTTATTTTTTAACTCGCTCAGAGTAGGCACGTTTTTTAGTGTCAATTTTAATGAAATCACCTGTATTAATAAATAAAGGAACTTTAATTTCTGCTCCTGTTTCTAAAG